>ERZ773169.131-NODE-131-length-104465-cov-14.100211_pt1 | contig 104465 bp, 93 predicted proteins | sample MGYA00580536_ERZ773169 | MGnify/ENA primary metagenome ERZ773169 (study PRJEB29015, sample SAMEA2737814) | human gut metagenome | biome: human gut; feature: human-associated habitat; material: faeces | place: China | collected 2012 ... | reverse complement strand
TTCTAAATAAACCGTCATGCGGTATCTAACTGATTAACAAATGAACAAAGAGACTATGGTTGGAGCCTCCTTAAAACCATCGGGTGGTAGGTGATTACAACCAATCCACAGTATCTTATATATCATAGTCGAACCTACAGAAGAGGTAAAGAAGAGACTATGATTTAACAGTTATTAAGACCTTGGAGATGGTCTCTAAAAACTACTACTATATAATACGAGGTTGTTATGGATGACAAAATGAATGATGTGATTGATGAAGTGCAGAAAAGACTTGGAGAAGAATATGAGGTGAAAAGAGTTGAAGTTATGAAGAATAATGACACAAAACTGAAAGGAATTCAGGTCAGGAAAAAAGATATGAATGTTGCAAAGATATGTTACTGGACTGGTGAATCAGTTGATGAGATTGTAATGTGATTAATAGAAGCCTGTTTCCTAAGTTTGATTGTGAAATCAATTTGGAGAAGCTAAAGGAAAGGATTGTCTATACTCTGGTGAATGCTAATTCTAATAAGAGCAGACTAAAGACTATAACTTACAGGATGTTGGAAGGTACGGATTTAGCCATTACATATAAGCTAATCATATGATGCTTGAAATCACGTAAGAATAATTGAAAATATTTCGGGCACTTTTCAGGCACTTATTTCGTCAATAAGCATTACATAAAAATCATTACACAGGCTATCGGCTCCTACTGGACTAGTGCCATAAAGGAGTCAGAAGAAAACCAGTGTTCAAGCGGTCTCACGGCTTCGAACCCCGGTGGGCTCATTAAGATGGGAATGGTTGAAAAACCATTCCCTTTTTTCTTTTCGTGCCTACTGACTAGGAGGGGAACGGGCGTCTTATGAAGAAATTCATTCTTTATTATTTCCATGCATTAATTATTGTGATTTTGAAAATCCGCATAAATATTGGAAATATTTGTTGACAGGTTGGGCAATTTGGTGCATATATGTAAAAGGGGTTCTGAACAAGGAATTGAGAACACAGACGGTGGGATTTTGGTTCACTCACCATGGCGGTTGAACATTGAAATGGTGTTGTTACTGCCGGAGCTGCAACTGAAAAATAAAACAGTGCAGGATTAATTGTATATAAATTTAAGATGGAGGCAACAAGATGAAACTTGATAATTTTATAGGAATGATGACAGGACATTTTGATAACAAAGAGCAGTTTGATATGATGCAGAAGACAGGAAAAATATATCCTTACGCAGAACACATCAATACCATATGTAATGATAAAATAAAAAATATTCCTGTGGATTTTAATGGAAAATTTGTTGTTGAAGAAAGTTATTATGAAATCAATGGAAAGCGACATGCATCACCACATCTTTTTCTTATTACAGAAACTGAGGATGGAATTAGTCTTTCATCATATGAAATTCCGGCAGGAGAAGATAAGAATACATTTTCATATAATTCCATGAAGAATGTTGATTATACTGAATTGAAAAAATCTGAAAAGTTTATACCGGCACTTTATCATGAAAAGAATGGTGTCTGGGAAGGAGGCAGCACAAGCCGTTTTTCTCCGGTAATGACATTTAAGCTTTGGGAAAGGTTTTCGGATAGCTGTCTGGAAGTATCTGAAAGCATGGAAGTTAACGGAAAAAGAACTTTTGGATATGATGAACCAATTATTTATAAGCGTGCATAAACAAGTGGAATTAAATGACAATTATCCTTTTATTCTTTTATGTTTTATGTTAAAATAAATAAAAATGTGATGTTGGAATATGAATTGGTTGATAATTCCTGAGAAGATTTAAAGATAAAAATAGATAGTCTGAAGAAAAAGGCTATCTATTTTCTGACTTATAAAAATATATTAATAAATAAAATGGTGAAAGAATTCAAAGAATGGAGATTAGTATGAAGAAGAAAATAGCCAGAAACATAGGCAGAGTATTGTTAGTAATTCTTGTTACAGTGATAATGCTTGTCGGAACTTTATTTTTTATGATTAAACGGATATGCAGTAATTCGGCACCATCAGCAAGAAATCTTTTTATATCAACAGTTCTTGAATCTGGTCAGATGAAGTTTCTTGCATCATGGTTCTGTACAGATGATCAGATTAATGAGGTAATTAATGCTAATAAGATGGAATCTCTTGATTCGGATATTGATACATCACTTATTAATATATCTGCTTCGGATGAGTCAGTAAAGGATAATAATGAGGAAGCGGAGCAGTTTGATGAGAATGGCATAAGAATGGTAGAGATATCAGGAAGATCTTTTTTTGGTAAAATGCTTATTATAAAGGATCCTTCACAGGTCAAAGTAGGAACTACATATCCATGGGGAGATTATGGTAAGGAACTTGACCAGATTGTAAGCGGTGCAGGTGCAGTTGCCGGTGTCAACGGAGGTCTTTATGTTTCAGCAGGAAACAGAGGTGGTTCACCACTTGGAATAGTTGTACAGGATGGAAATATTACATATAATAGTCCTTCGTCGCTGACAGGACTTTATCTTATCGGGCTTAATAAGGACAATCTTCTTGTAATCAAAGATATAGATGGGATGTCGGCAGCAGATTTTGAAAAATATGTAGCGGAAGCCGGAATCAGGGATGCGGTTGCTTTCCAGGAAGAAAGTTCTGATGCAAATAATCATTTTGTTTCACTTATAATTAATAATGAGGCTAGAGCTTTAAAGGGTCAGGGAAGTGGAGCTAATCCAAGAACAGTTATAGGACAAAGAGCAGACGGTGCAATTCTTCTTTTGGTTACAGATGGAAGAGGTGCTTCAGGACATCTTGGAGCAACGGCATCAGACCTTATTTCAGTCATGCAGGAATACGGTGCTGTTAATGCAGCAAATCTCGACGGCGGCAGTTCTTCAACTATGGTTTACAATGGCAGCTATGAGATGACGAGTGTGACATTTTATTATCAGAATTCGTCATGGAAACTGCCAACAGCGTTTGTTGTAATGCCTAAATAGACGAGGGAGGAGAATTGTAATAATGAAAGACAATACTAAAAACAAAACAGGAAAATTTCTTATGAAATTAAATTATTGGACAGGGCTTATCATATATGCTGTTGTTTTGTTAATTATAGGAATCTGCGTATATATATATACAGGATCATGCGTTAAGAAATATGAGAATTCACAGTCAGATAAAGTTATGGATGGATTTCTTAAAGACTTTGAAAAAATGGTTGATGATAAGACTCTTGCGGACAATATAGAGCTTCCTGCAAGCAGTGAATTTGAAGGGAAAGATACATTTGTCAATATGTATATGTCAGAATTTGATGGTGTATCCGGATATACATATAAGAAGTCAGAGGGAAGTTATAATACAGAAGAGCCGCAGTATGATATATATGCTGATGACAAACTGGCTGCAAGGATGACACTTGAAGCGAAAAATCAGCATGTTGTTCTTGGGATTCTTACAGTATTTGATTGGAAAATCAAGTCAATCGAGCCGGCATTTTCTGCTAAAACTACTGACTATACTGTTTTGATTCCACAGGATTACACAGTTACTGTTAATGGAATTAAGGTATCAGATAATTATAAAACAGGCAAAATGGTTGAAAATCCTGATTTTGTTAATGTATCGAAGTATGTTGATATGCCAAAATCTGTAGAATATAAGCTTACAGGATTTGTAAACAAACCTGAAATTAAGATTTATAGTGCGGCAGGAAGTGAAGTCGCTGTCAATGTAGATTCTAAGGGCAATATTACAGCCGGTGCAGGAGGGAATTCATCTGATATGCCATCAGACAGAAAAGAAGAGGCTCTTAACATGGCAAAAATATGGGATAATTTCCTTACTAATGATTTAAGCGGTGTAGGTCACGGACTTGCAACAGTACAGCAATACCTTATTGAAGATTCTTATTATTGGAATCTTGCAAAAGACTATTCGGTAAGTCCCGATATTACATTTATAAGTGACCATGTACTTTCAGGTAATCCTTATACAGGTGTGGTAGTTGATAATTATATTGAATATAACGACAACTGTTATTCATGTCATATTGCATTTACCAAGAATATGACACTTACATCCGGCGGTGCTAGAAAAGATGTTATTGATTCAACATTTTATTTTGTAAAATACCAGGAAAATTGGGCTATTGCCGACATGATTGCAACAACAAAATAAGTTGTAATACAGGTACTATGTACTAAATGAAAAACAGAAAATACAACAATAGCACTATTTACATGAAATTATAAAATAAAGTATAATCGGTTGGATTAAAAATGGGACTATAAACATTGTTTTAATAACGTGGAGATATTATGAAAATAATTTATGGAATCATTATAATATTGCTTATAATATTACTTGGAGCATGTGCGTTAAAGGCAAAGAGTAAAAAAGGGAATCTTGCCAGAATAGTGTTTTTGTATGAAACAGGTGCGGTACTATTTGGTATTACATTTATGATATTTACATTTTCCAATAATATCAAGGTAGTAACTTTTTGCCGTGGTCTTATGTTTGCAGGATATGACTGGCTTCTTATATTATTGATGTATTATACACAATATTATACAGGCTTATTTGATGAAGTCAGAATTATTAAAGAAGCTATGGTTATATATGGTATGTTTGATACTGTACTATTATTTTCCAATATATGGACAGGTCAGATGTTTTCAGTAGAATTTATTACAGATGCCGAGTTACATTTAAGATTTACAGACAGTATTTTTGTAAAAATACATTTTATATATAATTTTGCAATTGTGCTTCTTCTTCTCGTTTCATACATGTTTATGATAATGAAATCTTCCAAGTTTTACAGAATAAGATATGAAGTTATTTTTGCATCACTTTTTATAGCAGCTGTATTAGATATTATTTTCTTTAAATCTAATTCTGTTTATGACATTTCAGTTGTAGCATTTGGGTTGATGTCAGTGTTTATATATTATTTTACATTGAGTTATGTTCCTGAGGAACTGATTGAAAATACGCTTTCACTTGTTATAAAAGATATGAATAGCGGAATTATATGTTTTGATAACAGGGGAAAATGTATACATTGTAATGATTATATAAAAAAAGTATTTAGTTTGTGTGATGAGTATAGTGAGTTGGAAACGGGATATCACAGATGGCTTGAGGAAATTGCAGATAAAAGAGAAAATAATATTGAGTATTCAGCTGTGAAAGTCGTTGATGGTGAAAGTAAAAATTATGATGTGATATATAAACGTATATTTGATGATAAAAATAATTTTATATGCGATTATTTTGTATTTAATGATAAGACCGAAGATATAAAGTCGATTGAAATTGAAAAGTATAAAGCATCACACGACAGCCTTACAGGATTATATAATAAAGAATATTTTTATAGCCATGTACATGAAATCGTAAATAAAAACAGTGGCATACAGTATTGTATATTGTGCAGTAATATAAAAGATTTTAAATTTATTAATGAATTATTTGGACTGAAAAAAGGTGATGAAGTTCTTGTTAAAGTAGGAGAATTTTTTAATGAATATCTGGAAGATGATTCAATATGTGCAAGAATTGAAAATGACAGGTTTGCACTATGTATGCCAAAAGAAAAATTCAATGAAAAAGCGATTATAAGCAGACTGAATGAATTTCAAAAACAGTTTGATAATAATGCATTCAGAATGCATGTATTTATAGGTGTTTATGATATTGAAAATTTGGATGAGCCTGTCAGTATAATGTGCGATAAGGCTAATATTGCAGGCGATACAATTAAAAATGATTATAACAGTTATATGGCATATTATAATAATGCAATGCTTGAAAATTCAATTGAAGAGAGACGTATTATCGGTGAATTTGAGCGTGCGTTAAATAATGAAGAATTTGTTATGTATCTTCAGCCGCAGGTTGATTTTAAGGGAATTGCCAGAGGTGCTGAAGCATTGGTGAGATGGAGACATCCTGTAAAAGGCCTGTTATCTCCGGCAGTATTTGTTGATGTGCTTGAAAAGGCAGGACTTATCTACAAAATTGACAAATATATGTGGGAAAAAGCGGCAGCTAAATTAAAAGAGTGGAAAGAACTGGGAAAAGAACAGTATCATATATCTGTTAATATATCTACAAAAGATTTTTATCTTGTTGATGTTTATGAGACATTTGTAGATATTGTTGAAAGAAATGGAATTAATCCGGAAAAGTTAAAGCTTGAAATAACTGAAACAACTATTATGGATAATTTTGAGAGAAATATTAAAATTATAAAACGCCTTCAGGATTATGGCTTTAAGATTGAAATTGATGATTTTGGAAGCGGATATTCTTCTCTTAATATGCTTAAAGATATAAGTGCTGATATTTTAAAGATTGATATGGGATTTTTAAATGCCACGGAGAATGAGTTGAAAGGCCAGGATATTCTTGAAAGTATTATTTTCCTTGCACAGAAACTCGGAATGGAAGTTATAACAGAGGGTGTTGAAACATCCCAGCAGCTTACAATGCTTATACAGATGGGCTGCAGGATGTTTCAGGGATATTATTTTTCACGCCCGGTACCTGAAGAAGAATTTGAGAAAAAATATAATATCAGACAGTAACTTCAAAGATAATATAGTTGATATTTTATGTAACATTGGTTGTTTTGTGATGCAGTCTAATTTTTTGTTTATGAGAAATCCAGTGACAAATTTCATGGAACAATTAATGACAGAGTCAAGTTGCTTTTAGGCTGGTATGCTCTTTGATTATGTGGCTTTGTTATTGCTGAGTTTGCAAAGAGATTAGAATATAAGCTTTACATAGGAGAGAATATCTAAAAGAAGTCTTAAAATATTATTTTTAATAAAATCTCCAATATTATAAGAAAATAGCAGAAAAAGCGGGGTGTAAAATGAAAAAACAAAGAAAAATAGTGATAGCAGTGAGTGGATTAATAATTGCTGTAATTATAGTATTTATTATACAAAATATTGTTAATACACCCAAAGGCGGTGTATGTATTGAAGAGGGACGAATAGTTAATGGTTCGGCTCCTTTTACATCACTTGAAGTTAAAGATGCAATGAGTGAGCTTAAAAGTATTTTTGAAAAATCTTATGCCGGATGCAGCATATCAGATATGTGGTATACGCAGACAGGTGGGGAAAATTATAAGACTGCGTCCGACAGTAAAATAACATTGCATACAAAAATTATTACCGGAAACAAAAAAATAGGTAAAATGAACAGAAATGCAACATATAATGACTGGAAATGGATATTCCAAAAAACAGATGAAAATGGGAAATGGCAGCTTATTAGTGATGGATATACGCCGTGAAAAAACTGAGAAAAAATATAATATCAGACAGTAACTTCAAAGATGATATAGTTGATATTATTGATTTTTTCGTTGCTTAAAGTAATATTTCCGTTATTATTATTTACAATTGTTTTTAATGAAGGCAGTCCAAGACCGTGACCTGTGTTTTTTGCATGTTTGGTTGTATAACCGGGCAGAAATATATTATGCAGAAAATCAGATGTAATCATCGGTCCGGGATTGCCTATTTTTATGTAACATTGGTTGTTTTGTGATGCAATGTCGAGAAAAATAGTATTTTCGACCGGAGTGGCTTCAACAGCATTATCAATAAGTATGCCGAGTACGGTAATGAGTTTATATTCAGGGAGTGCAGAATAAATGAAATCGTCGGCAAGCGTTACGTTAAGTTGTTTATTCTGTGAGGCTGCCTGATTCTTTTTGCTTATGAGAAATCCGGCGACAAGTTTCATATTACACTTTATAATAGGGTCAAGCCTGTTTTCTGCGTATACCGTGTTGGTGTATGTCTTAATTGCAGATGCGAGTGAATCATAATCTTTGTGTATCAAAGGCATGTTTTCAAATGTCTGGAGCTGATTGTCGAAGTTATGTTGTTTGCTTCGTATCTGCATTATCAGTTCGTCTACAATCGGCAGATATTCTTTATATGCTTTCAGTTCATTTTCGTATTTTTTATATTGATATTCAGTTAAAAATAATACGTAATTGACACATAAAATAATTACGGCGGCGATTATAAATGATATTAATGATTCAATAAAATTGTGAATGTCAATAGTGGCAAATACAATAATTATATCCATAAGAAGGAAGCCTTCAAAAATTATGAATTTTGGAAGGATTGAGCGGCTGGTTATTGCACGCAGTATTTTATGAAATGGTATAAAACGTGATGATATAATAATAAATAAAATTGACAAAAGATTCCCTGTTATCTGATAAAAACTGCCAAATGGTTTTATAGGAAACAGATTAAGAACAGCAACAACAATAAGCTGGTATGCGATTACAAATATAACTTCAAGGAAAAAACTGAAAATTAAATCCTGAAATTTCGGTTTAAAAATAAAAGCAGTCGATATGATTAATTCAATCTGAATTAATATAGAACAGAAGAAATAGTCATGCAGGAAAAAGTCTGTCGTTGACATGATAAGGATTGCCAGAATGATAATGCTTATGTTTTTGCAGTTGAATGTAAGCTTTACATTGAGCAGTGACTGCATTATAAGCAGTGTTATGGCATATTCAGATATAAAAATTAATATATTGACCAAAAAATTAATTGCTAAATTCTGCATTTTTTAATACCTTTCTTCAAATTCATCTTTATATTTTTTGCCAATACCGATGTGGAAATTTTGTGGCTTATTATTTATTACTGTCGATATCGTTATCATTCGGTTGGTTTTGTCATAGTTAGTGACATACGCAACGCAAACTATATATTTTCTGTGACAGCGGACAAATTCATCCGGAAGATTTTGTTCTACTGAATCCATGGATTTATTGCGTATCAGAAATCTGCCGCTTTTTGTATAAAAAATAAGGATGTGCGAGTCTGCTTCTATAAAATAAATATCGCTGAAATTAATTTTCAGGCTGATTGAATTAATATCCTGTAATGTTATATATGACGATTTTTCAATATCTTTATGAATACAGAAATTAAAAGCAGAATATACATCGTCTGGTTTGTATGGTTTGTAAATATAACTGCAGCAATGCAATTCGTTGAGTGCAGTAGTAATCTGCGTCGCAATGGATGTTATGAAAATTATAGGAGTGTAAGGCATATTTTTTTTAAATCTTATAAAACGTGCAATGTCAATACCGCCGTTCGGATTGTCACTTAAAGCAATGTCTAATATGAAGATGTCAATATTGTTAGTATTGATGATACGGATTGCTTCATCGTAATTATCTGCCAGCATATATGTGAATGAATCTTCTGTGTATTTTTCACTTAAAATCTTATAAAGGCTTTGTAACTGTATATCATTATCTTCAACGATTAATATGTTCATATATCATCAACCCTCTTTCGTACCACATGATATTTTATTTATATAATAAACCAATAATGCAGGGCAGTCAACGCAAAAAATTGACGTTCGTGTCGTTAAAATTGACGTTCAGGAAAAGATTGTCAGACAGTATTTACATAAAAATAGTGACAATCTATATTGGTAATATGCAAAGAAATAATGAGAGGTGTAGCAGAAAATGAAAAAAGAGGGAATCTGATCGTCGGGTATGTTAAGGAGGAGAATAATGCAAAAAAAGAACAAATTGGGGAAAAAACATAAACTTATCGGAGTAATTTACGAAGAATACTTACATTCGGTGTTAAGCTGGAAAATACCTGTCGGAATTCTTATCATTCTTATAGTAGGAATTATGGTTCATTATGAAAAACAGGTTAATAATGTTATGAATGGATTTGAAAAGTTAGTGTCGTCTAGTAATTTTAATAAATTGCTTATATTTGCGGCGGCATTACCGGTATCGTTAAGTTTTGCTGACGACTGGTGCTCGGGAAGAATACCGTATGTTACGATAAGAAGCAGCAGGGACAGTTATATAAAAGGTAAGATAATTACATGTATATTAGGTTCATGGATAACAACGATGCTGGGACTTACAGTATATATTGTATACGAAATGATTGCTGATAAAGGATATATATATGCAAAGTATCTTTGGTATTATTATGGTACAACATATTTTGATGCGGTGGCGGTAAATCCGTTTATTAATACATCAATAAGGATAATTACAGCAGGAGCAGCATTTGCGGTATATGTTCTTGGAGGACTTCTTATATCAATAATTATACCGAACAGATTCGTGGCAATTGCCTCACCGTTGCTTATATATTCTGTTGCAGAGACGTTTAGATATTTTTTTCCAAAGTATTTGGTGCTGGACAGACTGATGGCTAGCGATTATTTATATGTGCGTAATTTTAAACTTGACCGTTTGTTCGGGCTAATGACGATAACAGGGTATCTTATTATTCTTGGATTATTATGCTATTGGTGTATGGACAGAAGAATGAAAAAAGAAGGAATCTAGATAAAATCAAGAAGGGAGTTAAAGGGGTTTATGAAAAAATATAATTTTAAAAGAATCGGTGCAGCGGCAGCAGCGGCGGTTATGCTTACGGTAAGCGGCTGTTCTTTATATCCTGACGGAAAAAGCTACAGTTGGGAGAGACAGAACAACGGTACTCAGGAAGCAACAGAGGAAGTAAGCATAAGCGAAGATATGACAAAGATTACAGGAAAACTTAACGGAGTAACATCGGCAGATGCAACATTAAGTATATCAAATCCATCAAAGTGGTATAAATATACTGCACAACTGAATGGTATCGATGAGGACAGAACTAATAGGTTAAAAGAGTATCTTAATTATGAAGAAGAGACAGAAGATAAAAGTTTTTTGTCCAATAGAGAAGGAATAACATATACAACATTAAAAGCAAAAAAGAAAAGTTACAGTAATTATGTTCATGGTCAGAGAAGTGACGGATTTATAAAGAATATGGATGAAGTCTTTCCGCTTACGGAACTTGATGGATTTCCTTTAAATGATGCTTTGAAGGTTACTGAAAAAATACTGGACATATTAGGACTAAATGCAAAGTTATACAAGACAGTTGCGATAGATGCAGAGAATGCGACAGCCAGAATGAATGAAATAGGTGAAGATGCTCAGATATATTATCCGAGTAAGGATGCAAGACGTTATAGAGAAGGCGGAGAGCCGGTTGTATGGACAAGGGATGATGAGGCATATTTTATATCATATCAACTTGAGCTTGATGGTGCATATCTTACAAATATGTATAAGCATCTGACATCAGGCGATGTTAATGGGACAAGATTAGAATTTGTAGTTGGAAGAGATGAAGTATATTGGATTAACTGTTATAGAATATATAATATCGAAAGCAGGGAGGAGATTACAGAGCCGCTAAAAAGCGTGGATGATGTATTAAAGAGGATAAAGGAAAGTAATTATTACACAATCGGACTTACAGAAGAAGGTAATATGACTTCGATTGAATTAGGTTATATATCGTATTACAGCCAGCAGGAGAAAAAGATGATGATAATACCATGCTGGGTGTGTGATTTTGATATAACGAAGAAGATGGTTACCGGTGATAAGGAATATAATGAAAGTGCCAAAGTTATGGTTATAGATGCTGTTACGGGGCAGGTGAGATATTGATGAAAGCGTTAAGAATATGCTGGCAGAATGTACGTAAATGGGGCGGCAACCGACGGATATGGATGCTTATAATTCTTTCAATATTGTCGGTTCATCTGTATACAAGAGGGCTTTGGGATATATGCAGTTATGTCGGTGAACCTATGAGTCCGTGGATATTTCCGTTTTTGTTTATTTTCAGATATATGAAGATTGAATTTATGATACCGCTTGTGTTTATTTTTTGTGATGCACCTTTTGTCGATTCCAATCAGATGTATGTTATGTTAAGGACTGACAGGACGACATGGGGAATCGGGCAGGTTTTATACATATTTGCAGGTTCATTTTTTTATATGCTTGTTCTTATGATGTCAACAATTGTATTAAATATCGGACATATCAAGTGGGATAATACATGGGGGAATGTGCTCGGACTTGCAGGAACAAGCACGGTTCAGACTGTGCTTGGGCATGCTACGGATACTGTTAAAGTGCTTGGAATTGTTATAAAGTATTTTACGCCGGTTCAGGCAATGTTTTTTTCGGCACTTTTGATGTGGCTTAGTTTTGTCCTTACAGGATTGATTATTTATGTGCTTAATATAATAACGGGAACGAAATTTATAGGTGTATGTGTGGCGTCATTTTTTATTATATTTACGGCGGTCGCTGACGGAAAGTCAATGATTACAAGAGTATCGCCAATGAGCTGGAATTCACTTAATAATATTGATATTGGCGGAATGACGGAATATCCCGGAATTGTATATGTGCTGACACTATATATAGTTATGATAGTGGTTCTCAGCGTAATCGCAGTTGCGGCAGGAAGAAAAACAAGTATTAATTCATCAGACGAGGTGTAAAGGGGCAGATATATGGAAAATATAATTACAGTTGAACATGTTACTAAGCGTTTCGGACAGGCGACGGTGCTTAATGATATAAATGTATCATTCGAAAAGGGAAAGATACATGGACTTATCGGAAGAAACGGTTCAGGAAAAACAGTGCTTATGAAGTGTATATGCGGCTTTGTCCCGGTTACAGAGGGAAAAATAATTGTAAACGGAAAACAGATTGGCAAGGATATTGATGTGCCTGACAATATCGGTGCGATTATTGAGACACCGGGATTTTTATATAATTACAGCGGATATAATAATCTGAGATTTCTTGCAGGCATAAACAGGAAGATTGGAAAAGAGCAGATTCGTGATGCGATTAAAATGGTTGGGCTTGACCCAGACAGTAAAAAACATGTCGGAAGATATTCGCTTGGAATGAGACAGCGTCTCGGTCTTGCACAGGCACTTATGGAAAATCCCGAGCTGCTTCTGCTTGACGAACCTATGAACGGTCTTGATAAACATGGTGTTGCAGAGATGAGAGAGTTGTTTAAAAAACTTGCAGATGAGGGCAGGACTATAATTATGGCGAATCACAGTGCGGAGGATATAGAGGTGCTTTGCGATACAGTGTGTGAGATGGATTTGGGTGTGCTTGAGAGAATAAAATAATTAAAACATTGCTTATGTCATACAGAGGTGGTACAATACAATAATTGTATTTAAAATTAAAGGAGGGCTAATCTGTGATTAAGCAATTATCGGTACTTGTTTCCAACAATCCGGGTAACTTATTTAATGTTGTTGAAATTTTAAAGGAAAATAATATTGAATGTTATGGACTGTCAACATATGATGCTACGGATTTTGGTGTGTTTCATATGATAGTGGACGACCCTGACAGATGTAATGATGTGCTTTCTTCAAAGGGATATACTGTACTTGAAAGATTCGTAATAGCAGTCAGACTCCAGGAAAGATTTACAAATATGTCTGATTTTTTAAAGGAACTTAAAAATGCACGTACTAATCTGGACTGCATTTTTACATTTGTAAGCCATAACCAGGAGCCTGTTATTGTATTCAGAACAGAGGACAGCTTTGAAGTTGAAAAGTATCTGACTGATAAAGGTTTCCATGTGTATACATCAATGAAGGAATTTATGTAATGTTTGTTCGCCAGATTTCATATCAAGGTGTATTGATTCATTATCATATATAAGATTGAATGATGTATCACGTAATGCAGATATATCTATGTATACAGACCGCTTGTTATTATCCCATGACAGGCGGTTTATTTTTATGCCGCATTTTGTGAGAAGACCGCATATTTCGCCGTTAATAAGACCTGTGTTTAATGCAGGGAGTAGTTCGACCGTACATTCGTCAGAGTACACCAGCATTTCGTTTATGATGCCGACTATTCCGAGAAGAGTGTCTGTGCAGAATACGCCTTTTGAGCGGTCTGTATTATGGTCTGTAAAAAATGTGTTGTAAAATATGTCGCTTTTAAAAAGCAGCAAAAGCGTATTATATACAGCTTCCGGGTTTTTGAGGCGGGCTTCTACGAGAGCTTTGTGAATCCAGCCGTGTGATGCGGTGTCGTCTTTTCCTGTGTTTTCGCGGTTACGGTTAATTATTGCCTGACGGCATGCGGATGCAAGTGCGTGATTGTGCTGTGTTTCTGATGATGGCCATGCACAATAAAGATGGCTTATGTGGCGGTGGGCATTATTTTCTTTGTATTCGTTCATGGACCATTCTTTTATTGCACCGCTTTTATCAAACATATATACAGGCAGGCACGATATCAGATGTGTGATTTTTTCAAGGGTTTTCTGATAACCATTAGGCTTTATGTCTGAGAGTATATTTTTGTACATATTAAGAGAATCAACGGCAGCAGCTATATCCATAGCCGCGTTGGCAGTTATTGCACTTTTATAACCGAGCGGTTTGTTTTCGGGTGAAAACGATGGGATTATAAGATATTTTTCATCTGGTTCCAAGGATGTTTTTCCCTTTACAAAGCGGGCATTTCCGTTTGAATCTGTAAAATATTCGGGAGTACAAAGCTGTTCCCAGAAGTTGAATGTTTTTGCAAGTAAAGGAAGAAGAATGTCTTCTTTAATGCGGAAAATGTTTTTATTATATATACGTATTATATTTTCATCGTGTGTTGTGATTGTGACGTTGCCATAGACTTGCATGAATTCATAAATCGGAATAATCATCCAGCTTGCTCCAGCATTCCAGTACTGAAATGGATAATTGATGTCATATTCAACCATCATTGCACGGTGACCGTCGGTATTTACGGGGGTGAGGACAGCGTTTTTCATGCCGTAAACGGCTTTGGCATTGATTTCCCAGTCGGGAATCTGTTTTAACACAAACCAGATGTAACCTTTGCCTGCATCACACATTCCGCATGTGTTCATGCCTGATACCTGAATATTTACATTGGCGTCCATTGTGTAGGCACTTCTCCACAGCATATTCCATTCGCCTGTCCAAAGCCCCGAAAGACGAGGTGCAGTATGTCCGGCACAGGAATACATTGCATATCTGCCATGGTTGTATACACGTTTCAGAAGTTCAGGCAGTATGTAATCAGTTTTTTTCTGCTTTTGTAATAATTCTTCGTTGCTGAGAGCTTTATCGGCGTTGTTAAGTTTCAGGCTGACATGGTTAAAAATACTGCTGTATTTTTCTATATGAGGTTTTAGTGCAGCTTCATATGAAAATAAAGAACTTGCGTCAGCGTATTTTATTAATGTTTTGTTAATTTTATTTATACACTGTGAGACAAGTGGAATTGTGAAAAAATCTTCGGTTATTTTATCAGGCTGTTTATAAGTCCAGTCAAGGTATGTTATAAGAACAAGTTTTTTGCCCGAAAATGTTATGATGGGATTTTTGGGGTCAAGGCATGATTTTGCACGCATATCAGTGTCCGTAAAAGATAGGGAAGTTGTTCCGTCATAAGGGATAATGCGTGTTACGCCTGCAAATCCTCCATTTTTTAATTCACTTTCTTCGTATTGCGGATACAATGCACAAAAGCCGATTAATCCATCAGTTGCAAACCGCGTATATTTCATATTTAATTCGGGTGCGTCACCGCTTTTTTGTCTGCCAAATTTGTGCATTGATTCAAAATCATCAATTGATATGTCAACAGTGAAACTGTTACCTGATATTTCTGTGATTATTACATCGTCAACAGATGATGTGAAGGTACGTTTTTTTATATGATTTGCATACGTATTGTATTCTGACATGTTATACGATGAAACCAGCTCAGATGTTTCATAATCTGTAGAACGTACAAAGTCTGTAATATCTGAGGCATTTTTTAAAGATATTCTTAACTGGTGTCCCGGATGATAACAGTACATATTGGTTCTTTTTCTGTTATGTATATTCCATGTGTCGTCCATATTTATTACAGATTGTCTTGCTTCGTCAAGCTGTTCTGTTACTTCTGCGGGAACACATCTTGGCTCGTCTGATGGCATTACAAATTCAGTATTCTGAAAAATAAAGCTGTCGTTTTTTGGGGCACCAGATGTGAGAACGCCTATGTGTCCGTTGCCGCATGCCATACATTCGTGCCATGCAATCTGTTTTATATCATATCCGGCATAGGGTATTATTTCAGTAAAATAATTTGAATACATAATTATCCTCCGTTTACATATTTTCAATAATAAACCTCAAACAATTGTAGCATATTTTTGTTGCATTTTATATGAAATTATAGTACGCTATGAAAAATAAAACATAGTAATACGGTAGGAAAGGTAGAATATGAAGAAGACAGTTAAAAAATTAATTGCAGACGTACTAATTATTACAACATTAATTTCAATATTTGCACTTGCAGGATGCGGAGTGAAAAATTCTGATAATGCCAATGCTGATGTGCAGGACGGTGTTACATTTACAGATGCACTGGGCAGAAGTGTTACCGTAAAATCGGCAGACAGAACGGCTTCGCTTCTCGGAAGTTTTTCTGATGTGTGGCTTCTTGCGGGCGGAAAGCTTGTGGCTTCGGTTAATGATGCGTGGGACAGCCTTGATTTGGGACTCGACGATTCTGTTGTCAAGCTTGGGGCGATACTTGAACCGAATGTAGAGCTTCTTATAGCTTCACAGCCTGATTTTGTTATTGCCAGTGCCAATACAAAGCCCGATGTCGAAATGCTTGCAACATTGGAAAATGCAGGAATTACAGTTGCATATTTTGATGTTAATAATTATGAAGACTATATAGCAATGCTTGATATATGCACAGATATAACGGGACGCAAGGATTTATATGAAAAAAATGGTGTTTCTGTGCGGACAGAAGTTGAAAATGCAAAAAAACAGATTGACGGCAGCAATCCTAAGATATTGCTTCTTCGTGCAGCTTCCAAAAATGTCAAGGCGAAGGGCAGCGATGGAATTGTAAGCGGCGAGATTTTAAAAGATTTGGGATGTGTAAATATTGCTGACAGCGACAGTTCTTTGCTTGATGATCTGAGTCTCGAGGCTATTGTAAAGGAAGACCCCGATTTTATTTTTGTGACAATTCAGGGAACTAATACTGAGGCGGCATTAAAGAATGTTGACACACTTTTAAAGAGCAATCCTGTATGGAAAAGTCTCACAGCAGTAAAAAATAACAGATATTATGTGCTTGATAAGAGTCTTTACAATTTTAAGCCTAATGAGCGTTGGGGTGAGGCTTATCAGAGACTTGCGGATATTTTGTATTAGAGGAGGATGGACAATTATGGCATATTTTCCATTTTATGTAGAATTAAAGGATGTTTCGGTACTTATTGTTGGCGGCGGAAAGGTTGCACTTCACAAGGTGAAGAGAATACTGGATTATGGACCTAAGATAAAGGTTGTTGCCAAAAAAGTTGATGAGAGAATTAAAAATATTAAAGGTGTTGAGTGGGAAGAAAGAGAGTTTGAGGACAGCGACGTAGAAGGTGTGCGTTTTGTTATTGCAGCGGCAGGTGATGAAGAACTTGATGAGCATATAACAAGTCTTTGTAACGATAAAGGAATATTTATTAATGTAGTTGATGTAAAAGATAAATGTGATTTTATATTCCCGTCGGTTGTAAGCCGCGGAAAGCTGGAAATAGGAATATCGTCGAGTGGTGCAAGCCCAAGAATCACAACACTTCTTGCCGGGGAAATTGACAGTATTCTGCCTGACAATATAGAAGAAATACTTGATTACCTTGAAAAATTGCGTCCTTACGCTAAACAAAAGATAAGCAATGATGTACTAAGGGCACGTTTTCTTTCATATATGGCAGAGCTTACATACAGCCGGAGAAACATTCCGGATGATGAAGAACTGGAAAAAATTTTAAATAAATTCTTAAATCCTATTGAAACGATATGAATAGTAGTGTATTATAATAAAAGTTGCAGAACTTAAAAAGAAAAGAGGGTTATTATGGCAGAGATAGCAAAACAGATAACAGAGCTTATTGGACGTACTCCGATGTTGCAGTTATGTAACTTTCAGGAGGACAATAATGTTAATGCAAACATAATAGCGAAGCTTGAATATTTCAATCCGCTTGGCAGCGTGAAAGACAGAGTTGCATATGCGATGATTGAAGACGGAATTAAACTGGGAAAGATTAATAAAGATACGGTTATTATAGAGCCTACAAGCGGCAATACGGGAATAGGACTTGCTGGTGTGTGTGCCGCAAAGAAATTAAAGCTTATTCTTACTATGCCTGACACTATGAGTGTAGAGAGAAGAAAGATTGTAACGGCACTTGGAGCAGAAGTTGTTCTCACACAAGGAAGACTCGGAATGAAAGGTGCAATAGCAAAGGCTGAACAGTTAAAGGAAGAATACGGCAACGCATTTATTCCACAGCAGTTTGACAATCCTTCCAATCCTGAGATTCACAGGGTTACAACAGCAAAGGAAATCGCAGAAGCGACAGACGGAAAGGTTGATATATTCATTGCATCAGTTGGAACAGGCGGAACTATAACGGGAACTGCAAAAGGTCTTAAAGAAGCTGGAATTAATGCAAAAATAGTTGCCGTGGAGCCTTCGGGTTCACCGGTTCTTTCCGGTGGTAGTGCTGGTCCTCACAAGATACAGGGTATAGGAGCCGGATTCATACCTGAGGTTATGGATACAAGTATAGTTGATGAGATTGTAACTATAGGAAATAACGAGGCGTTTGAGACGACGAGACAGGTTGCAAAGTCAGAAGGCCTGCTTGTTGGAATATCTTCGGGAGCAGTTCTTTGTGCAGCCTTAAAGGAGGCACGAAAGCCTGAAAATGCAGGAAAGAATATAGTTGTTCTCCTTCCTGATACGGGAGAAAGATATTTATCGACATCATTATTTGAATTTTAAGCTGTAGGAATAGGTGGTAAACCATATGAAAAAAATATATAAAATGCAGGCAGTTTTGTTAGCTGCATGTGTTTTTACAGGGCTTGCGGGATGCGGCCGTGAAAAATCGAATATAATGACAATCACCAATGTTTCATATGATGCCACAAGGGAATTCTATGAAAGCTATAATGAGATTTTCAAAAGCTATTATGAAGAAAAATATGGTGAGCCGGTGAAAGTAATACAGTCACATGCCGGTTCCGGGAGTCAGGCAAGGTCAGTTGTTGAAGGCTGTAATGCAGATGTTGTCACACTTGCACTTGAACATGATATTTCGCTTATTGAAAAAACCGGACTTATTGACAGCGGCTGGAAGCAGGAATATGACAATGATTCCGCACCATACACGTCAACAATGGTCTTTCTTGTAAGAAAAGGAAATGAGAAAAATATAAAAGACTGGGATGATTTGATTAAAGACGGTGTTGAAGTTATAACGCCGGACCCGAAAAGCAGCGGCGGTGCATGTTGGAATTTTCTTGCGGCATTAAGTTATGCCAGGGAGAAATATACGGATACAGATAAGCAGAATGAATTTATCAAAAAATTGTATGCTAATGTATCAGTTCTTGATTCGGGAGCGAGAGGTTCAGCGACAACATTCGTTGAGAATCAGAAAGGCGATGTTCTTATTGCATGGGAAAATGAAGCAATGATGACAGTCGCCAATTATCCGGGACAATATGAGATTGTAACGCCGTCAGTAAGTATTCTTGCACAGCCGAGCGTGGCGGTTGTTGATGATAATGTAAAAGTTAATAAATCAGGGCAGGCAGCAGGAGAATATCTTTCTTATCTGTATTTGGAAAATGCCCAGAGACTTGTGGCTGATTACGGATATCGCCCAAGTGATGAAAAAATCCTTAATGAATATTCGGATAAATTTAATCTGAATGTAAAATGTACAACAATTAATGATTTCGGCGGCTGGGACAATGCGTATAAACAGTATTTTGATGACGGTGCATTGTTTGACAAGCTGTGTAACTAAGTGCAGATACGAAGTTGTATTTATATAGGGTATGAAGTTGTGCGGAAATTATATTTATATATACACAGAAATAAAAGCGGAAAGGAAAAATAAGTATGGAAGAAACCGTAAAATTTAAAAAAGCAAAGAAAACCAGAGTGATTCCGGGCTTTAAGCTTACAATGGGAATTACGGTGACGATGCTTTCACTTATTGTATTGATTCCGCTTGCATCGGTTATGGTATATTCGCTGAAACTGCCACCGTCGGAATTTATAAAACTGATTACAAAGCAGAATGTAGTTTACGCATTTACGACGAGTATTGTCTGTTCTTTTATAGCGGCGGTGATAAATGTAATATTTGGAGTAATTCTTGCATGGACACTTGTAAAATATGACTTTCCGGGAAAGCGTATTCTTGACGGATTTATAGAGCTTCCTTTTGCACTTCCGACAGCAGTTGCGGGCATAACGCTCTCAAAGATGTATTCGGATACGGGAATACTTGGAAAACCGCTTGCCGCAATAGGAATTAAGGTAAGTTACACACATCTTGGAATTATAGTTGCACTTATATTTATCGGAATTCCGTTTGTAGTAAGAAATGTGCAGCCGGTGCTTGAAAAACTTGACGGACAGTATGAGGAAGCAGCTTACATACTTGGTGCGTCGCCGTCAAAGACATTTTTTAAGGTAATACTTCCCGAATTGAGACCTGCGATACTTACAGGTTTTGGGCTTGCATTTGCAAGGGGAATCGGTGAGTATGGAAGCGTTATTTACATTTCGGGCAACAGTGCCAAAGAGCATACACAGGTTGTATCGTATGTAATAATGCAGAAGTTAAGTTATATTGATTATGCGTCGGCAACAGCTATAGCACTTGTGATGCTTGTAATATCATTTCTGCTTTTATTTGCGATAAATGTTATCCAGATGAAGCAGGCAAAAAGAACCAATAATATATAATCATACAATGTTAAAATGGCGGATGATAAAAACAGGAAGGGAAAAGTTATGAATGAACAGGAAAAATTTGAAAAAAGAAAAAAGATAACTAAATATGTTCTTATAACAATAAGCGTTTTATTTGTATTTTTTATGCTTGTGATGCCGCTGTTTTGTATTGTATCCAGCTCGCTCAAGCAGGGACTTGGATTTTATTTTAAATCGGTATCGTCAAAATATGTTATCAGTGCTTTGAAGGTTACTTTGTTTGCAACTGTTATTGCGGTTGTTATCAATACATTTTTTGGATTGTGTGCGGCATGGGTTACGACAAAGTTTTCATTTAAGGGAAAACAGGTGCTTGCGACACTTATTGATATTCCGTTCTCAATATCACCCGTTATCGTTGGACTTGCGTTTCTTATGACATTCGGGCGTCTCGGCTGGTTTTATCCTGTTATAAGATGGTTTAATTCGGTATTCGGAGCGAATGTAAGAATCGCATTTGCAATTCCCGGAGTTGTGCTTGCGACAATATTTGTAACATTTCCGTTTGTATCAAGAGAAATTATTCTGGTGCTTAATGCACAGGGAAAAGACGAGGAGGAAGCGGCGGCTCTTATGGGAGCGGGCGGATTTAAAATCTTTTTTAAGATTACGTTTCCTCAGATAAAATGGGCTTTAATATATGGAATTATTCTTTGTACATCGAGAGCACTCGGCGAGTTTGGTGCGGTAAATGCATTATCAAAGACGAGAGGCGAGACATTTACACTTCCTCTTGAAATAGACGCATTGTATATGTCTGGAACGGAAAGTTCGATTACGGCGGCATTTGCAGCATCTTCAATACTTGTTATTATTGCGGTTGTTGTGCTTGTGCTTAGAAATATACTTGAATACAGGGCGAAAAAGAAAGGTCAGGAGCAGGCAGCTTCTTGAGAGTGGTGTGAAATATGTATGTTGAAATGAAAAATATTTATAAACAATATGGCGATTTCAGGGCTTCTGACAATGTGAGTTTCGGAATTGAAAAAGGTAAGCTTGTCGCACTTCTCGGACCATCGGGAAGCGGAAAGACAACGCTTCTTAGAATGATTGCAGGGCTTGAGACTCCTAATGCGGGAGATATTTTTATAGACGGAAAACGTGTTAATGATATTCCTGCATCAAAGAGAGGAATCGGCTTTGTATTTCAAAGTTACGCATTATTCAGATATATGACGGTATACGATAATGTGGCATTTGGACTTGAATTACAGAAGGTTCCGAAAGCCGAAATAAAAGAACGTGTTATGAAACTTCTTGAGATAACAGGGCTTTCGGGAATGGAAAAAAGGTATCCGAACCAGCTTTCAGGCGGACAGAGACAAAGAGTTGCTTTTGCAAGAGCATTAGCTCCGAATCCACAGGTGCTTCTGCTTGATGAACCATTTGCCGCCATTGATGCAAAGGTTCGTTCTGAGTTGAGACTGTGGCTTAGAAGTATGGTTACACAGCTTGGGATTACGAGTATATTTGTAACGCATGACCAGGACGAAGCCGTTGAGGTTGCCGATGAGATTATCATTACGAACCACGGTAAAATTGAGCAGATGGGAACGCCGTCACAGATTTACAAATCACCTGATACACCATTTGTTGCACAATTTATCGGAAGGCCGTCAGAAGTACATAATTATGATACATTGAACGGCTTTGACAAGATAGAGGGAGCAGACAAGGCGGTTATAAGACCTGAATTTGTCAAAATTTCAAAGTTTGGAAAGCTCGACAGATACATGAGTGCGGCAGAGACAGGAATTGTCGAGGACGTAGTTTTTAGAGGTAACAGGCTTGACGTTACGATTGATGTCCATGGAATAAAAATTACAGGCGAGTGGTCGCTTGAGAAGGATTCACTTGAGATTGGCGAAAAAGTTAATCTTTTAATATACAGAATCTATGTAATGGACGACACGAAAGCATATTTGTGTGAAAATAAAGAAATGCAGGAAGATGACGTATTCTATATCTAGGGATTGGAGAAATGTGTTATGCAGATTAAAAAAAGAGAGACACTTAATACAGACATACTTATCATTGGCGGCGGAACAGCAGGCTGTTATGCTGCGTTGACGATTGCAGAAAAATCGGGATATTCGGTGATTATTGCAGAGAAAGCCAATATAAAAAGAAGCGGCTGTCTTGCAGCTGGAGTAAATGCAATCAACGCATACATCGTTGAGGGCAGAAAGCCTGAAGATTATGTTGATTACGCAAAGAAAGACGCAGACGGAATTGTAAGAGAAGATTTGCTTCTTACAATGTCTGAGGGACTTAACCATGTCACGGAAAAAATGGAAAAACTTGGACTGGTCATTTTAAAGGACGAGAACGGTAAATATGTAGCAAGAGGCAACAGAAACATAAAAATTAACGGCGAGAATATCAAGCCGATTCTTGCAGATGCGGTAAAAGCACTTCCAAATTGCAAGATTATTAACAGAGTTAATATTACGGATTTTTATGTTGAAAATAATACAATCTGTGGAGCATACGGATTCAGTATAGATGAAACGGAAGAAAACGGAGAAAAATGTGGAACGGCATATCTTATAAAGGCTAAGAAAGTTCTCTGTGCGACAGGCGGTGCGGCAGGTCTTTACAGACCAAACAATCCGGGATTTTCAAGACACAAAATGTGGTATCCGCCATTTAATACGGGAGCGGGATACGCAATGGGAATAAATGCGGGAGCTGAGATGACAACATTTGAAATGCGTTTTATAGCACTCAGATGTAAAGATACGATAGCTCCGACAGGAACGATAGCACAGGGTGTCGGTGCAAAGCAGGTTAATTCAAAGGGCGAGATATACGAGACAAAATATGGTCTTACAACTTCACAGAGAGTATACGGAACTGTCATGGAAAATATTGAGGGAAGAGGACCATGTTACCTTAGAACTGAAGGTATCAGTGATGCACAGGATGAGTCATTAAAGAAAGCATATCTTAATATGGCACCGAGCCAGACATTAAAGTGGATTGAGTCTGGAAAGAATCCGAGTGAGCAGAATGTAGAGATAGAAGGAACGGAACCTTATGTAGTTGGTGGACATACAGCAAGCGGTTACTGGGTTGATACAGAAAGAAGAACTACTATTCATAATCTTTTTGCGGCAGGTGATGTGGCAGGCGGATGTCCTCAGAAATATGTTACAGGTGCAATGGTCGAAGGTGAGATTGCTGCGGAAACTATGGTAAAAGAGCTTGATGCACAAAAGGTCAGCGAAACAACAGAAGATAAAAAGGCAAATAATGAAAATGATGATGTATGCGGCATTGATAAAGCTTTTGATGAAAAAGTAAACGAGTATAACAGAATTTTAAATAATAAAGATTGTGTATACACGACAGAACAGCTTGAAGATGCCATGCAGAAGGTTATGGATGCTTATGCAGGAGGTATCGGAAGCCATTATCAGTTCAATGAAAAACAGCTTGAACTTGCAAAAGAAAAGATAAAGAAATTGCAGGAACTTGCTGAAAATGTCAGTGCTGATGACTGCCATGAGCTTATGTTTGCATATGAGTTAAAGGAAAGACTTACAGTATGCCTTACACTTATAGAGCATCTTAAAGCGAGAAAAGAGACACGCTGGCACAGTTTTGATGAGAATCTTGATTACCCTGAAAAGAGTGATGAATGGCTCAAATACGTCAATTCAAAGAAAGTTGACGGAGAAATAAAGATAATCACAAGACAGCTTGTGGGAAGGGGTGAGAGCTATGAGCATAATAATTGATAAAGAAAAATGCAGAAAATGCGGCAAATGTACGCAGGTCTGTCCTGGAAGCCTTATCAAAAAAGATGAGGATGGAAAGGCATTTATTAAGTATCCTAAGGATTGCTGGGGGTGCTGCTCATGTATAAAGGAGTGTCAGTTTGATGCCATAGGACTTTATCTCGGAGCGGATATAGGAGGAATGGGAAGCAGCATGACAGTAAAGTCAAGAGACCATTTCCTTGATTGGAATATCCATAAAACAGACGGAAGCACAGAAACAATAATTATAGATAAAAAAGAATCTAACAAATATTAAGTGAATGGAGGAAAAATGTAATGGGAAAATTATCACATCTTGATGCACTTGAAGCAGAAGCAATTTACATAATCCGTGAAGTTGCAGCTGAGTGTGAAAAGCCGGTAATGCTTTACTCAATAGGAAAGGACAGCTCGGTAATGCTTCATCTTGCAATGAAGGCATTTTATCCGGAAAAACCACCATTTCCATTTTTACATGTAAATACAACATGGAAATTCAAAGAAATGATTAAGTTCAGGGATGAGCAGGCTAAAAAGCTTGGCATAGAAATGCTTGAATATATCAATGAAGATGGCGTAAAGCAGGGAATCAACCCATTTGACCACGGTTCTGCATATACAGATATCATGAAGACACAGGCTTTAAAGCAGGCGTTAAACAAATACGGTTTTACAGCGGCTTTCGGCGGTGGTAGAAGAGATGAGGAAAAATCGAGAGCAAAGGAAAGAATTTTCTCATTCAGAAATGAAAACCATGCATGGGATCCGAAGAACCAGCGTCCTGAAATGTGGAAGTTATATAACTCAAAAATCCACAAGGGCGAGAGTATAAGAGTTTTCCCTATTTCAAACTGGACAGAGTCAGATATATGGCAGTATATAAAGAGAGAAAAGATTGAGATTGTACCTCTTTATTTTGCAGATGTAAGACCTGTTGTATACCGTGACGGCAATATTATCATGGTTGATGATGACAGAATGAAATTAAGACCGGACGAGAAGGTAGAGATGAAGAGCGTAAGATTCCGTACACTTGGATGCTATCCTCTTACAGGCGGTGTAGAATCTACAGCAAAGACACTTGATGAAATTATTGATGAGACACTTTCAGCCGTATCTTCCGAGAGAACAACCCGAGTTATTGATAACGAGGCGGCAGGAAGCATGGAAAGAAGAAAAAGGGAGGGTTATTTCTAGGATGAGAAGTTTATTAAAATTTATTACATGCGGAAGCGTTGATGACGGAAAATCAACTCTTATAGGTCATATTTTATATGATTCAAAACTTTTATATGCCGACCAGGAAAAGGCACTTGAACTTGACAGTAAAGTCGGAAGCCGCGGCGGTGCTATTGATTATTCACTTCTTCTTGACGGTCTTATGGCAGAAAGAGAACAGGGAATTACTATTGATGTTGCATACAGATATTTTACAACAGATAACAGAAGCTTTATCGTTGCCGATACGCCGGGACATGAGGAATATACAAGAAACATGGCGGTCGGTGCTTCATTTGCAGATCTTGCCGTAATTCTTATCGATGCAAAGCAGGGGGTTCTTGTCCAGACAAGAAGACATGCAAGAATCTGTGCACTTATGGGAATTAAGTATTTTGTATTTGCAGTAAATAAAATGGACTTAGTCGGTTATGACGAGAACAGATTTAATGAGATTAAATCACAGATAGATGAGCTTTCAAAAGAACTTTCGCTTGAGAGTGTATACATTATTCCTGTATCAGCTACAGAGGGCGATAATGTAACTAAGAAATCAGACAATATTCCTTGGTATAAGGGTGAAGCACTTCTTACATATCTTGAAAATGTAGATGTTACTGAAAAGAAGCAGGAAGAGGGCTTCTATATGCCTGTACAGCGTGTATGCCGTCCTGACCATACATACAGAGGATTCCAGGGTCAGATTGAATCAGGTGAAATCAAAGTCGGTGATGATATTGTAACACTTCCAAGCAAAGAACATGCACATGTTAAGAGTATTCTTGTCGGTGACAAGGATTCACAGAGTGCATTTATGGGTCAGCCTGTTACAATCCAGCTTGATAAGGAAGTTGATGTTTCAAGAGGCTGTGTTCTTGCGGCAGGAAACAATCTTCCTATAAGCAAGTCATTTACTGCAACAATTCTGTGGATGGACGATAACGAGCTTACACCGGGAACTGATTATATTGTAAAACTCGGAACAAAGCAGATGCCAGCCATCCTTAAAAATATACAGTATAAGATTGATGTTAATACAGGTGAGTATATTGCTGCCAATGTATTAAAGAAAAATGAGATTGCCGTATGTGATATTGCACTTCAGGAAGAAATTGTTATTGATGAGTTCAAGAAACATAAGACACTCGGCGAGCTTATTCTTATCGACAGAATTACAAACATGACATCTGCGTGCGGTGTTGTAGAGACATCAAAGGTTGATGACAGCAAGGATTTAAAGGCTGCGTTTGTATATGGTTCATATAAGGCAAACGGTGATATTTTTGAGGAGTTCTATTATAATCTCGACAGTATGACAATTAACAAGGTAAGACCTTCAGGAAAGACATATACAGTCGGTGACGAGATTCCTGTAAATGGTGAAAGCTACAGTTATCCTGATGATTTTGATATTGTGGTTCTTCGTGATAAAGTTGCAGTTAAGGTTCGCGACCGTATGGTTGTCGGAATCGGAAGCCTTGACAAGTACGGATATTCAGATGTTCCTGTAATCAACGGACGCGGTTTTGCTGTTAAGATTGCGGATGAGAAAGATTTGAAAGCTTTTCTTTCTGAGCTTAATGCACAGAATGGTAATATAAGCAGTGAATTCTTTAATAAATGGATTACATTCGAGACATACAGAAAGATTGTATTTAAGGACGAAATCTGGAATTAAGGTAAATGCGGGGCTGCCACACCAATCCGGTGTGGCAGCCCCGATAATTTTATGAGGGAAGAAAAACAGAGTCAGTGCCCGTAAGGGATTATTCAAACAGGAAATATTCACCTTTTTCATCTTTAAGACGGCGGCATGATGCCGAAAAAACGTCTTCGATAATATGGCTTTCGATGCAGTCTGCGGGTGTGCCGTCAAAGACGATTTCAGAATTGTTCATAACTACGATTTTATCTGATATTTCAAGTGCTTTTGATATATCGTGCAAAACCAGAAGCACAGTCTTTCCCCGTTTTTTTAAAGACAGAATCATGTTGTAAAAGTTACGCTGGCCTTCAATGTCAAGGTAGGTTGTAGGTTCATCAAGAATAATTGTATCGCAGTCCTGTGCGAGTATCATGGCAAAAAACACACGCTGTCTTACACCGCCTGAAAGAGTGTTTACATACATATCGGAATATTTTGTGACACCTGTAAAATCCATCGCTTTATTTACAATGTCTGTGTCTTCTTTTGTCTTGCGGCGTGAAAATCCAAGATGTGGAAACCTTCCGTGTTCTACAAGCACTTTTACAGGAATTGCAGGGATTGCCTGGCGTATCTGCGGAAGAAATGCAATCAGTTTTGCACGTTCTTTTGAACTTATTTTTGAAAGGTCGGTGCCTTCAAGTACGATTGAACCGTCTGTCAAATCAGCGGTTTTATTAAGGCTTGATATCAGTGTTGTTTTTCCACAGCCGTTAGGACCTATGATAGTTGTTATACGGCCTGATGGTACATCAAGTGAAATGTTTTTTAATATTGTATCGCTGTGATAAGATACATTAACATTTTTAAAACTAAGCATTAACTCTTCGTCCTCCTTTCTTTTTAAGTAAAAGATATAAGAAAAAAGGTCCGCCGACAAATGACATGATAATGCCTGCCGGGAGTTCATACGGAGCTGCGATTATTTTGCCGAGCAGGTCGCATGAGATTACGAATATAGCACCGAGAAGTGCAGAACACGGCAGCAATATGCGTGCGTCGTTTCCGAAAAGTTTTCTTCCTATATGAGGCACGATAAGCCCAACAAAGCTTAAAAGTCCGGCATAGCTTACAACACAGCCAGCCATAATGCTTGAAAGAGTCATAAGAATAAGGCGTGTCACACCGACATTTAATCCGAGTGAACGTGCTATGTCATCGCCGAGATTAAGTATGTTTAAGTGGCGTGAAAAACATATTGAAACAAGAACAGCGGCGGCAATTCCGATACACGGAATAATGATTGCCTTTGAAGTGATTCCGTTGAGTGTTCCTATCATAAAAGTTGTTATATTGATTGTTATGTCGCTGTCTATTAATTTTATTGTGTTGATTCCTGCACTCAACAAAGAAGAAATAGTTATTCCGGCAAGAATTATTGTTGTTCTTGAATTGTCGCCAAGATAAGCGATTCCAAATACAAGAAATGTCGTAATTAAAGCTCCCGCAAATGCAAAAACAGCGGAGTGTGATGAGCTTCCGTTATAAATAAAGAGTGCGAGCATTACGGCAAATCCTGCACCCGAATTGACACCGATTGTATTCGGGCTTGCAAGCGAATTATTCATAACACTTTGTAGAATCACGCCCGCACAGGCTAGTCCCATTCCTGCAAAAACACCGGCAATCATACGCGGCAGCCTGATATTAAATATAAGAAGTGCATTTACTGAGGAAGAATCGTTTCCTGTTAATACATTAAAAACATCGTGTGGTTTTATATATACACTTCCTGACAGAATACTTAAAAACATTATAAAAATAAGTATTACTGCAAGTAAAATAAATATACTTATCTTTTTCTTTTTAGTCATATAAAATTATCCCTTAATACGTAAAATTTATGAGTGGACGGGCAGGTGTCCAATGTCGTTATTGTAGCAGAAACACTGAAAAAAAACAATATCATACTAAATTAATAAGATTTATATGAATTTATGGTTGACATTTGCCAAAATAAGTGTATGATAATATCATATTAAGTTGATAGGATTAATATAAAAAGAGGTCACATATGAAATTTAACACAGCGTTATTACATGGAGATTTTAGAGGCGATAAAGCCACGGGTGCAACTCTTACACCTGTTTACCAGTCAAGTGCATTTGAGCATGAATCGGCTGAGGAATTAGAAAAAATATTTAATAACAGAGCACCGGGATTTTCTTATACAAGAATAAGCAATCCGACTATTGATGCTTTTGAAAAACGAATGACTGCACTTGAGGGAGGCGTTGCAAGTGTTGCTTGTGCCTCAGGAATGGCTGCATTGTATAACGCTTTCTGCAATATACTCTGTGCCGGTGATGAGATTGTATCAAGTGCCAGTCTTTATGGTGGCAGCATTGATTTATTCAGGGATCTGGAAAGCTTCGGAATTAAGACAAGATATGTTGAAAATAACAATCTTGAGGAATTCAGGGCTGCAACCAATGAACATACAAGACTTTATTTTGCAGAGACAATAGGCAATCCGAGACTTGATGTTACCGATATAAAGAAACTTGCAGAACTTGCACACAGCTTTGATATTCCGCTCATTATGGATAATACAGTTGCGACAGCTTATCTTGTAAAGCCGTTAAGCCTCGGTGCAGACATAGTTGTCAATTCTACATCAAAGTATATTAATGCGAACAGCAGTGCAATTTCAGGAGTTATAACCGACGGCGGTAAATTTAAGTGGGATACAGAAAAGTATCCGGGCATGAAAGATTTTAAGAAATTTGGACCATTTGCTTATACAGCGAAGTTAAGAAACGGGTTGTTCAGAAATACGGGAGCCTGTCTCTCGCCACAGAATGCTTTTTATAACAGCATAGGAATGGAAACACTCGGACTTAGAATGGAGCGTGTTTGTGATAATGCTAAAACACTTGCACAATTTTTTGCTACAGAATATAGTGATATTGAAGTGAATTATCCGGGACTTGCAGGCAGCAAATGGCATAATATAGCAACAGAGCAGTTTGGCGATAAGTTCGGTGGAATAATAACAATAAGAACAGGAAACAAGAAGAGAGCATTCGGAATAATTGATGCATTAAAGCTTCCACTTATAGTATCAAACATAGGTGATACAAAAACACTTGTTATTCACCCTGAATCAACACTTAATGTCCATAGTACACAGGAAGAAAAAGAAACAGCCGGTGTATTTGACGATTTGATAAGAATAAGCGTCGGAATTGAAGACATTGACGATTTAATAGATGATTTCAAACAAGCTATAGAGTCTGTTAAGGATGTTTACTAATAAGCTAAAAGGAGAAAACGATTATGGCAAACATTGATTATGCATCATTAAAAAAAGGCGGCTTCATGAGACAGAAGCAGAAAGGTTATTTTTCATTAAGAATTCAGGTTGTAGGTGGTAATCTTACAGCAGAAAATATCAAGGCAGTTGCTGAGGTTGCTGAGAAATATGGAAAAGGTTATGTTCATATGACATCAAGACAGGGAGTTGAAATTCCTTTCATTAATTTTGAAGATGTCGAGACAGTAAGGGCAGAGCTTGCAAAAGGCGGAGTTAATCCGGGTGTGTGCGGACCAAGAGTTCGTACAGTTACAGCCTGTCAGGGTTCTGAGATTTGTCCTAGCGGATGTATAGATACATATTCACTTGCAAAGAAGCTTGACGAACATTATTTCGGAAGAGAACTTCCGCATAAGTTCAAATTTGGTGTTACAGGATGTCAGAACAACTGCCTTAAAGCAGAGGAAAATGATATAGGTATCAAAGGCGGCATGGAAGTTACATGGGTAAAGGATAAATGTATCAACTGCGGTGTATGTGAAAAGGCATGCCGTACAGGTGCAATCAAGTGCACAGGCACAGAGGTTACTGTTGATTATTCAAAGTGTAATAACTGTGGCAGATGCGTAAAATCCTGTCCGACAGATGCATGGGAAGGCAAGAGTGGATATATTGTTTCATTCGGAGGTCTTTTCGGCAATCATATTTACAAGGGCGAGACAATTCTTCCTCTTATAACAGATGAAGATACATTATTCAGAGTAACAGATGCAGCGATTGGCTTTTTTGAAAAGAATGCTAATCCGGGTGAGAGATTCAGACTTCTTCTTCAGAGAGTTGGGGAAGATGAATTCAGAAAAGAAATACAGGCGGCTTATAAGGGCCAGAAATGAGGTTGAGAATGGAAATTGAAGGAATTAAGATTGATGATACAGTTGATATAACTGATAAAGTTTGCCCACTTACATTTGTAAAGGCAAAAGTTGCTATTGATGAGCTTGACGACGGCGAAGTTATTGCGATAAGAATGAACGACGGAGAACCTGTCCAGAATGTACCAAGAAGCATTAAAGAAGAAGGACATCAGATACTTAAACTTGTTAATAATGAAGACGGTACATATAACCTTATTGTTAAAAAGGTAGAAGAATAAATACGGAATCACGTAGGAATTGAGGTATATATGGCAGCAAGAGTTAATAAGGATGAATTTGAAGGCAAGGTATTAAAAAGCGATATTCCCGTTCTGGTTGATTTTTATTCAGACAGCTGTGTTCCATGCAAAAAGATGACACCTGTTATCGGTGATGTAGAAGATGATATGGAAGGAAAACTTGCAGTATACAAGGTTAATATTAATTTTGATACAGAGCTTGCAGAAAGTTACGATGTACAGTCTGTGCCAACACTTCTTTTGTTTGACAAAGGAAGCGAGAAGGCAAGACAGAGCGGAGCTGTAAGAAAACCACAGCTTGTAGAATGGATTGAGGAAAATCTCAAATAAATAAAATAAAAAGCCGGCAGGCGGAAATGAGGAAAATATGAAGATTACAGTATCAGGAACAGAAAAAGAAGTAAAAGACGGACTTACATTACCGGAACTTATCGAAATGGAAAATGTTGAGACACCGGAGTATGTAACAGTTTCAATTAATGAAGAATTTGTTGAAAGTGCAGCAAAGGACAGCACAGTATTAAAGGATGGCGATAATGTAGAATTCCTTTACTTCATGGGAGGTGGAAGCTATGGCATTGACTGATGAACAGATTGAACGTTATTCAAGACATATCATTTTAAAAGAAGTAGGTGCCAAAGGCCAGAGAAAGCTTCTTAATGCGAAGGTACTTATCGTAGGTGCCGGCGGACTCGGAGCACCGGCTGCAATGTATCTTGCAGCAGCAGGTGTAGGTACAATAGGAATCGTTGATGCCGATGATGTAGATTTAAGCAATCTTCAGAGACAGATTATTCATCAGACAGCTGATATCGGCAAGGCAAAGGTTAAGTCTGCAAAAGAGACAATCAATGCCATGAATCCTGATGTTACAGTTAATACATACAGAGAATTCCTTACAAGTGAAAATATCATGGACATAATCAAGGATTATGATTTCATAATTGACGGAACAGATAATTTCCCTGCAAAATTCCTTATTAATGATGCCTGTGTTATGGCTAAGAAGCCATTTTCACATGCCGGAATTATCAGATTCAAGGGTCAGCTCATGACTTATGTTCCGGGAGAAGGACCATGCTACAGATGTGTATTCAAGAATCCACCACCAAAGGATGCAGTTCCTACATGTAAGCAGGCTGGTGTAATCGGTGCCATGGGAGGCGTAATCGGAAGTCTTCAGGCTATGGAAGCCATCAAATACATAACAGGTGTAGGCAAGCTTCTTACAGGTTACCTTCTCACATACGATGCAATTAATCAGGAATTCCACAAGATTAAACTTCCATCAAATACAGATGGTTGTGCAGTATGTGGAAGTCATCCTACAATAACAGAACTTATCGACTACGAACAGGTAGAATGTACTGATAAATAAAGTGCAATGAACTACTGAAAAAATAATGTTCAATAAAGGAGCAGATTATGATTTCGATGACAAAAAAAGATTATGAGCTTATCTTAGAACATGCAAAGTCATGCGTTCCGGAAGAGGCATGCGGACTTATTGCAGGCGTTAAGAATGGCGATGATAAAGAAATAAAAAAAGTATATATTCTTACAAATATTGACCATTCAAATGAGCATTTTTCACTCGACCCGAAAGAGCAGCTTGCAGCAGTTAAGGATATGAGGGCAAATGGTCTTGTTCCGCTTGGCAACTGGCATTCACATCCGGAATCACCTTCAAGACCTTCAGAAGAAGATAAACGTCTTGCATATGACAGCAAGGCAAGTTATATGATTCTTTCATTAATGGAGCCGGAAAAGCCGGTGCTTAATTCATTTCACATTGAGGGCGATGTATCGACAAAGGAAGAATTAGTTATATGTTAGATGTTGTTATTATAGGAAGCGGTCCTGCGGGTATTACCGCAGCAATCTATGCCAAAAGAGCTAATCTTAATGTTGCAGTTGTGGAAAAAGAATATCTTGGAACAGGTCAGATAGCAGAGAGCAGCAGAGTTGACAATTATCCGGGAATTCCGGGAATCGACGGTTACAGCCTCGGTGAAAAGTTCCGTGAGCATGCAGAAAGTCTCGGCGTCGAATTCACGGAAGCACAGGTTTTGTCTTTAGGGCAAAAAGACGGGATATGGATAATAGGCTGTGATGAAGATATAACGCTTGAAAGTAAAGCGGTTATATATGCCACAGGCTGTAAAAACAGACCACTTGGCGTACCGGGTGAAGAAAAATATTATGGCAGAGGATTGTCATTTTGTGCTGTATGTGATGGTGATTTCTATAAAGGAAAGAGAGTTGCAGTAATCGGCGGCGGTGATACTGCACTTGATGATGCAATGTATCTTTCTGACATATGTGAAAAGGTATACCTTGTCCACAGACGTGAATTTTTCAGAGGTTCTGCTTCGACACTTGAGAAGTTAAAACAAAAAGAAAATGTAGAAATTATAGTGAATGCCAGAGTTGAGGAAATCACCGGAGATAAAAAAATTGACGGTATAATTCTTGACAATAAAACAAAGCTTAATATAAGCGGACTTTTTGCAGCAGTCGGAATGATTCCCCAGACAGAACTGTTAAAAGAGTTCGGCGTGCTCGACGAGAGCAATTATGTAAAGGCATCGGAAGATACAAAGACGACAGTAAATGGCCTGTTTGCAGCCGGTGATGTCCGCACAAAGCAGTTAAGACAGGTTGTAACTGCTGCGGCAGACGGTGCCAATGCGATATATTCAGTTATGGAATATCTCAGAAACATTTAAGAAATGGAGAAAGAGTAAGAAAATGGAGAATATGTATCATAGTGCAACGGATTTAATAGGAAATACACCACTTTTATTTCTTCATAGATATATGAAGAAGTCTGGAATCAGTGATGTAAATGTAATAGCAAAACTTGAATATTTTAATCCTACAGGTTCTGTAAAAGACAGAGTAGCTTTATCAATGATTGAAGATGCCGAGGAAAAAGGGCTTTTAAAGCCGGGAGCTACAATTATAGAGCCGACTTCAGGAAATACAGGTATTGGAATTGCATCAGTTGCGGCTATAAAAGGATATAAGGCAATACTTACTCTTCCTGAGACTATGACAATAGAAAGACGCAATATTTTAAAAGCATACGGTGCTGAAATTGTACTTACTGATGGATTTAAGGGCATGAAGGGTGCAATTGAAAAAGCTGAGGAACTTCATGAGCAGATTCCGGGTTCAGTTATTCTTGCACAGTTTGATAACATGGCAAATCCAAAGGCACATATCAAGACAACAGGTCCTGAAATCTGGAAACAGACAGAAGGCAAGGTGGATATATTTGTTGCCGGAGTAGGGACTGGCGGAACAATATCAGGTGTAGGTGAATATTTAAAGAGTGTGAAGCCTGATGTAAAAATTGTAGCAGTAGAGCCTGCCACAAGCCCTGTACTTTCAGAAGGCAAAGCCGGTCCTCATAAAATTCAGGGAATCGGAGCCGGATTCATTCCCAAAACTCTTGATACATCAGTATATGATGAGATTATAAGAATTGAAAATGATGATGCTTTTGAAGAAATGAGAAACATTGCATTTTCAGAGGGTATACTTGTAGGTATAAGTTCGGGAGCTGCATTAAAGGCTGCTGACATTCTTGCAAAAAGACCTGAAAACAAAGGAAAGACAATTGTAGTTTTGCTTCCTGATTCAGGAGACAGATACCTTTCAACACCTGTATTTGCAGGTAAAAAATGATTTTATCGATGCAAGTTAAATGTAAAAAATATACAGATTTGATTAAATATGCCATAGAAATAATCTGTGTAATGAAAAGAGCTGTACTTTGACGGGTAAAAACCGTTAAGGTGCAGCTTTTTATGGTTGATACCGTTAATTAAAACGGTACAAGTGGTTAGAATATGAAGAGGGGGCAATTATTAGAACAGGTGCGGGACGAAAGACAATGTATATGAAAAATATATATTAATAATTTCTATTTTTTGTTGACCTTATGCGGTAAAAAAGATTAATATGTCTTTATGCAAATTAAGCATTTTTGTGCGATTGGAAAAGGAGTATATATAATGAGTGAAGAATGTACACATGATTGTTCAAGCTGCGGCTCTAACTGTGCCGAAAGAGTAGAGGAGCAAAAAAATAAAGATAACTATGCGGGAGTAAAGAAAGTAATTGCGGTTGTGAGCGGAAAAGGCGGTGTCGGCAAATCTATGGTAACATCGCTTCTTGCTGTTAATTCGGCAAAAAACGGTCTGAAAACTGCTATCATGGATGCCGATATAACAGGTCCATCAATTCCTAAGTCATTCGGACTTAAAGAGAAGGCAAAGTGTGATGAAGAAGGAACAGTTATTTATCCTGAAGTTACGAAGGGCGGAATCAAGGTAATGTCTATGAATCTTTTAATGGATAACGAGACAGATCCTGTTATATGGAGAGGACCAGTAATAGCCAGTGCAGTAAAGGAATTCTGGGAAAATGTAAAATGGGGAGATATTGACTGTATGTTTGTTGACTGTCCGCCGGGAACAGGTGATGTTCCGCTTACGGTATTCCAGTCACTTCCTGTTGCAGGAATTGTTGTTGTTACATCTCCGCAGGAGCTTGTTTCAATGATAGTGGAAAAGGCGGTTAATATGGCAAATATGATGGATATTCCTGTACTTGGAATTGTTGAAAATATGTCTTACTTTGAATGTCCTGACTGCGGTAAGAAACATGAAATCTTTGGAAAGAGCCATATTGATGAGATTGCCGCACAACATGATATTAAGGCGGTTGCTAAGCTTCCGATAAATCCTGAGGCAGCATCAAAAGTGGATGGCGGATTTGCAGAAGATCTTGATGTTTCCGCACTCGATAATATATTTGAGGCAATAAGGAACTGTTAAAATGGATAAAGTCGTCATTTTATTTAAGGGCGGAGTGGAGACACAGGAATATTTCAGTATTGAGATGTCAAAAACATTTCAAAAACACGGATATGAAATATATTGGTTTGACCTTGTATTAAGCGGATTGTCAGCAAAACAGCTCTGTGATTTTTATAAGGCTGATAAATCAAAAAAATTCATGGCGTTCACATTTAATTTTAATGGTATTGCAGGCGAAGACGGGCTTTATGACGAATCATTTGAAGGCGGAAGCTTCTGGAATGAAACGAAAATTCCCGTTTATAACATGGTTGTTGACCATCCGCTGTATTATCATAAATATCTGCCGCTGCGTCCGGAAAATTATATGCAGATAAGCATTGACAAGAACCATATAAGATATATGAAAAGGTTTTTTCCTGATGTGCAGCTTGCACCTGATGACGGATTTCTTGTGCTTGGCGGAACTGAACTTAATGAAAAAAGAGATATTCTTTCAGATAAATTTCTGCCAGTAGATAAGCGTGACATTGATGTTATATTTACGGGAAATTATACACCTGTAAATTCTTTTGACAGGTTTATAGCACATCTTGACAATGATTATCAGGAATTCTACAGAGGACTTGTAAGAAAGCTTATAGAAAACCCTGAAATGATTGTTGAAGATGCAGCCGAAGAAGAACTAAAGAATCAGGGTATTCAATTTACGGACGATGAGTTAAAACAGATAATGCCTAACCTGATGTTTGTTGATTTGTCTGTAAGATTTTATTTCAGGGCAGAAGTGATTGCAAGGCTTGCGGACAGTGGAATAAAGGTTCATACATTTGGTGCCGGCTGGGATATGCTTGAATGTCGTCACCCGGAAAATATTATTACTGCCGGAAATGTTTCGTCACAGGAATGTCTTGATATGATAAGCCGCTCAAAAATATCAGTAAATGTAATGCCGTGGTTTAAACAGGGAGCACACGACAGAGTGTTTAATTCAATGTTAAACGGTGCCGTCTGTGTTACGGATACAAGCGGATATCTGAAAGATAATTTTATTGATGGAGAGAATATTATTTTTTATAATCTTGAAAATATTGATGCCGCGGCTGATAAAATTAAAAGACTGCTGACGAATCACGACGAATTGGAACATATTGCAGAAAATGCATATAAGATATGTGCAGAAAATCATAAATGGGAAATGCGTACAAATAAAGTGATTGAATGGATGAACTTGACAGTTTAAATCTGTTTGTGATAATATATATATCGCTTGCGGATGTGGCGGAACTGGCAGACGCGATAGATTTAGGTTCTATTGTCAACAGACGTGCAGGTTCAATTCCTGTCATCCGCATAAATGGCACGAAGTTAATCGTTAGCTTCGTGCCATTTTGTATGCATATTTTTGGAGGTAAAAATGAAATCAAAATTCAGATTGTTTTTTCCGTGCTATTTTTCATTTTTTGTAAATGGTGCGATGGTACTTTTAGTTGGTGCAATTCTTCCTTATATTATAGAAGAAGCAGGAATTAATTACAGTGTTGCCGGTGGATTTTTATCTGCATTTGCAATAGGTAATCTTATTGCAAGCTTTGTGAATCCGCCGATGGCATCAAAGATAGGAAGAAAAGCAACTATAATAATATTTTCTGCATTAATACCGGTAATGCTTTTTGTTATAACACTTCTTCCACCGGTGCCGGTAATATATGCAGCGTTTGTTCTTGTCGGAATCGGACGAGGTTCTGTCAGCATTATCAATAATGCTGTTGTCAATGATAATTCAAATGGCAAGCCGACGGCACTTAACCTTTTACATATGACATTTGCAGCGGGAGCATTTCTTGCACCATTTATAACATCGCTTTATATAGGAAACGGATTTGGATGGCGTGCACCGGCTTATACTATAATTGCCGGTTCAGCACTGTCTGTTATCTTATATGTATGGATGGAAATAGATTACAATTGGCCTGTTGAGTCTAAGAAGGGTAAGAATGAGGGCAGCATGGCACAGCCATTTTACAAAAGTCCTGTATTTTATGTCTGTGGATTACTGCTTTTCTTATATCTTGGGCTTGAAAACTGTGTAAATGGCTGGTTTGTAACATATTTTAAGAGTATGAACATAATGAGCAGTGCATATGCGACTAATCTTGTATCAGTTACATGGGTTATGGTAATGCTTGGAAGACTGCTCACGGCAAAATTATCATCAAAAGTTGATAAAAATAAACTTATTCTGGCATATTGCGTTGCTACAACAATATTTTTCTTTTTGCTTACAGCGACGCACAGCCTTCCGGTAATAACTGTGGCAATTGCGGGACTTGGATTTTTCTTTGCCGGAATATATCCAACAACAGTATCAAGTGTCGGCAGCATTATCAAAGGTTCTACGGCAGGAATGTCACTTTTTCTTGCCATAGCAGCACTTGGTGGAATAGTTACGCCGCAGATAGTTGGTTTTCTTGCAGACAGAATAGGAATGACAGCAGCAATACTTGTGCTTGCATTTAATGCAGTTGGCATGCTAGTTATGGCAGCTGTGAATGTCGGGATGAAAAAGCGTGGTTAATCTGCAATCTGTCTTCCGGTTCCATCCATGTGAAAATTATCACGTATTATCATTTCTGATATTGGAATGAAGGTGTATCCTTGTGACTGGAGTGTTTCAATTACGGTGCCGAGAGCTTTGGCAGTATATTTTGCACCGTTATGCATAAGAATTATAGAACCGTTACCGAGAGCTTTGTGATTGGTGACGGTTTTTATTATGTTTTCAACTCCATAATCACGCCAATCAAGGCTGTCAACGTTCCATTGTATAGGGTAATGGTTACATCCATATACAGTGTTAATCAACGTTGAATTATAGTCACCGTATGGAGGACGGAAAAGAAATACATCATATCCTGTAAGTTCTTTGACTTTGTCTGTTACATACATTATTTCGTCTTTTTGTTCAGAGGCGGAAAGCTTGCTCATCTGTTTGTGATTATGGCTGTGGTTTCCGAGGTCATGGCCTCGTGAGCAGATTTCTTTTACCATGTCTGGATAAGAGTCAACCCAGCCGCCGGTCATGAAAAATGTTGCTTTTACATTATATTTATCGAGAGTGTTAAGAATTTCTATTGTATCGTCGGCACCCCAGGCAGCGTCAAATGATATAGAAATGCATTTTTCACTGTCATCATGTTTTACACAATAAATAGGAAGTGATTTTTTGCCGGCGACAGCATTTCCGTTAATGTCGCCACCGCCTATTCCGCTTCCGGGTTTTATGTAAGAGACACTTCCTGATGATACGGGATGGGAATTTTTGCTTTTTTTATCGGGGGTAAGATAGAATAAGCAGGCAAGCACCATTATAAGTGCGAGCAGGATAATTGATTGAAATATAGATTTTTTCATGTTTACCTCCATGCATAGATTTTGGAATTATAACTAAAATATGTTGTTTAAATATAATATGATTTTCTATATAAAAAAATGATTATATATAATAAAAATTGATGAAACAATCCTTGTTGATAAAGAAATATCAATAAGGATATTTTTGTTGCGGCTGATTTTTTTCAGGTGTAAACTAAATTGAACGAGATATATTTCGTTAAAAATATGGGAAAAACAGGAAATTAATTAACCCGTAAACACAAGGAGGAAATAATTATGGCAGTAAAATTTGACGGAAAGAAAACAGGACTTTTTGCGGCAGGCGTTTTATTTGGAACAGCAGGAATCAAACTTCTTTCAAGTAAAGATGCCAAGAAAGTATATACAGGATGCACAGCAGCTGTCCTTAGAATGAAAGATTGTATTATGAAGATTGCAGCAAATGTACAGGATAATTGCGAGGACATTTATGCAGGAGCAGTTCAGATTAATGATGACCGTAAGGCAGCTGAAGCTGAGTACGAGGATGAATCTGTTACAGAGGATGTAGAGTTAGAGGAAGCTAAGTTAGAAGAACCTGAATGTGGCTGTGGATGCAGTGAACAATAATTATTGTATAAATATTATTACATAATTTAGAAATATACAGAGGCACAATCTTATGAAATTTGTTATTAAAGATGAGATTAGAGGAAGAATGCGTGTCAGGGTAAAGCAGAATGAGATGACTTGCCGTGAGGCAGACATTTTGCAATATTACTTTGATGGACAGAAATGTGTCACAAAAGTTAAAGTTAATGAAAGAGTTAATGATGTAGTTATCTGTTACAGCGGCAGCAGGTCACATGTGATTAAACTGTTACAGCAGTTTAATTATAAAAATGTGGATGTTCCACAGACATATCTTGATAATTCAGGCAGGGAACTTAATAATTATTACAAGGAAAAGCTTATCAACAGGGTTGTTTTGAGAGTTGGCAATAAGCTTTTCGTACCACTTCCTATAAGGGCAGGCATTACAATAGTAAGGTCGTTCAAGTATATCTGGGAGGGGATAAGAACTCTCGCAAAAGGAAAGATTGAGGTTCCGGTTCTTGATGCGACAGCAATTGGAGTTTCTATTTTAAGAAATGATACAGCAACAGCAGGCTCAATAATGTTTCTGCTTGGCATAGGTGAAATTCTTGAAGAGTGGACACATAAGAAATCTGTAGACGACCTTGCCAGAAGCATGTCCCTTAATATAGGAAAGGTATGGCTTGTAAAAGACGGACAGGAAATACTTGTTCCATCAGATGAAATTGAGGCAGGCGATAATGTAAGAATAAGAGTCGGCAATGTAATTCCTTTTGATGGCGAAGTAGTTTCCGGGGAAGCAATGGTAAATCAGGCTTCAATGACAGGTGAATCAATGCCAGTAAGAAAAGGTGAATCTGCGATTGTATATGCCGGAACAGTAGTTGAAGAGGGCGAGATTACAATTTCAGTGCGTTCTACTAATGGTGGAAGCAAGTATGAGAATATTGTTCATATGATAGAAGAATCAGAAAAGCTCAAATCATCAGTTGAGAGCAAAGCATCACATCTTGCAGATCAGCTCGTACCTTATTCACTTGCAGGAACTGCACTCACATATTTATTTACAAGAAATGTGACAAAGGCGTTATCAATACTCATGGTTGATTATTCATGTGCATTAAAGCTTTCAATGCCTTTGTCAGTGTTAAGTGCTATTAATGAGGCAGGAACATATAGTGTAACTGTAAAAGGCGGAAAGTATATGGAAGCTATTGCTGAGGCAGATACAATAGTATTTGATAAGACCGGCACACTTACTAAGGCAGAACCTACAGTTAAACAGGTTGTTTCATTTAATGGACTTGGAGAAGATGAGCTTTTAAGAATTGCAGCATGTCTTGAAGAACATTTTCCTCATTCAATGGCTAAGGCTGTTGTGGGAGCTGCCAGGAATAAGAATCTTGTGCATGAGGAAATGCATTCAAAAGTAGAATACATAGTTGCACATGGTATTTCATCACAGATAGAAGGCAGAAAAGTAATAATCGGAAGTTATCATTTTGTATTTGAAGATGAAAAATGCATTATACCTGATGATAAGAAGGAATTATTTGATGGCCTGCCGGATGAATATTCAAGATTGTATATGGCAATCGAAAATGAACTTGCGGCAGTAATCTGTATAGAGGATCCTATAAGAGAAGAAGCAGCAGATATTATAAAGAAGCTTAAAGAAGCGGGAATAAAGAAAGCTGTAATGATGACAGGTGACAGTGAGCGTACAGCAAAAGCTGTTGCTGCAAAAATAGGTGTTGATGAGTATTATTCAGAAGTTCTGCCGGAAGATAAGGCAAAATTTGTTGAAAAAGAAAAATCGCTTGGACACAAAGTAATCATGGTTGGAGACGGAATTAACGATTCACCGGCACTTTCTGCAGCAGATGTAGGAATAGCAATAAGTGACGGTGCAGAGCTTGCAAGAGAAATTGCAGATGTCACAGTTGAGGGAAATGACCTCTATGAACTGGTTGCATTAAAACATATAAGCAATGCACTTATGAAACGTATCCATAAGAATTACAGAATGATTATGGGTATCAATTCAACCCTTATTGTACTTGGTGTTGCGGGTATAATTCCACCTACAACATCAGCACTGTTACATAATACATCAACAATAGCAATAAGTTTAAAGAGTCTCGAAAAGTTAATCTGACGGGATTTTAAGTCTGTAATACATTCGCGGTAGGTAAGTTGTATCGCATAAAAATGTCATATGGCATATAACGTGAATGATTACAGACTAAATTTTTAAACACAGGTTAGTGAAAACTAACAAAAGTTATAAATATAAAATTGCAGAGTGTTTTTGCTTCGCGAAACAAGATAGGAGGATTTATGTTTTTAGAGATTGAAAAGATTAACAAGTATTACGGTGAGGGGGAAAACAGGAATCATGTCCTCAAGGATGTGACAACCGGGGTTGAAAAAGGAAAAATATGTGTGCTTCTTGGTCCATCTGGTTCGGGAAAATCAACGCTTCTTAATATCATAGGCGGAATTGATGAGGCTGACAGCGGCAACATAATAATTGACGGTGCAAAGCTTGAAGACATGAAAGAAAAGCAGCTTTCGTTATACAGAAGAAAGCATCTCGGATACGTTTTTCAGATGTATAACCTCATTCCTAATCTTACGGTAAAAGAAAATATTGAGGTCGGTGCGTATCTTAGTGACAGTCCGCTTGATTTGAATGAGCTTCTTAACACGCTGGGATTGTGGGAACATAAAGATAAGCTGCCTAACCAGTTATCCGGAGGACAGCAGCAAAGAACGGCAATAGGAAGAGCTATCGTAAAAAATCCGGATATTTTAATTTGTGATGAGCCGACAGGAGCATTGGATTACAATACATCAAAAGAAATTTTACAACTTATTGAAAAAGTAAATAAACAGTATGGCAATACAATAATTATAGTAACTCACAATGATGCGATAAAAAATATGGCGGATAAAGTAGTTCATCTGCATGATGGAAGAATAAGAAAAGAATATGATAATGAAAATAAAATTCCGGCCGAGCAGCTTGAATGGTAAATGGAAAGTAGAGGTTAAATATGAAAAATCCGCTTAGAAAAAGACTCCCAAGAGAGCTTAAAGACGAATTTGGAAAATATCTTGTGATATTTTTATTTATGACACTTACAATCGGTCTGGTGTCGGGATTTCTCGTCGCCGGAAAAAGTATGGTAAAGACATACAATGATAGTTTTGAAGAATATAATATCGAAGATGGGCATTTTATTTTAAATGATGAGATTACCAGAACATTGCAAAACAAACTTGAAGATGAAGAGGACATAACTGTTTATAGTCTTTTTTACAAAGAGGAAGAAGAGGGAGAGCACACTTACAGAATTTATAAAAATCGTGAAGATATAGATGGTGTGAGCGTACACAAAGGAAGAATTCCCGAAAAAGACGGAGAGATTGCAATAGACAGAAAATTTGCTGACAGTGCAGATTTAAAAGTGGGCGATAAAGTAACTCTTGATAAAAAAGAATATGAGATTACAGGGCTGGTTGCCTTATCTGACTATAGTGCATTATTCAGAAGCAATACGGATTTAATGTTTGATGCACAAAATTTTACAGTTGCTGTTGTGACACCGGAAGCATTTAACAGAATAAGCAATAATAATTTAAAATATTGTTATGCATGGAAATATGACAACACATCGCTGACAGATAAAGAGAAAAAAGATAAATCAGACGATATTAAAACATTCCTTGCAAAAAATGCGGTGATGACTGATTTTGTACCGGAGCCTGATAATCAGGCAATTCATTTTGCGGGTGACGATATGGGCTCGGATACAGCAATGGTAATGGTGCTTTTATATATTGTAATAATTATCATGGCATTTATTTTTGCGGTTACATCAATAAGTACAATTGAGAAAGAATCTACGGTTATCGGTACGCTCCGTGCATCGGGATATACACGTAAAGAGCTTGTTATACATTATATGGAACTGCCGATGATAATTATGTTTATCGGTGCGATTATCGGCAATATACTTGGATATACGATATTTAAAGATATAGTTGCTGCCATTTACTATAACAGTTACAGCCTTACTGTATACACGACAATATGGTCGCCTTATGCATTTGTTATGACAACAATTATTCCTTGTGTGCTTATGTTTGTGATTAATCTTTTCATGCTCACAAAAATGCTGAAATTGTCACCTCTGAAGTTTATAAGGCGTGATTTGAAAAAACGCAAAAACAGAAAGGCTGTTAAGCTTCCTGAATGGAAATTTTTTACACGTTTCAGGACAAGAATAATTTTCCAGAATATTTCGAGTTACATAATAATGCTTATAGGAATTGCATTTTCAAGCATAATGCTGCTGTTCGGACTTGTTATGCAGCCGGTTCTTAATGACTATAAAAAGACAATTATTGATAATATGCCTTGCAAATATCAGTATATTTTAAAAATGCCTGTGGAAATTAAAGATAATGAAGCGGAAAAATATGCCATAACAAAGCTTGAAATGCAAAGAGACAATGGTCTGAATGATGAATTTACGGTATATGGATTAAATGAAGACTCGCAGTATTTTGATATTGATTTTTCGGGATTAAAAGATAATGAAATATATGTTTCTGACGGAGTCCTTGATAAATACAGGCTTAAAAAGGGTGATACAATAACTTTAAAAGAAAAATATGAGGATAAAGAATATACTTATAAAATTGCCGGAAGCTATGTCTATCCGTCAAGTCTGGCGGTATTTATGGACATAGACAGATTCCGCGATGATTTTGATAAACAGGATACGTATTATTCGGGATATTTTACTGACAACGAACTTGATATTGATGAAAAATATGTTGCTACGAAGCTTACACAAAATGATATGACAATAGTTGCCGACCAGCTTACAGATTCAATGGGAAGAATGTTTTATATATGGCTTGTATTTGCCGTAGCACTTTATATGCTTATGGTTTATCTTCTTTCAAAGATTATTCTTGAGAAGAATTCCAATGCAATTTCGATAGTCAAGATTCTCGGTTATAAGGGAAATGAGATAATGAGGCTGTATGTTGCAGCTACGGCGATAGTCGTATTTATTTCACTTGTTATAAGTGTTCCACTGTCCGATTTTACAATAGGATTTCTGTGGAGAGCAATTATGGGGACATACCCGGGATGGCTTGCATATAAAGCACCGTCGTATGTCCTTGTGGAAATGTTTGTGATAGGTGTTGCAGCATATTCCATAATAGGTGCATTGCAATATAAGAAAATAAGAAAAATTCCAATGGATGAAGCATTGAAGAATGTAGAATAAAAATATAGTATAAAAGATACAGAAAACCCCCGTTGCCGGTGGGATGTACACAAAAGTATAATTTTTGTGACACCTCAGTATTTATGGCATCGGGGGTTGTGTATTCATATGACCATTACGAAATTGTCCAAACTGTTTTGTTTATTCGTCTTTATAAATATCGCCTAAAACAGCCTTACAGAATTGCTTACAGTAGTCAACTGAGAAATTTCTTGGACCGTGTGTAGGATAATCAAATAATGTAGCACCGCATATACATCCGAAGTAACCTGTATAACAGCATGTAGGGTCTGAAAGAATCTTGTTCTGGCTTGCAAGCTCAGGTGTGTAATCAGAAAGCTTATATGTAGTGATTTCTTTGTAGCCGTAGCGTTTATGCGTTACGACAGGCTCAAATTCATAAGATTTGATAGAAGCATTATCACCTTTCTTGTAGAGAGTGAGTTTTGCCATACCGCCAATCATACGTGGTATTTCATCCTGATTTGAAACAAAGTTGCCGAGAGAATAGTAGACAATCATTTTGTGACCATCAGATTCTCTTGTGAATTCTTTTACAGGTTCAATTACATGAGGATGTGTTCCGAGTACGACATCAACGCCTTCTTCAAGGAAAACATTAGTCCACTGATCCTGATAAGAAGTTGATTCATATACATATTCTGTACCCCAGTGAGGGCATACAATAACCATGTCAGCAAGCTTGTGGGCCCTGCGGATATCATCTCTTACCTTTGCCTCATCATCAAATGTGTCAACACAGTAAGGCGCTGATGAAGGAATTGCAATTCCGTTAGTTCCGTATGTATAGTTAAGAACAGCAACCTTAAAGCCCTGTTTTTCGTATACATAAATATTTTTGGCATCATCTTCACTGTCGTGGATTCCGAGATATGTTGTATCCGGATGTTTGGTTTTCCAGAATTCAATAGTATTGTTGACGCCTGAAAGACCACGGTCGAGTGTGTGGTTTGTTGCATGGAGAATTATGTTAAATCCTGCTTTGACTTCAGCGTCACCGATTTCTTGTGGACTGTTAAATGCAGGATATCCGCCGAGACCCATTTCAGTACCGCCAAGAATAGTTTCCTGATTTACAATATTCATATCAGAAGCTGCCAGATCAGGCAAAATATTTGCAAAAAGATGGTCGAAATTATAACTTCCATCACTTTCAAGACCGGTTTTGTATACACCTTCGTGTATGAGCATATCGCCAATCATACACACATTAATTTCAACTTCCGGCTCACTTGTTGTAGTTTCCGGTACAGTTGTCATTTCTATATTGCCTGAAGCATTGTCCGAAGAGGCAATATCTGATTTATTTTTCTTAGAATGTGAAACGGCGGATACAACTACGCCGATACTTACACATAGAATAAGAACAAGTGCAATCAGGGCAGGTACGTAATTAACCTGACGTTTCTTCTTTTTAAGCTTGTATCTTTTCTTTTGCTTATCCATTTTAAAACCCTTTCATAAAAATTAATTTACATCAGATATATTACTAAAATGTGGACGTTAGTTCAAGTAATAAATAAAATTAAGTTAGATAGTATTTACTAACGAATTAAAAGTGTTGTATTATATAAAAGATTAAATTATATAAAAATATACCACGCCGCACATTTTGCGGAAGAAATGAGGCAGATTATGGGAAGATACTCTAAGGAAGATATTTTTAGAATGGTAGAGGAAGATGATGTTGAATTTATCCGTCTTCAGTTTACTGACATATTTGGTGTATTAAAAAATGTTGCAATAACATCAAGCCAGTTAGCAAAGGCTCTTGATAACAAATGCATGTTTGATGGTTCATCTGTAGAAGGCTTTGTACGAATAGAAGAATCAGATATGTATCTTTACCCAGATTATGATACATTCGAGATATTTCCATGGAGACCGCAGCAGGGAAAAGTTGCAAGACTTATATGCGATGTATACACACCCGACGGAAAACCATTTATGGGTGATTCAAGAAATGTTTTGAAAAAAGTCATAAAAGAAGCTGCTGATATGGGCTATCTATTTGAGGTTGGACCGGAATGTGAATTTTTCCTTTTCCATACTGATGATAATGGACAGCCGACGACACTTTCACATGAAAGAGCGGGATATTTTGATTTAGGTCCTACAGACTTAGGTGAAAATGTAAGACGTGATATGGTTCTTACACTTGAAGATATGGGATTTGAGATTGAGGCATCACATCATGAAGTAGCACCTGCACAGCATGAGATAGATTTTAAATATGATGAAGCTCTGGTTACGGCTGATAATATAATGACATTTAAACTTACAGTAAAGACGATTGCAAAAAGACATGGTCTTTATGCCACATTCATGCCAAAGCCGAAGTATGGAATTAATGGTTCCGGTATGCATGTTAATATGTCTCTTGCCACAATGGCCGGAAAGAATATTTTTGCTGACGATTCAGATAAATTGGGACTTTCAGAAGATGCGTACCACTTTATTGCCGGTATTTTAGAGCATGCAAAGGGAATGGCAGCAGTAACTAATCCACTTGTAAACTCTTACAAGAGACTTGTTCCGGGATATGAAGCCCCTGTATACATTGCATGGTCTGCAACAAACAGAAGTCCGCTTATAAGAATTCCGGCATCAAGAGGAAATGGAACAAGGGTTGAACTTAGAAATCCTGATCCATCGGCTAATCCATATCTTGTGCTTGCACTCTGCCTTGCAGCAGGGCTTGACGGAATTAAGAGAAAGTTAAAGGTTCCTGCAAGTGTTGACTGCAATATATTTGAGATGACAGATGAAGAGAGAGCAGCATCCGGTATTGCGACACTTCCTGAAAATCTTTATGAAGCAGTCCAGTGTATGAAAAATGATAAGTTTGTATGTGATGTTTTAGGTGATCATATAGTAGAAAAATATACCGAAGCCAAGTTAAAAGAATGGGAAGATTACCGTACAAGAGTTTCCCAGTGGGAAATTGACGAATATCTTGCGAAATTCTAATTTGGAGGAAATGTAATTAATGTCAACTTTAATTGTGGCATTTCCAAAGATTGAGGAGGCGAAAGCAGTCCGCAATCTTCTGGTACGAAAAGGATATGAAGTTGCAATTCCGTGTATAACGGGGGCACAGGTTATCAATCAGGCAGATAATCTTTCAGATGGAATTATTATCTGTGGTTATAAGCTGTCGGACAACATGATTTACACGGAATTAAACGAATATAAACCAAAAAGTTTTGAGATGCTTCTTGTGGCATCGAGAAACCTCTGGGGAGATTGTCAGGATAATGATATTGTCTGTGCTGCAATGCCTATAAAAGTAAATGATTTATGTTCCACAATAGAGATGATGCTTCAGGCACAGGTCAGGAGAAGAAGAAAGCTTCGCAGCCAGCCAAGAAGGAGAAGCCCGCAGGAACAAAAAATAATAGATGATGCAAAGGCGATATTGATGGAACGAAATAACATGTCAGAGCCGGAAGCATTCAGATACATACAGAAGTGCAGCATGGACAGCGGTAATACTATGGTAGAATCTGCACAGATGGTGATAAGCATATATGATGGTGGCTAAATCCTCTGCTCCTGCAAGGGCAGTCGCATTTTGATTCGCAAAACAAGGAGGCTAAAAATTTATGAAGTTTACAAAGATGCAGGGAGCGGGAAACGATTACATTTATGTTGACTGCACCAAGAAGTTGTTAAAAAATCCGTCAAAGACGGCAATTAAGGTAAGTGAAAGACATTTCGGAATCGGTTCTGACGGAATGATTCTTATAAAATCATCAGACAAGGCTGATTTTTTCATGGAAATGTACAATGCGGACGGTTCGCAGGGAAAGATGTGCGGTAATGGAATACGCTGCGTCGGAAAATATGTATATGACAATAAGCTTACCGATAAAACAACAGTAAAAGTTGATACACTGTCAGGTGTAAAGACTCTTGAATTAAAGCTTGGGGATGACGGAAAGGTTGAATCTGTAAAAGTTGATATGGGAGCACCTATTCTTGAGGCAGAAAAAGTACCTGTAAATACAGCTGTTTTGAAGCCGGCAGACGGAGAGACTGCAGTTATTAATCAGCCTCTTGTAGTTGATGGAAAGTCATACAATGTGACATGTGTTTCAATGGGGAATCCGCATGCGATAGTTTATCTTGACAACGATATAGATATAAAGAAGTTTGAAATTGAAAAAATCGGACCGGGTTTTGAAAAGCATGAAGCATTTCCAGAGCAGGTAAATACTGAATTTATTCAGGTAGTTGACAGAAAGAATCTTAACATGCGTGTATGGGAGCGTGGCTCAGGCGAGACACTTGCATGCGGCACGGGAGCATGTGCAAGTCTTGTAGCAACCGTTTTAAATGGAATGAGCGATGACGAAGCGACACTTCACCTTCTCGGCGGCGATTTGAAAATTAACTGGGACAGAGAAAATAACACAGTATATCTTGAAGGTCCGGCAGTGACAATCTGCACGGGAGAGATTGATGAGTAGATGTAAATAAAGAAAGGATTGGCGTATTATTATGACACAGCAGAGTATGGATACATTTTTAAAAACATTATCAAGTTCGGCACCTGTTCCCGGCGGCGGAGGTGCGAGTGCATATGTGGCAGCAGTCGGCATGTCGCTTGGATCAATGGTTGCCAATCTTACAACGGGCAAGAAAAAATATGCCGAGTATCAGGAAGAAATTGAGCAGATAATCGAAAAAGCAGGGAAGCTCACAGATGAACTTGCCGATTATATGCAAAAAGATGCGGTAGCGTTTGAACCATTGTCAAAAGCATACGGACTTCCAAAAGATACAGAAGAAGAGAAAGCACACAGAGAAGAAGTTCTTGAAAAGTGTCTTGTGGCAGCAAGCGAAACACCTCTTGAATTAATGGAGAAAATTCTTGAATCAATGAAAATTCTTGAAAGACTTTCTGTTATAGGAAGTACACTTGCAATAAGTGATGTCGGTGTAGGCATACAGATGGCAAAAGCTGCTTTAAACGGTGCGTCTCTTAACGTATTTATTAATACAAAGCTTATGAAAAATATGGTTGTTGCAGATGATATGAATATGCGTGCTGATGAAATGCTGGTACAGGGAAATGAGCTTGCGGACAGCATTTATGAGACTGTAATGGACAAGGTAAGGTAAATAACAATAATATTGGCATAAATGTATGAGATTTTTTGGCATAGGTTGAGCATAAAAGTACAAGGGAGTATGAAAATGGAAATTTTAAAGGGTCTGCCTGTTGCACAGGCTATTAATGAAGAACTTATAAAAGAATCACAGGAGGCTGGTATCAAGCCGCATCTTGCGATTATCCGTGTGGGAGAGCGTCCCGACGATTGTTCGTATGAACGCGGTGCGACAAAAAAGATGGATAAGGTTGGATTTGACTGCACATCATATGTATTTCCTCAGGATATAACAGATGAGGAATTCCAGAAAGAATTTGACAAGATTAATAAAGATGATAATATAGACGGAATTCTTCTTTTAAGACCGCTTCCTAAGCATATCAATGAAAAAGCAATAGAAGAAAGAATCAACCCGATAAAAGACCTTGATGGAATATCTCCGGTTAATCTTGCAAAAGTATACGCAGGCGATGTAAACGGTTTTGCACCGTGTACGGCGGAAGCAGTAATTGAAATGCTTGATTATGCCGGGATTGACCTGACAGGAAAGAGAGTTACGGTAGTCGGCAGAAGCCTTGTAATCGGAAAACCTGTTGCAATGATGCTTATGAAAAAAAATGCGACTGTTACTGTATGCCACACTAAGACAAAAGATATGGCAGGAACATGCCGTAATGCAGAAGTGCTTGTTGCGGCGGCGGGTTCTGCAAAAATGATAAAGCCGGATTATGTCGCTGATGATGCGGTTGTAATAGATGTCGGAATCAATGTGGACGAAAGCGGAAATCTGTGCGGTGATGTCGATTTTGACAGCGTGGCAGAAAAGACATCGGTTATAACACCAGTACCTGGTGGTGTTGGTTCAGTAACAACTTCAGTTCTTGCAAAGCATCTTCTTCGTGCAGCGAAGATGAGAAAATTGTAATTGAACTCTCAGAAAAAATATTTAACAATTAATATAAAAATTGTAGACAGAAAAATAAAAAACAGCTATACTTGTACCTGTATAAATACAAAAATATGTTATTTATGCACAAACAGTACAGGGATAGCTGTTTTTTGCTATTATGACTGCCAATTAGAGCAAAAACTGTAAAGTGTATTGGGGCTATATGTGAATGCAAAGGAGGATTATGAAGCAAAATAATGTGTTGGGTAAGATTTTAGTTATTGTACTTTTGGCAATTTTATATTTTATAAAAGCACCAGAGAAAGTATATGCAGGGGAGTTAGAGGTGGAATGCGTATTATATAAAATTGAAATATGTAATATATGCGGTCATGATTATAATAGTAAGATGTGTTCTCATACAAAAGGAATAGCGTATGGAGGGAATGAATGTAAGCCAGAAGAAATGAAATATTGCAATATCTGTGGTGAAGATATGAGATATTGCGAACATGAAGAAGGCGTTGAATACGGAGGCGTAGAATGCAATCCATGGGAGAAGTGTAATATCTGTGGAAATAATTATTATGATGCAGGAGGAGCATGTTCGCACTGGAAAGGCAACAGTTATGGTGGTACTGAATGTTTGCCATATGAAATTTCAGTATGCAGTATCTGCGGTGATAATTACTGGGGCGGAGACTGTCCTCATAGTGAGGGCGCATGGTATGATGAAGGGTATTGTGAATTAGATAGTATGACAATATGTAATATTTGCGGAAACAATTATTATGATCCTAATGGTGCATGCAGTCATTGGGAAGGTGAAATATATAATCAGATAGAATGTAGTACAATAACAATATGTAATATCTGCGGAAATAATTATTATGATGCAGGAGGTGCTTGTTCTCATTGGAAAGGTAATAGTTATGGTGGTACGGTATGTGAATCGAATACAATAACGATATGTAATTTGTGTGGAAATAATTATAATGACCCAAGTGCCTGTGGACATTGGTCAGGACAAATTTATGGCGGTACTGTGTGTGAAACGAGTGATAAAACTGTATGTAGTGTATGTAATGACTGGTATTCACAGTGTGCACATATAATAGGACATGAGTATAAAAATATAGTTTATTATTTTTACATAGAAGACAGAAAAGAACAGATTACAGAAGATATTAATGATTTAGGTGCGATACGCAATAATGAAAATAACGAATATCATCAGGATAATAAAATATATGCAGTTGTTGAGATAGAAACAAATAATGTAAATGATTTTATTTCTGCATGGGATTCTATTGGAATATACAAAGAAGAAAATGACGGAGTATATGAAGAAGAGGATTGCTGCATATATGCTGTTATTATGAATATGCATGGAACTGAAACAGAAATATCAAATGGCGTAGGGAAAGGATATTCACTTAGAATGACATTGGATGACATTAATGACTTAGAAAGAAAACCAGTTCAGCGGTTAATATTATTACAGTGTAGAGCAGGAAATATTGATTATGTAGGAGAGAATGTTGCATCTTCATTTGCAAAGAAAGTGTCAGGCAAAGTGCTTGCAGGGGATAAAGAAGTTAATAATTTTAAAGTTGAACCAGACAATACTAAAGTAGAAGTAAAGGTATATTATGTAGAAAATCAAAAATTTTATATGACATATTATGTTGCTGGACGTGGATGGTATCAGTATAGGTATGACTGGAATGAAGAGGTTATAAGATATGAATATATGGCACCTCCACAAATTAATAATATGTATAGAATATATCAGTTGATAAAGATGTTGAATATATAAGAAAGGGGGGGAAAATCAAATGAAGAAGAAATTAACATTAGCAATAGCGGCGTATGTGTTGCTGGTGGCAGGAATATTAACATATATATACTGTCCAAGAACAGTTATAAAAAATACAGCAATGTGGTATGAAAAAGATTTCACAATACCCATATTTTGTAAAACAGTAGAATTTAAGCAGTTGTATGATTTAGGGTTATATAATGGTAAATTTGAAGTGAGTAAAGACCAGGCAGAGAAAATCGTTAAACAGTTAGACGATGCTTTGGAAAGATTTGAAAATTCTATGAAACAATCTGAAGAGGGATTGTCATATAAAGAATTGGAAATAAAAAAGAATACAACAAATGTCAGTAAATATGTTTATTCTGATGAAACGAAAAGTATAACCACAAGTGCTGCATGGAATTTGGGTGAAAATATTGAAGTATTAGGATACTATTATACTAAGCCACAACGTTGGGATACAAATTGTGGCTATGAAGATAAAAAAAGACCAACACGTTCTGTGTTTCAAGATGGAAATGCTATTGAGGGTCAAGCACCAGCTTGTAATATGATTGTCTATAAAGATACAAATAACAAATATTATTTTCGTATATGCAGATATGTACGAGGAGACTGGTGTAAGCCACAAGATTGGTAAAATTATAATTTATTGTTGAAGGTGGGAGACCGAATGAAGAAGGAATTAACATTATCGATAGCGGCGTATGTGCTGCTGGTAGCAGGAATATTAACATACATATATTGTCCGAGAACAGTAATAAAAAATACAGCAATGTGGTATGAAAAAGATTTCACAATACCAGTATTTTGTAAGACGGTAAAATTCAAACAGTTGTATGATATTGGATTATATGATGGTCAATTTGAAGTAAGCAAAAAACAGGCAGAAAAAATTGTTATGCAGTTAGATAATGCAGTTGAAAGGTATGATTTGTCAAAAAAGCAGTCATGTTCTGAATTGACATATAAAGAAATTGAAATAAAAGAGAATACTACTGACGTTGAAAAACTAACGGATTCAAGTCTTGAAAAAAATATTGTAATTAGTGATGTGTGGAATTTGAGTGAAAATATTGAAGTATTGGGATTTTATTATGTAGTGTCACCGATTTGGGATGTTAATTGTGATGATGGAACTCATCCGCCAAGATCATTATTTTATGATGGAAATATGATTGATAGATCTATACCGTATTGTAATATGATTGTTTATAAAGACACAAATAACAAATATTATTTCCGTATATGCAGATGTGTACGAAGAGACTGGTTTAAACCACAAGAGTGGTAAAAAGAAATGTGTTGAGGGCAAATCATATGAAGAAAAAATTAATAATAGCAATAATGGGATACATGGTATTAGTTGCAGGAATATTGTGCTATGCACAATCTCCGTGCGTGGTTATAAAGAATACAGTTATGCCATATGAAAAAGATTTTACAATGCCGGAATCTTGTAAAAAAATATTATTTCAGCGTAAAAAAATTGAAGTTAAATATAAAAAATATGCTGACGTATATGAAGCTAAATTTGAAATAAGCAAAAAAGAGGCTGCCAATATGGTGAATCAGTTAAATAGTGACAGACAAAGATATTTAACGGCGGTTGAAAACAGCAAAGGCGGCGGTGATGAAGAAAGAGAACAATTAAAAAAGACAACGAAAGTATATAATCTTACAAGGCTTTATAGTTATGACAGTGCAATTAGCAGTTTTGCATGTGATGTCTGGGAACAGGGGGAAAAAAACATGATGGATAAAAATGGGAAAATTATAGGATATTATGTGACAGGAACCAAGCTGTTTGCAGAAGATTTTGAAGACGTGGAAGATATAGATGTTGTGCCAAAGAATTTTATACTTATATATAAAAATTCAGATGATAAATATTATCTGTGTATAAAAAGGTGGGCATACAGGAACTGGGATTATACATTAAGAGAGTGGGAGTTTAAGGAGAAAGAATTAAAAGAAGAAAATAAGCAGTGATAATCTATTATTATATTTTGAAAAATTTTACAAAGTTTTACATAAATTTCTTCAAAGACGATCTGTGCAATAATAGGAACAACAGTAGGCATAATTTTGTCGGGAGGTCTTGCAATGATTGCGGGCAGTCTGTCAAATCTAAACGGATATAACATGTCTGATGCGGAATCAATGATATATATAGCCAATAGTTCAAAATTGCATGTTTCGGATATTTTGTATGCGGGAATATTAATATCGTCACTCGGTGCGGTGATGGACGTAAGCGTATCTATAGTTGCCGCTATAACCGAGATTCACGAAAAGGCACCTGATTTGAAAGCAAAAGAGCTGTTTATGTCAGGTATGCACGTCGGACACGATATGATGGGAACCATGTCAAATACACTCATTCTTGCATACACGGGTTCGGCAACGGGAACACTTCTTACGATATATTCTTATGAGATGCCTTTCCTTCAGATTATGGGTTACAATTCCATAATAACAGAAATAGTCTGCGGACTCTGCGGTACAATCGGCGTGATACTGACGGTTCCTATACAGGCATTTATAACGACGGTGGCGTTGAAAATGAAAAAGTAGGCATATTCAAAATATAAAAGTGATTGACACGAAAATATTAATCAGTTACACTTGTACTTGTATAAATACAAAAATATGTGTTTTATTAACAAAAGTACAGGCGTGACTGTTTTTTTATTTTTAATTATGCCTAATGAGTGAATAAGACAAAAGAGGAGGATTATGAAAAAAATTAAATTGTTATTTCAAATGATGATTGTGTGCTTTGTTTTTCTTATGTGCATGTTTAAAAACACAAGTAAAGCATATGCAGGATTGGAACAGGTGGAATGTGTTGTAAGTGAAATAGAGATATGCAATATATGCGGTCATAGATATGATGGAGGACAGTGTACACATGTGAAAGGTGTTACTTATAACTATAATGTGTGTAGTCCGGAAGAGATAAAGTATTGTAATATATGTGGTGAAGACATACGTTATTGTGAACATGTTGAAGGCTGGGAATATGGGGGTGAGATTTGTGATACATATGAGTGGTGTAATATATGCGGAAAAGATATGTTTGATAAGAATAGCGGATGTACTCATGTAAAAGGAAGATATTATAATCAAATGGAATGTTCACCATATACAATATATGTGTGTAGTATTTGTAATGAGAATTACTGGGGCGGTGAATGTCCGCATAATGAGGGATCGTGGTATGATGAGGGGTATTGTGAACTTGATCAGGTTGAGATATGTAATATATGCGGGTATATGATGGGAAGTGATAGATGTTCACATGATGTAGGTGAATTTTATGGTGGAACAGAATGTAGGACTATTGTAAGGTGTAAAATTTGTAATAATGATTATTATGATGCAAATGGAGCATGTCCTCATGAAGCAGGACACCGTTATGGAGGGACGGTATGTGAAACCAATATAATAAAAATCTGTAATTTGTGTGGAAAAGATTACAATGATCCAAGTGCATGTGGACATTGGGAAGGACAGCATTATGGCGGACAAGAGTGTAGTGTAACACAGATGAAGATATGCAGTGTGTGTAAAGATGAGTACGATAAATGTTTGCACATAAGAGGTAAAGAGTATAAAAATATTGCATATTATTTTTATATTGAGGACAGAAAAGAACAGTCAGAAAGTGATGTGGCTGATTTAATAACTATAAAAGAGGATGAGAGTAATCCTTATAATTATAAAAATAAAATATATGCAGTTGTTAAGTTTGAAACAAACAATGAAGAAAAGTTTAGAGAAGCATGGGAAAATGTAGGCAAATTTAATGAGAGTGCATGTTGCGTATATGCGGTTATGATGAACATGCATGGAACGCCGACAGAAATATCAAATGGCCCCGGGAAAGGTTATAGTCTGAGAATGAATATTGATGATATTAATTCGCTTGAAAGAAAGCCTGTTCAAAGACTTATACTTTTGCAGTGTTCGGTCGGAAATGTGGATTATGCAGGAGAAAATATTGCATCTGCATTTGCAAAAAAAATAAGCGGACAGGTGTTGGCAGGAGATGCGGAAGTAAATGTGAAAAAATACTATAAACTAAATAGTAGAGATGATGCAAATGACCAATTTTTTTCTGAAAAATCAGAAATATATGTAAGATATGAGGCAGTGGGAAATGGTTGGTATTTTTATAAATATGATCTGGATGAAAAAAGTATAACGTATACAAAATTAAGTGGAAATTCATATAGAATATATCAATTAATAAATATGTTTTCTGTTTAGATAATAGGTGGAAATATGAAAAAAACAAAAATAAAAATAAAAATAGGCATTATATTAAGTTTGTTTTTTATAATAATGTGTTTGAACATATACAAACAAAGCCCGAGATACATAATAAAAGATACGGTTATGTGGTATGAAAAAGATTTTACAATACCGTTATTCTGCAAAAAAGTGAAGTTTGAGTATGATAAAAAGAGCGGTAATTATACAGGAAAGTTTGCAATAAGTGAAAAACAAAAAGATAGCTTATTTGATAATTTAAAAGAATTTAACGAAAGAAGCGTAAATGTAACAAATAGTATTGATAAATATAAAGGCAATTTAAGAGATTTGGATAAAAAAACGCTTAATACAACGATGGTATCATATAATCTTTTATATAAGTATTATTTTAAAAAAGAAAAAAAGAGAGACGATATACAGATAGATAAAATATATCCGGAAGAATGGATGCTGGAAAACTGTGATGAGTTAATAGCAATTTATTTAACAGAACCCAGATATATAAAAGACAGTTGTGATGAAACTGTTTTATCCGATTATAGTAACTTGATTAATGGAAAGGTGCCAAGGTGTTGCATAGTTATATATAAAGATAAAACCGGAAAGTATTATTTTTGCATAAAAAGAACAGATTATTCCGACTGGGACGGACCAGATGTTTGGTAACAATGTTTTAGCAGAAAATATGAAAGGCGATAAAGTGAAAACAAAAATAAAAATAGGCATTATATTAGTATTAAGTATGTTAATGATAATAATATGCCGGAATATATACAAACAAAGTCCGAGGCATATAATAAAAGATACTGTTATGTGGTACGAAAAAGATTTTACAATACCGTTATTCTGTAAAAAAATAAGGTTTGAGTATGACCGTGAAACAGATACTTATACAGGAAAATTTTGTTTAAATGAGGAAGACAAAGATAAGTTAATGGATAAGCTTGAAAATGCACACGAAAGGTTCAAAGAGCAGCAGTATATATTTTTTCAACAACAGGGAGATTCAATAAGAAAATTGGGAGAAGTTGTATTGAATACAACTGTAGTTTCGGATAATCATGCAGAAAAACAGAATATAGATTCAGAAAAAATATATCCTGAAAGCTGGATGTTGGAGGATAATGCAGAACTTATAGGGTATTATTGGACATCTCCAAGATATATAGAAAGTGTGACACTGTTTCAGGATATAAATGAATACGGAAAAATACCATATTGTTATATAGTTATATATAAAAATACAGAAGGAAAATATTATTTGTGTGTAAAAAGAACTTATTTTGATGATTGGGATGGACCGGAAAGCCTGTGAAATTTTTCAAATAGTCCTTGAATAAAATATTTTCGTATGTTATGATACCAATATCAAAATGTCTTTAGTGGGCGGACAGCTCTGTAAGGCAATAACAGAATATATTATAAAGACTGTGAAAGAGACTCTTTTTCATGGAACCTGACAGGAAAGCGGTGTCGTCGGCTGAGAGCACCCGCAGGGAATTGATTGAGGGAACACTCCGGAGTTGGATAGCTGAACCGACGGATATGATTTGAATTTGGCGGCTAGGTTATTTCGTTGCACGCGTTAAGTGCTAATGAGAGATATGTAATTTTTGTGAGTGCATATCTGATGCGGGTGGTACCGCGGATAATAAGTTTATTCGCCCCGGGATACAATTAATGTATTCCGGGGCTTTTGTGTGTGACAAAATTAAAAACATAGTTTGTCTCACATAAGGCTTTTTCAAAAAGAGCGTAGTTAAGAAAGGAGATTACGATGTCAAACATTTACAGAGACAGAACATTAAATCAGGTCAGTGAACAGGATATTGACAGCAATTTAAGAGTAGCGGGCTGGGTAGAGAATATCCGTGACCACGGCGGTGTATCATTTATCGATTTAAGAGATATGTATGGTGTGCTTCAGGTAGTTATCAGAGATGCAGAACTTTTAAAGGGAATCAAAAAAGAAGAATGTATCAGTATAGAAGGTATCATGGAAAAGAGAGATGAGGAGACATACAATCCAAAGATTCCTTCAGGTACAATCGAACTTGAAGCAAAGAAAATTACCATGCTCGGACAGGTTTATCAGACACTTCCGTTTGAAGTTATGACGTCAAAAGAGGTCAGAGAAGATGTTCGTCTCAAATATCGTTATCTTGACCTTAGAAATCAGAAAGTAAAAGACAATATCATTTTCCGTTCAAAGGTAATTTCATTCCTTCGACAGAAAATGACAGATATGGGATTTTTGGAGATTCAGACACCTATTCTTTGTGCCTCTTCTCCTGAAGGTGCAAGAGATTATATCGTTCCATCAAGAAAATACAAGGGAAAATTCTATGCACTTCCACAGGCACCACAGCAGTATAAGCAGCTTCTTATGGTATCCGGTTTTGATAAATATTTTCAGGTTGCACCATGTTTCAGGGATGAAGATGCAAGAGCTGACCGTTCGCCGGGAGAATTCTATCAGCTTGACTTTGAGATGAGCTTTGCAACACAGGAAGATGTTTTCCGTGTAGGTGAGGAAGTTCTCTCAGAAACATTTGAAAAATTTGCACCAAAGGGATTCAAGGTTACACAGGCTCCTTATCCAATCATAAGCTACAAGCAGGCTATGCTTGAGTTTGGTTCAGACAAGCCTGACCTCAGAAATCCGTTAAGAATTATAGACCTTTCTGAATTTTTTAATAAATGTACTTTCAAGCCGTTCCAGAATAAGACTGTAAGAGCTATCAATGTTCATGCAAAGCTTTCAAAGGGACAGCATGAAAAGCTCCTCAAGTTTGCTACAGGTCTCGGAATGGGCGGTCTCGGTTATCTTGAAGTATTAGATGACCTTTCATATAAGGGACCAATTGATAAGTTTATTCCAGATGAGTTAAAGGGTGAAATCAGAGAACTTGCAGGACTTCAGGCAGGAGATACAATTTTCTTCATGGCTGACAAAGAAGACAGAGCTGCATATTATGCAGGACAGATTAGAACAGAACTCGGTGAAAGACTCGACCTTATTGAAAAAGATGCTTACCGTTTCTGTTATGTCAATGATTTCCCAATGTTTGAAAGAGACCCGGAGACAAAGAAGATTGGATTTACACATAATCCTTTCTCAATGCCACAGGGTGGTCTTGAAGCATTAAATACAAAAGACCCGCTTGATATTCTTGCTTATCAGTATGATATTGTTTGTAACGGTGTAGAACTTTCTTCAGGTGCCGTAAGAAACCATGATATGCAGATAATGGTTAAGGCATTTGAAATTGCAGGATATGATGAAGAAGTATTAAAGGAGAAGTTCGGAGCGTTGTATAACGCATTCCAGTTCGGTGCACCGCCACACGCAGGTATGGCACCTGGTATCGACAGAATGATTATGCTTCTTACAAATGAGGAAAATATCCGTGAAGTTATCGCATTCCCAATGAGCGGTACTGCACAGGATCTTATGTGTGGTGCTCCTAATGAGGTAACAGAGCAGCAGCTTAGAGAAGTTCACATAAAAGTCCGTGATTAAAACAAGGCAGACAAGCTGCCGGGAATGGCAGCTTGCATTTTACTTCGCAAACAAGGAGGACAAGCTGCCGGAACCGGCAGCTACGAGATTGCTTACGCAACTCGTATCATTTGCTTCGCAAACAAGGAGGACAAATCCTCTCCTCGCCGTGAGGGGCTCGGATTTTGCTTCGCAAAACAAGGAGGACAAATCCTCTGCTCCTGCAAGGGCAGTCGCATTTGCTTCGCAAACAAGGAGGATTATATGGCAAACGTAATTGATGACGCAACGATTGATTATGTAGGTATCCTTGCCAAGCTTGAACTTTCTGACGAAGAAAAAGAACAGGCTAAGAAAGATATGGCGAGCATGCTTGATTATATTGACCAGCTTAATGAGCTTGATACAACAGGCGTTGAGCCTATGTCACACGTATTTCCTATTGAAAATGTAATGCGTGAAGATGTTGTTACTAACGGTGATGAAAGCGAAAAAACACTTTTCAACGCACCTGAAAGAAAAGACAAGACATTTGTTGTACCAAAAACTGTTGAATAGAAAGGAGCGGCCATGGGATTGTTGGATTTGACAGCAGTGGAACTTGCCGGGCAGATTAAGTCGGGAAAAACCACAGCGGTAGAGGCAATGGAAGCTGTTATTGCAAACATTGACAGCAAAGAAGAAGAGCTTAACTGTTATGTTACATTTGACAGGGAAGCAGCACTTTCGGCAGCAAAAGAAGCCCAGAAAAAGATTGAGGCAGGGGAACTTACAGGACCTCTTGCAGGTGTGCCGATTGCAATAAAAGATAACATGTGTACAGAGGGTGTTCTTACAACATGTTCATCAAAAATATTAGGAAACTTTATACCACAGTTTTCAAGTGAAGCTGTAAAAAGAATAGAAGAAGCGGGAGCTGTTGTCATCGGAAAGACAAACATGGACGAATTTGCCATGGGTTCTACAACCGAGACATCAGCTTACGGTCCGACTAAGAATCCGTGGAACACAGAGCATGTACCGGGCGGTTCTTCAGGCGGTTCGGCTGCGGCAGTTGCAGCAAATGAGTGTTTCTGTGCACTTGGTTCTGACACAGGCGGTTCTATACGACAGCCTGCATCATACTGCGGTGTTGTCGGCATGAAACCGACATACGGAACAGTTTCACGTTACGGACTTATCGCATACGGTTCATCTCTTGACCAGATTGGACCTCTTTGTAAAGACGTTACGGACTGTGCAACTATCATGGAAGTAATCGCATCACATGATAAGAAAGATTCAACATCAGTTGAAAGAAAAGATACAGATTTTACATCAGCACTTGTAGATGATGTTGCTGGAATGAGAATCGGTATTCCGAGAGATTATTTCGGAGAAGGTCTTGACCCGCAGGTAAAAGAGGCGGTTCTTTCGGCAGCGGAAGTTTTAAAGTCAAAAGGTGCTATTGTTGAAGAATTTGATTTGAGTCTTGTAGAGTATGCTATTCCGACTTATTATACAATAGCAGCAGCAGAAGCAAGTTCAAATCTTGAAAGATTCGACGGTGTAAAATACGGTTTCCGAGCAAAAGATTATGACGGACTTCACAGCATGTATAAAAAGACGCGTTCAGAAGGATTCGGGCCTGAGGTTAAGAGAAGAATCATGCTTGGTTCATTCGTATTAAGTTCAGGTTATTACGATGCTTATTATCTTAAAGCACTTCGTGTAAAAGCCATGATAAAGAAGGCTTTTGATGAGGCATTTGCAAAGTATGACGTAATACTCGGACCTGTTGCACCTACAACAGCCCCTAAGCTCGGTTCATCACTTGCAGACCCTATCAAGATGTATCTTGGTGATATTTATACAATTTCCGTAAATCTTGCAGGACTTCCGGGCATAAGCGTTCCGTGCGGAAAAGACGATAATGGTCTTCCTATAGGTGTCCAGCTTATCGGTGACTGCTTTAACGAAAAGAAATTAATTCAGACTGCCTACGCATATGAGCAGGCACGCGGTAAATTTGAGTAAGGAGGAAAAAATAATATGTCGAAACAATACGAAACAGTTATTGGCCTTGAAGTTCATGTAGAACTGGCTACCAAAACAAAGATTTTCTGCGGCTGTTCAACAGCATTCGGCGGTGCACCTAATACACATACATGCCCTGTCTGCACAGGTATGCCGGGCTCACTTCCTGTCCTTAACAAACAGGTTGTGGAGTATGCGGCAGCAGTTGGTCTTGCTACAAATTGTTCAATAACACAGCACTGCAAATTTGACAGAAAGAATTATTTTTATCCTGATAACCCACAGAATTATCAGATTTCACAGTTATATCTTCCGATATGCCGTAACGGACATGTTGATATTAAGCTTGAAGATGGAACAGAGAAGGCAATAAGAATCCATGAAATCCACATGGAAGAAGATGCCGGAAAACTTGTCCATGATGACTGGGAAGATGTTTCATATGTTGATTACAACCGTTCAGGCGTTCCGCTCATCGAAATCGTATCTGAGCCTGATATGAGAAGTGCAGAGGAAGTAATCGCTTATCTTGAAAAATTAAGACTTATAATACAGTATCTCGGAGCATCTGATTGCAAACTTCAGGAGGGTTCAATGAGAGCCGATGTAAACCTTTCGGTAAGGGAAGTCGGAAGTACAGAATTCGGCACAAGAACAGAGACAAAGAATCTTAACTCATTTTCTGCTATTTCAAGAGCTATTGAAGCAGAGCGTGACAGACAGATTGATTTGATTGAATCGGGAGAAGCCGTTATTCAGGAAACAAGAAGATGGGACGACAATAAGGCGTATTCATATGCAATGCGTTCAAAGGAAGATGCACAGGATTACAGATATTTCCCAGACCCAGACCTTGTTCCGCTTAACATAAGCGATGAGTGGCTTGGTGAAATCAGAAGCCGTCAGCCTGAGTTTAAGACAGAAAAAATGGCACGTTATGCCACAGAGTATGGAATTCCTGAATATGACATTAATCTTATTACAGATTCCAAGAAACTTGCTGATATTTTTGAGGCAACAACATCACTTTGCAATCAGCCAAAGAAAGTTTCTAACTGGATTCTCGGCGAGACAATGAGAATTCTTAAAGATAAGGACATGGAGCCTGAAGATATTACATTTTCACCTGAAAATCTTGCAAAGCTTATCAAGCTTGTAGAGGCAGGTATTATCAACGGTTCTGTTGCAAAAGACATATTTGCCGTTATATTTGACGAAGATGTAGACCCTGAAGCCTATGTGAAAGAAAAAGGTCTTGCACAGGTGAGCGATGAGGGCGAGCTTCGTTCGGTAGTTGAAAAAGTGATTGCAGACAATCCGCAGTCAGTTGAAGATTACAGAAATGGTAAAGATAAAGCAATCGGTTTCCTTGTCGGACAGACGATGAAAGCAATGAAAGGAAAAGCAAATCCTGGTCTTGTAAATAAAATTTTAAAAGAGCTTTTATAATAAAATCATGAGAAGCCGGGCTGGTTATGCAGTCCGGCTTTGTTAGAAAATAAATTTGGTAAGTACAGAATCAAGAATAATTAGATGAGAAAAATTTTATAAGGAGAAATTTATGTTAAAAGAAAATTTTAAAGTGGCAGTTCCTGAATTTCCTGATAGAAAGACATCAATTACAGCATATGGTGCTGTTAAAAATGTATATGATGACGATACAGGAAGAATAAATGCAAGAGTCATAAATGAGGCAATAAAAAGTATGTCGTCACAGGGCGGCGGTACGGTAGTAATTCCGCAGGGGGTATGGATGACATCACCAATCAGGCTTTTATCCGGGGTTCGTCTTTATCTTGAACGTGGAGCAGTTCTTAAATTCACAAAAAATAAGAAAGACTATCCGTTAGTTATTACTAATTATGAAGGTCAGGAATGTATAAGAACAGTTTCACCTATTTCAGCGGACGGAGCTGAAAATATCGCAATAAGCGGATATGGTGTTATAGATGGAAGCGGCGATTTATGGCGTCCTGTAAAACAGTTCAAGCTTACAGAAAGACAGTGGAATGCACTCCTTAAAAAGAGCGATTATGTTATTGAAACAAAAGAGGGTGGCATATGGTTTCCGTCAGAAAGTGCATACCTTGGAAACAAGGCAAATATTCAGGGAAAAACACATGACATATTGCCACAGGCGGCAGATTATTATGATTTCTACAGACCTGTTATGGTTGAAATTAAAAATTGCAGCAATGTACTTCTGGAACAGGCAACATTTATGAATTCTCCTGCATGGAACATACATCCGATATTCTGTAAAAATCTTACTGTGCGTGACATTACGGTAAGCAATCCGTATTATGCACAAAATGGTGATGGAATAGACGTTGAATCGTGCCACAATGTTGAAATATACAACAGCACATTTGAAACAGGTGATGATGCAATCTGCATAAAATCAGGAAAAAATGCTGAGGCGAGAACATTTGAAGACCCATGCGAAAATCTTTATATACATGATTGCATAGTAAATGAAGGCCATGGCGGATTCGTAATCGGAAGTGAGATGTCGCGTGATGTAAAAAATATACTCGTCGAAAACTGTACATTTGCAGGCACAGACGTTGGTATCCGCATAAAGAGTGCAATGGGACGTGGCGGTGTTGTAGAAGACATTACAATCCGTAATATTAATATGATAGACATAAAAAACGAAGCTGTAATCCTCACGATGGGATATGTGCTCAATTTACTTGATAAAAATGAGACGATTGCACAGGTTGATGAGAGCGATGTGCCGTATTTCAAAAATATCCTCATTGAGCAGATAGAATGTAACGGCTGTGATACAGCGGTAAAAATCGAGCCGATAAGCGGCCGTGAAAATACAATTTCAGATATTACTATAAAAGATTCGGTGTTTGCAGCAAATAAAGAAAATGTGATAAACGGGGAAAATATAGTTATAATATAAAAATAATGAAAATATATTGATGTTCTGTATATACAAAAGTTGCTGCCGTATTGGAGGTAATGACATTATTTAATTTAACTGCGTGCGATGGCAAAACTGAAAATACAAATAAAAAATCTTGAGCTGAAAACAACGGTGACAGATGGATTTTCTATATATCAAGCAGATTTTGCCGGTTGCGAGAGTGATGTTATGCAGTGGCTTGATAAGGTGGGAATAAGCAGGTAAAATCAATATTATTTTTGCATAAAACACACAGATTATTGATTTTGATATTTCTTTGTTATATAATTTATCTGTGTTGCTTTAAAAAGTGACATGCTTAACCAATATTAATATAATGGCATGTGTCCTTATGCTGGGACAGACATGTACAGAAACGGAGGATTATAATGGAAAACTTAAAATTACTTTATGAAGGAAAAGTAAGAGAAGTTTATGACAATGGTGACAGCTTGATAATGGTTGCAACAGACCGTATATCAGCATTTGACAATATCCTGAAGAACAAGATTACTGATAAGGGTGCTATTCTTACTCAGATGTCAAAGTTCTGGTTTGATTATACAAAGGACGTAGTTCCTAATCATATGATTTCTGTAGATGTTAATGATATGCCTGAATTCTTCCATAAGGATGAGTATAAAGGCAGAAGCATGAAGTGCAAGAAGTTAAAGATGCTTCCTATTGAATGTATCGTAAGAGGTTATATCACAGGCAGCGGCTGGGCAAGCTACAAAGAAAACGGAACAGTCTGTGGCATTAAGCTTCCTGAAGGATTACAGGAGTCTGAAAAGCTTCCTGAGCCAATCTACACACCAAGTACAAAAGCTGAAGTTGGCGACCATGACGAGAATATTTCATATGAGAGAAGTATTGAAGTTCTTGAAAAAGCATTTCCTGGAAAAGGCGAATACTATGCTACAAAAATAAAGGACTGCACAATCACACTTTATAAGAAATGTGCAGAATATGCACTCAGCAAAGGCATTATAATTGCTGATACAAAGTTTGAATTCGGTCTTGATGAAGATGGCAATGTGGTAATCGGCGATGAGATGCTCACACCGGACAGTTCAAGATTCTGGCCATTGGAAGGCTATAAGCCTGGTCAGGGACAGCCTTCATTCGATAAACAGTTTGTAAGAGACTGGTTAAAGGCAAATCCTGATAATGATTTACTTCTTCCTGATGAGGTTGTAACAAAGACCGTTGACAAGTACAAAGAAGCATATGAACTTTTAACAGGCACACCATTTTCTAAATGATTTTAGACAAATAAGAGTATGGAGAAGTTGATGGATAACAATAATATTATGAATACAGCTGATTTTGACGTGCTTCATGAGGAGTGCGGAGTATTCGGTGCATATGATTTTGATGGAGAAGACGTTGCATCTACAATATACTATGGTCTTTTTGCATTACAACACAGAGGACAGGAAAGCTGCGGTATTGCCGTAAGTGATACCAATGGTCCTAAGGGCAAGGTAATGTCTTACAAAGATATGGGTCTTGTAAATGAAGTATTTAATCCGGAAAATCTTGAAAAATTAAAAGGAAATATCGGTGTTGGACATGTGCGTTATTCGACAGCTGGCAGCAGTGTCCGTGAGAATGCACAGCCTCTTGTTCTTAATTATGTCAAGGGAACACTCGGTATGGCACATAATGGTAATCTTCTTAATGCAGTAGAGCTGCGTGAAGAATTGTCATATACAGGTGCTATTTTTCAGACAACTATTGATTCAGAAGTAATTGCATACCTTATTGCGAGAGAAAGACTCAAAGTAGGAACTGTCGAAGAGGCAGTTAAAAATGCAATGTTAAAGATAAAAGGTGCTTATTCGCTTGTGGTAATGAGTCCGAGAAAGCTTATCGGTGCAAGAGACCCATTTGGATTTAAGCCGCTTTGCATTGGTAAGAGAGATAATACATATTTCTTATCATCAGAGACATGTGCTCTTGATACTGTAGGTGCGGAATTTGTAAGAGATGTACTTCCGGGTGAAGTTGTAACAATTACAAGCAAAGGAATTGAATCTGATACATCGCTTTGTCAGAAAAATAACGCAAGATGTATATTTGAATATATTTATTTTGCAAGACCTGATAGTAAGATTGATGGAATGGGTGTATATGAATCAAGAATTAACGCAGGACGTATTCTTGCAAAAACTCATCCTGTAGATGCAGATTTGGTTGTGGGTGTTCCTGAATCGGGAAATCCTGCGGCACTTGGATTTTCACTTGAATCAGGTATTCCTTACGGAAATGCATTTATAAAAAATAACTATGTCGGAAGAACTTTCATCAAGCCGAAACAGGCACAGAGAGAATCAAGCGTAAAAGTTAAGCTTAACGTATTAAAAGAAGCAGTTGCCGGAAAGAGAGTTGTTATGATTGATGACTCAATCGTAAGAGGTACAACAAGTGCAAGAATTGTAAGCCTTCTTAAAAATTCCGGAGCAAAGGAAGTTCATGTGCGTATAAGCTCACCGCCGTTTAAACATCCTTGTTATTTCGGTACGGATATTCCGTCAGAAGACCAGCTTATCGCTACAGGAAAGACAGTAGATGAAATCTGTAAAATAATAGGAGCAGATTCGCTCGGTTATCTTGAAGTTGACAGATTAAGCGAGATGATTTGTGGAGGAACGGGATTCTGTGATGCCTGCTTTACAGGTAATTATCCGATGGATCCGCCTACACGGGACATTCGTGGAGAGATGGGCTGATTAAAATTAAAAATCAATTTTAGTGTATACATAAAACCGTCAGAATCCGTGCAATAACGGATCTGGCGGTTTTTGCTTTTTATTAATTAATTATTTTTTACATATTATTTTTCAAAGGCTGCAATCTTTTTGAGATTGTCAGGAATTGCAATATGCTGCGGACAGTTCTTTTCGCAGCGGTGGCAGTTCAGACAGTCGGAAGATTTTCCGCGGTTATAAATTATGCGGTTGTGGTACATGTTTGAAAAATTATTGTTAATTTTATAGTTGTTGTAAAGACCAAAAAGCTGTGGTATAGGTATGTTTTTCGGACAGACTTCCATACAGTAGCCACATGATGTACAAGGAATTTCAACCGATTTTTCAATTATTTTAATAACTTTTTCAAGAATTTCTTTTTCATCTTCATTAAGCGGTGTGAGATTATCAAAAACAGAAGTGTTATCAAGTACCTGTTCCATTGTATTCATGCCGCTTAAAACCATAAAAACATTATCAAGTGAAGCCGCAAACCGGAGAGCATATGATGCAGGTGAAGCATCTGGATTGAATTCTCTTAACAAATCAGCAGCTTCTTTTGGAAGATTTGCAAGAGTACCCCCCTTTACAGGCTCCATTACAATAATAGGTTTGCCGTGTCTTACGACAGTTTCGTAGCACAGACGAGATTGTATTATTTTGTTATTCCAGTCAAAATAATTAATCTGAAGCTGTACAAAATCGACATCAGGGTGTTCTGTAAGGATTCTGTCAAGAGTTTCAGCATCATCGTGAAATGAAAATCCAAATTTTCTGATTTTTCCTTCTTTTTTCATCTCTTCGGCAAATTCAAATCCACCGAATTCAGTGGTCTTTGCATATCTGTCTTTTCCCATGTTGTGCATAAGATAATAGTCAAAATATTCGGCACCGGTTCTTTCAAGCTGTCTGTTAAAGTACATAGGATATTCATCACCGGATTTTACAAGAATGGTAGGCATCTTGTCTGCAAGTATGTAATCTTTGCGGTCATACCTTTCGGTCAGGGCTTTTTTAATTGCCCCTTCAGATTTTTCATCATGATAAGGATATGCTGTATCAAAATAATTAAATCCTTTTTCAATAAATTTATCTGCAAGCTGATTAAAATAATTCTGGTCAATGCTTGTCTTATCCTCTGGATTAATAAGAGGGAGTCTCATGGTTCCGAAACCTAATTTTTTCATAAATACTCCATTCTGCCACAATAGATATTTTTTGTGGCATATTATATACGTGTGTAACGAGCCAAAGTCCGTGCTTGCACGAGACCTTGGCGACTGCCGCGATAACTTGAGAAACTCGCGGAGCGTGTTTCTCATAGTTATGTGGATATATGTATCTGCGGGCAGATTGCATACGTTATTATATAAAATTATATATGATAAAGAACGGAATTTAAAGTTAAACAGTGAATTAATTTATTAAAATTAAAGAAAAAACAGGAAAAAAACGGGAAGATTTGCTATAATAATGAAAAATTGAATGTGACCGGAGTGCAGAAAATGATAATTTTGGCAATGGCAATTTACTGCGAGGCAAAACCGCTGATTGAGAAATACAGATTAAAAAAAGATGAGTCATATATGCCGTTTACAGTATTTGCAAATGAAGAAAAAGAAATATTGTTAATTATTACAGGGACAGGTAATGCTGCTGCTGCGTCATCGGTAGCGGGTGTATGTGCAAAGCTTGATTTGAAAGCAGACAAAAATTTTCTTGTAAATATCGGAACTTGTGCATCAGCATCGGCTTCGGATGAAATATACATATGCAGCAAAATTACGGATGAATCATCAGAACGTACATTTTATCCGGATATGATATATAAAAATCCTTTTAAAGAAGCGGAAATTATAACATCTGCCGTTCTTTTTAAAAATAAAAACGACAAAAATCCGCAGAATACATCAGATACAGTATTATACGATATGGAAGCAGCATTTGTATGGCAGGCAGGTGCGTACTTTTTTGCACCGCACGAGATGAGTTTTGTAAAAATTCTCTCTGATAATGGTGATACAGAGGGGATAACGCCGGATTATATAACTGCACTTGTGGAAAATCATATTAATATTATTGGTGAATATATAAACAGGCTTCGTGATATTCTGAATGATATTTCATGTGCCGGTGATGAAAAGGCGGCAAAGGAAAAGCAGCTTGCAGACAAGCTTTGCCGGGATTTGTGCTGTTCAAAAACGATGGAATATGAATTAAGGCAGTATATAAGATATTGCTTTATTGAAAATATAGATATTAATGGTGTTGTGTGTAAGATGTATGAAGAAAATATGATGCCGTGTAATGATAAGAGAGAAGGAAAAAAGAGATTTGAACAACTTAAAAGCAGATTATTATAACAGTTTTTTTTCGCATATATATGTTGAAAAATCGGTTGCGGATATGCCCGATACAGTAAGAATCCTGAATAAATTTCCACAGTCACACATTATATATATCGACCACTACAAAGATGTGTTCTGCAGAAGCCGGCAGTCATCGGTTTTACAGCACAGGACACAGAATCTTATAATTGCAAAAAAAGAAAATAATCTTGTATATGCCGGTGCACCTGTATGCCAGAGCTTTGGGAATGAACATTTTTATTATACATCATGTATGATGAATTGTGTGTTTGACTGTGAGTATTGTTATCTTAAAGGCATGTATCCATCAGGAAATGTCGTACTGTTTGTCAATTTAGACGACATTTTTGATGAAGTGTATAAATTGCTGCAAAAACATCCTGTATATCTTTGCGTATCATATGATACAGATTTGCTTGCAGTAGAAAATATTTTCGGATATACAAAAAGATGGGTGGATTTTGCAGAAAGACATACTGATTTAAAAATTGAGATAAGAACAAAAAGTTCATGTGAAAAATTTTTAAAAGAAATTGCCCCATCAGACAATATTATATTTGCATTTACGATGTCACCTGATGAAATTATTTCCAAATTCGAGCACAAAACAGCCTTTCTTGATTCAAGAATCAGCTGTATTGAACTTGCATTGGATAAGGGGTTAAAAACGCGGATTGCATTTGACCCAATGATATATTGTAAAAACTGGAAAAGTGTTTATACAGATATGTTTGACAAAATAACAGGCAGAATAGACTTAAATAAACTTCTTGATATAAGTGTCGGAACATTTAGGATTTCTGCGGAGTACATGAAAAATATGCGTAAAGAAGAACCATTTAGTGCAGCTGTTCAGTTCCCATATAAAAATGATAATGGATATTATCATTATCCGGATGAAATTATGAGAGATATGGAAGATTATATGGTATCGCTGGTAAGCAGATACGTTGAAAAAGATAAAATATTTTTATGGGAGCGGCAGGAAAAATAATAAAATTATAGATTGTGACTGGAGAAACAAAAATATGAAAAAAGCGGCGGTTGTAACCGGAGCATCATCAGGAATTGGTCTTGCGATAAGCAGAATGCTTGTAAAAAACGGATATGAAGTTTTTGGAATTGCGAGAGATTTTTCAAAAGTACATAAGGAAGAACAATTTAACATGATAGAATGTGATATAACAGATACAGAAAAAATAACGCAGATTTTAAAAAAAATCATGTCAGAGAATGAATTGTATATTCTTATAAATAATGCCGGTGTCGGTTATTATGGTTTACATGAAGAACTTAATGCGGCAAAGATAAAGGAAATTGTAAGAACTAATTTTGAAGCACCGATGATTCTTTCGCAGCTTGTGCTGCGTCAGTTAAAGAAAAGTAAAGGATTTATAATTAATATTTCATCAGTTACAGCATTACAGCCAAGTCCGCATGGATGTGCGTATGGTGCGTCAAAGGCGGGGCTTACGGCATTTTCGAGAAGTCTGTTTGATGAGGCAAGAAAATATGGAGTGAAAGTCGTGTCAGTTCATCCTGATATGACAAGCACTGATTTATACAGGAATGCGGATTTTAAAGAAGATGAGGATATGGCGGCACATCTTGAGCCACAAGAGGTTGCACAGACGGTTGAATATATAATAAATATCAGGGACGGTGCGGTGATACAGGAAATTACCATTAAGCCGCAGTTTCACAGAATTAGAAGAAAATAAGGAGGCATAATATGATAAGATTTGGTGTGCTAGGTTCAGGCTACAGAGCTTCTTTGTATTTCAGAATAGCAAAAGCACTTCCTGAACAGTTTGAGATATGTATGGTTCTTTGTCATAGTGAGGAATCAGCATGCAGAGTAAAAGAAAAATTCGATTTTCCTGTGACATGTAAAGATGAAGATATGATAAATTCAAAGCCTGATTTTGTTGTATCAGCTGTTACGAAAACACTTATGTGTGATACGGTTGAAAAATGGCTGAATATCGGAATTCCGGTTCTTTCAGAGACCCCGGTTTCGCTCGATAACGGCAGACTTTTTCAGGTATGGGAAAATATAAAAAACAACAATTATACGTGTAATAAGCTGCAGGTTGCTGAACAGTATGCATTTTATCCGACATATGATGCAAGAATACAGATAGTAAAATCCGGTCTTATAGGTGAACCTGTTTCAATGACTATATCATGTATGCATGATTATCATGCAGTCAGCATAATACGTGAGTTTCTTGATACAGGAATAAATGATGTAAATGTTATAGGAAAAGCATATCAGATGAAAGTCACTGATACAAAAACACGTTACGAAATTCTTACAAAAGGTGATGTTGTGAGTAAAGAAGAAAAGCACCTTATTATGGAATATGACAACGAAAAGACAGCATTTTATGATTTTATGTCAGACCAGTACAGAAGTGATATAAGAAACAGATTTATAAATGTTCGTGGAACAAGAGGCGAGATAACAGATAATATGGTATATTTCCTGAAAGATAATAATGTTGCTGCATCAGAAAAAATGGATGTTTATAAAGATGAGGAAACAGGAGAAATACTGGCAGTAAGTTTCCGGGGAAGAAAATTGTACATTCCGCCTTTTGGTATATGCGGACTTGGTGAAGATGAAACAGCGGCTGCGAGAGTGCTGGCTGGAATGAAAAAATATGTTGACGGAGGAGAAGAAGTTTATCCTTTAAGATATGCTCTTGAAGATGCATATACGGCAAATCTTATGACTACGGCGGCCGGAAATTCATGGCAGCCACAGAAATCACAAAACAGGCCATGGAAATAAGAAAAACAAAAAAGCAGCGGGAACTTAACACTTGGAAATGTGTCAGGATTCCGCTGCTTTTGTATTATTTTTTAGAATAATACAGATTTAAAAAAATCTGGCTTTTAATCCGATTATGAATTTGAAAATAATAAGAAGAGGAAGTACATATGTAAGATATATTTTTAATTTACTGCTTAACTTAATGCCTTTTCCTGTATTGGCTTCTTTGATAAAGTTATCCCAGCCCCATCCATTTTTGCATACACAGAATAAAAGATAGATGAGTGAACCTATAGGGAGTATTAAATCACTTACAAGGAAGTCTTCAAGATCAAGGATTGTTGAGCCGGCACCGAGAGGATTAACTCCTGATAAAATATTGAAGCCCAACGCACATGGAAGTGAAAGTATTATCATAATTATAATATTAATGTAACATGATTTTTTACGTGAAACACCTGTCATATCCATGAAACATGCAATAATACCTTCAAATACGGCAATTACGGTTGAAAATGCTGCAAATGACATAAAGAGGAAGAAAAGACTTCCCCAAAGCTGTCCACCTGCCATATTGCTGAAAATATTAGGCAGTGTCACAAATATAAGACTTGGACCGCTGTCAGCATTGACACCGAATGCAGAGCATGCTGGGAAAATTATGAGACCGGCAAATATAGCAACAAATGTATCAAGTATACAAACTCTTATTGATTCACCAAAGAGTGATTGCTCTTTTCCAATATAGCTTCCAAAGATTGACATTGCACCAATTCCGAGACTTAATGTAAAAAATGCCTGATTCATTGCAGCAACAATAACATTAAACAGCCCGATTTCGGCAACCTTGTTAAAATCAGGAACAAGATAAAACTTAAGTCCTTCAATACCACCTTTGAGAAGCATGCTGTGAATTGCAAGTAATATAATAAGTGCAAGAAGTGCAAGCATCATTACCTTTGTAATTTTTTCAACACCATTCTGTACACCAAGTGAGCATACAATAAATCCGGTAACAACTGTAATTATCATAAATCCGACAAGGATATATGGGTTTGCTGTCATATTTGTAAAAGTTGTGCTTACTGTTTCAACTGATGCATTATTAAAATGACCTGTGAGACTTTTATAAAAATAGTAAAGCATCCAGCCTGTTACGGTCGTATAAAACATCATCAGAAGGTAATTGCCGACAATGGCAAGATAACCATGATAGTGCCATTTTGTACCCGGCTTTTCAAGTACTTTACAGTCAAGAAAAGGGCTTTTGCGGCTGGCACGGCCGATAGCAAATTCCATAGTCATAATGGGAGCACCCATAAGAATAAGGAATATAAGATAGATAACAACAAAAGCTCCGCCACCGTATTGTCCTGTTATATATGGAAATTTCCATACATTACCGATGCCGATTGCACAACCGGCAGATAACAGAATAAAACCGAGGCGGGAGCCAAGGGATTCTCTTTGTTCCATTATAAAACTCCTTTAAAAATTGATATTTAAAATATATCCTTTTTTTGGATTTCATGCAAGAGTAATGCGTTAAATTATTACATTTTAGAAGAATGACTAAATAAAAAATAAAAAAATATGCAAATTGACATATGTTCATTATATGATATACTATAATAGTTACTGAAGGTATTAGTTTTTGGAGGTGGATTTTTATGACCGATTACAAGAAACCTGTAGTTGTAGGTTGTGACGATGTTGCTGAAGGGGTTTATGCAGCGAGTGGTTGTTATACAGTCACAACTAATATACATCAGAGACCAGAGTTTGGCAGGGGCGATTACAGAATTCAGGTTAATGCAAGACATGATACAAGTCATACATGCAGCCAGCAGCTTTTAACGCTTGGATTTAACCAGCCTGTAGAATACAGTAGTTCTAATGGTACGCCTGTACTTACATCGGGTCCAGAGATTAAGATTGCATTTTCATATTGGAATAATCCAAAGGATAACATCGGAATGGGTGATGTTATTGTAACATCAGAGGCAGGATTATCTGTAACATATGCTTATATGACAGATAATGCATAATTAATTAAGATAACATAATAAAAACCGCATCACCGATTTTGCCGATGATGCGGTTTTTTGTGATTCTCATAACACATTTAAAAATTTCTTGTGATTTCCTCAATCTCATCATCATTAAGAAGAGTACATTGCATGTCATGGATTGAATATACACGGTCACACATGGTAAGAACAGTAGGACGATGAGTTGTTACAATACATGTACGAGGGTAATCATCTTTCATAATATTTTTAAGAACATTTCTTTCTGTTGTAACATCGAGTGCGGAAGTGGCCTCATCAAGCAGGAGAATAGGCGATTTCCTAAGGATTGCACGGGCAATTGAGAGACGCTGTGCCTGACCTTCGGAAAATCCGCCGCCGCGTTCTTTTATTTCACTGTTGATTGTGTCAGGAAGTTCCGAAACGAATTCCCATGCACATGAAAGCTTTAAAGCTTCAATTATATCAGCATCTGCTGCATCCGGCTTTACACTTCTCATATTGTCAGCAATTGTGCCGGAAAACATAGTATTTCCCTGTGGAACATATGAAAATAATGCTCTTGCGGCAGGCGAAAGTGTAAGACTGTTATTGTAATTTTCTCCGCTTTTTAGCAGGCACGTTCCTTCGTATGGATGAAGAAGAGAGAGAAGAATGCGGAGCATAGTGGTTTTTCCCTCACCGGAAGGACCGACAAGTGCCACAATTTCATGTGGAGCAGCCTCAAAAGAGACATTTTTAAAAACTTCTGTACCTGAGTTGTATTTATAGGACATATTGCTGATTTCAAGGCGTATGCCATATTTTTTTCCCATATCGGAAAGCTGTGTAACTTCTTCGGTCTGCGAGTAATCGTCGCGTGGCATGTTAAGAATGTCCATGAGACGGCCTGCAGAGGTAGTAAGATTGATTGCTGTAGGAACAAGTGAGATAAGTGAGTTTAAAGTTCCTGTAAGCTGACCTGAAAGTGAGAGGAAAAGCGTCATAGTACCATAACTTATAGCACCGCTCCATACACGGTAAATTCCCCAGCCGTAACAGCTGTAAGATACTGCCATTCCCACAATAGCCATAATAAATGATGTCACAGCTGACATGCGGTTGAATTCAAGTCTCATTTTCAGGTATTTAGTCTGTAAATCTTTTAATCTTTCACAATACAATTTTATAAGGTCAAAAGCCTTGATTGTCTGTATGTTAGAGAGTGACTCCTGGTTGAAGCCAGACATTTCGGCATTCAGAGCGGCACTTCTTTTATTATTATTGACCATGCGGTTCATGAGTTTTCTTGACATAAGTACACTTACAGGCATGCCGATTAATGCAAATATGGCAAATGTTGCATCATGGTAAATAACAATGCCCAGAGCCATAATAAATTTGAAAAGATAAATTATAAGATTCGGGATAAAGTTCAATATTCCGTTGGAAATATTGGATGCATCCGAACTCCATCTGACAAGCAGGTCACCTGTGTGATAATGTGTTATTGCCTCCCAGTCAGTCGATAACATTTTCTCGTAGATATCGGCTTTTATTTCATTGTCAACACGTATGCTTATCTTTGATGAAAGGTATGAAGTAAACTGTGATATTGCCTGACTTCCGATTGTAAAACCAATCATCATGCAGAAGGTTTTTAAGAGTTCACCTGTCTGGTGGCCGGTTATAATATCTACTAAATCTTTGGAAATAATACTTGATAACAGTCCGATAGCAGTTCCGATAAGCCCCGAAAGTGTATAAAAAATCATAGATTTCCAGTAATGTCGTGCATATCCGTAAATCCATACAGTCTGTCGGAGCATGTCTTTTAACATGCCTTCTTTAATTCGCCTTATAATATGTTTAATGATATTCATTGTCGATTTCTTCTTTCATTAAAAATGCGGATGAAGGATTTTTGGTGCAGCAGAGTCTGAAAACTGTAATTCCGGCAGCTATTTTTTCTGATGCTGCAAGATTATTTTCAAGCAGTCCGGTATTCCAGCACGGTGATATCATGCGTTGTGCAATACTTAAAACAGCGTCGTCACCGTCAATTCGCCTAACTTGGTCAGTAATGTCTTTTTTTATAAAAGTTATTCCGCCAAGCGGGTAACTGCGGCTGGTATAAATGCCGGAAGTGCCGCACCACGGAATTCCTATAACTACAGGAATTCCATCTGTGGTATTTATATCTATAAGATTTAAGTCACCGTTAATGACAGGCGTGTTAAAAAGTTCTTTCCACATATTTGTATGCGTTGATTTCCCGGCACCTGAATGACCTGAAAACAGCCATGCTTTATCTTTATAAAGGACTGATGCCGAGTGTATGGCATACATTCCCTTAAAAGAAGCATTATAAAGAAAGATTGTTCTTATGGCAAAAAATATTTCTTCACTTATGTCCGGTTTGTCTGAATCTGTATCAGATGTGCGTTTACAGTACATATTACATGTACGTCCGTCCTTTGAAAGATGCCATTCAATCAGTCCGTATGGTTTGTTATATCTGCATATGTAAAATGAATCATCTTCAAGAAGAGTGAGTTCATCAGTTCTTAAAACCTGTTTTTTTCCACGATGAAAAAACGGAATAAAATGCGTTATATTAATTGTAATATCGTCATGCACTGTATCCTTAAATGTATCAAATGACAAATCTTCATTGTCATCATAGCGGAAAATGGAAAAATTGTCTGAAACATATTCATCCGGTGCATTGATGCATATAGAAATTGTATTAATTCTTAAATGATGCGGTTTAGAATTATCCGGCAGGGTTATAATATCATTTTCACGTTCAAAAACCCTGTAGGCTGCAAGTATGTCTAAAAATGAATCAAGATCGTCAGAAAGAATAGTTTTATCATCGGGAGTAACGGCATTGTATTTTTTACACATTTCAGATAAAATTTCATCTCTTCCAAAGCCATCGGAAAGGCTGTTCCATATAAAAATGCCAGTGTCATTGAGTTTCACACATTTTTTTAAATCTGCAACAGATTGTCCATAAGGCATAAGATAAGGAATGCCATTTATATATTCGAGAGTGTAGTCTGCAATTGTCACGGTGATTAATCCTGTCCTTTCTTTATTTTATTTAATCATAATAGCATATGCACAAAAGTTAATCAAATAGACTAAATTTGTAAATCAAATTGTTTGTGAATTGTTGTTTTTTTAACAAACGGGTAGTATAATTGTACTATAGTTAAAACAATCTGAACGGAGGATAAATATGGCAGAAGAAAGAGAACTGATTCTGAAGCTGGGTCAGAAGATTACAGACAGAATCGGTGTCAAGGTTACGACAAAAGACCCTGAATACTGGGGCCTTGCCGGTGTTATAACCGATGAGATGGCAGAAGTTGCACTTTCTATGAAAGTAAGAGTACCTGCAACGGCACCACAGATTGCCAAAAAGTGCGGAAAAAGTCTGGAACGCACAGAAGAACTTTTACAGGAAATGAGCGTTATAGGTCTTATAGAATATAACTGGGAAAATAAAGATCATGTAAAGCAGTATATACTTCCTATGTTTGTTCCGGGCTGTGCTGAGTTTATGATGATGAATGAAAAACAGGTTGAAGAACATCCTGAACTTGCAGATTTCTTTGAGAATATGTCAAGACTTCCGCTTGAAAAAATCACACCGATGGTACCGCTTGGCGGTGCAGGAATCGGTATGCACGTTATACCTGTTGAACAGGCTATTCCGGCAACACAGCAGTCAGTAAGTGTTGAGCATATTTCATACTGGTTAAAGAAATATGAAAATAAATATGCAGTCGGAGCATGTTCGTGCAGAAGACAGCAGAGAGTCCGCGGTGAGGGTACCGGTGAGATTGAGGGTGAGCTTTGTATCGGTGTAGGCGATATGGCTGATTATCTTGTTGAGACCGGAAAGGGACGTTATATAGACCTCAATGAAGTGCTTGAGATATTGCAAAGAGCCGAAGATAATGGTTTTGTACACCAGATTACTAACATTGATGGTGAAGATAAGATATTTGCAATATGTAACTGTGCACCGGGTGTCTGTAACGCACTTAGAACTTCACAATTGTTTAACACACCGAACCTTTCGCGTTCAGCATATCGTGCGAGTGTAGAATCAGATAAGTGTGTCGCATGCGGACGATGCGTTGAATTTTGTCCTACAGGAGCAGCAAAGCTCGGACAGAAACTTTGTACAAAGAATGGTCCGGTTAAATATCCGCAGGCGGAGCTTCCTGATGCAGTTAAGTGGAGCAAAGAAAAATGGGATCCTGATTACAGGGATAATGCAAAGATTAACTGTTATGATACAGGTACAGCACCTTGTAAGACCGCCTGTCCGGCACATCTTCCTGTACAGGGTTACATAAAGATGGCATCGCAGGGTAGATATATGGATGCGTTGAAGCTTATCAAAAATGAAAATCCATTTCCGGCAGTATGTGGTGCAATATGTAACAGAAGATGTGAGGATGCCTGTACAAGAGGCACGATTGATGAGCCTATCGCAATTGATGAGATTAAAAAGTTCATTGCAGCAAAAGAGATTAATGAAAAAGACAGATATATTCCTAAGACTGTAAATCATGAAGGCAAGCAGTTTGAAGAAAAGATTGCCATAGTTGGTGCAGGACCGGCCGGTATGTCAGCAGCATATTATTTAAGATGTAAAGGCTATCCTGTAACAGTTTTCGAGCGTGAAGACAAAGCCGGAGGAATGCTTCTTAATGGTATTCCGTCATTCAGGCTTGAAAAAGATGTTATTGCGGCAGAGATAGAAGTGCTTAAGACTATGGGTGTTGAATTCAGATTTGGCATTGATGTCGGAAGTGATGTGACGATACAGCAGCTTCGTGATGAAGGATACAAAGCATTCTATATAGCTATCGGTGCGAGAGGCGGAAGAATGGCAGGAGTTCCGGGAGAAGATGCAAAGGGCGTCATGAGCGGAATAGAGTTCCTTAACAAAGTAAATAAAGATGAGGAACATATGAAGCTTAGTGGCAAAACAGTTGTTATCGGCGGCGGCAATGTTGCGATGGATGTTGCAAGAACAGCACTTCGTGCAGGTTCAGATGATGTTTCTATGTATTGTCTTGAAAGCCGTGATGAGATGCCGGCAGCAAAAGATGAGATTGAAGAGGCATTAGAAGAAAATATCAGCATTAACAACGGCTGGGGACCAAAAGAGATTATCACTGAAAATGGCAGAGTCAAAGCAGTTGTTCTTAAAAAGTGTACTTCAGTATTTAATGAGGAAAAGAGATTTGCTCCTGTATATGACGAGAATGATACTATTACAATAGAGTGCGATAATGTTCTTCTTTCAATTGGACAGCAGATTATCTGGGGAAATCTTTTAGCAGGAACAAAAGTTGAACTTAATAAAAATGGTACTGCAAAAGCGGATCCTGTTACATATCAGACGGCAGAACCGGATATTTTTGTCGGCGGTGATGTATATACAGGACCTAGATTTGCAATAGATGCAATTGCAGCCGGAAAAGAAGGTTGTGTATCAATTCACAGATTTGTACATAAGGGTCATAGTCTCACACTTGCAAGAGATTTAAGACATTTCATTGAGCTTGATAAGAATAATCTTGACATTGAAGAGTATGATAATGCAAAGAGACAAAGACCGGGCAGAAAATCAGGCGATGCAGCATCAACATACAGGGACTTACGTGAGATATTCACAGAAGAACAGCTTAAAACAGAGGCTTCAAGATGTCTTGGATGTGGTGCTACAGTTGTAGACCCTAACAAATGTATCGGATGCGGACTTTGTACAACAAAGTGCGAATTTGATGCTATACATCTTTCAAGAGACCTGCCTGATGCAAGCCGAATGACAAAATCAGAAGATAAACTTAAAAAGATTCTTCCTTATATGATTAAGAGAGAAATCAAGATTAAGTTTAACAAAGATAAAAAATAAGCAAGCAGGATTTGTGTGCACACAAGTATAGCATGCCACGCATAAGCGTGCCGGATTGGAGAAATTTATGCATGAATTGGGAATTATAGTCCATGTTGCCAAGACATTAAAACATGTAGCATTGCAGGAAAATGTAAGTAAAATCGGCAGTGTCACACTTGAAATCGGAGAAGTGTCAGGCATAGTGGAAAGTTATCTCACAGATTGTTGGGAATACTACCGTAAAAAAGATGAACTTATTGAAGATTCAAAGTTGATAATTGAAAAAATAGAGGCGGTTACGTATTGCGATGACTGTGAAAAGACTTATCCTACAGTGCAATATGGAAGACAATGTCCATACTGTAAAGGTTATAATACGTGGCTTGCGGTAGGAAATGAGTGCAATATAAAAGAAATCGAAGCGTGCTGATAAACAAAGGAGGAGAAATCTATGTTATTTCATGTTTACGGAGGAAATGCTCTCTATCAATGGGGAGCAATGATTTTAGTCCTTGTAGGACTTATACTTTTAAATGAGGTTGCAAGACGTACAAAGCTTGGTGGCCTTATAATATTTGGTGCTGTACCGGTTGTACTTACAATATATTTTATTGTCATTGCAGCATGTGCGGCAGCAGGACAGACATGGGCTGTTGAAAACCAGACACATGTTTATATGAACGGCTGGTTCCACTATATGAAGCTTTATGCATCACTTGCAGGTTGTATTGGTTTTATGATGATAAAGTATGGCTGGGGAATCGGTAAGACACATTGGTTTAAGGCATATCCGTTTGTAATAGTTGCAATTAATATTCTTATTGCTGTTGCAAGTGATTTTGAATCAGCAATCAACGGATGGTATAAATGGTGGCTTTCATCAGAAGATGTATGGCTTTATGGTGGATGGCACAATGTAATGAATGGTATTGCAGGTCTGATTAACATATTCTGTATGACTGGCTGGTGGGCAGTATATTCATCAAAAGATAAAAAAGATATGATATGGCCTGATATGATATGGGTATATATCCTTGTTTACGATGTATGGAATTTTGCTTATACATACAACTGTCTCCCAACACATTCATGGTTCTGTGGTGTAGCACTTTTACTTGCACCTACAATTGCAGCACTTTGCTGGAACAAGGGTGGCTGGATTATGAACAGGGCAAACACATTGTGTGTATGGTGTATGTTTGCACAGGTGTTCCCTCTTTTCCAGGAAACAATGTCAGACGGAACACAGATTTATCCATGGGCAACACTTACAAAGCAGTATGCTGACGGAACATTAAACGGAATTGCAGCGGGAACATCAGTAAATGCTGACCCTACAGCAATGACAATAGTATCTGCTACAGCACTCATTGTTAATGTAATTGCACTTGCATACATCATTTATAAGTCAGTAAAGACTAAGACAAATCCGTATAAGGGTGAAATTTTTACGGATTTCAGATATTATAAAGCAGCAGCAGACAGGAGCAATATGTAATGACAGACAAAATGAAGATTATTGAAGTTAAGCAGAGTGTATTTGCAGATAATGATGCGGATGCTGAAAAGCTGAGAAAAGAGTTAAAAAGTGAAAAGACATTTCTTTTAAATCTTATGTCGGCACCGGGAAGCGGAAAAACAACAACGCTTGTACAGACGATAAACCGTCTTGAAAAAGATTTAAAAATCGGAGTTATGGAAGCTGATATAGATTCAGATGTAGATGCATATACAATAGCCGAAAAGACCAATGCAAAGTCAATACAGCTTCATACAGGCGGAATGTGTCATCTTGATGCCGATATGACAAGACAGGGCGTTAAGGAACTTGATACAAAAGACCTTGACCTTGCAATCCTTGAAAATGTAGGAAATCTTGTCTGTCCGGCTGAATTTGACACAGGTGCATCAATGAATGTATGTATATTGTCAGTGCCTGAGGGTGATGATAAGCCGCTTAAATATCCGCTTATGTTTACAATTTGCGATGCAATGATAATCAACAAAATTGATGTCTGCGATTATTTTGATTTTGATATGGAAAAAGTGCGTGAGTATGCGTACAAACGCAATCCGAATCTTAAAATATTCCCTATTTCCGCAAAAACAGGTGAGGGAGTAGACGAATGGTGTAACTGGCTTAAAGAAAAAGTTACAGAATGGAATAAATAATTTATTTATCTTAATTGTCTGGCAGGTTTCTGATATCGGTGTACAGGTATCAAAAACCTGCCAGCTTTTGTTATTGAGTTTTATCTATATGCGTGATAAACTTAAAAAGACAGGAAAGCGGTAATCGCATAAAGGAGTAGTATTACTAGTTATGACTAAAAAACAGTTAGCACTTGAAGTTATAGATAGACTAAAAAAAGAATATCCGGATGCAGGCTGTACACTCGATTATGATGAAGCATGGAAGCTGCTTGTAAGTGTAAGGCTTGCGGCACAGTGTACTGATGCGAGAGTCAACGTGGTTGTTGCCGGATTATTTGAAAAATATCCGTCAGTGGCAGCACTTGCCGGGGCAGATGTTGATGATATTGAAAAAATAGTTCATCCATGCGGACTCGGCAAAAGTAAAGCAAAAGACATAAGTGCATGTATGAAAATGTTGCATGAACAGTTTAATGACAGAGTACCGGATGATTTTGATTTACTTTTAAAGCTGCCGGGGGTAGGAAGAAAGAGTGCCAATCTTATAATGGGAGATGTGTTTGGGAAGCCTGCTATAGTAACGGATACACATTGCATAAGGCTGTCAAACAGAATTGGTCTTGTAAAAGACGAAAAAGAGCCAAAAAAAGTTGAGATGGCATTATGGAAGATAGTTCCGCCGGAAGAGGGAAGCGATTTGTGCCACAGGCTGGTCTGTCACGGGCGTGATGTCTGTACGGCAAGAACAAAGCCGCATTGCACAAAATGCTGTCTTTTCGATATTTGCAAAAGAAACGGAGTAAAAGAATATGATTAGACAGGAAAGTCTTGAAGAAATATCTGACGGAAAACTTTATTCGGAAAATGACTGTGTAAAGGCAGATACAGGCAATTGTGCCGGGTGCAGGCAGGTATGTTGTAAGGGAATGGAAGCTTCAATAGTGCTTGACCCATATGATGTATACAGATTGACACAAAAGACGGGAAAGTCATTTAACGAGCTTATTAATGATAAGATAGAGATAAATATTGTTGACGGGATTATGCTTCCGAATATGAGAATGAACCCGGATACTAATGCGTGTGGATTTTTGCTTAATGACAACAGATGTGCAATACATGATGCAAGACCCGGGGTCTGCAGGATGTTTCCGCTTGGAAGATATTGGGAAGATGATACGCATTTTAAATATATTCTTCAAAAAGGACAGTGCAACAAGGACAATCTGTTTAAGATAAAAGTAAAAAAATGGATTGATATGCATGAGGGTGAGCCATACAGGGAATTTATAATTTTATGGCATGTTTATCTCAAGCAGATTAAGAGTGCTGCATTGAATTTAGACGAGCAGCAATTAAGAATTTTGTGCATGTATACATTAAAAACATTTTTTGTCACACCGTATATGTCATCAGATGCAGATGGATTTTTTAGAGAAGTAAGAGAAAGAATCCAGAAAGCATATACTGATTTGGGAATGCGGTAAAATTTTTAAGTAATAAAATATCTGGGCTATATAAAAATAAAGATATAGTCACACATGGAGGATTTATGAAAAAAGATTTATTTTACATAGGCAGATTTAGCGTTCACGGCTACGGGCTTATGATAGGAATTGGATTTATACTTGCTTTATTTCTGGGAGAATATAGAGCAAAAAAGAAAGGAATGAAAGAAGAAGCGATAATAGATCTTGCAATTATAGCGGCTGTCGGAGGATTCCTTGGAGCTAAGATTTTATATATAATTGTAAGTCTTAAAGAGTTTTTGCAAAATCCGCTAGCCGTAATCGGTTCAGAAGGATTTGTAGTATATGGAGGAATTATTTCGGGTGTTCTTTGCTGCATGCTTTATTGCAAAGTGAAGAAGTTAAAATTCCTGGATTATTTTGATATTGTTATGCCGGAAGTGGCACTTGCACAGGCTTTTGGAAGAATCGGATGTTTTCTTGCAGGGTGTTGTTACGGAAGACCTACAGATTCAGTGTTTGGTGTGGTATTTCCTGAAGACAGTCTTGCACCGGCAGGAATAAAACTGATTCCGACACAGCTTATATCTGCAGCAGGAGACTTTGCGATAGCGATAATCCTCATTATACTCGCAGATGTTGTATTCAAGAAAGCAAAAGAGAGCAGTTTGAAGACAAAAACGGAATTTGGCATGGTTTCAGGAGATATAGGATGCATTTATATGTTTTTGTACGGAATAGGAAGATTTCTTGTTGAATTTCTACGAAATGACGTGAGGGGGACAGTTGGTAATCTTTCAACATCACAGTTTATTTCTTTGTTTATAGTAGCAGGAAGTATTATTTTATATGTGATAAACCATAAGAAAGCAAGTGCATAATATTATTTTCGTAATAAACCATTGGTGCGTTGTCAGGATAAAGTGTAATCATTCTTACAATATAAATAATAATAGTAATAATTCCTGTTATACATAAAAGAATTGTAAAAATTTTATTTGAGCACTTGAAAATATATCTGTTTAAAATGCCATAAATTAACAGCGGTATCCATAAAAATATGGATGGACTCCAGTAAAATGCGTCTTTGAAATGAAATGTCAAAAGGTTTACAAACGCTCTTGTCATACCACATCCGGGGCATGGAAATCCGGTTATTATTGAAATTAGGCATATTTTATGAAATAATAGATTTAACGAGATAAATGCAATGATAAATATAATGATGAATGTTTTGATGTGCATTATATCGTTGTAGATATTTTTAACTATATTTTTCAATGTCGGTATCCTCCGTCAAAAGTTTTGTTGTAGATGCCGCAGAAGGGTATTTATTAAGAATCTTAGTATAAATAATACAATAGATTAAATAAAATTGAAAGGGGTAGAAAAATTGAAGGAAACAAAGAATGAATTGTTACAATTTGTTGGAGGGATTGTAATGCTTGCTGTGGGATTATTTATTTTTTCACAGAAAGTGATTGTACATTCAAGCTGGTTTGGTTATGGCGGATTTTCAGTAGCAGGAATCCGTATCAGTTCAGGTCTTGTGATAGTTCCGCTTATTATCGGAATTATATGGATGTTTGCGACAAGTTCGTTTGCATCGAAAGTATTTACTGCTATTTCTGTGATTCTTATACTTGCAGCAGTAATACTTAATACAGATATCCGTCTTGTAACAATGTCTTTATATGAGTGGGTTTTAATTCTTGTTCTTATATTTGGTGGGGCAGGATTTGTTGCCAAAGTGTTGTTTGCATCAAATAAAAACAATGGCGATTCAAATAAAAACAACAAGTCCGTCAATGAATTTAAGAATGATGCAAAGAGCATTGATGATGAACTCGATGCTATGAAGAAGAATATTAAATAATTGAATGTAAATAATTGAACATAAAAAACTGCTGACCGTTATTTATCCGGGTCAGCAGTTTTTTTATGCCTGAAGTTTAGTACTGACAGTTAAAATTAAAGAACCTTTGAGAGGAAATCCTGTAATCTTGGTGTCTGAGGATTTTCAAAAAGCTCTTTTGGAGTATTTTCTTCCATGATTTTGGTGTCAGCAAAGAACATACAGCGGTTAGCTACTTCTTTTGCAAATCCCATCTCATGTGTAACTATAAGCATTGTCATGCCTGATTCGGCAAGCTCTTTGATAATTCCGAGAACTTCGCCGACCATCTCAGGATCAAGTGCCGATGTTGGTTCATCAAAGAGCATAACATCAGGATTCATAGCCATGGCACGGGCAATGGCAACACGCTGTTTCTGACCGCCTGAGAGCATGTTAGGATAAGTGTCAGCCTTGTCGGAAAGCCCTACACGTTCAAGAAGTTCCAATGCTTTCTTATTAGCTTCTTCTTCGCTCATAAGCTTTAACTGGACAGGAGCAAGCATGATATTTTTCTTTACTGTCATATTAGGGAAAAGGTTAAAATGCTGGAATACCATTCCTATTTTTTCCCTAAGTTTGTTAATATTAACATTTTTATCGGTTATATCTGTTCCATGAAAATAAATATGGCCTTCTGTAGGTTTTTCAAGGAGATTGAGTGAACGTAAAAATGTTGATTTACCGCAGCCTGATGGTCCGATAATTGCAATTACTTCACCCTTTTTTACTGTTGTATTGATATTTTCAAGTACAACATGGTCGCCGAAAACTTTTTTCAAGCCTTCAACTTTTAAGATAATATTATCGTTTGAGTTATTATCGCTCATTGCTTCTTAATCTCCTTTCAAGTTTTTTAACCAGTGCCGAAAGAATTACAACCATTACAAGATAAACTAATGCTACAACAAGAAGTGGGAGCATTGCATCATAAGTGATACTTCTTATAATATATCCACCTCGCGTAAGGTCTGTAAGACCGATATAACCACTGATTGAAGTCTCTTTTAAGAGAACAATAAATTCATTGGCAAGTGCAGGAAGTACATTTTTAAATGCCTGAGGAAGTATTACATATATAAAAGTCTTTTTGTATGAAAGACCAAGGCTGCTTGCAGCCTCAAACTGTCCGTTGTCGATTGACATAATTCCTGAACGGAAAATTTCGGCAACGTAAGCACCTGAGTTAATACCGAATGCAAGAATTGCTACAAGTATTTTGTTAATACTTACTGAACCAAATATTACATAATAAATAATCAGGAGCTGAACCATAGTTGGTGTACCACGGATTATTGTAAGGTAGAGGTTACATATAAAATTACCTATTTTAAGAGTTCCTGTCTTATCGTGTGTTGAACGTATAACAGCAACTACAAAACCTATCACGATACCCATAAGAGCAGCACAGAATGCAATTAAAACAGTATTTTTCAAACCTGTAAGCACAAACTGATATCTGTTATCTGTAAGGAAATCATTTTTGAATTTTTCAACTACATTGCCGGAATTCTTAATGGCATCATTATCTCTTACGATTACAACCTGTTTTGAAGTTGTATATGTATCAGAGAAATCAATATTTTTAAGTCTTTCGGCTGTTACGGTCATTCCGGCAGCACCGAAGTCGGCTTTTCCTGACTGGACAGCGGTAATGATTGAATCAAATTCCATATCTTCAATCTTTAAGTTCATTCCAAGATAATCAGCGACAGCCTGAGCCATATCGGCATCAATACCGACTATCTTACCGTTATCATAATATTCGTATGGCTTAAAGTAAGCGTTTGTAGCCATTACGAGAGTGCCGTTACGCTTTACACCGTCAGGTGAAATATAAGGTGTTTTTCCGGCATTTTCACCGATATAATTGTCAATGATTTTATCAAGAGTGCCGTTTGCTTTAATTACATTTAATGCCTCGTTAATGGAAGCTTTAAGCTCAGGCTTGTTTTTTGAGATACACATGGCGTAATCTTCTGTAACAAATTCTTCATCAAGTATCATAAGTTCAGAATTTGTCTTGATAAATGATTGTGCAGGCTGGACATCAATAACAACGGCATCGATTTTGCCCTGTTTTAATGCAAGGATTGCATCGTTACCTTTATTATAACGTTCAACTACTGTGCCGGAACCATCTTCTTCATAGTCAGAAACTAATGTGTCACCTGTAGTTCCAAGCTGTACACCGATTTTCTTGCCGGATAAGTCATCAACGGAAAAAACAGTATTTTCCGGAACAGATGATTTACATCCGGTAAGAATGAAAAGCGACATTATGCAGCATAGTGCTGCGAGCATATATTTTCGCATTTTCTCCTCCTTTTGTATTGCGATATTCTTCTAAACATATTAACATTATTGCATAGTGTAAATCAAGTTAAGATTTGGATGTCAGGCATCGTAATCTTATGAAATAAATGGTATGTATGAAAGGCAGAAGTATGAAAATAGTTACACCACATTATTATAAAGATTTTAAGTGCATTGCAGGTGCGTGTACCGATACATGTTGTGCGGGATGGGACGTAGATGTAGATGATAAATCCTACAGATATTATAAGACTGTGGATGGAAATTTTGGCAAAAGGTTAAAGAGTGCCATGGTTCCCGAAAAAGAAGGAGGCTGCACATTTACACTTCAAAACGGAAGATGTCCGTTTCTTAACGATAATAATCTGTGTGATTTGTATATTGCATTGGGAGAAGACAAGCTGTGTGATACGTGTGCGGAATTTCCGCGATTTATTAATGAATACGGAAGTGTGAAAGAGATAGGAATTGCACCATCATGCAAGACGGCTGGCGAGATAATATTTAATTATGATAAAGTTCTGACATTTGACGAGGAAGAGGATGGTAAGCCGCTAACAGGCTATAATGATATAGATGGTTTTTTGTATATGCAGCTTCGTAATGCAAGGAAATGTGCATATGATATTATTCAGAATAAAAAATATACACCTGATGAAGTCTGTCTTATACTTATTGAATATTCTATACGCATACAGAAGCATATGGATGATGAAAGGGACGATTTGATTGCCAATGTTGTAAAATCTTTTAAAGATGAAAAAATACTTGATAAGATTATAGCTGATGCAAAGAAAAAGAAAACATATGATTCATTCAGAGGCTTTAAAGATATAGGCAGATTTTTTGAAAAGTTTAACGGAATGGAAGTGATTAACCCGGACTGGCTGAAGTATTGTGATATTCAGGAAAAGTTTATGAAATCTTGTCATGATGGTTCATCATATGAAAAATATGTAATTGAGTTTGAGGAATATTATAATGACAGACAGTTTGAGTACAGGCAGCTTCTTATGTACTATATTTACCGGTATTTTCTGGATGCAGTTTATGATATTAATATTGTGCTCAAAGTAAAAAATGCGATAATCGGATATGCAGCATTACGACATCTTGATGTTGCAGCGTGGGTGGCTAATGGCAAAAAACTTTCAAAGACCGAGCAGGTTGATATTGCACATCTTTATTCAAGACAATTTGAACATTCATATACTAATTTTGAAAAATATAGTGAGAAATTCATGAGCATGAGATGTTACGGATATAGCAGCTTAAGAAGAATGATGGTATGAGTTATAAAAACAAATAAAAAATATAAAAAAGACAATTATCAATAAAAAAAGGATAATTGTCTTTTTTTTTTGCAAAAACAAACATTCTGCGTCGTGAAAACAGCGTTCTACGTTGAATTACACCATTTTAGTTTTTGCTTAATATATAATAAAAACAGCAAAAAAATTATGAATCCAGCAAAAATTGAGGAAGAAATTATTCTGAACTTATTAAAAAGTGTATTGACAGAAAAATACCGAGGGGGGGGTAAAATAAATTTGGTATAAAATATTATTTTTGGAGAAAAGATGTTTTTTAAAAATAAATTAGAAAGATTGTTAGAACGAATCTGCGTGATAGTTTTATGTGTAATCACGGCAGTGATGGCAATACCTGTAAAATCGGTGACAGCAGCAGGTTCGGCATCGGTGGTTTTGGAGATTTTACATGAAGGGGATACTGTTAATGTAAAGCTTGAGATGGTATCAAATCCCGGAATTGCAGGAATGTCGTTTAAGCTGTGCTATGACAGCAGTTTATTAAGTATTGTTTCGGTTGATGAAACTTTGGATAGTTTTAAATCATCAATTATAAATCCCGACGGGGACGGATTTGTGGGATACGCATATGCACAGGCAAAGGATTGTAAAGACACGGGAACTGTGTTTTCTATAACCTTTAAAATAAATCGCGAGAATGAGAAAGAATTAACTTATGAGTCGGTTTATATTGATGAGTTTGACACTTGCGATTCTAATCTTGAAGATGTCAATACAGACATAAAAGTACAGTTTTCAGATAAGAACGCACAGAATATACAAAACAAACAGAATATACAGAATACGCCGGAAGAACAGGCTGGAGTTAAAGGTCAATCAGACAGTATAAATAAATCAGATAGCATGGATAAATCGGACAGTAAAAATATAAACGGTACAGAAGAAAATAGTGTTTCTTTAATAGAGGTAAATTCATCAGATACGGTTAAATCAACGAATGTAATAATTGTAAATGTTATAGCTGTAGTAGTAGTTGCAATTGTTGCATTGTTGCTTTTAATAAAGAAAAAATCAGGGAAAAACAGGAGGAGTTAAAAAATGAAGAGAAAAAGCAAAGCATTTATAGCTGCATTTTTAAGCTTATGCCTTATTGCAACAACTGTTATAGTGTCAACAGGCAATGCATTTGCAGGCGATGCAAACGTAGGAGAGCTTGCTGTAACTTCAGCACAGGGCTATGAAGGGGATACAGTAAAAGTAACTGTATCATATAACAATAATCAGGGAACAGCGGGATTTGAATTCAGAATGTATTATGATCCGGATGTGTTGGAATTAGTAAAGACAACATTATCGGAAGATGTATTTATCGAAGATGTAGTTATATTGGGAGATAAAAATGCTAATGAAAAAATGACAAATTTTGTATCTTATGCAGTTGCAATGGCAAAAGATAACAAAAAGAGCGGAGAATTGTACACCGTAGAATTTAAAATTAAAGATGGTGCAGCAATAGGAAATACAGAGTTAAAAATAACAGATTTAGTACCTTCTAATTTTGATGGTGATTTGATAACGGTAAATTCAAAAAACTCTTATGTAAAAGTATTATGCAAGCATGCAGATACAGAAGAAGTTGTAAAAGAAGCTGTAACATGTACAAAGGACGGCGTAACAGAAGTAAAATGTAAAAAATGTGGCGAATTAATTGATACAAAGACAGTTAAGTCAACAGGCCACAAGTTCGGCGAATACGAAGTAGTTACAGAGGCAACATGTTCAAAAGACGGATTAAAGAGAAGAACATGCAGTGTATGTAACGAGGTAGAAGAGGTAAAGATACCGGCAACAGGAAAACATACAGCAGTAACAGAGATAACAAAGAAAGCAACATGTACAACAGCAGGCGAAAAAGTAACAAAGTGCAGCGTGTGTGATAAGGTGCTTTCAACAGAAGAAATTCCTGCAACAGGCCACAAATATAGCGATTATGTTATAAAAAAAGACGCAACGGAAACAGAAGATGGTATTCTTGAAAGAACATGTACTGTATGCGGCGAGACAGAAAAAGTAACAATTCCAAAACTGGAATCATTAAAAACGGAAGTTAAAGATGAAAAGGCAGAAAATCCTTTGGCATCACAGTATACAAAGGGCGAAGATATTACATTTACTGCTATAGGCATCGGAATGGATAATGTAAATCCTCAGGCAGGCGATATGAGATATGTACCTGCAAAATGGAGCATTAATCCGAGCGGTGAGTGGACATCTGCACCGTATACGGCAACATTTGCAGTAGCTAATGCAGGTGATTATGAACTTAAGGTTGTATACAACCGTGAAGTTTACAAGGATGGAAAATGGGTAGCAGACGGAGTGACAATCACATCAAAGACAGCAATAACTATAGCAGAAAAGGCAGAAACACCTGATAATGTAAATAACGGAAACACAAATAATGACAGCACAACACCATCAGGAGATGCCTCAACAGATAATAATGCATCAGTAAGCACAGGTGATACATCAATTTATGTAATGATTATGGCAGTAATAATGATGATGGCTTCTGCAGCAGTAATAGTTGAAAAGTCAAGAAAAGCCGTTAAATAACAGAAAATAAAAAATATAAGAAACTGTACAAGAACAGTAAGTTTCTTAATAATGTTTAAAAACAGGTGGACGGAGGGAAACTTTCGTCCGCTTTTTTTTATAGGAATATTTTTGAAATGGGGAATGTTATGGGAAAAGCATACACGTATAAAAAGACAATTAAACGTGCGGCCTGTGTAATGCTGGCAGCGGGATTGGTATTTACGGGATGTCCGGAGGTCTTTTTGAGCCAATCTGTATTAAAAGTGCATGCGGCACAGGGGTATGAAAGCCTGGTTAAATCATGTATAGACAATATTAATACATTTGATGCAGATGATGAAAATACATATTTAACAGAGATAATTAATGGATTGGAAAGTGATGAAATTGATGCGGCAAATAAATATGTTGAAGAATTAATGCGGCAGAGTGATTATTATTGGCTGAATTTGTGTTTTATAAGCGATTTTATCGGAAACAGTGTTCTTTGGTACTCTGTAAAAGATAAATATGTAAATAAAGATAATACAATAGATAAAATAACAGCAAAAAATGATTATATTAAATTACATACAAGACTTGATAACGGTGAATGGAAAGAATTGCTTGCGGAAGAAATAGATAAAGCATGCGGAAGAATAGATATTTCGGATTGGAGATTCACCACAGAAAAAACTGCGGAAATGTATAGATATTTGAATGATTTAAGAGTTTCCGACAGACAGTATTATTGGATTGATTCTGTTAAAATCAGTGATGATGGTACATATATTAAAAGTGTGCTTGTCTCTGCTAAAGATAAATACACAAATGAAAATAATCAGACGATTAATAAAGAACAGGCAGGAAATGATTTTGATGTATTACAGAAACGGTTAAAAAACGGAGAAGAAATGAAAATTATTGAGGAAAGAATAACTGAAGGTAAGTATTCGGTGGCTTTGCCATATAATGTTTATACTATTCAGTTAAGAGACTTAAAAATAAATAAGGACAGAGCAGGTGATATATACAATTATGTCGGATATTTGAGCACGAAACCCCAATATTCTTACATAAATTTTATTTTACGGGAATATGACGAAGATTATCTGGCGGCATTATCATTAACGGTTCCTGCTGAATTTTTTAACGAAGAAAATAAATTTGATGAGAAATTATCTTACGATAAATATAATAAATTCAACAAAAGAATAGCAGACTTTACGGAACAGATAGATGACAGTATGTCGGATTTGGAAAAAACGCTGGCGATATATGAATGGGCAATGAGGGAATGTGAATATGATTATAAAAATTTTGTTTTAGACACGATTCCTACAGAAAGTTATCAAAAAGAAGGTGTGGTTTATAACGGACTGGCTGTGTGTAGCGGATATGCAGACTTTATGGAATATATGCTTAGAAAATATAAAATAACCAATTATATTGCATCTTCATCGGATTTGGATCACGCATGGAATATAGTTAATTTGGATGGTATCAACTATCATCTTGATGCTACATGGGATGATGTGGGAAAAGATTCGTTTTGGGAAGGTGTATATAATACAGATTACTTTTTGAAAAGTGATGATGAAATTACAGAATTGAACCATTACGGTTGGTCAGAGACAGTAAAGTGTGATAAAAGCGATTCATATGAGGGCTATATTTTCAGAAATAAAAACGCTAAGCAATTTAATTATTACAATGGTTATTGGTATTATATATGCAATACAAAGACGATTGTAAAATCAAAAATAGATGGAAGCGAAGCCACGGATTTTAAAACATTTAAGGAAATCATCGGTATGTATATTTATGATGATTATATGTATATTGCAACGCGTAAAGATGTATATAAAATCAATATGAAAAATCAATCCGAATCGGAAGTTATATTCAAATGCGATGAAAATGAAGGATTTGATTATATTGATGAATTTGTATTAAAACAGGGAAAAATAAAAATTGACAGCCCAAGTAATACAAAGATTTTTGAACTTCCTGAGGTTGCGTATACACCTGCTGTTCCTGTTACCTACGGTGATGCCAACGGTGACGGAAAAATCGACAGCCGCGATGCTGTATTAATCAAAAAATACGTTGCGGGATTCACAGGATTTACAATCGACCTTGAAGCGTCGGATGTCAACGCCGACGGCAAAGTTGACACAAGAGATGCTGTTAAGATTCTTAAAAAGATTGCTGGGTTTGATGTGACACTCGGAGCGGCATAAATGAAAAACATTTATAACATATAAAACTGTATTTATAAGATAAAAGGAGAATTGATTTATGCGTATCAGACAGGAAATTAAAATTAAATTTCTTTCGGCAGCGATGGTAGTGTTACTGATATTTTCGGGTATATTCGGCGGGATTGGATATAGGGCGTATGCGGCACAAACCACTTATCATGAAAATGACACAGTGACGATTTCGGATAATGAAACGGAAAACAAGTACCCTGAGATAACACCTGAAAGCACAAGTTATTTATATTGCTACAATCAGCTTGCAACTTGGGATTCTGGTGAGACCATGCAGCGATATTATAAAGATTTAAGGGATATATGCTGGGATTTTTATAATGGTGAGCTGGAAGCTTCATATGAACTTATATGGGAAGATGAAAATGACAGTAGTAATAAGGTTTATGAATGGTGTATAGACAAAGCATTACATAAAACCGATTACAATCTTACAGAAGATGAGTATGCAGTTACGGAAACGGCTTTATTTGGAGATATGCCTATATTTTATTTCTTATTTGTAAGAAGCGGTTATCAGTCAAAAGATGACGGAACTCCTGATTATACTTCAGCAAGGCAGAAGATAACGATACCATTTGGCGATGATTTAAAGGTCTATTTTGTAAACAGGGATTATGACGGTATGAACTATAAAGATAAATCACGAAGAGAGGAATGTAAAAAAGAAATAGAGGCAAAATTACATTATATATATGATTTAACACAAAAATATAAGACAAAATATGACAAACAGCAGGTTGTATTTCAGGAAATAAGCAGAGCGTCTGATTACAATAGCTTTAATGAGGAAGATGAGGTTAATTATTACAGCCATAGTGTAATTGGTAATGTAGAAGAAAAAGATATTGTATGTGAAGGATATGCAAAGTCTGTACAGATGTATTTGAATTATTGTAATGTTGAAACAATTGCCATAACAGGAATAGCTATTGGAATTGGTCATGTGTGGAATGCGACGGTTTTGGATGATGGAAAATGGTATTATTCTGATTTGACATGGAGCGATGATACATATAAAGAAAACAGCAACCAATCATATTCCAGATGGATTGGAAGTAATTCATCACAAGTTAATATTCCTAAAAGATATTTTGATATGACTCATAATCCGTTTCTTACATTTCAATTACCTGAGACAGCACAGGATGATGTCTATATGAGACCATATGATGAGTATGTGACGTACGATATACAAAAACAAAAACCAGTACAGGAAATAAAAGAACAATTAATTGATAAAATAACTGAATGTATTATAAAAGGTAAAACGCAGGTTGATATTTTATATGATGAAAGCCGCGATTATGATGTAATGAGTTACATAGTGTCCTCAATTAATGATGCAATAAGTAACATAAATGAAAAAACAGGTGATACATGGTGTGAAACGTATCCATGGGATTATTCTTCAGTATCACATTATGAATTACTTGATGATAATGGAAATAAACTTTTGGATACAAATGGTGAATCAGTTTATAAACGTAGATTTATTTTGTCATTATCTAAAAAAGAAGAACAAGACGGATATTTGATAAAAAAATATAATTTTCCGTATAACTGTGTTGAGTTGACAAGCATTGGACAAATATATAATCAGCAAAAAACATTTATTGTACCACAAAAAATAGAAAATCAAGATTTAATGATTTTTGCACCTGATAATATTTCAGGATTTAATTGGGATAAAGTTATATTCCAATCAAATATGAAAGTTATATATGAAAGAAGTTTCCAATTTTCAGGTATATCAAGTGTAAAATTAAATGATGGATTAAAGCAGATAAAATATGGAGCATTTTCGGAATGTAGAAATTTGAAATCTGTATATATACCTGAAAGTGTAAATGTAATAGAAAACTATGCTTTTGGATATGTATTTGGTGACAATGGTTTTGAAAAATCAGACGATTTCACAATTTACGGTGAAGCAGGCTCAGCAGCACAAAAATATGCCGAAGATAACGGATTCGCATTCATTGAGAGCAGAATGAACGAAATAACATACGGTGATGCCAATGGCGACGGAAAAATCGACAGCCGTGACGCTGTAGTAATAAAAAAATACGTTGCGGGATTCACCGGATTTACAATCGACCTTGATGCAGCAGATGTCAATGCCGACGGAAAAGTTGACACAAGAGATGCCGTAAAGATACTTAAAAAGATAGCAGGTTTTGATGTGACGCTCGGTGAAGCATAAGCATAGGAGGAATGTATAATGAGATTAAAAAGAATATGTAAGAGCATTACATGCATTGTAATGTCAGCAGGATTTGTATTTACAGGAATACCACATACGGCTTCCTATGATGCAAAAAAATTGGAGACAAATCTTGTAAGTGTTTTGGCGGCTGATTCATTACAATATTCAGATGGAAATACAACTTTTAAATATGAAGAATTAAATGATGGAACAATAAAACTTACTGAATGTGTAAAAACGGCAAAAGAATTAATCATTCCAGCTGAAATTAATGATAAAAAAGTAAGTACAATAGGTTTGAATTTTACCAGTTACAATTCTTCAATTGAGAAAGTGAGTATACCTGAAGGTGTTACAACATTGGATTCTTTTGCTTTTGATTCTTGCGAGAACCTTGAATCAATAAATATACCATCTACAGTAACATTTATAGGACATGGAACATTTAGAAATTGTAGTTCATTAAAAGAAATAGAAATTCCAGATAATATTACAAGATTATATTTTTCAACATTTGAGGGATGTTCTTCTCTTGAAAGTGTTAAGCTGCCAGAAAATCTTACGCAGATTGATAGTTATGTTTTTAGAAATTGTAGTAGTCTTATAGAGATAAGTATACCAGAAAATTTAGTAGAGATAAGCGGAGATTATGTATTTAGTGGCTGTAGCAGGTTAAAAAAGGTAAAACTTCCATCAAAACTTACAAATATTAAAAATGGTACATTTTATAACTGTATGTCGCTTACAGATATTAGTTTTCCATCGAGTGTAAAAACTATAGAGGATTACGCATTTAGCGGCTGTTCATCATTAACAGTGATTACGCTGCCTGATAATATAGAGAAAATGGGGAAGAGAGTTTTTAAAGGATGTATTAATCTTGAAAAAATCAATCTGACGGTTTCAAACGCTAATTACATTATTGATAATGATGCTATATATGAAAAAAACACAAATAATCTTGTTACATATACTTCTGGAAGCAAACAGAAAAATTTTATAATTAAAGATGGAGTTACCGAAATAGATGCACAAATTTTATTTGATTGTATAAATACTGAAATAATTACATTGCCGGAAAGTCTTGTAGATTTCAAATATAATATATATAGTTCGGATGGAATGAGTGAATGTGAAAATCTAAAAGCAATAAATATATCTGATAATAATACTTTATACAGAAGTATTGATGGTGTTTTATATAGTAAAGACTTGTCAAATTTAATTGTTTTTCCTGCAAATAAAACAGATTCGTATGTTATAAGCGACAAAACTGTGACAATAGGAAATTCTGCATTTGCTGGAAATGATAAAATGACATCAATAGATATTCCTTCAAATGTAAAATCAATAGAATCAATGGCATTTGGTGGGTGTAAAAATCTAAAAGATGTAAAACTAAATGAAGGTTTGGCAAACATAGGAAGCAACGCATTTATTGCATGTGATAATTTAGAAAATATTGAAATTCCAGATTCAGTACAAGAAATGGCGTCGGGTGTCTTTCTGGATTGCAAATTATTGAAAAATGTAAAGCTTTCGTCAAATATGAAAGTGCTTGAGGATACCATGTTTTATGACTGTTTTAGTCTTGAAAATGTTATTATGCCATTAAATCTGGAACAAATATATCCAGATACATTCACAAGCTGTCATAATCTTAAAAAACTAAATATTCCTGAAAGTGTTAAATATATTAGTAATTATGCTGTTGTTGACTGCATTAATCTTGAAAGTATTACAATACCATCGGATGTTAATGATATTGGCGAGATGGCATTTGGATATATTTTGGATAATGGAGGTTTGGTAAAAAAAGAAAATTTTAAAATATATGGAGCAGATGGAAGTACAGCACAAAGATATGCAAATGATAATAACTTTGAATTTATAGAGATAAAAAGTGTAAGTTCTGAGGACGGAATAAAAATTGAATATACAAATGATACTACAATAGGAGAAGAAGACGTAAGTATAAGTCTTGTGACAAAAGAACTTTCAAATAGTGACCCTGAATATGCAAAAATTAATTTTGATGGAAAAATAGAAGATACAGGTATAAAACCTGATACAGTACAATTTATTGCTTACGAAATATCATTAAAAAATGAAAGCGGCGTGACAGTGCAGCCGGATGGGAGTGTTCTTGTAAAGATACCAGTGTTTTCAGATTATAATAGCAAAGATTATAAAGTTTACTATGTTAATGAAAAAGGACAGTTTACCAATATGAATGCGGAGTATCAGTCAGGATATGTGGTGTTTACAACAAAACATTTCAGCACATATCTTGTGACTAGGACTAATTTGGTATCTTCAGATGATGTTACCTACGGTGATGCCAATGATGACGGAAAAATCGATAGCCGTGATGCTGTAGTAATTAAAAAATACGTTGCGGGATTCACAGGATTTACAATCGACCTTGATGCAGCAGATGTCAATGCCGACGGAAAAGTTGACACAAGAGATGCAGTGAAAATACTTAAAAAGATAGCAGGTTTTGATGTGACGCTCGGTGAAGCGTAATGAAAGTTTAAATATAATAATATTGATATGGCGGCTGCGAGTCGTCATGTCAATTAATACAGGAGGATAGTTTATGAGAATAAAAAAAATTACAAAAAAGACATGTAAAAGCATAGCATGCATTGCACTGTCAGCAGGGCTTGTATTTACAGGACTTCCGTTTGCTGGAGCAAATTCAGGAAACAGTAAATGGCAGGAGAGTGCAGCGACAGGACTTATGCAGGTTCAGGCGGCACAGATAACTTATGATTACACGGTTGGCAATTCAACGTACACTTACACAATTTTGACAGATGATACTGTTAAAATAACAAAATACAAAGGAACAGACGAAAGTATTGTTATTCCTTCAGAGATAGACGGTAAAAAGGTGACTGTTATAGGAAACTCGGCATTTTATGGACTTAAAAGTCTTAAAAATATAGAAATTCCTGATGGAATTACTTCGATTGAAAACTATGCTTTCTGCCAATGCTGGTCAATAACGAGTCTTTCGGTTCCTGAAAGTGTTACAAGCATTGGAACGGGTGCGTTTAGATTTTGCGGTGATTTGAAAGAGATAAAGCTTCCATCAAATCTTACTGTTTTATCAGACAGCCTTTTTGGGGCTGATGCAAATCTTGAATACATAACATTTGGTGATGCTGAAAAAACAGATACAGTCATTATACCTGAAACGGTTCAAAAAATGGGTAATTACGTATTTATGAACTGTGAAAAAATAAAAAATATCAAGCTTCCGTCAAATTTAAAAATTATAGGAAAAACCTGCTTTCAAGGCTGTATCTCATTAACAGGCCTGTTTATACCTCAAAGTGTAGAATCAATAGGAGGCGGAATTTTTGGAGATTGCGATGCTTTACAAAGTGTTGAGATTGAGGATGAAAATAATAATTTCATATTCAAAGACGGAATATTATACGATGTGAAAAATGGAATACTTGTCAGTGCGGTGAACTCACTGATACCAGAAAAAGTAATCGTAGACGAATGTACAAAGACTATAGATTATTCTGCATTTGCTGATTGTAATAATCTTTATGAGATTGAAATACCACAGGGAGTTGCAAACATTGGTGAAAAAGCGTTTGCAAGACTTGATAATTTGAAAAATATTGACATTCCTGACAGTGTTACCAATATTACGACGTTGGCATTTTATAGGTGTAACGGACTTGTTTCGGTACAAGTTCCCGGAAGTGTAACAGCAATTAAAAATGGTACGTTCAGGGAATGCAATAATTTAAAAAAAGTTATATTAGGTGAAGGCATAACAGGCATTGAACGAGATGCATTCTATGACTGTGAATTATTAGAAGAAATCAGTATACCAGGTACAGTAACTACTGTTGGTAACTCTGCATTTTATAGATGTAAGAACTTAAAAAACATTGAAATACCTGAAGGAGTTACAAAGATAGATGGTTCGGCATTTATTTTTTGTTCGTCACTAGAGCAGATTAAATTGCCACAATCACTTGTGTCAATAGGTTCGGGTGCATTTGACAACTGCACATCACTTATATCAGTAGAACTTCCGGATAATGCTATAATTTCAAGCGATACATTTAAGGAATGCAAAAATCTTTCTGATATAGTCATTTCGGATACAAATAACAATTATATTGTAAAAAATGGTATTTTATATAATAAGAATATGACAAGAATACTGTGTTATCCTGCAGGAATTAAAGATACAGAATTTTCTGTGCCTGATACAGTAAAAACTATCGGGGATTTTGCATTTTATGGTGCAAAAGTTTTGGAGAGCATAAATATTCCTGACAGCGTTACGGATATTGGCACGGATGCTTTTGGAGAATGCAGCGGACTAAAAGAAGCGGTAATTCCTGATTCTGTGACAACTATGGGAGAGGCTGTATTTTATAAATGTACTTCATTGGAAAAAGTAAAGCTTTCTGTCAATATAACAAGTCCTAATCCAGCGGTATTTCAATATTGTTCAAGTCTGAAAGAAGTAGTACTGCCTGAAAGCATGAAGTTTATATCATTTTTTATGTTTTCATATTGTAAAGAAATTACAAATGTTGTACTGCCTGATAAATTAAATTCTGTTTTAAGTAGTGCATTTCAAAATTGTGATAATCTTAAAAATATTACAGTTCCTAAAAATGTAACAACAATACAGGATTATGCGTTAGGATATTATTATGATGAACAGAGTGCAACATATAAAAAATATGATGATTTTACGATATCAGGCTATGCCGGAAGTAAGGCACAGGAATATGCCGAGGCAAACGGAATCAGATTTATTGAGCTTAACGAAAAAGAGACTACAGACGGAATCAAGATAGAATATTCAAAAGACGATTCTTCAATAGGAGGAGACAATGAAGAAAAAATTAGTCTTGAAAGCAGGCAGCTTACAGAATCGGACGAAGAATATTCAAAGATTGATTTTACAGGAAAAATAGAAGATTCAGATGCAAAACCTGAAGACGTAAAATCTGTTACATATGAGATTTCGCTGAAAAACGAGAGCGGACAGACAGTTCAGCCGTCCGAAAAAGTCACAGTTAAAATACCTGTTCCTGATGGTTACATGGGAGAGAACTGTAAGGTTTATTATGTGAATGAAAAAGGTAAGTTTACTAATATGAATGCAGTTTGTCAGAATGGATTTCTGATTTTTGAGACAGAACATTTCAGTACATATCTTGTAACAGAGACTAATATAAAGACAGTTTCTGAAATAACCTACGGTGATGCCAATGGTGACGGAAAAATCGACAGCCGTGACGCTGTAGTAATTAAAAAATACGTTGCGGGATTCACAGGATTTACAATCGACCTTGATGCAGCAGATGTCAATGCCGACGGAAAAGTTGACACAAGAGATGCCGTAAAGATACTTAAAAAGATAGCAGGTTTTGATGTGACGCTCGGTGAAGCGTAAATTTAACAACCCGAGTTTGTTAAGTAAAGTGTATAAATTTTTATTATTTTTTATGGCGGTCATTTTTTGACCGCCATTTTCATTGTGGTATGTCCGGGTTGGTATTGTATATTGCCAGACTATAGCTATTGCTTATATGACAATTCATGAAATATTATATGTTGACGACAGAACATGTTCAATTCGTCAATTCATACTTTTCTTTAAGCTTTTTGATTTGAGCTTGAAGCTCGGCAACTTTGGCATCAGCTGCAATTCTGGCCTTAGATTCGTTTTCAGCTCTTTCATTAGCAGCATCCACTTCCTGTTTAGCAGCATCCACTTCCTGCTTGGTGATTTTTAATTCCTGTCTGGCTGCTGTAACTTCCTTCCTGGTAGTTTTTAATTCGTGTTTTACAGCCTTTACTTCAATTTTGGCATTTTCAAG
>ERZ773169.129-NODE-129-length-104987-cov-6.818635_pt1 | contig 104987 bp, 90 predicted proteins | sample MGYA00580536_ERZ773169 | MGnify/ENA primary metagenome ERZ773169 (study PRJEB29015, sample SAMEA2737814) | human gut metagenome | biome: human gut; feature: human-associated habitat; material: faeces | place: China | collected 2012 ... | reverse complement strand
TGCAGCTTGCCGATACGGCCGCAGCCAACTACGCCGATTTTCAGAATGCCCATTGGTTTTCTCTCCTTGTAGAAACGTGATTTTTTAATAGATGCGCTGCACTTACTGCTGCAAGTGCAGCGCATGGTATTACGGTTTACTGTGCAGCTGCCTTGCCGTCCATCTGGCTCTTGAGAGTTGCCATGTAGTCCTCGGCGGTAGTGCTGTCGATGACCTTGGTACCACAGTCAACGAAGCTGTCCACCTTTTCGCCGTTCAGATGTGCCACAACGGTCTTAACTGCCTGATAGCCCTGATCGTAACCGCTCTGGGCAACGGTCATGGTCTCGCCGCCATCGAGGATGGACTGTGCTGCGGTGATGTTGCCGTCAAAGCCGATGAAGATAGTCTTTGCATAAGCCGGATTGTTCGCTGCTGCACGAGCGGCCGCGATCGCGCAGTCGTCATTGTGGCAGGCGATGATAGCCAGACCCTCCGGATGGCTCTGCATGATGCCCTCCATGCAGAGGGTTGCCTTGTCCGCTACCGCATCAGCGTACTGCACCTCGTCTGCGAGGAACGTGCCGCCTGCGCCGTCAATGCCTTCCTGGAAACCGGTGCGGCGTGCATCGGCGGTAGAGTCGCCCTGAACGCCCGCAATATAAGCGGCTTCGATCTTGTCCCAGCCGGCTGCCTTCGCCGCCTCGACAGCCTTTTCGCCGCCGCTTGCCGCTGCATCCTTCTGGCCGATGCCGATGAACGAAATCTTCTCCGGTGCATTAAAGTCCGTGTCGATTGCGAAGATGGGCATATCCGTGCCGCTGACGAGCGTCGTCGCCATATCGCCCTGCAGCGGAGCGATAATCATCGCGTCATACTTGCTGGCGTGCAGATCGGTTTCGATCATGTTCTGCTGCTCGTCATAGGCGGTTTCCGAGGTCGCGCCCTTCATGTCGAGCACCGCGCCAGTCTCCTCGGCTGCTTTCTTCGCACCTGCCATCATGTACTGGGTGTATTCGTTCGAAGTGGTCTTGAACACGATGGAAATGTTGTAATTGCCATCACCGCCCTCAGCCTGAGAGCCGCTGCCGCCGGTGGAGCCGGAGGACGAGCCGCCGCAGCCTGCGAGCATGGATGCCATCAATGCGGAGGAAACAAACAGTGCGCCGATTTTCTTCAGATAGCTCATAATAAATTCTCCTTTACAGATCAAAAAAACGTGATAAATGCTGGGGAATATGCTGTGAGATACTGCTGATTTTACGATATTAGAACTGTGCGTATTTTGCAACGTGTGCGCGGGTGACTTCTGCGGACTTCTTGACGTTTTCCTCCTGCGACAGCTCGTAGTATTCCGGACGGAAAATCTCGATGGTGCAGCAGTCGCCGTCAAAGCCGATTTTCTTGAGCGTATCGGCGTAGCGTGCGTGCGGCAGGCAGTCACCCTCGGCACCCGGCCACAGACGCTTTTCGTCATTGTTGTAATATGCGCCGCAGGGCATGTCCTCGGTGCCGTTCAGGTGCCATACGAAAATCTTCTTGCCGTCCGCCTTTTCGAGCGTGTCCCAGCCGGAGCCCATTGCGTAGAAGTGGTACTGGTCGAGGGTGACGCCGACATACGGGCTGTTGACCTCCTCAACGATGGCGTAAGCGTCCTCGAAGCGGTTGATGGTCATGGACGGCTCGCCGCAGAACTCAAGGCTCAGGCGGATACCGTGCGGCTCGCACTTCTTAACCATTTCCTTGAGAACAGCAACTGCATCCTCGCGGATCTCCTTGCGGGTCGGGGTCAGGCCGCGCTCCTTCATGTCCTTGCTCGGTACGACAACGATCATCTGGCAGCCGAGGATGTTGCAGCGGCGGATGATCTCGTCTAGCTCAGCCATCACGGCGTCCTTCTCCTCCTGCGTCTGCTTCATGTTGAAGAAGCACAGCGCATTGTAGGAGAGCATCTTGAGGTGGTGGCTCTGGAACCATGCGCCCATCTCCTCGAGGGTGATCTTGCCGGCTTCCAGATCACGGTTCAGGCACTCCGACTGAATATCAATGCAGTCGAAGCCGTACTTCTCGCACAGCTCGAGGTCCATCATAACACTGTGGTTCTTGCAGAAACGGTCATTTGCTTCATTAAATCCGAGTTTCATAGTAAATTTCTCCTTTTCTTTTCTCAATTAAGTTCTTGGTTAGACTTTATTATACTCATGCGGCAATGCCGATGGGCGAAAACAGAATGTAGATGCCGATCGCCAGAATGATACCGATGATACATACGATATGGCGATACTTCCACGGGGTCAGATCAACTGCACCGACATCGGCCGGAACATATTCCTCTGTGCCGCGGTACTTGTTCAGATACCACATGATGGCAAATTCAACGACGAACAGCACAGCGATGGCGTACAGATAATGAATCGGCTCACCCGAGGTGGGGTAACAGGGCTTGAGGATCATAAACGCGCCGTAAGCGATAACGTGAACAGCGGTGATGACCTTGGGCGCGTACTTCGGTGCCTTGCGGAAGATCAGCGCGCCGAGTACAGTGAACAGGATCGGCAGGGAAACGAACTGGCTCATAGAGTTGAGGAAGGTCGTGATGCCCTGTGCGAACATAACGAACGGTGCCACGCAGATAGCGACTGCACCGGCGCAGGTGCCGTAGATCTTGCCGACCTTGACGCACTGCATATCCGAAGCCTTGGGATTGATGGCAGTTCGGTACAGGTCGAGGGTAAACATGGTCGATGCGGAATTGAGCACCGAGTTGAACGAGGACAGGATCGCGCCGAACAGAACAGCGGCGAAGAAGCCCATGACCGGCTTGGGAACAACGGCGGAAACCAGTGCCGGATAAGCGAAGTCGATCGCGGAGGAACCGGCCGCCGCCAGCTTGTCCTGAATGGACGGCAGGTGGTAAGCGATAACGCCCGGCAGCACCAGATAGAAGAAGCCGATGGTCTTGAGGAAACCGCAGTAGATCGCGCCCTTCTGACCTTCCTTCAGGCTCTTTGCAGCAAGTGCGCGCTGTACAAAGGACTGATTCGTGCACCACCAGTACAGGTTGTTGAAGAACATTCCCGTGAAGATGAGCGGCCACGGCAGAGCCGGTTCAGCGGCATCCCACGAAGCCCATGCGTTGAGCTTTTCGGGTTCGGTTTGTACGAGGTACTTGACACCTTCTACCAGACCGCCGCCGGTGGTCTCGTGACCCAGCAGCGCCAGCGCGAGGAACGGAATCATCAGACCGCCGATGATAAGGCCGATGCCGTTGATGGTGTCGGATACGGCAACCGCTTTCAAACCGCCGAAGATGGCGTAGCAGCCGCCGATAATGCCGATGACGACACACAGGATTGCGACAGCCTGGAACTTGCCGATGCCGAAGATACCGGAAATATCGAAGATATTCTCAAATACAACCGCACCGGAGTAAAGGATGACCGGCAGATTGAGGATGGAGTACATCACAACGATGACGAACGAGAACATCAGCTTGGTGCCGCGGCCAAAGCGTGCTTCCATCAGCTGCGGGATGGTGGTCGTGCCCATTTTGAGGTAGGTCGGCAGGAACCACAGCGCCAGCGCAAACAGCGTGAACAGTGCGCCGACCTCCCAGCCAATCGGGCTCATATTGGAAGCCCAGCCCTGGCCGTTTGTGCCGACAAGCTGTTCTGCGGACAGGTTGGTCAGCAGCAGCGAGCCTGCGATGACAATACCCGGCAGTCCGCGCCCCGCGAGGAAGTATCCCTCGGCGGTGTCGAGCTTGTCATCTCGGGTTTTCCACGCTGAAATGACTGCCACCATGACGGTGAAAAACAGGAAGCTCAGCGCGATCCAGATCATGGAACTGAAAAATGACATTTTGTTTCTCTCACTCTCTTTTGGGGGTTTTTCGATTTTGTGAATGGCCTTGTTCACTTGACAATCACAGAATATCACAGCGGATTTCCGGTTGCAATAGCTTGGGCGCACTATCATTTATCCGTGCATTATCTCGTGATTATGCACATTAACATTGCAATAATTTATGATATCATGCACAAAAACGGCGCTATCATTGTATCGCGGACGATGTGCAGCACAACATTTTCGTGCAGATGTAATATCTGGCGCACGGCAGTATTTTATGATATAGTATAAGTACAGAGAACGCAGGAGAGTGATTTTATGGTAACGATGCAGCAGATTGCTGACCGCTGCGGGGTGTCGCGCGGAACAGTGGACCGCGCCCTGCACCACAAGGAGGGCGTGCGCGAGGAAGTCGCGGAGCGCATCCGCGCGACGGCGCGCGAAATGGGCTATATCTCGAACCGCCTCGTCATGCAGCAGACGCAGCAGTGGAAGATCGGCGTGGTGCTCCACTCCGGCCATTCGCCCTTCGTGCAGATGCTGTGCGAGCTGTTCGAGAGCTTTTCCGAGCGTGAGCTTCTCCCGAACATCACGGTCATCGTGCGCGCGATGCAGGATATGGATGTGCAGCATCAGCTGACGCTGATCGATGAGCTGGTAACAACCGAGCACATCGACGGCCTCGCGCTCATGCCGCTCGCGAATACGCTCGTGCGCGACAGGATAAACACGCTCAGCGAGCAGCAGGGCATCCCTGTCGTGACATTCAACACGGATATCACCGACGCGAACCGCATCGCCTATGTCGGCGCGGACAACATCGCGAGCGGCCGCGCCGCCGCTGCGCTGCTCGGCATGGTCATGCAGGGGCACGGCAGCGTGCTGCCGATTCTGGGTCAGCGCAGCGGTCACTATGCCGACTCGCAGCGTTTTACCGGCTTCAGCACCGAAATGGCGGAGAGCTTTCCGGATATCCGGGTCCTACACCCGGAATGCTCGTTCCTCGACGAAAGCCTTTCCGAGCGCATCGCTATGCGCGCCATTCAGTCGGACAGCGAGCTGCGCGGCATCTATCTGACCTCCGCGGGACGGGAGGGCGTTTACCGCGCCGTGCACGCTGCACACCGCAGCGAAAAGCTGCACATCGTCGTTCACGACATCACCGAGGGCAACATCAAAATGGTCAAAAACGGCACGGTCGATTTCATCATCGGGCAGGACGTCAAAACACAGGGCACGCTCCCGATTCGCCTGCTCTACGACTACCTCGAGCGGCACCAGTTTCCCAGAGAGCGCATGAATATGACGGATATTACGATTAAATTCCGCGGGAACGTGTAAAAATTCATGCTATTGGGAAATAGATTGCAAGACCATAAAAAGAGCGTACAGCAATTTCATGCTATACGCTCCGAGACTGTCGAAAAACCTCGTTTTTTCGACAATCTGAAAGGAGCAGCCATAGACTGCTCCTTTTTCATGCCATTCGGCGTATTTGGTTTTACTTTTGAACGATCTTCTCGCACCAGCGCTGCATGATTGCGGCGATCTCGGCACGAGTTGCGGTGCCGGTCGGGGCAAGAAGACTGCCGCCCTTGCCGTTCAGCACGCTACATCAAGGAATGATGTGGGCAGGCGGCGTTTTTCTTATCCAATCTGCACGACAACCGACCTCCGACTTTGTGGGAATTCCATATTGTGACAATCTTCGGAAACCGATATAATAGAACTGTAAAAGCATAGGAAACAAAGCGGCATTCGATCAGCGTCAATACTCCTCCGGATGCCGCTTTCCGCAACAGTCGGAAAGGAGGGACTGTTATGACCGAACTGATGCTGAAGCTTGCCGCGTTCCTTGCGATGGTGATCGACCATGCGGCGGCGTGCCGTCTGGACAGGGTGTTTTTTCCGGGGTTTAGCAAGGTGTATATGATTTCCAGAGCAATCGGACGCATGGCGTTTCCGATTTATGCCTTCTGTCTGGTCGAAGGATTCCGCCACAGCCATGATCTCCGCCGATACGGCGGGCGTCTGCTGCTGCTCGGGGTCATCTCGCAGCTTCCGTATGCGTTTACGCTCAACCGCGGGTATCTCGAGCCCGCGTTCGGAGAGGTGTTTCCCATTAACCCGAGTCGGGCGTTCCGAAGCTTAAATATTCTGTTTACGCTGTTTATCGGGTTGGTTCTGCTGGTTTTCTTTCGTAAAAAGCCGCTGGCGCGGGTGATTCAGTCCAAAGGGCTTGCGGTGCTCCTGCTCGCCTGCGGCGGCTTCGCGGTCTATACGGCGGAGCCGGAGTTTGACTCGCGCTTCCGCCGGCTGTGCACCGTGCTGCTCCTTGCCTCGGCAATCGCGGTCGCGCTGCTGCACGTTTGGCGAAAGCACCTAGCCCTGCGGGATTGGCTCGCGCGGTTTGCGGTGCTCGTGTTTGCTGTGCTGCTGTTTGAGCGGTATCCGCTTGCGCATCTCCGGTGCAACATCGACTACGGTGTATGGGGAATTTTGCTGATTTTGTGCCTGTCGTATGCCGAGAGCCGATGGAGCCGCGCGCTTGTTGTTTTACTCTGGGGTGCGCTGTTTTATTCCTCGCTCGGTATGCCGGATTGGGGTTCGATCTGCGGCACGGCGGCGGCAGCGCTCCTTCTGTTGCTGTACAACGGCGAGCGCAGCCGGAAACCGCACCCGAAGCTGAACAAAGCCTTTTATGCGGCGTATCCGCTGCACCTCGCGGTGATCTGGGCGATGGTGATTGCAGCGAAAGGTCCGCTGACGCAGCTCAAGCTGTTGAAGTATTATTTGTAAATCGCAAAAAACAGACCGACAGAGTGAATGTCGGTCTGTTTTTTGCAGGCTTTAAGCGGAAATCAGCGCTTTCAGCTCGCTTAGCGTCATGGAAACCACATCGCCCTCGGCGGTGAGTGCGACCAGCTTGCACCGCGCATCGGTATCGGCGTACTGCTCCTTCAGCTCTTTCGGAACGGAGAGTTCTGTTTTCTCCGTACGGAATTTCATGGAAGCTGCCGTCAGTTCGATATTCTTGGTGACATTCGCAACGGTGATGGTGTAGCTGCCGTTCCGATTGTTCACGACCGTCAGCTTGTTCTCGTTGCCATCGTTGCTGATCGTAGCGAGGCAATTCTTGCCGTTTACCGTGAGTGCGGTGAGATACGGTCCGCTTACCGGTGCTACGGTGAAGGTGACCGTGCCTCTTGCGCGAATCTGATTCTCGTTGCCGTAATCATTCGGGGTCTTCTTCACATCGCTTACGGTGTAGCCCTTGTCGCTCTGCGGAATCGAATACAGCGTCAGCGGCGTCTCAAACGCAACCGCAACCGTGGTATTCTCGTTCAGATTTTCGATGGTGAGCGTGTTGGACAGGTTATCCTGAACCGTGCCGTTGACCATCCACTTCTCTACCATGTAGTCTGTTCCCGGAGTGACAGTCAGAACGACCTTCTTGCCCTTCTCCACCTGAATACCGGATTCGGAGGAGGCGTCGATGGTCTGAAGTGCGTCGCCATAGCCAGCCTGAGCGGTCAGCGTGCCATTTGCGCCGCAGACCGTTTTCAGCGTAACAAGCTGGCTTGCCGCAAAGTCTGCTGCAACTGCGTGACCCTCGGTTACATCGTCCAGCGTCAGCGACAGACTGCTGTTGCCCTTGGTTTCGCCGTCCAGCGTCCAGCCGGTCAGATACTGGTTTGCATCCGGTACTGCGGTGAGGACTACATTGTCGTGACGGCTTACCGTCAGCTTGCCGTCCGCGATTTTAGCGTCCTTGCCGTTTACCGTTGCGGTGACATGGCCCAGACCGGTCGTGCTGAGCGTAATATCATAGGTCGGAATCGGTTCAAATGCTACATATACCGTTGCTTCATCGGTCAGATTGGTAATGGTGTAGCTGTTCTGCTCGGATGTCGTTCCGGTGATTGCGGTCGTGCCGTCAGCCGCCGTATACCAGCCCTTGACCTGATAACCGTCCTTCGGCTGTGCCGTAAAGACGATGGTCGAGCCGGCAGGCTGCTCTGCGCCGGAGTCGAACGCATTCGTGCCGTTCGTTGCGGAGAAGTTCACCGTATACGACTTGCGGACGATCTTGACCCGCACATCCATGCCGACATCGTGCGTTACCTCATGGGTAAAGGTCGTACCGGTTTCACCATCCTGCTTGCTGCCGTTCACATACCAGCCTTCTACCTCGTAGCCGTCATCCAGACCGGAAACGGTAAAGGTGATGGAACCATCGGTGGTCGGCGTGGTGCCGCTTTCAAAGTTGGTTTCCGTGCCGCTGTTCGGCTTGAATTGCGCCGTAAGCTGTGCCTTATGCGCCGCAGCATTCGCGCTGTCTGCCTGGAAGCCGTAGGTCACCTGCTTGCCCAGCGGGTCAAACTGAACTTCAACCTTCTGCGTAGTATTTACAATGTCGTTTGTAATGGTAAGCGTCGGCTGGCTGCCCTGCTTTTCGCCGTTGAGCTGCCATCCGCCGGTCTTATAGCCGGTCTCCGGCGTTGCGGTGAAGGTAACGACCGAGTCGCGGTAAACCGTAAGTGTACCAGCGGTGGAGTCGGTCACCTTGTAGCTGTCCATGTTCTTGCGGGTGACAGTCGCCGTGAGCGTGCCGTCCGTGCCGCCGTCCGTGTTCGGCGTCTTGTCGATGACAGACCAGTTGACCGTAGTGGTCGGGATTGCCGACCAGACAGGCTTGATGGTCTGGTTGCCCTGCACCTTGCTGATGGTGTAGGACTTGTTATCGGTTGTAGTGCCGTCGCCGTCGGTGTATTGCGGAGCGGCTCCGGTAATATCGCCGACCTCGTAGCCCTTACCCGGTGCCAGCGTAACGGTCAAGTCGGTGTCGAAGTCTACATAGTTGCCAGTCTTCAGCGTGGTATTTGCCTTGCCGTTTACAGTGCCCTTGACCGTAACGGTACCGCCCGTAGCGGTCTCAATCGTTACCTTAGGCTTTTCCACAAAGGTTGCAGAGAAGATAGTGTTTGCGGTGATTGCAGCAATCTCCACCTTTTGTTCACCGTTCACCTTGCCGGCATTCGGTGTACTGGTGTTTCCAGTGCCCCAATCCGCCTTTACATCCGTTGCAACATAATTATTGCCCGGCGTTGCGGTTACGGTTGCCTTCGTACCGGAGTAGACATATTTTGTGCCGTTTTCCTCTTCCGGCTTTACCTCTTTATCTTTCAGCGTGTATGTTACGCTGAACGTGCCGATTTCCGGCGATTCCGGCGGTGTAATTGCTACCGTAGGCTTCGGCCGAACCACCATGTTGACCGTAGTTGCCGTGGTCAGGCTGTCGATGGTGTAGGTGAAGGTTTTGCCGTTGCGGACTGCCGCTACCTCGTTACCGTTTACCTTCCAGCCTACGACCTCATACGCGGTCGGCTCTTCATAGGTAAAAGTGATGCTGCTGTAGGTCGTGCAACCGTTGCCACTCTGAATTTCTGCACCGTTTGCGGTATACTTTGCGGTCAGCGTGCCGCCTCCTGCAACGGATGGGTTCTTCTCATTTACGATACCGAAAGATACCTTTGTCGGCGTTGCGCTGTCGTTGACCAGTGCGCGTACCCAGATATCGCATTGCAGATTGCGAATCGTGTAGCTCAGTCCGGTAGCGCTCGTGTTGCTCCAGTCGCCGTCTGGCTTGGTCTTGTACTGCCAGCCGGCAATGCCCATTGCGGAGGACGGCTTCGCGGTCAGCGTAACCGTAGAGCCCTTTTCGCCCTTGCCTTCGGTCAGACCGGTCGTTTCAAAGCTCAGAGCAACAATCTTGTCCGTATTTTTCTGGTCTACAGCGGAATAGTGTACGGTGAACTGTGCCGTCTGCTCAAAGGTTACACTGACCGTCGTATTCGCGGTGATGGTCAGCTTCAGCTCGTTGCCGCTGAAAACAGTGCCGTCCGTGTTCTTCTGGGGTTCGGATGCGTCTGTTCCGCGTTTGACCGTCCACTGCTTTACAACATAGCCGGTCTTCGGCGCTGCGGTAAAGGTAACCTCGGTGCCGCTGAGCACGTAACCAGCTGTCAAAACGCCGCCTACTGTAGCAGTGACAGTGCCGTTACCGTCATTGCTCAGTGCCGATACCGTGTAGAACTGGTTGGAGAATTCAACTTGTACATCCAAAGCACCATTCAGACTGGAAATGGTCAGCGTCTTTTTATCATCGGAGAGGGTGTAGTCATCAGTGCTTTTCGTCACTTCAACACCGTTCACCGTCCATTTCCAAACCTGATAGTTTTCTTCCGGCGTAGCGGTGAAAATCACATTGCTGCCGCTGGCGATCTGGGCACCGCTGTTAAAGGAGGTCGAATAATCGCCTTGATAACCCTTCAATGTGCCGTTGTTACCATTGGAGTAGGTTACCGTGTAGGCATTTGCCTTCACAAGCACCATGGAGCTTTTCAGCGTAGGCGTGTACTTGGAGAAGAATTCCGCCTGCTTGTTGGTAAATTCGGGAATGCTTTCATCGTAAACCACGCTGACATTGTATACACCGGCGGTCTTATCGGTCGGCATACCCTCTGTCTTGAACAGGTCTGTATAATTATCACCAATTACAAAACCTGGATTTCCATCCTTGTCCGTAAAGGTAATTTGACCATCCTGCGCCGTGGGAGCCGTAATCGTGATCGGCTTTTTGCTTACGGTGATATACTTGCTGGCCAGCAGCTTATCGTCTGCTGTAGCGGTAATGCGATAGGTGCCCGGAACCAGCGTTTTACCGGATTCCCAGTCTGCCACTGCGATAGTCGCGCCAACCTTGTAGGCGGCGTAGGTGACGGACTTGTCTGCACCGGAAGCACTGCCGGAGCCGTTGCTAATCGTTACGCTCTTGAGGCTCGGAGAAATCGTTTCGCCATAAGTGCAGTCGCGCACCTCAATCTCATAGAGATCGTCTGCCGCCTTGGCATAGTAGGTGACTGCGCCGCTGCGCGAAGCCGCCGTCTCGCTGTTGCCGCCGAAAATCGCCACAATGCTGTAAACGCCCGCCTCGCTCGGTGTCCAGCTGTAGGAGACCTTGGGGTCTCCGGGGGATTTGCTTACCTGCTGGCGCGTCACGCTGCCGGTGGTCGTGTTCGTGATTTCAAAGGTGACCGTGCCGTTGGCTGCGGCGCCGGTGTCCGTGACATTCACGTTGGCGGTCAGCGTAACGGGCTCGCCCTTTACCTGCTCCTTGCTGCCGGAGACCGTAATCTCCGTTGTTACGGCAGCGCCGGGCTTGAACAGCTTGCCTTCGCCGTTCTGATACAGCCCCGTCACCAGAGACAGGCTGGTGTAGGTGTTTCCATTCTTCGAGTAGTAGGTGCCGTTCCGCTCGTAGATGGTGAGCGTAGTCGGAGTCTCGTCTTCCGTAGTATAGGTAAGAACCGTATAGTCGCCCTCGGTCACATAAACGGGCGTCAGGCTGTCTTTACGATAGGTATTGGCAGCATCGCCGATGGTGTTCGCTGCTGTCATTTCAGTGGTCGTACTATCGCTATTTTTGCGATAATACTTGTCATCCTTACGATACAGCGTCAGTGTTTCCGTTTTTCCTGATTCACCGGCAACACCGGTTGCGGTGTACACCGTATAGGTTGTTCCGTTGATTTCTTCGGCCTTCGGCGTCCGCTTGAAGCCTTTATCGCTGATCTCATACGCCTTTCCGTCCAGTGTTATGCGATCCGTTGCGGCGGTCAGAGGCACAGCTGTGCCAGATACGGTATATACACCGTTGGCATTCGATTCAGCACCCGCCGTCAGCCCCGTATAATAATGATAGCCAGTACTGTCACTGCCGCCGAAAACATCGCCTGTGATTTTATCGTCTTCAGTGTACGCATTTTTATACTTCTGGTAGGTTGCATTCCCCTGTTTATACTCTGCCGTGACAGTTTTCTTCGTCTCGACAGTAGTTTCATGGGTTGCATTGCCGCCGGTACGGCTGGTTCCCAGCTCAGTTGTGCTGCTCGCCTTGTCGACCGTCAGTTTGACCGTATTCGAGTAAACCACCGACGATTTTTCCGTCTTCATATTGGTCTGCGAAACGATGCAGCGGTATTCGGTGCCGCTCATGCTCTTCGTGGGATTTTCGACAGTCAGATTCGGCGTGTTCTGGTTCAAATCGGTCCAGCGTCCGCCGTCCGTTCTGCTCTGTCAGCTATAGGTAACGCTCTTTGCTCCTCCGGTCGGGGTTGCAGAAATGGTAAATACAGCATCGGTACCGGGGCGAACGCTCGTACTCTCCGGTTGCTGCGTAATTTTCGGCATATCGCCGTCCGACAGCGTAGTGACCGCCAGCGGATCGGTATAATCCGTGGATCTTCCGTCTGTGCCGACCGATTTGAGCACATACTGATACTGCGTGCTCGGCTGTACTTCGGTATCGGTCAGCGTGTATTTGCCGTCCTTATCGGCTGCCAGACCGCTCACCGTGCCCAACAGGGCATACTTCGTGCCGCTGGTGTTGTTCGGCATATAGCGGTAAACCTGATACTGCGCTGCCGTGCTAAAGCCGCTCTCCCACTCCAGGGTCACGCTGTTGGTGGTGACTTCCTTGGCTTCCAGATTCTGCGGCTTGCTGGGCGGCTGCTTTACGTTCTGCACCAGATAGCTCAGCACCGGAACATTGTACGAAAGGCCGCCGGTCTTCAGCGTGGTCTCCCAGCCGACAAACTGCCACGAAAAGCCGTATCCTTCTGTGCTCTTCGGCAGATCGTGCACGGTGCCGCTGCGCTCGATGCCCTCGGTGGAGATACTGCTCGTGCTGCTGCCGGTGGATGTGCCGCCGCTCAGACCGAACTTAAATCCGCCCACACCGGCGCCGGCTTTGGCATCAACATTAAAGGTAAGCTCCTTCGTGTTGGTCTTCGTGGTGTCGAACGCTACGGACTGGGACTTGGAGCTTTCGCCGGCCTCGGTTGCAAACCAGCCGCCGTTGGTGCCCTTGTTGGTGGTCACGGCGTTCTTGAGTCCAGTCGTCGTGCTGCGGTAGGTGGAGGGCTGACCCGCCGTGGAGGCGATAATGTCGCTGCCGATCTGGGGATCCCCGCGCTGTCCGGCCGCCGCGTTATACTCCGAGAGCGGAATGGTTTTGTAGATCGGCGCGTCCGCTACCGTGATATCCATCGTGCTCTTGGAGCCGTCCGCCGACGTGGTGTTATAGTGATAGACCGTGACCGGAATGCAGATCAGCACCACGGCGCTTTCCGCCTGCTCGGTGGAAAAGCTGTTTGTCATGGTAAAGCTCTTCTCAATTTCAATGGAGTTGTTCCACTCGGCTTCAAACGCGGTTTCAAACTCAAATCCGCCCAGATCGACTACGCCGCCAAAAGAGAAATCCTGCTCAAAGGAAACATAGGCGCCGATTCGGTTCGCGGTGCTGGTGCCGGAGGAGGAGCCGCTGCCCTTAGAGAAGGAGATTGCGGTCTCGCCGGCGTTGTTGTACTCAATGTCCTCGAAATACGGGGGCGCTTCCATAACGGCCAGCACCTGCGGGTCATTATAGGCGTATTCCTTGCCCTGATAGTCCGCAATGAGGCCGTCATTGTCGATGTCCGGCGCCGCCAGCGCGATTTCGGCGATGCCCCAGGCGTTCATACCCCAGCGGCAGCTGCGCAGACCTTCACCGGGATCGCCGCTGGCGTCATCCATGGCGTTCTTGCCCTTGCCTGTATGTTGATACGGACCGGTTGCTTTGCTGCTCTCATAGTCAGACGGCTTGTAGTAATAGCCGCCGATGTTGACCTTTCCGTTGCCGTCTCCGGACGATACCGTAAACAGGATCTGCTCACGACCCGCCGCGTTGCCGTCAAAGTTGCCGACGATCGGCTGGTTGATGATCTTGCGGTCCTTCAGAACATTATCCAGACCTTGTGTCTTTGTATCTGCGCCGTCCAGCGTTCCGCTTTTGGAATTGTATTTGAAGATCTGACCGCGGATAACGATATACGGCACGGTGCCGCGTCCGTCAAACCGCACGATACCCAGCGAGCACGGGTTCATATACTGCAAGTACGAATCCTGCTCACCGACCCAGTTCGTATTGTTGTCGCCAGCCTGTTTCACATAGAAGCCGGTCTGGCAGGATACGCTGTTATGCTCCGACGTGTCCACCTTATAGCCGTTGCCGGTGTATCGGGTGATGACTGCGAAATAGCCTTCGTCATGGAAGTTATCGTCATTGTCGTTGTCGTCTGCACCGACACCGGCGGTGACGATCTCCATCGCGCCGTCATGGTCGATATCCTCCGCGCGGCTTGCCGCGGCGCGCAGATGCCAGCCGGTATCGTGCTTGTTGTCCGGCTGATTGGCGGCGTACACATGGCTGAACTGATAGTGCCAGACGGTCTCCCAGTTACCGTTGCCATTCTTGGACAGCACCATGACAACCGAGCCGCGCTCGCCGACACCGTTCTCACCATACAGATTGCCCAGCGAAACGGTGACGATCAGCTCGCCCTTGTTGTCCGCTTTGCCGTCCAGATCCGCCGCTTCCAGATGTACCATGGCGGTGTTTTCTGCGATACGCTGCTGACTGTCTTTGTCCAGAAGCTGAATGTCATTCAGCGTCTTGCCGAAATAATTCTTCAGCGTTTCGTCAGTGCCGATGTTCAGTACATTTTCACCGCCGTGATAGTCTCCATTATTGCTTCTGAGCATCAGATTGCCTTTTGCCGGATCATAAAACACCACGGTTTCCTTGCCGTTGCCGTCAAAGTCACCCGCCGTGATAGCGGTATAGCCCTCGGCGTTGTAGCCGCTCAGCTTGCTCATCCAGCTGTAAGCGTCGTTTGCGTCAGAGCCTCCGTACTTGATACTGCTGCTGCTGCCAAATTGACCCGAATGGTCATCAAATACATGCAGCTTCATTTTGTAATCGTTGCTGCCAGTATCACGCGCAGCACCCCAGTACGCAACTTTATCATCGCGTCCGCTGCCATCAGGGTCATAAGCCACCGCACTGACATAGCGATAGGGCGAGCTCTCACCTTTATCGATCTTATTGCTCATCGCCGACGCGGTCGAAAACTTCGTGCTGTCCAGACCGGCGTAATAGTCGCTCGAACTGAATACGCCGCCGCTCGCGCCTTTCAGAATGCTCGATTCGTCAAAATCGTACACGCGGCTGCTATAGTAATTGCCGCTCGACTCCAGGATACTGATCTCCTTGGTGGGGTTCAGATTGCCCTTGATGTCTTTGCTGTTGCCAAAGGGCTGCTTGCCGTCGTCTGCTTTAAAGCTGTCCGGTGTAGACAGATCAAATCCGTATTCATCCGTTGTGGCAGCGTCTTTGTTGTCCGCCAGCGCTACCGTCGGCAGCATACTCAGGCACATCGCCAAACTCAAAAAGAGCGCAAGAGCCTTTTTGCCCAAGCGGGTACCTGTCGGGACATATGGGATTTCATATGCCATTTTTGCTTTCTCATATTTTCTCCTCCTTGGAGTCTATTTCCGGCTGCTTTCGCAGCAATCAGACAAGTTGTTCCAGTATTTTCGCGAAATACCGCAGCTTGGCGTTGTGCGCGTCACCGCTGTCCTCCGCGAATTTCATCTCTGCAATGTCGAACAACAGGCAGCCGCAATGTCCCGGCTGGGTCGGAAAGCAGATAATTTTCAAATACGTGTCGATCTCCGGGCTGTGAGCGATCAGCTCCAGTGTTTCACCGTAGAGTGCGGCGCGTTCGTAGCTTTTCAGCCACTTGCTGTCCATGTTGGGAAACACGCTATGGAACGAGCGCCCGATCAGCTCATGCAGCGGCGTCTTTTCCAGCCGCGCAAGCGCGGGATTGGCATATCGAAAAATCCAGTCAACAGCGTTTTTGTCATCATCGAGCACCATTTCGATATCGGTGAACGCAATCGGCAGCGCATCGAAGCAGCGGTACTGTGCGTGCAGCTCATCATGGGGCACAGGCAGCGTTTCGCTGTCCAGCGTACCGATCAGCCGAGCACGCTTTTCGGCCAGTGCGGCGGTCAGCTCCTTTTTGCGGCGGGCAACATAGCCGAGCTGTTCGCCGTTGTTGAGGTTTACTTTGTCCGTAATGTCGTGTATCGCCATCACCGATACCAGCCGGCTGCGGTGCACCTTGAGGAACGAGTCGCCTAGAGTGCTTTCCAGCCGCTCCAGCGAGATCAAACTCTTGTAGACCTTACCGCCGGAGGTGTGTATCTCCGCCATGTTTTCGTGCATTTGAATATACAGGATCGTGCGGATATCGATCGAAAGCTTCTTTCGATCGTAGGTAATGGTGAGAAAATTTGTTTTTTGCAAGCGCTTCGCATCCTTTCTGCTGCCGATGAGGGACGGATACTTTGCTCACCGCATCGACCAAAAATCTTACTGTAATTATAGATGAACGAAACCGAGGTTTCAAGAGGAAAATTTGCAATTCGCATAATATTGATGTCTATTCGCCACATATAATCCGGCGGAGACCTGCTGTCCCGCAACACCATTCTTAGTATACCGTTCTTGTGGAACCTGTAAATCATCCCAAAGTATGAGAGGGAAGGGGACAGACGAATAGTACAGGGAATGTCCCATCACGCAGTTCAAGAAAATCGAAAAGAAGAAAATGGGACAGCTGCATTGGGGGTGAAGTCCAATGCAGACAGCGCTGATAACGAAGCAATTCAAAATTAGCGCATAAGGGCCGTAAAGACACGAATCCCCTGCTGAGAATATTTCTCGGCAGGGGATTTTCGTACATCGCCTATTTGAGCAATCTCCGCTATCATAGAATCACAAAACAAAGCGGAGGTTGTTACAATGGAAAAATTCATAACGGACGAACACACAGGACTTACGAACTGGTCGGAGATTATTATCTGGTTGCCGGTGATGAAGAACCGGAGCTGGAACCAATCGGCATCTACGGTCAGCGCCATCGGCGCTATCTATCGCTGCAACGGATCTCAGAGGTTCCGTGTTCATTCGTCGGCGTTACATTTGCATTTTTGTTTGTCGAAAGCCGTGTTTTCTCGTCTTTTACTCCATGCGGAGCGGCCGGAGCGCCTCGTTTACCTGCTCGATATTGCGGACAACGCGGTCTTTCTGGCGGATGGCAAGGCTGACATACAGCGAATCGATCAGCGAGAACTGTGCAACACGCGGCGAAACAAAGAGCTGGTCAGGCGAATAAAGCTCAAGACAGAGGTCGCTCGATGCTTTGAGCGGGGTGTCTGGGAAGCCGGTGATGCCGATGGTCTGCGCGCCGTGCTCTTTCGCCGTACGGACGGCGGAAACGATCTCACGTGTCTTGCCGGTGTGCGAGATCGCGATCACGGCGGTATTCGGCATACACAGGCTTGCTTGAATCTGCATCAGATGCGAGTCGGTCAGCGACACCGCACGGAAACCGATGCGCATCAGACGGATGTAGAAGTCCTCTGCGATGGTGCCGGATGCGCCGACACCGAGAATGAGGATGTTTTCGGCGCGACTGAGCACATCGACCGCCTGCTCGATCTTCTGGAAGTCGAGCAGCTGGAGCGCACGCTCGAGCGTGTCGATGTTGCGGCCAAACACGCTCTCGGAAATGGTCTGAATACTGTCGGTTTCGGACAAATCTTCGAATATTGTTCGAACTGATTTGGGCGAATACTTCGCGAGCAGCAGCTTCATCTCGCTGAACCCGGCGCAGCCGAGGATCTTGCAAAATCGAATAATACTCGATTCTGCGATGCCCAGCTCGGCGGCCATCTGCTGAATGCTGATCGAGGTAATATGTACCGGATCGGCTATGATATGGTCGGCAATCCGCTTTCCAACCTTGGAAAAAGTCGCATATTGCGACTGAATTGCAGCATAAACGTTTTTATCCATACGCTCACCTTTTATCTGTGTCATATTATGTTTTCATTGTAACACAATTCTTCCGGTTTGTGAAGGATGCACAAAAATGAACATTATTCTTTTTACAACATGAATTATTGAATTTTATTCCGCTCAGTGCTATACTTGTAAATGTTCGGTGGAACGGACTTCCACTGAAAGGGTATAGCGAGAGACGAGTCCGGACAACGTCTCAAAGGCAGACCCACTCCCGATGCGCCCGGCGCACCGGACGGTCTGTATCGCTGCAACTGGTAAGAAAAGAAAAATAAAAAAGGACTGAGCAAAAACCATGGGCAAATCCAGCAACCCGACTTTCGCGGGTGATAAGGAATTTGAGAAGATCCATCTCAAAGAAAAGTTTTCCTACGGCCTCGGCGACGTTGCCTGTAACGTTGTCTACGCCCTGACAACCTCGCTGCTGATTTACTTCTACACCAACGTAGTCGGCATCTCCGCAGCAATGATCGGTACCATCATGCTGTTCTCGCGTTTCTTCGATGGTATTTCCGACGTACTGATCGGTCACCTGGTTGACCGCACACATTCCAAGCACGGCAAGTCCCGTGCATGGATCCTCTGGATGATGATTCCGTACGGCATCGCAGCAATCCTGCTGTTCACCGTTCCGCCCGCAACCCCGATCGTCAAGGGCATCTACGTTTTCATTACTTATAACTTCTGCACCACCGTTGTTTACACCGCACTGAACCTCCCGTATGCAACGCTGGCAACGCTGATGACCCGCGACACCGACCAGCGCGCCGTTGTCAACCTGTTCCGTACCGGTATGTCCGCCCTCGGCAACATGGTCATCACCGCCATTACCTTCCCGCTCGTCACCCGTCTGGGCGACACCCAGCAGGCATGGATCGAGGTTTCCATTCTCTACGCCATCGTCTCGATCATCATGCTGTTCATCTGCTTCAAGAACTGCCACGAGCGCGTCAAGGAAGAAACCAAAACCAAGGACGGCAAGAACGTTCCGCTCTGGATGGGCATCAAGCTGTGCGTGACGAACAAGTATTTCATCATGTTCTTCATGCTCGCCGTGTTCCTCTCCTTCTATGAAGCCGTCACCGGCACCTGCAACGCTTATTACGCGCAGTACATCCTCGGCAACCGCGACCTGCTCGGCGCACTCGCGTCCTTCGAATCCATTCCGCAGATCGTCACCGTTCTTGTCCTCTCCCCGTTCATCGCCAAGTTTGGCAAGCGCAATGTCGCTCTCATCGGCGCAATCGTCGCCGTTATCGGCACGGTTTCCCTGTTCATCAACCCGAGCGCCCTCAATCTTGCGCTGTTCGCCTGCGTCATGCGCGGCATCGGCAAGGGCTGCTTCCGCGGCGTAAAATACTCCATGCTGGCTGACGTTATCGAATACGGCGCATGGAAGAGCGGCATCCGCGTACAGGGCCTGATGGTTTCCGCAACCACCGCCGGCCAGAAGTTCGGCTCCGGCATGACGAGCGCGATCTTCGGCGCCCTGATGAGCCTCGTAGGCTTCGCCGGCACCGTAACCATCAATGCCGCACAGTCTCAGATGCTCATCGCCATCTACATCATCGGCAACATCATCGCCTGGGGCGGCATCGGCGTACTGCTTCTGTTCTACAAGCTCGATAAGATCTATCCGCGCATTATCACCGAGATGAAGCAGCGCGAAGCTGCTGAGGCAGAAAAGGCCGCTGCAAACGCATAACTCCGACAGACTCTGACACTCACTAATCATCTTTTTCTTCCCTTATATGGCAACAGCCGGCGGAGTCATGTATTCTGCCGGCTGCCCCTTATTTCGCATGGCCCTATCCCGGCGCATAACAAACTTGAAAGGCGTGTAACAAACAAATGGAAACTATGTCCTATGAAAACCGTATCGCCCTCGGCAATCTGGTACCGACGCTCGGTCAGTTCAAGGTAATGGATAAAATTCCGCAGTACCAGCAGTGCGAGGTGCACAATCTGGTCGAGGCACCGGCCGAGGTACCCGAAACGCTGCGCCACGTAGTATTCAACATCGAGCGCGGCCAGACGCTTCACGAAACCATCGACTTTCTCAATATGTGCCCCGACCTCAAAAATATGGACATCATCTACGCCAACGAGCTGGATGACGGCGCGGTCCGCTCGGGCAACTGCAACGTTGCCTACGAAATCGCGAAATCCATCGGCATGAATTACGCCTACGGTCTGGAGTTTATCGAGCTGGTAAATCCCGAGGACAACAAGGGCTTCCACGGCAACGCCCTGTTCTCCCGCTGGCCTATCCGCTGGGCAAAGGTCGTCCATATGCCCGAGCAGTACAACTGGTACTACGACCGCCAGAAGCGCATCGGCGCACGTGTCGCCATCGTCTGCTCGCTCGACATCGGCGGACGCGAGGTCGGCGCGGTCAGCGTTCATCTGGAGAACCGCGCGGACAGCGAGGGCCGCGCGGCGCAGATGGCAGTCGTATATGATGAGATCCGCCGTTCGTTCGCGCCGGACACGCCGGTCATGATCGGCGGCGACCTGAACACCAATACCTTTGACGGCAACGATATTCCGGGCTTCACCGCGCTGTTCAACGACCCGGAGCGTCTCGCGAAGCACATGGCGGCGGTCGAGAAATACGAGCGCGTCCTGCCGCAGGCCGAGGAAAACGGCTTCTCCTACCGCGAGTTCAGCAGCATCGAGGGCACGCGCCGCAAGCCGATGCCGGGCGGCAAGAGCATGCTGCTCAAGCTGGACTGGCTGATGGCGCGCGGCATGGAATGCGTCGATCACGGCACGATTTCGACCGAAACGAAGGACTGCACCTGGGCCGAGCCGGGCAGCGCGCTGGCGAAGTTCACCGGTCCCGAGCTGTCCGACCACAACGCCTGCTGGGCAGACTGTCGATTCGCAAAGTAAATACTGAAATCTATTGTAGAAAGCTGCACACGCTGCATACATATTGGCAGCGTGTGCACTTTTTATCGAGTGAGGAGAACCTACATCAAATGAGTGGAATGATACAATACCTGCGCGAACTTCATTTCGCCTCGGTCGTAGTGCGGCTCGCCCTTGCGATGCTGCTCGGCGGCTGCATCGGTCTGGAGCGCGGACGCAAGCGCCGTCCGGCCGGTTTCCGCACCTATATGCTCGTCTGTCTTGGCGCGGCGCTGACCGTGCTGCTCAGCCTGTACGAATTTACCATGGTGACAGGGCCGTGGTCGGATATTTGCGCAGAGATCGGCATAAAAACCGACGTTTCGCGTTTCGGCGCACAGGTCATCAACGGCATCGGCTTTCTGGGCGCAGGAACCATTCTCGTTACCGGCCGCCAGCAGGTCAAGGGCCTGACCACTGCCGCTGGTCTGTGGGCGTCGGCCTGCACCGGCCTTGCGGTCGGCGCAGGATTTTACGAGTGCGTGTTCATCGCATTCGCGATGATATTTCTCAGCATCCGCCTGTTCCCAATTGTGGATGCGTACATACAGGAGAACGCGCGTGACATCAATCTGTACATGGAGTTCTATTCGCTCGGGGACATCAGTACCATCATCAATCAGCTGAAAGCGCAGAACGTGCAGATCTACGACATCGATATCGAGCGGAACAAAAGTGGCGAGGCGCTGCACCCAAGTGCGATCTTCTCGATCCGCCTCAATGAAAAAATACCGCACACGCAGCTTCTCTCCGATCTGGCGGAGCTGGACTGCCTTTGCGTGATCGAAGAGCTGTAAGGAGTGGACTGCTATGTTATCTGTTTTTGACGGCCTGCGCGATGTGACGACACTTTCCGTGTTCGTGCGTCTGGCCTGCGCGCTCATCTGCGGCGGCATTATCGGTATCGAGCGCTCGTACAAGCGCCGCCCGGCCGGCTTCCGCACGCACATCCTCATCTGCATCGGCGCGGCCATCACCACGCTGACGAGTCAGTATCTGTATCTGAATATGCATTATTTCACCGATATGGCGCGTCTGGGCGCGCAGGTCGTTGCCGGAATCGGCTTCATCGGTGCGGGCACCATCATCGTTACCAAGCGGCAGCGCGTCAAGGGTCTGACCACGGCGGCTGGTCTCTGGACCTCGGCCATCATCGGCCTCACCTTTGGCGGCGGCTTCTACGAGGGCGGCATTCTCGCGACCGTGTTCATCATGCTCGCCGAGCTTGTGTTCTCGCGTATCGAGTACCGCGTGCTCGAAAATGTGCCGGAGATCAATCTGTATATGGAATACGAGGGCAAGCACTGTCTGGACGATGTGCTTCAGCTCTACCGCAGCTGCAATATTAAGGTGCTGAACATCCAGATTACGCGCTCGGCAGAAAACGGTGAGCATAACGCCTGCGCTATCTTTACGCTGCGCCTGCCGCGCAGCTGCGGCGTAGAAAAGTTGCTGACACTTGTCGGCAAGCGCGAGGGAATTGTGTCGGTGGAAGAGCTGTAAACCACACCGGATTTCAAAAAACAGAAAACCAAAGCGGTGATGCGCCTCGAATTTGGAGGCTGCATTGCTGCTTTCTTTCGTTTTTACCCGATGTGCCGTCGCGTAAGATGAAGAAAAATATCGAGTCGCTGCAAAAAGACAGTAAGGGTCATAGAGATTTTTCCCTGCGGGGCTGGATTTGAACAATCAAATCCGTTGCTTGTTACAACATCTTCTACGCAAAAAACGCAATATTGGCACCATCAAAACAAACCGGAGCGCACAGCTGAATTTCAGGCTGTACGCTCCGGTTTTTGCTGTTCAGATTGGCGTTCATAAAAATTTCTAAAAGGTTTTGTCAGTTCTTGAGGGCAAAGGTTGTAGTTGATTAGCAGAGGGACAAATCCAGCAAAATTCAGAAGAGAGGAGCAGCGGATGATGGTCCGCCGGGGCGGTATCCAGCAGCTTTCCTGCCATGCGCAGAGCCGGTCCGTCCCGGTTCCAGGCGGCGGCAAAGTAATTGAAGAACTTTCTCTCTGCGTTTTTTCGCTGAAATCCCCCGGTATCCGCGCAGACCGCCCGCTTACTGCCGCAGAAAATACACCAGACACGGCCGGCCGCCGGTGAGGTAGTCCATTTCGCTGCCGATGATCTGCCGGTCGGTCAGATAATTCATGTACCGGCGCACGGTTACGACCGACAGACCGACGTGCGAGGCGATTTCATCGCTCGTGTGCCGCTCGTCCGGCGCGGCGCGCAGATAGGTCTCGATTCGCGCAAGAGTCTGGCTTTGCAGGCCCTTCGGGGGAGCAGCAGACGGCGCCGGCGCCGTCTGCCGGAACAGCGTGTGATCGAGCGCATCCTGACTGAAGCTGTCGCGCTGCACGCTTTCCCTGCGGCGGCAGAACACCTCGAGCGCCTGCTGAAACCGCTCATAGGCAAAGGGCTTGACCAGATAATCCACGGCGCCCAGCCGCACCGCGTCATTGACCGTTTTGGCATCGTTTGCAGACGTTACCATGATCACGTCTGCGTCCACGCCCTTCGCGCGGAGCTGCAGCAGCAGCTCGGTGCCGCTCATCTGCGGCATGTAAACGTCCAGGATGATCAGGTCGATCGGATTGTGCTGAAGCCAGAACAGAGCCGGATGCGCCGCCGAAAAGGTCTGTACGACGGCAAAACGGCTGTCCTGCTCCACATAACGGCGGTTCAGCCGCGTGATCATCGGATCATCTTCAATAATGACCACTGTATACATTGCAGATCGTTCCTCCTTAGGTCTGTGCGCGGCTTTCCGCGTCGGAAAGTGTGATGATGAATGAGCTGCCGATGCCCGGCTCGGACTCCACGCGGATCGTGCCGCCGAAGGCATCTACGGTCTCCTTGACGAGCGAAAGTCCTGTGCCGCGTCCCTCGCCCTTGGTCGAGAAGCCGCGCTCAAAAATACGGTCGAGCTGCGGCGCTGCCATGCCTGTGCCGCTGTCATCCACGCTGAGGAGCATGCCGTGCTCACCCTCGCGGATGCTGACCGTCACTTCCTTCTGCGCATTCTCCGGTGCGCTGCGCAGGGCGTCGAACGCATTTTCCGTCAGATTGCCGAGGATGGTGATCAGGCTGCTGGCCGGCAGGTACTGTCCGTCCCCGCGCAGCTCGCTGGCCGGGTCGAGGACGAACCGAATGCCCAGCTCGGCGGCGCGGTATGACTTGCCAATTAGGAGAGCCGCGACCGACGGCTCCTGAATGCGCTCGGAGATATAGCTGATCGAGTGTGCGCGCGTCTTCGTCAGACGCAGAACGTATTCCTCGGCCTGCCTGTTTTCCCCGAGCTGGAGCAGACCGAGAATGACATGCAGCTTGTTGGTGAATTCGTGCGTATACGCCCGCAGCGCCTCCACGATATGCTGCACGCCGGTCAGATCCTGTGCCAGCCTTGTGACCTCGGTGCGGTTGCGGAAAATAGCGATCGCGCCCTCGATCTCCCCGTCGCGCCAGAGCGGCATGCGGTCGGATATGACCGAAACGTGCTTGATGGACTCCAGACTGATGTTGTACTCGCTTTTTCCGGTCTGCATAACGCGCGCGATGGTCGAACGCGGATAGATCGCCCTGAGCGGCTGTCCGAGCGCATCGCTCGTGCGGATGTTGAGGATGTCCGCCGCCGCACGGTTGATATAGGTGATCGTGCTGTGCGAATCAATGGCCAGCAGACCCTCGTCGAGCGCATCGAGGATATCCATACGCTGCAAAAACAGCTGACGGAACGCATCCGGCTCATAGCCGAGCAGCTCCTGCTTGATATGATTAGAGAAGCGCACGCTGAGCAGACTGCCGACACCGAGCGCGAGCAGGGTGATCAGACAGTAGAACAGCAGCACGCGCAGCACCGTCCGGCGATAGGAGCGCAGATACAGACCCGCCATCACGATGCCGAACGCCTGTCCGTTTTCATCGCGCACCACGGCGTAGGCGCAGCGGTCGGCGCCCTCCGGCATCTCATCGCTGGAAAGCAGCGGTTTTTGCTCGCTGTACAGGCGGCGGACCGTATCGGCCCGCAGGATCGGCAGCACGGACGCCTCTCCCTCGCCGGCGGCGAGATCGTAGAATACCAAAGGTCTGCCCTGTACGTCATATATGCCGAGCATATCCACCGCGGCTACGCGGCGGACGGTCCGTTCGAGATACTGCTGCGCGGTATCGGTCTGGATCGTATCCGTCAGGAGCGGCGCGTCGGCCGCCATCTGAGCGGCGTTGGACAGCAGCTGATCGCGCGTGCGCACCTCCTGATGCAGACTGATGCCCAGGCCGACCGACGTCGCCAGAAGTACGACCACGGCAATGCACAGGATCAGCATCCGGCGCACACGCCGGTGCAGCGAGCCGGAAGAATATGTATTTGTCAATTTCATTCCCCCCATGGAAAAGCTATTTTATATCATAGCACGCTGGTCAAAATTCATCAAATCGCTTTCGGAAATTTTATGAAACCCGTCAAATTGCGCGGGTTTATTTTTTTATTTTCGTAAGCTTGCGCAGAACCCGTCGGATTTCTACAATAGGAACGCAAAGCAAAACAAACGAGGTGATGCCCTTTGGGAGAAATCAAAGCGGAATTGAATGCCGAGCTGCAAACCCACATTGCGTTCGAGATTCCGCTGTTTGGCGGGATACCGGTACCGGAATCCGCCGTGGTAAGCTGGGTCATCATAGCGGTGCTGACCCTGCTCGCCGTCTGGCTGACGCACGGGCTGCGAAAACGGCCGGGACGCCGGCAGGCGGCCGCTGAAATGCTGGTGGGCTTCATCAACGGCTTTTGCCGCGACACGCTGGGCGACAAATACTGGCGCCTGTTCGCGCCGTATCTCGGCACGGTCGGTCTGTATCTCGCGCTGGCGAACATGGCCGGACTGTTCGGCGTTACCCCGCCGACCAAGGACCTGAACGTGACCGTCGGTCTGGCGATCATGAGCGCCCTGCTGATCTACGGCGCGCAGTTCCGCTTCCACGGTCTGCGCGGCGGTCTGAAGAAGTTCAGCGAGCCGGTCGCGGTCGTCACGCCGCTCAACATCATGGAGATCGGCATCCGGCCGCTGTCGCTCTGCATGCGACTGTTCGGCAACATCTTCGCCGGCTTCGTCATTATGGAGCTGGTCAAGATGGCCGTTCCGGTCGTTGTGCCTATCCCGCTGAGCCTGTATTTCGATGTGTTCGACGGCATGATACAGGCAGTCGTATTCGTCTTCCTGACGACGCTTTTCCTGTCGGAATCGCTTGAGTAACCACTGTTTTATATGAGAAAGGACTACAAAAAATGAGTATTGCAATTGGTGCGGCTATCGCAGTTCTGACCGGCATCGGCGCCGGTCTCGGTATCGGCTACGCGACCGCGAAATCCTCGGAGGCCATCGCCCGTCAGCCGGAGGCCTCGGGCCAGATCAGCAAGAACCTGATCCTCGGCTGTGCGCTGGCAGAGGCAACCGCCATCTACGGCTTCCTGATCGCTATCCTGCTCATCTTCATGAATTGATCGGGGTGAGATCGAATGATCCTCAATCTAAATGCACAGATCATCTGGGTGTTTGTTGACCTGCTGATCCTGTTCGTGCTGATGAAGAAATTCCTGTTCGGGCCGATCACCAGAATGCTGGACGACCGCGCACAGGAGGTGTCGGACACGCTCGATCAGGCAGACAGGCGTCTGGCCGAGGCCGAGCAGCAGCAGACCGCGCATGCGGCGCAGCTCGCCTCTGCGAAGGCGGAGGCCGCGCAGATCATAGAGGACGCCCGCGCACGCGGTCAGCAGGAATACGACCGCCTGGTCGCGGAGGCCCGCACTGCCGTGCAGCGTCTGGAGGAGCAGTCGGCGCAGCGCCGTGAATCCGAGCGGGCGCAGATGCTCCGCGAGGCGAAAAAGGAGCTCGCGGCTCTCGTTCTGCTGACCACCGCAAAGGTATCCCGGCAGACGCTCGACAGCGACACCGACCGCGCCATGATCGACGATTTCCTGCGCGAAGAAACGGAGGCTGCACGATGAATTCGACCGCCGTACAGTATGCCGGGGCGCTGCGCCATGCCGGGTGCACGCTGAGCGAGCTGCGGCGCACCGCCGGCTGCCTGACCGGCTGCGCGGAGCTGTGGGACGCCCTGTGCTCGCCCGCCGTGTCGGCACGGGAGAAAAAGGCCGTGCTGGCCCGTCTGCCCGCTTTTGACGCGCGGGGAGAGCTGCGGCATTTCTATCTGCTGCTGGCGGACAAAAACCGCTTTGCGCTCCTGCCCGAGATCGTCCGGCAGTTCCGTCTGCTCGAGCTGCGCGAAAACGGCGAGGGCCTGTGCGTATTCCGCAGCGCCCGTGAGCCGGAGGAGCAGTCGCTCGGCGCACTGGCCCGCCTGCTGTGCACACGGCACGGCTACCGCGCGGTTACGTTCGAGATTGTGACGGACGAAACGCTGCTCGGCGGCTTTACCGCCGAGATCGACGGCGTAACATACGATAAAAGCGTGCGCGGACAGCTTCGCGCACTGGCGCATGACCTGTAAGGGGTGAAAACCATTGAACCATTCAGACGAGATTTTATCCATTCTCCGCGAGGAGATCGAACAGTATGACAACCGAACGCGCTGTGACGAGACCGGTACGGTCATCGAGGTCGGAGACGGCATCGCCACCATATACGGACTGAACCGCGCGGTCTACGGCGAACTGGTGCAGTTCGACACCGGCGTGCGCGGCATCGTGCTCGACCTCAAGCGCGACAGCGCGGGCGTGGTGCTGCTCGGCAGCGAGGACGGCCTGCATGAAGGCTCGACCGTTTCCCGCACCGGACGCGCGGCTGACGTTCCGGTCGGTGAGGCGCTGATCGGACGCACGGTCAACGCACTCGGCGAGCCGATCGACGGGCTCGGCCCGATCGAAACGACCGAGCGCCGCCCGATCGAACGCGAGGCCTCGGGCGTGGTATCGCGCGAGCCGGTCAACCAGCCTATGCAGACCGGCATCCTTGCCATCGACGCGATGGTGCCGATCGGACGCGGTCAGCGCGAGCTGATCATCGGCGACCGCCAGACCGGCAAGACCTCCATCGCCATCGACACCATCCTGAACCAGAAGGGACAGGACATGATCTGCATCTATGTGGCCATCGGTCAGAAGGCGTCCACGGTCGCGCGTCTGCGCGGCACGCTGGAGAAATACGGCGCGCTTGATTACAGCATCATCGTTTCCGCCACTGCGGCGGACGGTGCGCCGCAGCAGTATATCGCGCCGTATGCCGGCGCGGCGATCGGTGAGTATTTCATGAGCAAGGGACGCGATGTGCTCATCGTCTACGACGATCTGTCCAAGCACGCAGTCGCCTACCGCACGCTGTCGCTGCTGCTGCGCCGCTCTCCCGGCCGCGAGGCATATCCGGGCGACGTATTTTATCTGCATTCCCGCCTGCTCGAGCGCGCGTGCCGGCTGACGCCGGAATACGGCGGCGGCTCGATGACCGCCCTGCCGATTATTGAAACGCTCGCGGGCGATGTCTCCGCCTATATCCCGACCAACGTCATTTCCATCACCGACGGTCAGATCTATCTGGAAAACGACCTGTTCTTCGCCGGTCAGCGCCCGGCGATCAACGTCGGTCTGTCGGTATCCCGCGTCGGCGGCGCCGCTCAGACCAAGGCCATCAAAAAGACCGCCGGTACGCTGCGCATCGATCTTGCCCGCTTCCGCGAGCTGGAGGTATTCACCCAGTTCAGCTCGGATCTGGACAGGGACACCCAGCAGGCGCTCGAGCACGGCAAACGGCTGATGGAGATCCTCAAGCAGCCGCTGTGTCATCCGATGCCGGTATGGCGGCAGGCGGTCATTCTGTATGCGGCCACCAACGGCCTGCTCCGCGATGTACCGCTCGACCGCGTGCGCGGCTTTGTGCAGGACTTCGCGGACAGCCTGCCGGATGCGCTGCTGACCGAGATCCAGTCCACCGGCACCCTGACCGGAACGGCCGCCGAGCAGATCCGGGAGGCACTCGAGACCTATAAAGAACAGGTGAGCGCAGCATGGCAGGCATAAAGGAGATCCGAACCCGTATTGACAGCGTGCAGCAGACGCTCAAGATTACGAACGCGATGTATCTGATCTCGTCCTCCAAGATGCGCAAGGCAAGGCAGCAGCTGAACAATGTACAGCCGTATTTTCTCAAGATCAGCTCTACAATCGCGGATATCCTGCACCATTCTCCCGAGATCGAGCATATTTATTTCGACAAGCGTCCCGAGGTCAAGCGCCGCAAAGCCGGCTACATCGTTATCACGGGCGACAAGGGACTGGCCGGCGCGTACAACCACAATGTGCTCCGGCTGGCCGAAGAGCAGCTGGCGCAGGAGGACGACCCCACGCTGTTCCTGATCGGTCAGATGGGACGCGCCTACTTTGCCGAGCGCGACATCCGCGTGGACGGCGAGTTCATGTTCACGGTGCAGGACCCGACGATTGCCCGTGCACGTGATATTGCAGATATTTTCATCCGTCTGTTCCGCGAAGGACAGCTGGACGACGTGTACGTTGTTTACACGGAAATGGTAACGCCCATGCGGCTCGAGCCGCGCGTGCAGAAGCTGCTCCCGCTGGACATCGATGCGTTCCCGTGGGAGCCGCGTCCGGGCGAGAACGGCCTGTATCATCAGACAGTGCAGTATGTGCCCTCGGCCGATCGGGTGCTCGAGCATCTGGTGCCGGGCTGCATCAAGGGCGAGCTGTTCGGCGCGCTGGTCGAGTCGTTCTGCGCCGAGCAGAATGCCCGCATGACGGCTATGGATGCCGCGACGGACAACGCGCGTGATATGCTCAAATCGCTTTCGCTGCATTACAACCGCGCACGGCAGTCCGCCATCACGCAGGAGATCACCGAGATCGTCGGCGGCACGCAGGGCAGCGCGACAGAGACGCCGCAGCCGCGCCGTTCGATTCCGACGCGAACCGTCCGTTTTCTGGCGGACGGCAGCCGCGCATAGAAAGTGAGGAAAAAAACTATGAAACGCAAAGGTACCGTAGTGCAGGTGACCGGCCCGGTCGTAGATGTTGCCTTTGAGGGCGGCGGTCTGCCGGAGATCAACGAGGCCCTGTCTGTTGCACCGGACGGGCAGGTGCGCATGATGGAGGTCGCACAGCATATCGGCGGTGACACGGTGCGCTGCATTATGCTCTCCCCGAGTGAAGGGATCGGCCGCGGCGACGAGGTGCTGTCCACCGGCCGCACCATCGAAGCGCCGGTCGGCGAAGCGACACTGGGACGAATGTTCAATGTGCTGGGGCAGGCCATCGACGAAAAGGGAACGGTCGAGGCGCAGGAAAAGTGGTCGATCCACCGCGCTCCGCCGGCGTTTGCCCAGCAGAACCCGACGACCGAGATCCTCGAGACCGGCATCAAGGTCATCGACCTGCTCGCGCCGTATGCCAGAGGCGGCAAGATCGGCCTGTTCGGCGGCGCGGGTGTCGGCAAGACCGTCCTGATTCAGGAGCTGATCCACAATATCGCCACCGAGCACGGCGGTTACTCGATCTTCACCGGCGTCGGCGAGCGTACCCGCGAGGGCAACGATCTGTGGCGCGAGATGGCGGAATCCGGCGTGCTGAGCAAGACCGCGCTGGTGTTCGGCCAGATGAACGAGCCGCCCGGAGCACGTATGCGCGTGGCGCTGACCGGTCTGACCATGGCGGAATACTTCCGCGATGTGAAAAAGCAGAACGTGCTGCTGTTTATCGATAATATCTTCCGTTATGTACAGGCCGGCTCGGAGATCTCCGCGCTGATGGGCCGCATGCCCTCGGCAGTCGGCTATCAGCCGACGCTGGCCGATGAGGTCGGCGCGCTGCAGGAGCGTATCGCCTCCACAAAGGACGGCGCGATCACGTCGGTTCAGGCGGTCTATGTCCCGGCGGACGACCTGACCGACCCAGCTCCGGCCACGACCTTTACGCATCTGGACGCAAAGACCGTCCTCTCCCGCAAGATCGTTGAGCAGGGCATCTACCCGGCGGTAGATCCGCTGGATTCCACCTCGCGCATTCTGGAGCCGGACATTGTCGGCGAGCGGCATTACAAGGCCGCGCGCGGCGCGCAGGAGCTTTTGCAGCGCTATCGTGAGCTTCAGGACATCATCGCCATCCTCGGCATGGAGGAGCTGGGAGCGGACGACCGACGCATCGTTGACCGTGCCCGCCGGATGCAGCAGTATTTCTCGCAGCCGTTCTCGGTAGCGGAGCAGTTCACCGGCCTTGAGGGCCGCTATGTGACCCTGGAGGACACGATCAGCGGCTTTGAAGCCCTGCTCGGCGGAGAACTGGATCAGTATCCGGAGGCTGCCTTCTCCATGGTCGGTACAGTGGACGAGGTCCGCCGGAAAGCGCAGGATATGGGGGCGCTTTGATGGAAAACACCTTCTATCTGGAGATCATCACGCCGGACCGTCAGTTTTATACCGGCCCGGCAGACAGTCTGGTCATGCCTGCGCTCGACGGTGAATACGGCGTGCAGCCGGGGCATGAGCCGGTCGTTACCGCGCTTCGTCCGGGCACCGTCCGGTTTCACGCCGAGGGTGTCCGGCACGAGGTGGTCGTCAGCGACGGCTTTGCCGAGATCATGCCGGACTATGTCATCCTGCTGGTATCCAGCGCAGAGCGGCCCGAGGAGATCGACCGCAAGCGTGCCGAGCGCGCCCGCGAGCGCGCCGAGGAGCGTCTGCGCCAGAAGCAGAGTATTCGTGAATATCATCTATCCAAGGCGGCGCTGGCTCGTGCCATGGCACGACTCAAGGCGACCCGCTGACCTCTCTCCCAGCGCCTGCCCCGGTGTCATCAGATGGAACATCGGAGCAGGCGCTTTTTCGATAAAAAAGCAGGGGCTGACTCAGAATGATTGCATGAAATCATCTGAGTCAGCCCCTTTAAGGCAACCGGAGCTTAATTGTGCGGTGTTGCCTTAACTGTGCTCTGTCTTATTTTTGATCGGCGGCGAGGGCGGCGTCGATGTTTTTCTGAAGCTGCGCCAGATTATCGGCGTTGTCGATGCCGCCGAGCAGCGGCTCACCGACTGCGTTTCCGTTCCGGTCGAATACATAGGTCGTCGGGAAGGCCATGATGCCGAGGGCGAACGTGCCGGCGTCGCTCGAGGAATCGAAATAGATATTGCGGTAGGTCGCGCCCTTGGTTTGCAGGATCTCCTTTGCGGTGGCGATGGCATCGGCGTTGCCGTCGAGCGTTTCGGTATTGATGCCGATCACCTCGCCGCCCTGCTGCTTTGCGGTCTGGTTCAGCTTGTCCAGCTCGCCCAGCTCAGCGACGCAGGGCTTGCAGCCGCTGAACCAGAAGTTCACGACCGTGTAGGCGTTGTTCGCGAACAGGCTGCTGTCGACCGCATTCCCGTCGAGATCCTTGCCTGTAAACTCCGGAAACGCACTGGCCGCGGCCGTTTCGCTCTGGCCGGCGCTGTCGTCGGCGGGCAGGGCCGCGATCTGCTCTTCGATCGAGCGGATGCTCTCGGCATCGCTTTTCAGCGTCTGATAATCCTCGTCGGAGAGCTTGTCCTTACAGTTCTCCACCGCGCTCAGCAGGACATCGCCGTAGTTTTTCGACGTTGCGGGAGAGGATTTGTCCATGGAGGCGAAAACCTGATCCCACAGCTTCTGATGTGCGCCGAGGATGGCGTTTTCCTCCTCGAGCAGCTCCGCAGAGGTCTTGCTGCCGGTATCGGCAGCTTCAGAGCCGGACTTGCCGCACGCAGCGGCGCCCAGCAGCAGGCTCAGGCTGAGGGCAAGGGCGGTTGCACGTTTGATATTCATTTATGAGTTCTCCTTTGTTTTTTCGTTGCCGAAGCCGTACCGGTAGCAGATCGCCTCTGCCGGGCAGGCCTTAAGGACCTGCGTCATTGTTTTGCTGTGTAACATAGTTTCTCTATCCTTTCCTGTGATGGGGAAAGTATATACCATCTAAAAGGAGATTGAAAGGAGAAAAAACAAAATTTTTGTAAACTTTATTCATCGCCGCCTGCGCGCTGCGGGAGTTTCCTCCTTTTACAGGAAAAACGGTTGACAAAGCTGCCTGCAATGGGGTACACTTTAGATAGGAAAGACCAGACAGCGCTGACGCGGGACTTTTTGTCCGTCCGTGCAGCGAAGTTCGGTATGCGCCCTTCGCATATCGTCTTAAACAGCAGACCTCAACTGAAAATCTGTGCATGACTCTCGGGAACGGGTGCAGGTACAGATAAAGGCACAGCCGGTGAAAGCCGGTGCCGCAAAGCCAGATGGGCCTAAACGGAGCTTGTCCTCCGCATGGCAGCCGGCTGCCGACGATACTTTGTACCCTCCTTGCAGAGCCGTGCGCGCTGTAAGGGGGGTTTTTATTTGGAAGCTGAATCGTCTCTGTACTGTCCAAAACGGTTCCAGGAAAAACACAATCATCTGTGCTACTCGTTGAAGAGCAGGTTGTACAGACAAGGGCACGATCGGTGAAAGCCGGTTTCGCAAAGCCAGGGGCCTAAACGGAAGACTTTTCCGCATGGCAGCCGGTTTCCTGATGCAGCTTCTTCATAGTAGTCTATTGCTACTGAAGGAGGGATTTTCATGATGAAAACAGGAAAGAACAAGCGATTATTAGCCAGTATTCTGGCGGCGTCCATGCTGCTGGCAATGTCTCCGTTCGCGTTAGCGGAGGGGACGGAAGGTCAGGAACAGCCCGTTGAGGGCGGCGGCACTGAGCAGACATGCGCTGCAAAGATCGGTGAGAACAAGTATCCGACTATTGCTGATGCGATTGATGCTGCAAACATTTATGCTGCAAACAGCGATGTCACTATCGTCATGCTCCATGATGTTACGGAAAATATCACGATTAACCAGTCTCTGACGCTCGACCTCGGCGGGTTTACGCTGTCGGGTGATGGTGAGAAAACGGTTGTCTCCATTTCGGGCAAAGATAAAGATATGGACGTAACCGTCAAGAACGGCACTGTCACCGGCGGCCATGCAACCAACGGCGGCGGTTTTGACATCCAGAGAGGTAATATTAAGATTGAGAACTGCATCATCGAGAAGAATACGGCTACATCGGGTGGCGGTGTAAATATCGGTGGTTCCGCAAATGTTAAGATTACCGGCTCGGAAATCAGAGATAATACGGTTACTGGTGCTAGCGGCGGCGCTATTTATCTGGCGTCGGGCTGGGCATACGATGGATACTATAATTGCGTTTGTGAGATTGTTGACACGAAACTCAACGGAAACTCGGCGTCTGTCGGTGGTGCTGTTGGTTTAGGTGCATCCCTTTTCCATGATGGAATTAATAATGCCTATGGTGGGAAAGGCGTAACTGCTACTTTCATTATGGATGGCAAGTCAACTATAGACGGCAATACGGCATCTTATCGCGGCGGTGCAGTTTATCTGACCGGTAATGGTTCGCGTTTTCTGATGAAGAACGGTACTATCACCAATAACACCACAACGGGTTATGAAGGTGGCGCAATTTGGGCAACTAATTACGGCGGTGTTACCATCGAAAAAGGTACAATCAGCGGTAATACTGCTAAAACCTATGGCGGTGCCATCTATATGAAGGCCAACATTGGAGAGAAAAATGATTCTGCAAAACTTGCTATTGCAACAGGTGTACGTGACGTTCTGAATCTGGGAGATGTGCTGATAACCGACAACCATGCAAAGCAGGGCGGCGGTATTTATATTGACTCCTATCCCTCTGCGTATGGTATCAAAGCTGACCTGAAACAGGCGTCGATTTACAACAACCATGCCAGTGTCCGGGCTGATGACATTTATTCCACTGGCGTAGGCACAGAAGGCTGCACTGTGCAGTTAGGCGAAACTGCTGACAGCTGGAAACTGGATTGCGGTGATGCTGTTGACAACTGGTATATCGACAGCGATAAAATGGGCGAAGGAACTGCACGCTGGAACGCGCATCCGGGAAAAGGTGATATCTATGCGGTTCCGTACACGCAGCGCACGGATCTGAAGGGCGTTTTGACGCTCAAGGCGGCGCATCCGCTGATGTACACGCTGACGTATGATGTTACCGGCGACCTGCCGGAAGGCTATACCGCTCCGGCGAAGCAGACGCTGGTCAACGGCAGCAGCTACACCGTCGCAGCCGTTCCGGCCAGTGTGTCCGGCTCGAAGGACGGCGTAAACGGTACATTCTCCTTCAACGGCTGGAAAAAGAAAGACGGTACGGTTCTGACCGGCGAGCAGAAGCTGACCGAAAACCTTACGCTGTACGGCGTCTGGACCTTTACGAAAAACTCTTCCGGCGGCACCGACCCTATTAAGTGGGACGTTTCCCGATCCAAGACCGCAACGAAGCTGGATACGAACACCTGGACCTCCAATGTGACCCTGTCTCTGCCCAGTGCGGAGGAAAAGCTGGCCTCCGATGTGGTATTCGTGCTGGATAAGTCCACGAGCGCAAAGAAGGAAGCACAGGCGCTGGATATGCTTACTGCGCTGAAAGAGCAGACGGCAAAAACGGGAGCAAAGGTCAAGGTCGGCGTTGTGATCTTCAACAAGGAGGCAAATGTAACTCAGCTTACAGATCTTGCTACCGGTTACAACACCATTGAAGACGCAATCAAGCAGGACTTTAGCAGCGGAACAAACACCCACGCCGGACTTCTTGCAGGCAAGAAGATGTTGGACGAGGATACCGAGGTTGCCGCAAATCGGAAATATCTGATTTTCGTAAGTGATGGTATTACCTATATGTATAATGCGGAGCCTACTGTTACCGCATGGAGTTTTTTTGCTGATGCCTGGAAACACTGGGCTGGCCCCGACAACTGGAAATCTAAATATGGCAGCAATAATCCTCCTGCTAGCTGGTCTGCACGGATGACCGAGATTGGTAAACAGGTTGAGGCTCAGGGCACGAAATATGAATATCCTTACGGTGGAACAGCAACAGAATGTACTCCCGAGGATGATTCTTCTAAGAATTATGCGAACTCCATTGATAAGGCTCTGTATTTGACCTATCAGGTTTATCAGGAAGCACAGGCGGCGGGATACAACTGCTACGCAGTTGTTAACGGACGCCCGACCGACTATCTTTGGGGTCCGGATTTTATGCGCTACCTGGCCAATGGCCAAACGGTAGACTTCGGCAAGATCCAGAACGACATCCTCTACGCCGTCAGCGCCGGCTCTACGGTGGAGGACCAGATGGGCGATGCGTTCGATTTTGTTCCCGGCTCGCTGAAGCTGACTGTCGGCGGCACGGAGCTGAAATCCAAGGCAAACGGCAACATGACCTATTTCGGTGATGATGTCGAAAATCTGAGTGAAAATAACTGCCGTTTCAAGGTGCTGTACGATCCGACTGCGGATGCCTTCGTCTGGACCATCAACGAGAACGTCTCCAACTTCGCGCCGGTTCAGCTGACCTATACCGTCAAGCTGACCAAGCCTGAAACTGCCCCCGGCACCTACGGCACGGAGGATCTGAAGGGCGAAAAGAATGTTCCTGCCGACAAGGCACTGTTCACCAATAAGCGCGCCGTTCTGAACGCCATCAACAGCGCCGGTGCGCCGCTCAATCCTCTGGACTTCCCGAAGCCTTCGGTGTCCTATACCGTGAAAAAATCCTCCTCCGGCGGCGGTGGCGGCGGAGGCCGCAAGCCTACCGTTACCATTCCGGATGATGTACCGACCGGTCTGAACGGTGACGATCATTATGCTTACATCGTCGGCTACCCGAACGGCAACGTTGAGCCGAACGGCAACATCACCCGCGCAGAAGTGGCAACCATCTTCTTCCGTCTGCTGACCGAGGAAGTCCGCACCGCAAATTCCACCCAGTCCAACAGCCTGTCGGATGTGACGCGCGGTCAGTGGTTTAACCATGCTGTCTCCACGCTGTCCTCGATGGGCATTGTGAAGGGCCATAACGATGGCACGTTCGCGCCGAATGCGCCGATCACCCGTGCGGAATTTGCCGCAATCGCCGCTCGCTTCGACGATAAGAACACGGATACGTCCTCGAAGTTCACGGATATCGCATCTCACTGGGCAAAGAATGAGATCGGTATCGCCGCAAACAAGGGCTGGATCAACGGCTATCCGGATGGTACGTTCCGTCCGAACCAGTATATCACCCGCGCAGAGGCGATGACGCTTGTCAACCGCGTACTCAACCGTCTGCCCGAGAACAGCAGCGATCTGCTCGACAGCATGATCAAGTGGCCGGATAATTCCGATGCTTCTCAGTGGTTCTATCTGGCGGTACAGGAGGCCACCAACAGCCACTATTACAAGACCAAGGAGAACAAGTTCGAGAAGTGGACCAAGCTTCGCAAGACCCGCGACTGGACCGAACTGGAAAAGTAAATTTTCACTGCATCCCCCGGCGAAAGCCGGGGGATTTTTTTGCTATTTGGTTCCGGGCGCATAAACAGACGCGGTTTACACGCTTCGCGCTGTCCGGCCGTGCAGCATGTCCATTTCTCTGTGTTTTGCGGTTTTTGCCATGATTCGTGCGTCTCCCTTGCGGTTTATCAGAACTATCTTACCATGCGCGGAGGGGACGCGCAAGGCGGTATTTCTGCGGTTTTCATGTATGAAAAAGCACCCGGCTCCGCTGTTTGGCAAAGCCGGCCCTATAGGAAAAGGGACGCTGTTACAGCAGCGCCCCTCAAGTCACCAAAGTTTATTTATGATGACCGTTCGTGTGTCAGACGAGCGGTCGTCGCGCTTTTTACGCCGGAACAGCAGTCGCGTGGCAGCGCGCATTCAAAAGCGTTTGCTGCGCAAACGCATCCGAGGGCGCTGCTGTTCTTATTCGCCGAGCAGCTTTTTTGCGTTGTTGTAGAACACATCCTGCATGGCGGCTTCGTCCAGTCCGCAGGTAAGGACCTTCTGGATCTCCACCGAAGGATGGTGGAACGGATAATCCGTGCCGAACATGATGCGGTCGTGACCGACCTCTTCGTAGGCCTGACGGATCTTTACGCCCATCGGCATACCGGACATCTCAAGATAAATGTTCGGGAAGCGCTTTGCCATCTTGAGCGCGGCGTCGATGTAAACGCCGTGTCCGTGACCCATGTGGATCATTACGGTCTTGACCTCGGGAAAGCGCTCCGCGAGCAGCGCGATGCTCCACGGCAGCGAATACGGAGGATGGCCGGAGTGAATGAACACAGGAAGATGACGGCTGCGCGCCATCTCCATCACCGGATCGACTGCGGTATCGTCCGCTACGAACGCATGGCGCAGCGGATTCATCTTAATGCCGCGGAAGCCCTTTCCGTCGACATAGGTCTCGACCTTTTCGCGGCAGATGTCCGCGCCCTCGAGCGGATTGAGGTATACGAGCGGGATAAAGCGGCTCGGATAACGGGCGACCGCCTCCGCGACACCCTCGTTTCTTGTGTGATCCTTCGCGCAGAGCACGGTCTGCTCGATTTCATATTCATCCATGAACGCGATCAGCTGCTCAGGGGAGCCGTCTACACCGGCCCAGCTGCCGAAGTCACCGATATGTGCATGTGCATCGATCTTTTTCATATTGCCGCTCCTCTCAGCTGCGCTTGAGGCGCTCGACCAGGTTGGAGGACTGCATGATCGTGATCACGACCGAGGCGATAACGATACCTGCAATCGTCTGCATGGTGATGGTGGGAATGGTGGCGATTGCCGCCGCAGGGCTGATGAGCACGATCTTGACGAGCTGATAGCCGACGATCTGGCAGACGCCGCCCAGAACCTCGCCGATGAGCCAGCCGTATCTGTGCTCCGGCATGAGCTTTTCTACGGCCAGACCCATGATGAGCGCCATAATGCCCTTGATGATGAAGGTCGGCAGGACCCACAGCATCGCGCCGCTCAGCAGGTCGGAGAGGGCTGCACCCAGCGCCGCCGCAAGTGCGCCGTCCTTTCGGCCGAGCAGCATAACGCCGACAAAGATCGCGCAGTCACCCAGATGCGTATAGCCGCCGGTGATGGCGATCGGTATTTTGAAGGTGTACGTTCCGGCGAAAATGAGCGCCGCCATCATGGCGATGCGCACGATTCGTTTCAAATCCATAACTGTTTTCTCTCGCTTTCCATATTCATCTCTTATCCATTATATCAGACCGTGAACTGTTTGATAGCGTCAGTTCGCGGATTTTTATTAAGGTCAGATGGAGCGGGATGAACAGCTGCGAGAGCACATTTATCTGCATAACATCCGTTCCGTGGGAAACACTATCCGAAAAAGGAGCGTGTTTTCATGTCAGAAATGTTTTGCTTTCAGTGTCAGCAGACGGCAGGCGGAAAGTGCTGCGTCAGCACAGGTGTGTGCGGCAAGCAGCCGGAGACAGCGCATTTACAGGACGAACTGGTACGCGAGCTGATCGGTCTGGCGGAGGCGGCGACAGCGGCCGGACAGCGCACGCCGACGGCCGACCGGCTGTTGGCGGACGGTCTGTTTACCACACTGACCAACGTCAATTTTGACAATCGTGCGATCGCGGAATTTACCGCGCGCGTGCGCGCAGAACGCGACAGCTTCGGCGGCGCGCCGTGCAAGGTCGTGGAGCTCTGGAAGGGCGACACGGATACGGTCTCTCTGCGGTCGACGCTGCTGTTCGGCATGAAGGGCATGGCGGCGTATGCGCATCACGCGATGAACCTCGGCTACGTGGACGACGAGGTGAGCGCGTGGTTTTATAAGGGACTGTGTGCGGTCAACCGGCCGCATTCTGTGGAGGAATGGCTTGCGCTCATCGTCGAATTCGGACAGATGAATTTCCGCTGCATGGAGCTGCTCGACCGTGCCAACACCGGCACCTTCGGTACGCCGCAGCCGACAAAGGTGCCGACCGACATCAAAAAAGGCCCGTTCATCGTGGTTTCGGGTCATGATCTGGCCGATCTTGCGCAGCTGCTCGAGCAGACCGAGGGCAGGGGCATCAATATCTATACGCACAGCGAAATGCTGCCTGCGCACGGCTATCCGGGACTGAAAAAGTATCCACAGCTTGTGGGTAACTTCGGCACGGCGTGGCAGAGCCAGCAGCGCGAGTTCGAGAACATCCCGGCGCCTATCCTGTTCACGACGAACTGCCTGATGCCGCAGCGGCCGAGCTATCGGGACCGTGTGTACACCACATCGGTGGTCGGCTATGAGGGTCTGCGCCACATTGAGGCGGATGCCTGCGGACGCAAGGACTTTTCGCCGCTTATCGAGCAGGCGCTTGCGCTCGGCGGTTACGAGCATGACCACAGCATGAGCGGCATCAACGGCGGCCATATGCTCATGACCGGCTTTGCGCACGGAGCCGTGCTCTCGCACGCGGAGGAGATCATTTCGCTCATCAAGAGCGGAAAGGTGCGTCATATCTTTCTGGTCGGCGGCTGCGACGGCGCGCACCCCGGCAGAAACTACTACACCGAGTTCGTCAAGCAGACGCCGATGGATACGCTTGTTCTGACGCTCGCGTGCGGAAAATACCGTTTCAATGATCTGGATCTCGGCGAGATCGGCGGTCTGCCGCGCATTCTCGACATGGGACAGTGCAACGACGCATACAGCGCCATCAAGGTCGCGCTCGCGCTGGCGGATGCCTTCGGCTGCACGGTGAACGACCTGCCGCTCACACTCGTGCTCTCGTGGTACGAGCAGAAGGCCGTGTGCATCCTGCTGACGCTGCTTGCGCTCGGCGTGAAGAATATCTATCTCGGGCCGACGCTGCCGGCGTTCCTGTCGGAAAACGTGGTGAAAATGCTGGTAGAGACTTACGATCTGCACCCGACCACCGCGCCCGAGCAGGATATGGACGCCATTCTGGGAAGAGGATAACCGCTCACGCGCCGCACAGATTTGCCTGCAAATATTCGAGCAGCGTCCGCGCCGTGACCGAGCTTGCGGTGCGCGCGAACGCGAGACCGATGGTGCGGAAGCTCTCCGGCACGAGCGGGCGGATCTCCACATTGTTTGCGAACGCCTGCATGGCAAGCTCCTGCGAGATCGTGACGCCGAGGCCGTGCTTGACGAAGGCAACGATCAGCGTATCGTCGCGGAAGCTGTACACGGTCTGCGGCTTGTGCGGATATTTTTCCAGCAGATGCAGAATGTCGTTGTCGCAGCCGGGCGTTTCGATGATGAACGGGTACTGGAGCAGCTCCTCCGGGGTGACGCTGCTGCGCTGCGCGAGCGGATGCTCCCGCGGCAGCACGGCGCAGAGCGCATCCTGATGCAGCGGATAAAAGGTCAGATCTTCCGCCAGAATGGACGAGAGAAAGCCGCAGTCCACCTGCCCGCGGATGATCCAGTCATGGATCTCGTCGTAGTTGCCGTCGAAGATCTGCACCTCGACCTGCGGATAGTTCTCTTTGAAAAAATACACGACGTGCGGCAGCCACATCGCCGTCACGCTCGAAAAGCTGCCGATGCGCAGTCTGCCCTCGACCTTGTTGTTGATGTTGAAGGCCGCCTGACGCAGCTTTTCCTTCTGGTTTACCATTTCGCGGATGTAGGGGATGAGCCGCTGCCCGTTGTCGGTCAGGACGACCCCCTTCTTTGCCCGGGCGAACAGCTGCACACCGAGCTCCTCCTCGAGCCCCGCCATCATCTGGCTGATGCCGGACTGCGTGTAGTTCAGCGCCTCGGCGGCCTTTGTGAAGTTGCCGGTCTCGCAGACCTTAAGAAAGATTTCATAGCGATCGCGCACCTCGCGCATAGGTATTCCTCCTTTTCGATATTCGGTACAGCATGATGCTTGTAAAGCAATTGACGGATGCCGCCTTGCTTTTGTATAGCATACATTACCGGATGTAATGTATAGCAGTAAAAACATTTATTTTACTTATATTCTATCATGTGGTATGTTAGCTGTACAGGAATTTTGGGGTAAGGAGAAAAATTTCACAATGGAAAAAAAGCAAAATCACTTTTCGGGACAGCTGGGGTTTGTCCTTGCCGCGGCAGGAAGCGCGGTCGGTGTGGGAAATCTGTGGCGTTTCCCGTATCTGGCGGCCAAGGACGGCGGCGGTCTGTTCCTCATCATCTACTTTATTCTGGTGCTGACGTTCGGCTTCACGCTGCTGACATCGGACATCGCCATCGGCCGCCGCACGCATAAGAGCGCGATCGGCGCGTATGAGCAGATGCGCCCGAAGTGGAAGGGTCTGGGCATCCTGACCTTCCTCGTGCCCGTGCTCATCATGACGTACTACGCGGTCATCGGCGGCTGGATCACAAAATATGCGGTCGTTTACGTCTCCGGTCAGGCGAGTGCTGCGGCGGCGGACGATTACTTCACCTCGTTCATCACCTCGCCGGTGTCGCCGGTGGTGTTCGCGCTGCTGTTCATGGGCGTTACCGCGCTCATCGTCTACAACGGCGTGCAGAACGGCATTGAAAAGGTATCGCGCTGGATGATGCCGGTGCTGCTCGTGCTGGTCGTTGTCATCGCGTGCTATTCGCTGACGCTCAGTCACACGAACGCGGACGGACAGGTCGTAACCGGCTGGCAGGGCTTTCTGTACTATCTGACGCCGAACCTCGAGGGACTGACCGTGCAGCGCTTTCTCCAGATCCTTCTGGATGCGATGAGTCAGCTGTTCTTCTCGCTGAGCGTTTCCATGGGCATCATGATCACCTACGGCTCGTATGTGCACCCGGAGGTCGACCTCAACCGCGCGGTCAACCAGATCGAGATCTTCGATACCGGTGTTGCGTTCCTCGCAGGCATGATGATCATTCCGGCGGTCTATGTGTTCTCGGGCACCGAGGGCATGGGCGCAGGCCCGAGCCTGATGTTCATCTCGCTGCCCAAGGTCTTTGCCGCGATGGGCAGAGCGGGCACGGCGGTCGGCATTCTGTTCTTCGTCACCGCGATCTTCGCGACGCTGTCCTCCTGCATTTCGGTTCTGGAGTCCATTACGGCCAACTGCATGGAGATCTTCCACACGAGCCGCAGAAAGACGGTCCTGGTGCTGTCGGTCATCTATCTGGCGGCGTCTGCCGTTATCGCGCTCGGCTACAGTGTATTCTATGTAGAGGTGCTGCTGCCGAACGGCTCGGTCGGCCAGCTGCTCGACATCATGGACTACGTCAGCAACAGCGTCATGATGCCGTTCATCGCGCTGCTGTCCACCGTTCTGATCGGCTGGGTGATGACGCCGGATTACGTCATCGACGAGATGGAGCGCAACGGCGAGACCTTCCGCCGCAAAAAGCTCTATTGCGTCATGATCCGCTATGTCGCGCCGGTGATGATGTTCGTGCTGTTCCTTCAGTCGACCGGCATCCTGTCGAAGATCGGATAAAATAATGAAAACCGCTGCATGGGGAGAGGATTTCTTCGTCATGCAGCGGCTTTTTATGTGCTGACTGTTTCGGCGTCAGGAATTGACCGCAGGCAGCAATCAATCGTACCTTTATTTTCCGATACCAGACCACCAATTGTGGTCTCCGGAAATAAAAATGTCCGGCATTTCGCAAGAAAATGAAAGACAGCGCGGCGTCTATCTATTATAATAGAAACAGCAAGACAGCCGCAGGCTGCTGTATGGAGGGAAAAGCAATGAAAAAGCTTCGTGTCGGCGTCATCGGCATCGGTGACATCAGCAATGTATATCTGAACAATCTGAAAAAATATGATGCGGTGGAGGTCGTGGCGTGCGCGTCGCGCGGTCTGGAAAAGGCGCAGCGCAAGGCCGCGGAGCACGGTATCCCGAAGGCCTATGCGTCGGGCATGGAGCTGATCGCAGACCCGGACATCGACCTCGTGCTCAACCTGACCACGCCGCAGGCGCATTATGAGTACAATCTCGCCGCGCTCAAGGCCGGCAAGCATGTCTACACGGAAAAGCCCCTCGCCATGACGTTCGCGGAGGGCAAAGAGCTGGTCGAGCTCGCGAAGGAAAAGGGCCTGCTCATCGGCTGCGCCCCGGATACCTTCCTCGGCGGCCGCCTTCAGAACATCCGCGAGCTGATCGACAGCGGCAGGCTCGGCAGGATCACGGGCGGCGGCGCGTGGTTCGTCGGTCACGGCCACGAGTTCCATCATCCGGCCCCCGCGTTCTTCTATCAGCCGGGCGCAGGCCCGCTTTACGACATGGGTCCGTATTATGTGACCGCGCTGCTCAGCCTGCTGGGCCCGGTGCGCCGGGTCTGCGCGATGGCGACCCGTGCCGCGCAGACGCGCTCCGTGCCGTCCGGCCCGGCAAAGGGAACGGTGCTGCCGGTCGATGTGGACACGCATATCAACGCTATTCTTGAGTTCTGCTCGGGTGCGCAGGTGACGCTGACGTGCAGCTTTGACGTCTGGGACAGCGAGCTTCCGCGCATGGAGCTTTACGGCACCGAGGGTACGGTGCTCATCGACGAAAAGGACCCGATCGCAGGCCCGAACCTGTTCGGCGGCGATACGCTGATGCGCACGCCGGGCGAATACCGCTGGGCAGACCCGGAACGCCGCCCGGAGAATGTAGATACGCCGTGGCCGGTCGTACCGAACTGTCATCCGTTCAACTCGGTCAGCCATGCGGAAAACCCGCGCGGCATCGGTCTGGTCGATCTGGCATATGCGCTTCAGAACGGCCGCATGCCGCGCGCCTCGGGCGACATGGCGCTGCATTCGCTCGAGGTGATGGAGTGCATCCTGAGGAGTGCCCGCGAGCACGTTTTCTGCGAGACCACGACCACGTTCGAGCAGCCGAAGGCGCTGCCGCTGCATTTTCCGGAAGAAAACTGATACGCATATAAAGAAAGAGAGCCGATCAGCCGCAGGCGTAAGCCTGCGGCTGTTTTCTTTAGTCTATGGACAAATGCTTTTTCAGCGCCGTGACATAGGATACGGCATAGCGGCTGAGCACTATGTTTCTCTTGCGGATGAGTCCGATGCGCATGCTGCCGTCCATGTCGAGCGGGCGCGCGATGATGCTCGGGCTGTTGAGTTTTGGATCGATGATGCCCGAGCTGACCGTGAAGCCGTTCAGACCGATGACGAGGCTGAACAGCGTGGCGCGGTCGCGCACCTGTATGGTTTTCGGCATATCGAGCATGCTCAGCAGCTCCTCGGAAAAATAGAACGAGTTGCGTTCGCCCTGCTCGAACACAAGATAGGGGTAGGGGCGCAGCTCATCGAGCGTGATGCGCGCCCTGGCGGCGAGCGGGTGGTCTCTGCTGATGAAAACGTGCGGCTCGGCGGTGAAGAGCGCCTCGAACACCAGCTCGTTTTTGCGCAGCAGCTTGGAGAGCACACTCTCGTTGCTCTCGCACAGGTAGAGCAGACCGAGCTCGCTCCGGCCGGAGGAAACATCGTCGATGATCTCGCCGGTCTGCGTCTCGCGCAGGATGAAGCTGTACCGGTCGGCGTCGTACTGCTGCACCACATCGACAAAGGCGTTGACCGCGAACGAATAATGCTGGCACGACACGCAGAACCGGGGATCGCGCCGCCGGCCTGCGCCGAAGTGCTCCTGCATGATGTCGGCCTGCTCGAGCAGCATCCGGGCGAACGAGAGCAGCTCCTCGCCCTCACGCGTGACGGCAACGCCCTTGTTCGAGCGCACGAAGGCGGTCACGCCCATTTCCTTCTCCAGATTGTGGATAGCAGCACTCAGGCTCGGCTGCGAGATAAAAAGCCGTTCGGCTGCGTCGGTGATGCTGCCGCATTCGGCCACGGCGACAAGATAGGCAAGCTGCTGCAATGTCATGAAAAGAGCCTCTTTCTGGCGCGGAGCGCCGGGATATAGCCACATCATACGCTGTCCGGACGCTGATGTCAATGTGCGTTTTCGACTTTTTCTGCGGCGTTTTGCAGGAATGTCCTTGTGATGCACAACCGGGCGCGCGGCGAACGGAACCGGCCTTTTCGTGATTACGCTCTTGCAAAGCGGCATGGATGCTGTATAATTTTAGATGGACAGAGCGTACCAAACAGAAAGAAAAAACTGGCATATCGCATGACCGGGTCGTGCGGATGCAGTCGGGAGGACGAAAATGAGAGGGAAATCTTCCGCTTTGCGCGCAAAAGAGGAATTTCTTGCGCTGTATCATGATGGAGCGTTCGAAGCAGGGACAAAAATACCGTCCGAGTCCAGCATGGCGGAAATGCTCGGCGTAAGCCGGGAGACCTGGCGCAAGGCGCTCGGCCTGCTGCGCGGCGAGGGCGTGCTGTATTCCAGACACGGCTCGGGCACGTATCTTCAGGAGCCGTCGCATCGCATTACGAACGACCTTTCGCAGCTGAAAAGCCTGTCTAAGATGATCGCGGAGGCCGGACTGCGCGAGCAGGGCTCGTGCATGACCTGTACGGTCGGCACAGCGCCGGAGGAGGTCTGCCGGTTTTTCGAAGCGCCGGAAACAGCCGAGTTTGTGATCATTCAACATATCCGCCGCACCGAGGAGGATGTGATCGCGGTCAGTCTGGGGTATCTGCCGGAAAAATACGCGGAAAAGATGCATGGCGCAATCCCGCAGTCGCTGTTTGCCTTCCTCGAGGAGAGCGAGGGGATCTATATCAGCCGCGCGAGCACCGAGCTGTTTATCCCGGCAGAGAATGACCCGCTGTGCGAAATGCTTCGTCTGCGCGAGGGTCAGAGCGCGTTCGGCTTCAGACAGTGTCATTACGACTCGCGCGGCAATCCGACGCTGTATTCGGTCGATTATCTGCGCAGCGACCTGTTTCATTTCACGATCATGAGAATACGGCCGTAAAAACGGCATGGACAGAACCTTATTCCGCTAATAGGATAGAGGTTCTGTCCTTTTTCCTCCAATTCACAGTATTCTTTCTCTGTCACCGGCTCGCACCACTCGTTGGAGGTATCCTCGCCGGGAACCTCGACAGCAATATGGGAAAACCAGCTGTCCTTCTTCGCTCCATGCCAGTGCTTAACTTCGGGCGGAATGGTGATGACCGTGCCGGCAGTCAGAGACACCGGCGCTTTGCCTTTCTCCTGATACCAGCCCTCACCGGCGGTGCAGATCAGCATCTGCCCGCCGCCTTTTTTTGCGTGGTGGATATGCCAGTTGTTCCGACATCCCGGCTCAAAGGTGACATTTGCCAGGAAAAGTCCGCTTTCCGGATTTGTCAGCGGGTTCAGATACGACTGCCCGATGAAATGCCTGGCATAGGCCGTGTTCTCTGCCCCCCAAGCCAAACACATTTTCACGGGCGAATTCTTTTTGATCCATTGTTTTCATACTTCCTTCTTTCCCATGCTCATGCACCGGCCCAACACTTCGCCGGTTTTCAGATGGCGTGGGATACAGGGCCGGTTTAGCGCCGATATTGGAAATCCAGCGGCAAATGGATACTTCCTTTGCAATACCTGCGCAGAAAATGCAAAAGAAGCAGTTCTATCACACAATACATGCGTGGTAGAACTGCTTTCTTTTATTGAATTGCAGCATCAGACAGGCTCTGCAAAACCTGTCCAATATCTGCATTCATGCAGATTGATCGTTGCTCAATTTCCTGAGGGCAAACTGCCTGCCCTTGGTTGATACAGGCGTAAGTGGCGTTCGGGTTCTTTGCCGTCATCTGCCAGAAGGGGTACTTAATGATGACCGGGGTATTATAGCCAACGCCCAACTCCAGAAAGAGAATTTTTCCGCCTTCACGGGTACGGAGAAAATTTTCATATCGTTCCGCTGCTCTGTGCCAGCCTTCATCCTCGGCAAACTTGTTGTCAGAACGAAGGTTCATCGTCATCGGTTTGCCGCAGTGGGGGCAGACGGGGAGCAGCTCTGGCGGGATTTTCATATCTTTCTGCCGCTTGACCATTTCCCGGATGACCGCTTCGTTATCAAAGGTCTCCTGACAGCACGGCTCACTGCACTGGAACAGACCGTAATCGCCCTGCGTGTAGAACAGCCGCTTTTTATCAAAGCCCGCCTTCTGAAAGCAGTGATCCACATTGGTCGTGATAACGAAATAATCCTTGTCCTGCACCAGCTTCAAAAGGTCATCGTAGACCGGTTTGGGGGCATCCATATAGCGGTTGATGTAGATGTACCGGCTCCAATACGCCCAGAATTCTTCCATCGTGGGGAAGGGATAGAAGCCGCCGCTGTACATATCCTGAATGCCGTACTTCTGAGAAAAGTCGGAGAAATGCTGCTCAAACCGTTCGCCGGTGTAAGTGAAGCCCGCCGCCGTGGACAGTCCTGCACCTGCGCCGATGACCACGGCATCACAGTCCTGTAAAGCTGCTTTCAGCCGTTCCATCGGCTTAGAGCAGCTTTTTATAGATGGCTTTGTCCAAATCCTTGAAAACATTGAAGATCACCTTCTTGACACTGGTTTTTCTATTCATAAACCGGTTCACGGTTTCCACGGCGATTTGCGCCGCCTGCTCGTTTGGAAAATGGAACTCTCCCGTGGAAATACAGCAGAACGCCACGCTTTCCAAGCTGTTCTCTGCCGCCAGAGTCAGACAGGAGCGGTAGCAGGAAGCCAGCAGTTCTTTGTCCTCCTTGGTTACTCGACCGCTGATGATCGGACCGACCGTATGCAGCACATACCGGCAGGGCAGATTGAACGCGGGCGTGATTTTCGCCTGACCGGTGGGTTCGGGATGGCCCTGCTGTTCCATCAATTCCGCGCAGGCAAGGCGCAGCTCCACACCGGCATAGGTATGAATGGCGTTATCAATGCAGCGATGGTTGGGAATATAGCAGCCGGTCATGCCGGAGTTTGCCGCATTGACGATGGCATCACAGCGGAGCGTGGTAATATCGCCCTGCCAGAGATACAGCCCCGGCTGAATGGGTGTCAGGTCGGCAATATCCGTGATACCCTTTGCAGCGGTTTCGCCTTGCAGATAGGCGTCCTGTGTTTTCAGAAACGCCCCGTCCGTGCGCCGGGACGCACGAATGTTCATCAGTCCCCGCAAAAGCTGACGCTGACTCTCCGGCTCTGCCGGAATAGCAATATCCCGATATTCTGTTCTCTCTTTCAAAAGCGACTGGATGAGAAACAGCCGTCGCTGTGCCTGGGTCATTTTTTCACCGCCTTAATGAAACAATTTTATAAAGGATGCGGCGGCCTCCCTTTCGGTGTGGTCGCCGCGTGTTTCTTAGAACTCGTAGGGAGGATTGCCGGAGAAGTCGGCGATGATGCCGTGGGCATTATCCAGATAGAACACCTCAAAGAGGGGGTTGGTGGCCTCGCCGTACTGACCCTTCACGATGGGGTTCCGGATGCACATTTCCTTGGCAGCCATGTTGTTCTCAAACACAGCCTTGCCGTGCAGACGAATCCACGCATAGTCCGGGCTGGAAACGGAGATCTCGATTTCCGGGTTCTCCTGCATATCCTTGTAGACGTCCTTGGTGTTGTTGGTGCAGAACCACAGCTTGCCATCCATCTCGCCGGAGAACATGAAGGGGCGGCACTTGGCTTTGCCGTCACGACCGACGGTAGCCAGATACTGTACAGGGTTGGCATTCAGAAATTCAACGACTTTGTTCATGATGAGTACCTCCAAAAAATTTGTTGTTTTTACTTGATGCTTTGATTGTAATGCGATTTGTACGGTTTGTGAAGTACGCACAATATTGTGGTATGGTTACCTCCGGGTAACAATCAGAACCTGCCGTTCTCCACACGCCACAGATCATAGTAGCCGGTGGGCGCACCGTCAAAGTAAGTCGTCAGCTTTTTGGGATGCTCACCCCGGAAGACATCGCCCGTGAAGCCGGAAATCATGCGGAGATTTTGTGCGATGTGTACGCGAATTTGGGCAGGGTGCATCAAGACGTGCCGGTCATATATTCACCGAGACCAGGATACTGGTGAAGGAAAAAGGAGGAAGCAGCATGGCAAATCCAGAGTATGTACTGGAAATGCGGACGAAGGCGAAATGTTCTACTATAAAACACAGGGAGGACGAACGTTCGTCCTCCTTTTGGCTGCTTGTTAATCTGCACAATACAGACTGCATATTTTCGTTTTTCTTTATTGCGTTTCCACTATGAAATATCTTCCTTCTATGCTATACTGAGGTTAGCCATCAAAGGCAGGAAAGAGGTGTTTCGCATGAACGAACAGGAAAAAACCACGATGAACATCATCGAACCGGAGGGGCTGTCGAGCTGTGGGGCGGACAGCGGCGCATGGTGCGGTCAGGCGCTCAAGCGCGTGCTGATCGGCATGACCCTCACGGGACTGACACTGAATGTGCTGTGTCTGAACTACATTCTCCCGGCGATCGGCATGGTATTTCTGCTGGTCGGCCTTCGCGCACTGCGCCGGGAAAACGCAGGCTTCAAGGGCGGCTATGTCATCGCCATCCTCCGCACGTTCTACATTACCGTGTGGATGATACTGGATACGACGATCTATGCGGATGTGCTGACGGGGACAACGGCCGCAGTGGTGCTGACGTTGTTTAATCTGGTGATAGTGCTGGCGCAGGTGGTCTGCCTGTGGAGCGGCCTGAAGGCGTTGCGGCAGAAGGCAGGCTTTGGGGCGAAATGCGGTGCGGCCGCCGCGCTGATCGTATGGAATGTCGTGCTGTGCGCGCTCGGTCTGATCAGCTGGAGCGGCTGGATTATGCTCAGCGTTATGATCGCAGCATACATCATCATCATGCGCAGGCTGTTCGCGCTCGCAGGCGAGCTGGATAACGCAGGCTGCACGATTACGCCCGTTCCGGTCAGGGTAAAGGACTGGCAGCTCGTGCTGTCGCTCGCCGTGCTCCTCGCGGCAGGCATGGCCTGCGGCTATGCGTTCGGCGGCAGCTATCCGATGGAGTGGACGCCGCTCGATAATTCGGCGCAGGCCGAGGTGCAGAGCACAAAGGCGAAGCTGCTCGAGCTCGGCTTTCCCGAGGCGGTGCTGAATGACCTCAGCTCGGAGGACATCGCCATGTGCGAGGGCGCGACGCAGATTTTGAGCCGAACAGAGGACAAGCCGGTGAACGACGGCAGAGAAGTGACGACGCAGACCGGCGAAAACAGCTACCGCATCGACACGGTGTACGATGCAAAGGAGCTGCGCCTGACCGGCGTGGCGGTCCGCGTCGGCGAATACAGATGGATCATCTTCCATCATTTTCTCTGGACGCAGCCGATGAACTACTGCGGCACCGAGGCAGTTCAGCTGTGGCCGAACGGGCAGAGTGACTGGTGGCCGGACGGCGACGCGACCGGCCGTGTGCTGTGCGGAAGGGACGGTCAGACGCTCGCGGCGGCGTATCACTCGCTCGACACGCAGGACACCTTCACGACCGACTTTTTCGGCAATTCGCAGAGCAGCATCAACTTGACCGGCGCGTTCTCCATGCCGCGCGGCAGCGAAAATCAGCGCGGCTACGTCTGCTTCCCGATACAGACCGCGCAGGAGGACACCTACGTCAACAGCTGGGTCAACTATACGCATCAGAACACCTGGGCACAGTACCCGGCGCGGACTGCGAGGGAAGGCATGTGGAGCAGCAGCGCGTTCAAAACTATCCAGTTCGCGCTTCAGTTTGACGCGACAGAGGGCAGAATGATGTACTGAGCACGGTAATTTGATACAAAAGCAGGGCGTTTCCAAAGAAGGGAACGCCCTGCTGGTTTTCGAGACAGTCTTTTTACCATTCATCCATATCGCTGAAGATTTCCCCCTCCATGGCGGAGATCTCGGCGGTGGGGATGACGGTGCCGTCCTGCATGATGATGCGCCGCGCGGCGGGGTCGAGCTTGCGCACAACGCCGGTCACGGTCAGATACGCGCCGCCCTCCTTGCGCTCGTCGGGCTTGAAGTAGGTGATGCTGACGGTCGGACGGCTGTCGAGCGTATCCATCAGACGGCGGCAGCGGCGGTTGAGCATCTCGATCGTGCCCTCGTCGAGCTCGATCTTCCGCTCGGTCAGACGCTGCGTTTCGCGGATGGTATCGGCGTAGCCGGAGAGCGCCGCGAAGGGCGCGAACTGAAACGCGCGGTCGGACAGCGGCATCCGTGGATGGCTGCGCGGAACATGATGCGGATGGTCGATGATGTCATCGTATTTCGGGTTGTAGGCCATAAGACACCTGCTTTCTTCTCGGGCACGCGGAACAGGCTGCGGTCATTCCTGCGCCGCTCGACTGACTTCGGCACTGCTGCTCTGCCCGCCGAGGCTTTTCCAGCCGTAGCGGAAAATCGAGAGGAGGATGGAGGCTTCGGTCGCGATCTCGTCCAGAATGCCGGCCCACGAGCCGACGATGATGTCGTATGCGATCCAGAGCGGCGAGTTGATGAACATGCCGACCGATCGGATGGTACGGGCATTATAGGTGTAGCCGCCGATGGTCGTGGCGATATTCGCCGCGACAGGGAGGACGGACAGCCATCCCGACCAGGTGAAAACAAGGGCGAGAATCTGGAACACGCAGATGACCGCGCCCATGGCGCGGCTGCGCAGGAAATCGTATCTGCTGCTCAGGCAGAAGGAGCGGAAGGTGTTGATCAGATAGCTGACGGCTCCGGTGGCTGCGCCGAGCAGGAACAGATGGGCGGTGTAGCAGAGATAGGACAGAAACTGCACGCGAAACAGCTGCCTGTTGTCCCTGCACTGATAGGACGCGAAGAACAGCGCGGTCCCGAACAGTCCGACGAGCTGTGCAAACATAAAAAAGGTTCTCGCTTTCTTTGATGATCGAGTACATGGAAATACGCTGCATTTATCGTATCATATTGCAGAAATTATTGCAAGTTTGCGGCGCTGCGGCGCAGAACAGGCCGCATATGCCGCGGTTTTCTCTGTTAGGGCAATACCGCATAATTGAACAAGAGCGATTTGCGAGCAAATTTTGCGTTCTGACAAGGCGCGGTTTTGCGGTAATACTTGATGTATTACCGTGAAATCGCAACAAAGTCAGGGCACAAAATTTCCGCAAAGCGCCGCAGCTTTAATTGTGCGGTGTTGCCTTAGGCCTTGTGACCGCCGATCTGGCTGTTGCGGTCGCGCGCCGTCGCGCCCTCCTCGAGGTTCATGCCCTTGAGGAGGGCATTTTTACCGAACTTTTTCTTGATGGCGAGGGCGGCCTGCTGGAGCTTTCGCTCGCGCGCAAGTGCTTCCTCCTCCTTCCGGCGCTTTTCCTCCTCGGCGGCGTAGTCGGTGAACAGGTCGAGCTGCTCACAGTCGTTCCGGCGCGGCGCGTCGTTCTCGAACAGCACGCGGTTGGCGACGAGATACATACGCCGGATGAGCAGATCGGGGTCTGTGATCCGGTCGAACAGGGCGGAGGCTGCCTCCATGATCTGATGCGTGGAGGCGGTGTAGCCGTCGAGATTGATCGAGCCGTGCGCCTGTCTGGGCAGCGTGCGGCCGTAGCGGTCGACCTCGGTCTTGCCGTGATAGCGCCGGCGGCGTGCCGGGTCGGTCAGATTTTCGATGTCGTAGCCGACGGTGAGCACGATCTGGTCGGTGACGAGCCGCTTGTCCACCAGATCGAGCACAAGCAGATCGGCCATCTCGCGCAGCACGAGCCGCGCCTTGTCCGCAGGGTAGGGGCAGGTGAGCACTTGCCCGGAGCTGATGCTCTTGAGCGAGGGCGGCAGCTTTTTGATGGCCTCGATGGTGCACGGCTCCCAGCCCCAGGCGTGGTCGATGAGCAGCTCGGCGTTTTTGCCGAACAGGCGGTACAGCAGCTCCTCGTCGCGCTCCGAGCAGAGCGCGACGTCGCCCATGGTGAACATGCCGTGCTGCTCGAGCTTTTTCGCGTAGCCGCGCCCCACGCGCCAGAAATCAGTGATGGGCTGATGAGACCACAGTCTGCGGCGGAAGCTCATTTCGTCGAGCGCGGCAATGCGCACGCCGTTGCGGTCGGCCGGGATGTGCTTGGCCACGATGTCCATCGCCACCTTGCACAGGAACAGATTGGTGCCGATGCCGGCTGTCGCGGTGATGCCGGTCGTGTTCAGCACATCGAGGATGATCTTCATGGCGAGCTCATGCGCAGTCAGACCGTAGGTGTTCAGATAGCCGGTCACATCCATGAACACCTCGTCGATGGAGTAGACGACGATGTCCTCGGGCGCGACGTATTTCATATAGATGGAGTAAATGCGGTTGCTGTACTCCATGTAATACGCCATGCGCGGCGGTGCGATGATGAAATCCACGGCGAGGGAGGGGCTGCTCTGCAGTTCGGAGAAGGAGAACGACGAGCCGGAGAGCTGATGCCCCGGAGCATCGTGGCGGCGGCCGATATTCGCTTCCCTGACGCGCTGGCGCACCTCGAACAGCCGTCCGCGGCCGGAAATGCCGTAGCTTTTGAGCGACGGCGTGACGGCGAGACAGATGGTCTTGTCCGTGCGGCGCTCGTCCGCGACGACAAGGTTGGTGTCGAGCGGGTCGAGCCCTCTCTCTCGGCACTCTACGGAGGCGTAGAAGGATTTCAGGTCGATGGCAAGATAAGTGTGAGCGGACACGTTCACAGCCTCCTTTCGGATGTAATAACAGCAGGATTACCGTGCGCCGTTACACCAGATATTATACGCTTTGCCAACAAACTGCTGTTCGGACATCTCGGTAAACGACTCGAGTGTTTTGCCAATGCTCCATGTATACTCAGGGCAGCACCGGTATTCATTGGTGGAAAGCTCCACAAAGCGCTCTACGCACATATAAACACGGTCGCTGCGCCAGAATACAAGGCATTTATAGGTTTTTACAAGATCATCCGTACCCCATGGATATGTTTTTTCCTTTGTGATGCAGGCGATCACATCATCACGGATAACAGGATACCAGTCATCATAATAATCACGCGACGCATTGCGCTTTCGCATCGCAGCAGCTATGGCACGCTGACGTTTGGCATACAGATAACGGATGACGAGCTTTGCGGCGAGCAGGATGGCCAGCAGGACCAGCACGCAGGCGCCGTAGACTAAGAGCTGCGTGTACCACGGCGCGGAATACAGTTCGTACAGGCCGGGACGGGCGCGGCAGTCCGCACAGGTGTAAATGCTGTAGCCGAGGAAAACGCCGATGAGCGAGAGCATCAGAATGGTCAGCAGACGGTTTACTTTTTGCAGCATGGAAAATCCTCCGTTTCGTCAGAACAGGTCGAGCGTGTTGTCCAGATAGATCTCCTCGCGGACGTTCAGCTGATACTCGGGCCGGGTCATGTAGTGCAGCAGAAATTCGAGAACGAGCGCGCTGCCGAGGCTGCGGCCCTCGATCTTGAACTGCGAAAAGCCCATCGGGAGATAAATGTCCTCGATGTCGCGCACGCCGATAAATCCCGGATTTTCCATCGCCTTCGAGAAGCGGTAGCCGCCGTCCGCGTCCGGCGCGGCGCAGCGGTGCTCCGGGCAGGCCGCGCCGAGGTTCATGCGGCTGACGGTCTCGTAGCAGCGCTTCCGGTCGGTGCAGCCGAACCAGCAGCACTCGTTGCACAGAAACTCGACCTTGTCCTTTTGTGCCTGCGTGAGGGCGGAAAGTGCGTCGAATTGCCGGTTCAAGCGAAAATCCGGCACGACATAACGGAAATCCGCGCGGTCGAGCTCGCTTTTGAGCTCGCGAAAATCGGTGAGCACCTTGGTGGTCGAGGACACGAAGTAAAGACCCGGCCAGCGCTGCACCAGATACTCGAGCAGCAGGTCGGAGTGGACGATGACGCCGTTCTGCACGCCGCCGCTCTCCGCGAACAGGCGGCACAGCGCATTGCATTTCCGGTCGGACAGGTGCTCCTCGCGGAGCAGGGAATTGCTGAACGTCAGACGCGCGGAGATGCCGTATTTCTGCATGAGCGCGAGCACATCGCGCGGCGAAGCCTCTCCGAACCCGGCACGGCCGCCGCCCCAGAGACAGTCCGCCGGTGCGCCGTAGATCGAGCCGATTTCGCACCAGCCGTAGAAGTATTCCCGGTGCTCGCGGAACAGCGGCAGGAATACGCGGTACAGTTCGTAGAACTCGAACAGGCCGGGCAGATGAAAATATGCGGTATTCACAGCGGCCACCTCACTTCAGAAAGTCGCATCGGTGCTCGGGCTGACGGAAGCGGCGGCCCTGCCGGTTGAGCTCGGCGGTCTTGAGCGCGACGAGGTTGATGTCCGAGTGCATCAGCTGTGCGATCTGCGCGACGTCGCAGCCGCGCATGATATACTCGAGGATTTCCTCGTCGGGCAGCGCGACCTGTGCAGCGAACATGTTGGCCTCGTATTCCATCGCGCGGTCGGCCATGTTGAAAAGGTTGAATTCCTGAAAACCGCCGGCGGCGATGGCGGCGCTGCGGTGCAGCTGGTCGTGGCCGATCTCGTGCAGCAGGACGATATTGTGCATGACCGGATGCAGGTCCTGCTTGATGAAGATATAGCGGTTGCGCTCGATGACCTTGTATACGCCCTTCTGGTGTTTAAAGGCACGCGGCATGACGATCAGACCGAGCGCCTCGGCCAGCTGGTCGGCGTCCCGCGTACCGTATTTCCGGACCAGCCGGTCGGCGGTGCGGACGGCCTCGTTATGGTTTTTCAGCAAGTGACTCACCCCGCTTCAAGGCTGCTGCTGATATTTTTTCGGCGCATATTTCTTGTTGCGCCGCTTGGCGTCGACATAGGCCTCCTGAATGGCGAGCATAAGCTCGTCCATGTCCTCCTCGGCCATCTCGCCGCCGGCGAACAGACCGGTCAGCTCGCCGACGAGCTTTTCCGCGCCGATGCGGCCGCGATAGCCGAATTCTTTTTCGGCCATCGAAACGAAATCGTCGTTTTCGTTGTGCAGGTAGTCCGCGCTCGTGCCGAGGATCTCGGCGAGCACGCTGTAGACCCTGCGGTCCTGCGGATAAGTAGTGCCTTTTTCGTAATTTGTAATGGTTTTCAGTCCCAGACCGGCGCGCTTCGCCAGCTCCGCCTGCGTCAGATGGCTGTCCTTGCGCAGCTTTCGGAGCTTTTCGCCAAACCTCATTGTGCTGCCTCCTTATTTTGTGATGCGTAAACGGATTGCATGAATGCTCGAAATTTCCATTGACATGCGTAAAACAAATGCGTACAATAAAAGCGTAAACTGTTTACGCATTTATCATACAATAAATTGCGCATCTCGTCAAGAGAAAGCGCGGCAGCAGCACATCGGAGGTGGCAGTATGGCCGAAAGATACACCAAAACCTATGTTTCCGTCAACGTGGATATTGATGAGGACGGCACGATGCTTCCGCGGCTGATCCGGTGGATGAACGGGCGCGTGTTCGCGATCGAGCAGCTCGGGTATAAATGCCGCGCGTCCTCGACGAAGGTGGGGGGAGGCGGCATCCGCTATACCGTCCGGATAAACGGCCGGGAGACCTACCTGTTTCAGGAGGGCAGCCGGTGGTTCGTGGAGGCCAGGGCCTGAGACTGTCGAAAAACTTCGTTTTTCCGACAATCTGCGTTTCCTCATAGCCGTCGTACTGCTTGACGAGCGCGAGACGGCGCCGCCGTCAGGATGAGTCGGATGAGGAGGACGGAACCGGACGAAAAATTTTTATCGGCATTGTGCGGCAAATAAGTTAGCGCCATCTAACTTGTTTGCCGCAAATTGTGTGCTTTGTGTGTCGTTTGCGTGGCAGGCCTGTTAACTGCTGCAAAAAACAGGAGTTGACAACGCAAAGGAGATATGGTATTTTATTAGCACTTTGAGTTAGCGCGCGTTAACTTTAACCGCATGATCTGCCCGCAGAGCGCTTCTGCGCAGGCATACGGTACTGCCTTTCATCCTTTCCGACGGGAAAGGACATTTTTTGCTGAAACGGTTAGCTTCGGGTAACCGCAACCGATAAGGAGGATATAACCCTTGAAGAAGAAACAAACCCTCGCTCTGCTGCTGGCCGGCGCGATGCTCGTACCGAACGCATTCGCCGCGTCCCCCGAGGATTTTCACGATTTCCCGACCGACTGGTCCGCAGCCGGTCTGCGCCGCGCCGTGGACAACGGTCTGCTGAACGGTGCGAACGGACGGATTGACGGTGCGGGCCTGCTGACCCGCGCGCAGATGGCCGCCATCATCAACCGCGCCTTTGCCGCGAAAAAGACCGCCGACCTCTCCGGCTACAACGATGTGAGCGCGGATGCGTGGTACAGAAGCGACCTCGCCGCAGCGGTTGCCATGGGCACCTTTCAGGGCGCGAACGGTCAGCTGAACCCGGAACGCCCCATCACTCGCGAGGAGGCGTTCACCGTACTGGCACGCGCGTTTGCGCACGAAAGCGGCAGCACCGCTTCGCTGAACGTTTTCTCGGACAGCGCAAGCGTTTCTTCGTGGGCGGCGGACAGCGCGGCCGCGCTCGTTGAAAACGGCTATGTAAACGGCGCGAATGGCGCGCTGAACCCGAAAAGCAACATTACCCGCGCGGAATTTGCCAAAATCATCAGCGATATGGCAAGCACCTATGCGGACGCAAGCGCATCGCTCCCCGAAACCGTGGACGGCAGCCTCATCGTGCGCGACAACAGCGTATCGCTCGCAGGAAAGACCATCAACGGCGATCTGATCATCGCGGACGGCGTATCGCAGATCGACCTCTCGAACGTCACCGTCACCGGCCGCATTTTGCTGCGCGGCGGCGAGAGCGGCGTAAACTTCGCGAACACCAAGGCCGGCAAGGGCATCGCCGCAAACACCGACATCGCGGTTTCCGGTACGGTTGACAGCATTACCGTCATCGCGGACGGCGCGAAAATCTCCGGCTCCGGCAAGGTCGGCGCGGTACAGGCGCACGCGAATAACGTTTCGGTTTCCACCACCGGCACCAAGGTTTCCGCCGCCGCAGGCGTTTTCGGCGTCAAGGCCGGCAGCAAGGCGGTTGACGCAGGCAAGACTGAGACCGTTAGCACCTCGACCTCCGGCGGCGCTTCGGGCGGCTCCTCCGGCGGCAGTTCTTCCGGCGGTTCGTCCTCTGGCGGTTCTTCGTCCGGCGGCTCTACTTCGGGCGGCAGTCAGGTGACGCAGGCCGCAATCGCGGACGCCAAGGTCGTCACCACCGACACCGGCGCATATCTCGCGCTCAGCTTCAAGGACGGCTTCACGCTCGGCGGCACGACCGTTACGGTAGACGGCGCGGACGTCAAGAATGCGGTTTCCAAGGTGACCGATGACGGCGCCGTTGCGAAAATTCCGCTCGTGGCGCAGCCGGGTTCGGTCACGCTGACAAGCGGCGCAAAGACGCAGACGATCTCTCTCGGCACGGCCGCAGAGGGCGCGGTCTACACCGGCGAGGACTACCTGCCGGATTACTTCATTAAGCACGGTCCGCTCGACCTCTGGGATTACTACCTCACCAACTATGATAACGCAGGCAACGTGCGCGTCCTGCCGAGCAAGACCACCTTCGGCACTTCTGCTGTCCGCAGCGAGCACCCGAGCTATTCCGAGCCGCTCGTTCTGAATGAGAACGGCGAGGGCAGCGTTGTCGTGATGTTCAACTACACCTCGGAAGCCGACAAGGCGTGGTTCGACAATATCGCGTCCTATGACGCTTCGTCGAGCGAAAGCGCGGTTCAGCTCGTCGCCTACGACCAGTACAAGAACACGTGGAACCGCAATCTGAACTTTACGAAGGGCACGGCGGAGCACAACGGCAGCACGGTCGCGACGCTGACCATTCCGTTCAACCAGGATAATTTCCGCTCCAACGGCCGCTATTACGTCCGCGTGACCTCGACCGACGGCAACAACGTCAAGTCCACGGCGCTCGCGTCCATCCATGTCCAGAATTACGCAACTCCCGAACTCAGGGTAAAGGAAACACCGCAGTCGGGCGTAAATCTGCACTTCGCGGTTAGTAATCTGGTTTACGGCATCGTGGACCCGATTGAAAAGGTAACGCTCACCGACCCGACCGGCGCAACCAAGACGCTCGAAAAAATCAAGGATTACTACCTCATCAGTCAGGACCTGTTCGTGCTCTATAACGATGTTTCGGCAACGGACGGCCGCAACAACCTGCCGTACAAGGGCGAATATACGCTCACCATCGAGGCGAACGGCTTTAAGAAGTTCAGCAAGAGCTTTACGGTAGCGGAGGGCGAACAGCCGGCCAAACAGAACGCCATCACCTATGACGCCATCAGCCGCGCGACCGGAAGCACTTCCGGCGGCAGCAGCAGCGACGGCTCGTCCGGCGGCTACGCGATTTCGACCGATTTCCTGTTCGACAGCGACCTTGTCGCGAACGCGAACGTGCTCGATAAGCTGAACAAATCGACTGCCGACTCGACTGCGGTTCTCGAATACTGGAAGTACAACGCCTCCACACTGGACAGCGTATTCAACAAGGGCGACGTCAAGTATTTCAGCGGCACGGACTACACGGACTACGTTTCGACCGACCGTAACGGTAAGCTGTGGAAGTCCTACGCAGATTTCCAGTCGAGCCATGAGGCAAGCGTATTCCCGCCGCACGCCACCAAGGCGATCCTTGAGGACGGCCTGCTCGGCGACATTCAGGACAGCACCGCGTCCGGCAAGCTCGATTACATCGCACCGGCTGTTTCGGAGAACAAGCAGGGGGAGGACGTTGTTCTGACCTTCGCAAACGGCGAGGATTACCTCGGCAAGGTTTCCGCGCTCTACCTGAACGGCGACTGGCGTGAGCTTGGCGAGGAGTATTACAGCATTGACGGTAACACCATCACGCTGAAAAAGGACCTGCTCCATGTCGGCGAGAACGCGCTGAAAATCGAGTCCGCAGGCTATAAGCCGCAGACTGTGAAGTTTACTTACAGCAAGGTGAACGAGGAAAAACTCTCGCTCTTGGCAAAGGTCGATCAGGATGCGCAGACCGTCACCCTGACCGTCAACGGCTCGGAGGGCGATTTCCTGAAAAATCTGAAATCCGTAAAGCTCGGCGACGATACGGTTTACAGCAAGGGCGTTGAAGGCAGCGACGCGGTTTACTACGAAATCGCGGAGGATAACAAGAGCCTCATCCTGCACAACGTCAAGCCGGGCAGCTATCAGCTCACCCTGTCGGCAGAGTATTACGAGAATTTGATGGCGGAGTTTACGATGGAAAAAGTAGATACGCCTGATACCAAGACTGCACCGGAAATTTCCTCGTATGAACAGAAAAGCATTTCTGATTTCTACGGAACGCAGTATCCGGTTTATCGCTTCAGCTTCAACGGACTGAACGCCACCGACCTGAAAGAGTATCTGAATGCAGTAACCTCGGTTAAGGTAAACGATACCACGCTGACCAAGAACATCAGCAGTTTCAGCTTCGACGAGAAGGAATTCCGTCTGTATTCTACCGGCAGCGAGAACGGCGGCGCTGTGCGCGATTATGACAGGCTCGACCTCTTTGCCTCTCTGTTCAAGCAGCCCGGCACCTACACCATCACGCTTACCGCACCGGACTATGCTGATGTTTCCTATGAACTGACAGTCAGCGGTTCGACCGACCCCACCGAGCCGACCACCCCGACTGAGCCGGGCGAGAGCGAAGTAAAGGTTCCGACCGAACTGCCGACGATTACCAAAGGCAGCAACGTATATTGTACGCTCACATTTTCCAATGCAGAAAAGTGGCTAGCGCAGAATTTAACTGTTACTGTAAATGATGTAGCATATGACAAAACCGGTTCTATCTATAACCTTGATAACGGCGGAGCATATTATATCGAAGAGAATAACATTTCTCTGAAGATTCCGTACGAAATGTTTGATACCAAGACGAGTATGCTTGTAATCTCCGATGGTACTTCGACTATTAACTTTACCGTTACGATGCCGGGGTCTTTCATCCTTGGTGCTGAACCGACCATCGCATTTACCAAGTAAACACCGCTCCAAAGGAAGCCCCTCGCGGGCTTCTTTTCTTTACGATAGGGAAATACCGCCGCAGTTTTCATTGTGCGGTGCTGCCATAGATATAATACACTCCCCTTATTGACAACCACACGATCTGTCCCGTATAATAAAGTAGTCGAAAAAAGGGAGGCGCACGGATATGCGGCACGAATACATATCATGCGGACACTCGCCCGTTTCCCTGAACAGACCTGTATGACCAAGGACCCCCTGCCCCTAAAACGGCAGTCGGTCCTTTTTTGTGGGAGGAAAATGAAATGATCGAAAACTGGAACGACGTCCACATTGTCCCGGAATTCTGCGACCAGGGCGTGGACTGCTACCGCCTCGAGGGCGGCAGCTTTCTCAACGAGTACTACATCGTTTCCGAGGCGGAGACGCGCAAGCTGATGAACCATCCCGAGGTCGTCGGCTACGAGGTCTATGCCTCGCTCGTCACCGCGACCTCGCAGATGATGTACTACCTCAAGGAGCAGAAGAAGATTACGTCCGCCAATATTCTCTCCATCCTGCGCGGCGCGCTCAACTATCCGCTCGAGGAGAGCTGCTACAAGGAACACATCCGCGTGCACGACATCAGCTTTATGTCCAGCGAGCGCGTGTTCGGCGAGAACGATGAGATGTCGCTCGACATCAAATACTGCAAGCTGACCATGGTGCCCAACAGCACGCTCATGATCGGCGACATCATCGCCTCGGGCGAAACGCTCGTGCAGTGTCTGCGCTACGTCACCGACTACTACCGCAGACAGGGCGCGCAGCTGCGCAACATCGTGCTGTTCACCATCGGCGGCACGCAGGGCATCGAGATCCTCGAAAAACTGACCCGCGAGATCCGCGCCTACTGGCCGGACTTCGAGGGCTTCATCACCGTGTACTACGAGGGCGTGTTCAGCTGCTACGAGGAGGGCGATAAGGGCGTTTCCGGCATCAACCGCGCGCTCATCGACTTCTACTGGAAGGGCGGCATCATCGCCCCGGCATTCCGCCGCGAGACACTTTCCATGCAGAACCCGCTGTTTGAAAAGTGCACGATCTATGACGGCGGCGCGCGCCGCTACGAGATCCATGAGCACATCGACGAGGTGCTCGAATTCTGGAACGGCATTCTCGAGCGTGCGGATAAGATCGACAAGCAGGCGCTGCTCGAGGAAAAGCTCGGTCACGCTCTGCCGATCTCCTACGAGGACTGGGTCAGGGACTGCCACTACGGAAAACTCGATGAAAAGCTGACGCGCTGGCTGTATCAGCAGGAGCGCGGCTTCGTCGAGAGCCTGCGCGGCATTTCGCTCGAGCAGATCGCCCTTCAGCGCATCGAGGAGTTCACCGCGACGCTCAAAAAGTACATCCTGTAACAGATTCACAGCAAAAGATTGGACGGTAATCAATGAAAAAAGAACAAACGACGGTAGATATCGACTTTGCGGAGGCGGCGGTGCCGCAGTACGCGCGCCGCGGCATCGTGACCATGTTCATGATCATGCTCGGCTTCACCTTTTTCTCGGCGAGCATGTGGGTCGGTCAGGAGCTGGCCGACGGTCTGGATTTCGGCGGCTTCCTCGTCTCGCTCATCATCGGCGGCTTCATCCTCAGCCTGTACACCGGCCTGCTCGGCTACGTCGGCGCGGAGACCGGCATGAGCCTTGACCTGCTCGCGCGCAAGGCCTTCGGCAGCAAGGGCTCGTATCTGCCCTCGGCGATGATCTCCTTCACACAGATCGGCTGGTTCGGCGTCGGCATCGCCATGTTCGCCATTCCGGTCGCAAACGAGCTGCTTGGCGGCAGCACCGCGGCGGAATGGGCGCTCGTCATCATCGCCGGCGCGTGCATGACCGCTTCGGCGTACTTCGGCATCAAGTCGCTGACGCTCATCAGCTACATCGCGGTTCCGCTCGTCGCCATTCTCGGCACGATCGCCATGGTCATGGCGGTCTCGCGCGGCGACGGCACGATCATCGACCAGTTCGCGAAATCCAGCGGCACGCTGACCGTCATCGGCGGCGCGGGTCTAGTCATCGGCTCGTTTGTCTCCGGCGGCACGGCGACTCCGAATTTCTCCCGTTTTGCGCGAAACGGCAGGATCGGCGCCATCACGACCGTCATCGCCTTTTTCATCGGCAACTCGCTGATGTTCTTCTTCGGCGCGATCTCCTCGGTCTACGTCGGCGGCAACGACATTTTCGAGGTCATGATCAACCTCGGTCTGTTCTATCTGGCTATTCTGGTGCTCGGCCTCAATATCTGGACGACCAACGACAACGCGCTCTACTCGGCCGGTCTGGGTCTCGCGAACATCTTCGGTCAGAAGAAAAAGCCGATGGTCCTCATCTCCGGTATTGTCGGCACGGCGCTCGCCGTCTGGCTGTACTGGAACTTCTGCGGCTGGCTGAATATTCTGAACTGCACGCTGCCCCCGGTCGGCATCATCCTCGTCATGAGCTTCTTCATGGACCGCGAGAAGTACCGGGACGTCGAAGTTACCGAGACGGTTAACTGGTATGCGGTCGCAGGCGTCATTCTGGGCGCCGTGATTGCAAATGTTGTGTCCTGGGGCATCGCCTCCATCAACGGCATGATCGTAGCCGCTGTCTGCTACCTGATCGGCCACGCCCGGAAAAACAGATAATCTCGTATTCGGAATGATCTGCATCCTGTCTGCGCGGATCGATAAGGAAAACAGAAACCGGAGCATAGTTCACTTTTCTGTTTGATACGGCAAAGCCCCCGTTCACGAGAACGGGGGCTTTGAGATTGTCGATAAACTTCGTTCTTCCGACAATCCGTGTTTTGACTTCGCAGAACACGGACGTTCGCAAACCGATGTGCACGCCGTGCGGTTTGCGCTTTATTCCTCGGCAAGCTCCCGGACGGCGGAAACGGCGGCGTCCGCTTCCTCCTCTGTATTAAAAAAGGAAAAGCTGAACCGCACCGCGCCCTGCTGTACTGTGCCGAGCGCCTCGTGCATACGCGGCGCACAGTGCGCTCCGGCCCGTGTCGCGATGCCGTAGTCCTCGGCCAGAATATCCGCGATCTCGGCCGAGTCGTAATCCCGGATGTTGAGCGTCACGATCGCCGCGCGCTCCGGCGCGGTAAAATCACCGTAGACCGTCACGCCGGGAATGCTGCGAACGCCCTCGTAAAACCGGCGCATCAGCTGCCGCTCCCGTGCGCCGATGGACTCCGCGCCCTGCCGCAGGATAAAATCGAGCGCTGCGTGCAGTCCGGCAAGACCGTGACCGTTGAGCGTTCCGGCCTCGAGCCGCGCCGGATATTCCTTCGGCTGTTCCCGGTCGTAGGAGTGCACGCCCGTGCCGCCGCGCAGCAGCGGCCGCAGCTCCACGCCCGGCCGGATGCACAGGCCGCCGGTGCCCTGCGGCCCCATCAGACCCTTGTGGCCGGTAAAGCAGAGCACATCAATGCCCATTTTCTGCATATCGATCAGCGCCGCCCCGGCGGTCTGCGAGGCGTCGATCACCAGAAGCGCGCCGTGCGCGTGCGCCATCGCGCCGATCCGGGCAATATCGAGCATATTTCCGGTCAGATTGGAGGCGTGCGTGCAGACGACCGCCTTTGTGTTCGGGCGGAACAGCGCCTCCATGTCCTCACAGCGGATGTTTCCGCGGCGGTCCGCGCGGACAAAATCGACCGCCGCACCGCGCGTCTGCATATCGTACAGCGGGCGCAGCACGGAATTGTGCTCCAGATCGGTCGAAATGACGTGATCGCCCGCCGAAATCAGTCCGTAGATCGCAATATTCAGCGCCTCGGTCGAGTTTGCCGTGAAAACGACATGGTCCGCGCGCGGACAGCCGAACAGCTCCGCCAGTCTGCTCCGCGTCTCGAATACCATGCGCGACGCAGACAGCGACGCGCCGTGCGCGCCCCGCGCGGCATTCCCGGCGGTCAGTATCGCGTTTTTCACCGCCTCGGCAACCTCCGGCGGCTTGTGCAGCGTTGTCGCCGCATTATCCAGATAGATCATGTCTGTCTCCCTTTGTCAGCCGTACATTTGGACGACCGCGTCTGTTTCGTAGCCACAGCCTGCCTGCGCCAGAGCCGCAAGGAGCTGCGGCTTTTCGTCGACCTCCGCCTTCCATGCGAGACCGCAGCCGGCGCTGACCTGCGACGGGATGGGGATCATGCGCCCGGGCAGGCCGCCGTTCGTAAACAGCGCCTCTGCGGCAAGCGCCTGCTCGGTCGAGGAAAACGCGATCACGAGCACCGGCCGTCTGCGCCGCATCACGGACGAAGGACCAGATCGGCCTGCATCTGCTTTTCGGTGATAACGTACATGTTGGTAACGCCGCCGACCTGAAGCCGGTCGGTCAGGCCGTAGTGGCTCAGGCAGGTGCCGCAGGTCAGGATCTCGACGCCGAGCGCGGCGAGATTTTTCAGATCCTCGAGCGACGGCGAGCCCTCGCAGGTAACGCGCGCGCCGCCGTTGTAGAACAGGAGGGTCGACGGCAGCTTTTCCTGCTGGGTGAGCGCGAACAGGAAGCCCTTGAGCAGGATGCGGCCCAGCTCGTCGTCGCCCTCGCCCATGTGGTCGGCAGAAATGACAACGACGGTCTTTTTTTGCGCGGCCGGTACGGTGCAGGAAATTTCCTCGTCTCCGCTCTCCGCGACCGCGCCCTTGGTCGTGATGGTCACGCAGAACTCCTTTTCGCCGCGCTTTTCGGTCCGGATGGTGCAGCCCTTGCTCTCTGCAAGGCGCGTCAGATTCTGCACCGCGATCTCGTTGTCCACGAGTGTCTGTACCGTGCCGGCGCCGTTCAGCTCCTGCAGCGCGTGCAGTGTTTTTACGACCGGGATCGGGCATGCCTCGCCCATCGCATTTACCTCAATCATCAAACTTCCTCCTTCGGGATATTCTGCTGTTATTATAGCACGACAGTGCGCCCTTTTTCAATCGTTCTCCATATTGCGCAGGAGACAGCCGGGAAACGGCGCTTTTCTGTCCTTCGGGAGATCCGCCGCAAAAAACGCTTGCGTTTCCGCGTGTTTGCGGTATGATGGAAGTATATATCCATCCGATCTGCCGCAGTACAAAAGGAGATACAGCCGAAAATGGAGCACTACACAAAAATCGACATGGCAACCTGGCCGCGCCGTGAGCACTACCGCTATTACACGCAGACACTCAAGGTCGAATTCAACATGACCGCACCCGTAAACGTGAAAAATCTGCTCGGTTTCTGCCGCGCGAACGGATACCGCTTTTACCCTGCGGCGATCTACTGCGTCACCCGGACGCTCGGTCGCATCGAGAATTTCCGTATGTTCCGGAACGCGGACGGCGAGCTGTGCGTCTGGGACCGGGTCGTTCCCAACTACACGATCTTTCACGCGGACGACTGCACGTTTTCCGACTGCTGGACGGATTTCTCCGACGATTTCGGCACGTTCTACCGCGCGGTCACGGCGGATATGCAGACCTTCGGCGGCAATCACGGCATCAAGGCGAAGCCGGGTCAGCCGTCGAACTTCTACTGCGTTTCCTGCACGCCGTGGGTCTCGTTCACCGGCTGCGGCAGCCGCGTGACGGGCAGCAGCGAGCCGGCCTTCTTTCCCATTATCGTGATGGGAAGGTATGAGGAGAGCGGCGGCGCGGTCAGAATGCCGGTCGCGCTGTCGATCGCGCACGCCGTTGCGGACGGCTATCACGCTGCACTGTTCTTCCGCTATCTTCAGGAGGAGATGGACGCGCTCGCGGCCTCCGGGGCCGGACTTTGACGCGGATGCTCCTCCGGGAACGGCCTGCTGTCTGCAAAACGCGGACGGCGGGCCGCTTTCGTTTTTCTGACGCGCCCGCCGAGGGCGCTCTGCGGCAGCTCAGCAGGAGAGCGCGCGGAATGCGGCAGGGGAGACCGGACCGCTTTTGCGTGAAAAGGGACTTTTCCGACAAGCTGTGCATTGTAAAATCTGCGCGGAAACCGTATAATTGTATCAGACGAAAAACGAGCGGAAGGGCTCCTTCCGCAGGAGGATACCGTTTATGAAATTTTTTGAAGCCGTGCCGGACGAGCTGTTCTCGCCGCTCGCGTCCCCGAACCGGGCGCTATATGCGGACGCGCTCGATGTGCTCTGCATGGCCTACCGGCAAAAGCTCAAGCTGCCCGAGGACGAGCTGTACTCCATGCTGCGCAGCCGTCTGGAGCAGCAGCTCGCGGACGCGACCTTCGAGGGCGAGGACATCGACGAAAACGAGCTGCGCGATATTTCCGGCCGCGCGCGCTTTCTCATCCGCAAGCTGTGCGCGAAGGGCTGGTTCGAGAAGGAGCGCGGCCCGGATTTCCGGGAGTATATCACCGTGCCGGGCTACGCGAGCCGTCTGCTCGAGCTGTTCCATGAGCTGCGCGATGACAGGCCGGCGCGCGGCTTTTCCTATGTGTTCGGCACCTATTCCGCGCTCCGGGTCGCGGACGAGACCGGCTCTGCCTATGAGAAGATGGCGGCGGTCTATACGGCCTTCGACAATACGCAGGCGCTCATCCGCCTGCTCCGGCTGGTCTATCACAACGTAAAGCACTATTTTCAGATGCAGCTCGAGCTGCACGACGTCGGCGAGGTGCTTTCGTCCTATTTCGATGATTTCGGTCAGAAGGTCATCGAGGCGTACATCCGTCCGCTCAAGATCAAGGACTCCGTGCCGAAATACCGCGTGCCCATCCGCACGGTGCTCATGCGCTGGGCGGAGGACGACGAGCAGCTCGCCGCCATGGCGAGGGCGGCGCAGCAGGAGCGGCGCGGCGGCACGATGGAGGACTGCCGCGCGGACATCCTGCGCCGGATATTCTGGGTGCAGGAGTGCTATGACGATCTGGAGCACGACTATCTCGATGAGATCGACGCACAGGTGCGCCGCTATACCCGTGCCGCGACGCAGAAGATCGAAAACCTCACGAGCCGGGAGCAGAACGTTCGCGGCGACCTCGACGCCGTGCTGACCGCGCTCTCGCACAGCCGCAGGGCGGACGGCCTGACCGACAGGCTGCGGCCGGTATTTCAGCTGTATGAGCAGTCGTATCTGTCGGAAAAGAGCCTGTGGCACCGGAAACGCCCGGGAAAGCGGTCGAGAGCCGCTGCGGTGCTGATCGAGGAGAACGAAACCGACGCCGCCTCTGCCGCACAGGCGGCCGCGCTGCTGCATTCGGAATACGGTCGCGCCGCCGTCGCCGCCTGCGTGCAGGGCTGGCTGGGAGACCGGGATACCTGCCTGTCGGCGGACATTCCGCTCGAGAATGACCGGGACTATGTGATGAGCCTGCTCGCCGTGCTGTCCGGCGGCTCGAGGCGGGCGGCGTATCAGGTCGAGGAACTCGGCGGCTCGGTCTGTGAAAACGGATATTCCATTCCAAAGGTGCAGTTCAGCCGGAAGGAGAACGAGAAATGAATCTGGATTTTATAAGCAGCGCGACCGCGAAGGAGCTTCAGCAGTTCAAGTCGGTCTGCAATCAGCTGCTCAGCCGCACCTTTGTCGTGCGCACGCTGTACCGCCCGGGCAGGGAACGCCTGAACAACCCGGACTATATCTTTCTGTCCATCCATTTTGAGGCCGTGCGCGATTATCTCAGTCTGCTCGACTGGGATCTGCGGCACGACGAGGCGAACGGCTGCTTTTACGTCATCAACACGGACGAGGCCAACCGCCTCATCCTCTCCAAGAGAGAGACCGCCATCCTGCTCGCGCTGCGTATGCTGTACGACGAAAGTCAGGAGCGTCTAGGACTGGAACAGGACGCGCTGTGCACCGTGCGCGAGGTGCTCGAAAAGGTCGTGACCGACTACGCCATCCTCCCGGCAAAGCCGAACATGGATGAATTCAGACGCGCGATGCTCGTGTTCGAGAACCATGTCGTTATCCAGCGCATCGAGGGCAGATACAATCAGGCGGACTGCCGCTTTGCCATTCTGCCGACCATTCTGACCGCCGTTTCCGCGGAGAGACTGCACGAGGCGGCGGCTGTGCTGAGAAAGGAGGAGAACGCCGATGAAGAAGCTGAAGAAAATACTGCTGATTAACTGGCTGTATTTCGACAGGGAGCTGATCGAGGTAGGGGACGTGAACTTCCTGACCGGCAGGAACGGCGCCGGAAAGTCCACCGTCATCGACGCGCTCCAGATCGTGCTCCTCGGCGAGACCAACGCGCGGAACTTCAATCTCGCCGCGAACGAGCGCTCGCAGCGCACGCTGGACGGTTATCTGCGCGCCGACATGGACGAGAACAATCCGCGCTCGCGCCGCGGAAAGGATTTTTCGAGCTATATCGCCTGCGAGTTTTATGATGATGCGGAGCGCAGCAGCTTTGTGTGCGGCGTCATGTTCGACTGCCGCCGCGACGGCAGCCGCCGCGACCATTTCTTTATCTACACCGGCACGCTGCCGGAAAACTGCTTCATCGAGAACGGGGAGGCCATCGACCTGCCGAGCCTGCGCCGCTTTCTCAAGGAGAACTGCCGCCGGGCGGAGGTCTGCGAGACCCAGTGGGAATACCGCCGCAATCTGCTCTCGCGCTGGAATGTACATACCGAGCAGGTGTTCCGCATGCTGAAAAAGGCGGTCTCCTTCCGCCCGATCGTCGATATCCAGCAGTTTATCATCGAGAATATCTGCGATGTTCCGGACAAGCCGGACATCGAGGCGATGCAGCAGAATATCCGCGACTACAAGCGTCATGAGCAGATGGCGCAGCGGCAGGAGGAAAAGCTCGCCGCGCTGAACGAGATCGCGAAGCTGTACGGAGAGATGCGGGACACGGCCGGGCGCCGGAAGCTCGAGTCGTTCCTTGTGCAATGGTCGCGCAGCGAGACGCTTCAGGCGCAGATCGACGGCCGCGAGCAGGAAAAGCGCGCGTGCAGCGAGAAACGCGCGGCGGCGCAGCAGAAGATCGACCGTCTGGCGGCCGAGGTGCAGCAGAAGGAGGCGCAGCGGCAGGAATACATCCGCAAAAAGGACAGCAGCAATGCCTGCCGGGAGCTTGAGGAGCTGGACAGGGCAGGCCGCCGTCTGCTCGACGAGCAGGAAAAGCTGACGCGCAGGCTGGAGAACGAGGCGCTCGAGATCAAGCGCGAGGCGCTGCGTCTCGAGCATCTCGGAGAGACGGTCCTGAGCTGGGACGAGGAAGGCTCCCTCGACGCCGTCTGCGCGGCGGCGCAGCAGGTGCGCGGCGCATATGAGCCGCTGAGGAGCGGCGAAATGAGCATTTTCGCGCAGCCGCAGAGCATATTTGAGACGGCGCAGCAGGCGACGGACGCGCTGATGAACGCCATGCAGGAGGCCTCTCACCGGCTCGGAGACCGTCTCACGGAGGCGCGGGAGCAGCTCGGGAAGAGGAAAAAGGTGCTCGCCGGTCTGCGCGATAACGTCAAGGACTATCCGCGCGGCCTGCTGGCGTGCCGGGCGCGGCTCGAGAGCGAGCTTGCGCAGCAGGTCGGAGCGCCGGTCGCCGTCGACATCCTCGCGGACGTGCTTGAGATCGCGGACGAAGCATGGCGCGGCGCGGTCGAGGGCTATCTCGGCAGTCAGAAGCTGTATTTCCTTGTCGAACCGGCGTATTATCCGCAGGCGCTGCGCCTTTACGACAGCATCAGGCGCGACCCGAAATTCCGCGCCTTCGGCCTTGTCGACATTGGCAGCCTGCGCGAAAAGGAAAAGCTCCGTCCCATGGACGGCAGTCTTGCCGGAAAGGTCGAGACCGAAAACCCGCTCGCGCGCATCTATGTGGACTATCTGCTCGGGCGCGTGAAGTGCTGCGCGTCGGTCGACGAGCTGCGGCAGTACAAGACCGCGATCACGGCGGAGGGTATGCTGTATCAGGGTTATGTCGCCCGTGCGCTCAGCCGCGAGAGGATGGAGGACGCCTTTATCGGCCGCTATGCGGTCACGCTGCGCATCCGCCGTCTCGAGGAGGAAACAGCGCAGCTCGAGGGCGAGCTTGCACGCAGGGAGCCGGTCTTTTCCGTGCTGTCCCGGCAGAAGCAGCCGCTCCTGCTGCCGTATTTCGTGCAGAAGGTCGTGCCCGAACGGCAGGGTGATTACCTGCGCGTCGAGGAGATACGCGAGGAAAATGCGGCGCTCGCGGAGCAGCGCGGGCATATCAATCTGATGTGGATCGAGGAGCAGGAAGCGCTGATCGAGCGCCTGAGCGGGGAGATCCATGCGCTGAGCCGGCAGAAGGAGGAGCAGATCTCGCTCCGCGGTCAGCTCGATGAGCGCATCCGTCAGCTGACGGATGAGATCCTGCCCGGGCAGTACCGCGAGCGCGGCGAGATGCAGACCTTGCTCGAGCGGGAGTACACCGAGGCGTACCGCGACGAAACCGGCGTGCCGCGCTACCGCATGGAGCTTGCGCGGCTGAAAAAGCCGGAAAACGTGCTCCATGCGTTTTCCGAGAGCCGTGAGCAGGCTGAGAAGGACACGGAGTCCGCACGCAGCCGTCTGTTCGCGGCGCGCCGCGCATATGCCGAGCGCTTTGCGCCGTGCCCGTTCCGCACGGAGGCGCTCGACAACGACGAATTCGACGCGGAGCGCCGTGCGCTCGAGGAGAGCGAGCTGCCGCGCTACCGCCGCAAGATCAGGGCGGCGCGCGAGAGCGCAATGGAGCAGTTTCAGAACGACTTCCTCTCCCGGCTCAAGAGCAGCATCGAGCAGGTGCAGGCACAGGTGAGAAATCTGAACCGGGCGCTGCGGCAGGCACAGTTCGGCACGGACAGCTATCAGTTCCGCGTCGACCGCAGCCCGGATTACGCGGATTACTACGACATGATCATGGCGCCCGAGCTGATGGAGGGCGATATTACGCTGTTCTCCGCGCAGTTCCAGGAGAAATACGGCCCGCTGATCGACAGGCTGTTCAGCCAGATCACGATGGCGGACGATACGCAGCCCAATGCCCGCAGGCAGAGCGAGCTGCAGGAAAACATCGAGCGCTACACGGATTTCCGCACCTATCTGAAATTTGATCTTGAGACCACCGACCAGAACGGCTCGAAGCAGCTGCTTTCGCAGACCATGGGCACGAAATCGGGCGGCGAGACGCAGACGCCGTTCTATATTTCGGTCCTCGCCTCCTTCGCGCAGCTCTACCGCGTCAGCGATACCTCGAGTCTGGGCAACACCGTGCGGCTCGTGGTGTTCGACGAGGCGTTCAACAAGATGGACAGCGAGCGCATTGTGGAAAGCGTGCGCCTGCTGCGGGGGATGGGGCTTCAGGCGATCATCTGCACGCCGCCGGACAAGGTCGCAGACCTCATGCCGATCGCGGACCGCACGCTGCTGGTCGACAAGCAGAAATACCGTATGCACATCCTGCCGTTCGGCAGGGAGCTCGCGCAGGAGTAAGAGCCGCGCAGGCGCATCCAAACCGAGGGCGTGTATCTCGGCTTTGATGCGTCCGGAGGGAGAAGGTTTCCGCATGGGAACTTTCGGACGACTCGTGTTCTGCGCAGTCAGAATACAGATTGTCGGAAAACGATAGTTTTTTCGACAGGTTCAAACCGGGGACAGGCTCCCCGGTTTTTTTGTAGAGGAAAAGCTCCGGAAACGGACAGGAAAACACGCCTGCGGGACACATCGCAGAACGGACTGCACGGGGAGAAAAAACTGCATCCTTCCTTGCGATACGGACAAATGTCTTTATGCAGAAAACACAAAAATGAACGAATTGATTTTTTAATAATCGGTAGATTATCTGAAATTGTTGAAAACTCAAAAAAAAACGTGCCGATGAGCCGAGAGAGTAGTATAATAAACACAATAATCAGACGGGATGGATAGGAAAACCTCCATTCCAGAGATGAAAAGGAGAAATCACCATGAAAAAGACACTCAGTATGCTTCTGGCCGGCGCAATGCTGGCTGCGGCGCTGACCGGCTGCGGTTCTCCCGCTTCCACCGGCTCCGACAACGCAGACAGCTCGACCGACAGCTCCGCTTCCGGCGCAGCCTTCAAGCTCGGCGGCACCGGCCCGCTGACCGGCGCAGCCGCAATTTACGGCAACGCCTGCAAGAACGGCGCACAGATCGCGGTTGACGAGATCAACGCCGAAGGCGGCGATATTCAGTTCGAGCTGAACTATCAGGACGACGAGGGCGACGCCGAGAAGGCCGTTAACGCCTACAACACCCTGAAGGACTGGGGCATGCAGCTGTCCCTCGGCTCCGTAACCTCCAAGCCGTGCGAGGCTACCGCAGCAGAGACTTACAGCGACCGCATTTTCGCTCTGACCCCGTCCGCTTCCTCCACCGGTACCACCGAGGGCAAGGACAATATGTTCCAGATGTGCTTCATCGACCCGGCGCAGGGTACTCTGGCTGCTGACAAGATCGCAGAGAAGAAGCTCGGCACCAAGATCGCTATCATCTGGAAGAACGATGACGTTTACTCCACCGGTATCCACGACAAGTTCGTAGAAGAGGCAAAGACCAAGGGTCTCGAGGTCGTTTCCGACATGACCTTTACCGATTCCTCTGCGAACGATTTCTCCGTACAGCTGAATGACGCGAAGAGCAAGGGCGCGGAGCTCGTGTTCCTGCCGATCTACTACCAGCCGGCTTCCCTCATCCTGACGCAGGCGCATAACATGGGCTTCCAGACCACCTTCTTCGGCGTAGACGGCATGGACGGCATCCTGACCCTTGAAGGCTTTGATACCTCTCTGGCTGAGGGCCTGATGCTGATGACCCCGTTCAACGCAAACTCCACCGATGAAAAGACCGCTTCCTTCGTTAAGAAGTATCAGGAGCAGTTCGGCGAAACCCCGAACCAGTTCGCAGCTGACGCTTACGACTGCGTATACGCTTACAAGCAGGCTCTCGAGAACGCGGGCGCTACCCCGGATATGTCCGCTGAGGACCTGTGCGACAAGATGATCGAGCAGTTTACCTCTATGACCTTCGACGGCCTGACCGGTACCGGCGCAACCTGGAGCACCGAGGGCGCTGTCACCAAGGACCCGACCGTTGCTGTAATCAAGGACGGCAAGTACGTAAACGTATAATCCACTGAAATATATTTCATAGCGGATTGCTCAAAGGCGAGTGAAGGAGGGCTGTTTTGTAAGCCCTCCTTTCCGCCTATTCTTCTGCATTCCATCTGTTTTTATGGGGTGGGGCGACGGCTTGACGCGGCTCGCCGAGCCACCGCCCCATTTCATAAGCAATTTTTGAGAGAAATATGATTTGAGGTGTTCCAAACATGAGCTTTTTGAACCATTTGATCAGCGGCATCAGTCTGGGCAGCATCTACGCGATCATCGCACTGGGCTATACGATGGTTTACGGCATTGCGAAAATGCTGAACTTTGCCCACGGCGATGTCATCATGGTAGGCGGCTATATGTGCTTCTGCGCGACGACCTATCTCGGCTGGCCGGCATGGATGGGTGTCGTGCTCGCGGTCATTGTCTGCACGGTGCTCGGCATGGCGATCGAAAGACTGGCCTACAAGCCGCTGCGTGCGGCCCCGTCGCTCGCCGTTCTGATCACCGCCATCGGCGTTTCCTACTTCCTCCAGAATGCGGCGCTGCTGGTCTGGACCTCCAACCCGAAGAGCTTCAGCTCGGTCGTCGGCGGCAGCGCGATCAGCCTGTTCGGCGGTCAGCTCCAGATCTCCCGCGTCACCATCGTGACCATCGCGGCCTGCGTCATCATCATGGTCGCGCTCATGCTGTTTACCGGCAAGAGCAAGGTCGGCACCGCGATGCGCGCGGTATCCGAGGACAAGGGCGCGGCGCAGCTGATGGGCATTAACGTCAACACGACCATTTCCATCACCTTCGCCATCGGCTCGGGCCTCGCGGCGATCGCAGGCGTGCTGCTCTGCTCCGCCTACCCGACCCTGATGCCGACGACCGGCTCTCTGCCCGGCATCAAGGCCTTCACCGCAGCCGTATTCGGCGGCATCGGCTCGATCCCGGGCGCGTTCGTCGGCGGCGTGCTGCTCGGCATCATCGAGATCTTCGCCAAGGCGTACATTTCCACCCAGCTGTCCGACGCGATCGTGTTCGGCGTGCTGATCGTGGTGCTGATCGTCAAGCCGGACGGCCTGCTCGGCAAGCACGTGAGCGAAAAGGTTTAAGGGGGAGGCATCGGATATGAACAAGTTAAAATCCTATGCGGCGTCCAGACGCGGACGCGATACCCTGCTTTCGTTCGGTATCGTCATCGCCGCATTCATCATCGTACAGGCGCTCATCGCGGGCGGCATGATCTCGAGCCAGATCAAGGGCCTGCTCGTGCCGATCTGCGCGTATGTCGTCATGGCGATCTCGCTCAACCTGACCGTTGGCATCCTCGGCGAGCTGTCGCTCGGCCACGCGGGCTTCATGTCGGTAGGCGCGTTCGCCGGCATCGTCACCACGACCTGCCTCGCGGACGCCATCCCGCTCGCTCCGCTGCGTCTGGCTGTTGCCATGATCGTCGGCGCGGTCTTTGCGGCGCTCGCCGGCGTCATCGTCGGCGTGCCGGTGCTCCGCCTCAAGGGCGACTACCTCGCTATCGTAACCCTCGCCTTCGGTGAGATCATCAAGAACGTCGTCAACGTCATGTACCTCGGCAGGGATGCGGACGGCCTGCATTTCAGCCTGGTCGAGCAGAATTTCCAGCTCGGCGACGGCGGCAAGATGATCATCAACGGCCCGATCGGCGTTTCGGGCGTTACCAAAATTTCGACCTTCACCTCGGGCGTCGTGCTCATCCTCGTGACGCTGTTCTTCGTGCTGAATTTCATTAACAGCCGCACGGGCCGCGCCGTCATGGCGGTCCGCGACAACAAGATCGCGGCCGATTCCATCGGCATTTCGGTCACGCACTACAAGCTGCTCGCCTTCGTCGTTTCCGCGGCGTTCGCCGGTGGGGCCGGTACGCTGTACGCGATGAACTTCTCGACCGTTACCGCGGCGAAGTTCGACTTCAACACCTCTATCCTCGTGCTGGTATTCGTCGTTCTGGGCGGCCTCGGCAACATCTGGGGCTCGATCATCGCGGCGGCGCTGCTCACGCTGCTGCCTGAGCTGCTGCGCGGCCTTTCCAACTACCGCATGCTCATCTACGCGGTCCTGCTGATCGCGATGATGCTGTTCAACAACTCCTCGCTCAAAAAGCGTATGCTCGAAAAGCGCGGCATGAAGCAGATGGAGAAACTCGAAAAAGCGGCAAAGTCCGGAAAGGAGGGCGCGTAAACCATGGCTATGCTCGAAGTAACCTCGCTCGGCATTTCGTTCGGCGGCCTGCGCGCCGTTGACGAGCTGAGCATGAAAATCGAAAAGGGCGGTCTGGTCGGCCTCATCGGCCCGAACGGCGCCGGCAAGACCACCGCCTTCAATATGCTGACCGGCGTATACCGCCCGACCGACGGCGGTATCCGTCTGGACGGACAGAACCTCATCGGCAAGAAGCCGCACGAGATCTGTAAAATGGGCGTTGCCCGCACCTTCCAGAACATCCGCCTGTTCTCCGAACTGAGCGTTCTGGACAACGTAAAGACCGGCCTGCACAACCAGATCACCTACTCGTTCGCGGAAAGCATGTTCCACCTCGGCTCCTACCGCAAAAAGGAGAAGCAGATGGACGAGAAGGCGATGGAGCTTTTAAGCGTGTTCGGTCTGGAGGGCGTCGCGGACTACCGCGCGGCCAACCTGCCGTACGGCAAGCAGCGCAAGCTCGAGATCGCGCGTGCGCTTGCGACCGAGCCCAAGCTGCTGCTGCTCGACGAGCCGGCAGCCGGTATGAACCCGAACGAGACCGAGGAGCTGATGGAGACCATCGAGGTCGTCCGCAAGCGTTTCGGCGTCACTATCCTGCTCATTGAGCACGACATGAAGCTGGTCTCGGGTATCTGCGAATATCTGTATGTACTCAACTTCGGCCGTCTGCTCGCGGAGGGCACGCCGAAGAAAGTTCTGAGCAATCCGGAAGTCGTCAAGGCTTATCTGGGCGAATAAGAGAGGAGGAAACAAGCTTATGGCAATGCTCGAAGTCAAGGACATCAACGTTTACTACGGCCTGATTCATGCGCTGCGTGACGTTTCCTTCGAGGTAAACGAGGGCGAGGTCGTCGCGCTCATCGGTGCGAACGGCGCCGGCAAGACCACCACGCTGCATACTATCACCGGCCTGCTGCCGTCGAAGGGCGGCACGGTCACCTTCGAGGGCAGGGACATCACCCGCAAGCCGGGCCACGCTATCGTGCGCCTCGGCATGAGCCACGTTCCCGAGGGACGCCGTGTGTTCGCCGGTCTGACGGTTGCGGAAAACCTGCGCATGGGCGCGTACACCCGCCCGGCAGGCGAAATTCCGGAGTCGCTGAAAATGGTCTATGAGCGCTTCCCCCGTCTGGAGGAGCGCAAGAATCAGGCGGCCGGCACGCTGTCCGGCGGCGAGCAGCAGATGCTCGCGATGGGCCGCGCGCTGATGAGCAAGCCGCGAATCCTGCTGCTCGATGAGCCGTCGATGGGTCTGTCCCCGCTGTTCGTCGGCGAGATCTTCAAGATCATCGAGGACGTCTCCAAGGCAGGCACGACCGTGCTTCTGGTCGAGCAGAACGCGAAGAAGGCGCTGTCCATCGCGGACCGCGGCTACGTTCTCGAGACCGGCAGGGTCGTCAAGACCGGCAGAGCCTCCGATCTGCTGAACGACGACTCGATCAAGAAGGCTTATCTCGGCGAGTAATTTGGAAAAGAGGGTTGGTTTTATGAAGCCTTATATCATTACAATCGCCCGGCAGTACGGCTCGGGCGGCAAGACGGTCGGTAAGATGCTGGCGGACAGGCTCGGCATCCCGTTTTATAATCGTGAGATCATCACCATGGCCTCCGAGGACAGCGGCGTAAACGCGATGCTGTTCTCCGACGAGCGCCTCAAGAGCGATTTCATCGCGCGTCTGCGCGCCCGTTACCGCGGCGATATGCCGGTGCCGAACGACTCCTCGAAGTCCTACCTCAGGGACGAGGCGCTGTTCTCGTATCAGGTGAAAATCATCGAGCGGCTCGCCGATCAGGGCCCGTGCGTGCTCATCGGCCGCTGCGCGGACTACATTCTGAAGAATCGCCCGGACGTTGTGCGCGTTTTCGTGCACGCCGACCCGGAGTTCTGCTTCGAGCAGGCGATGAAGGTCGATTCTCTCCCCGAAAACGAGGTCAGAAAGAAAATCGCCGAAATCGACGAGTACCGTGCGCGCTACTACAAGCACCACACGGGCCGCGACTGGTACGACGCGAGAAACTACGACATCTCCATCAACAGCGGCGTGCTCGGCTTTGAGGGCGCGGTCGAGGAGATCGTAAAGTACATGGAAGTCCGCAGCGAGTTCTGCAAGTAAATAAGCGAAAGGGCGCTCCCGAACAGGGAGCGCCCTCAGTCTGTCGCGAAAACGTACATAATTGCAAAAGGCCGTTCCCGAGGAGTATGTGAGGGGACGGCCTTCTGCTGTATATAAAGTGTATCGGATGTGGTCTTGCTTATGAGCACAGCCCGCATTTTTCGCAGGCGGACGGGGTGGCGGCACAGCCGCCGAGGGCGGTCTCGCGCAGCTCGAGCGGAATGCGGCGGCCGACAGCGTACATGGTGTCGAGCATCTCGTCGAACGGGATAAACTGGTGAATGCCGGCGAGCGACAGTTCTGCGGCAACGAGGGCGTTCGCCACGCCTGCCGCGTTGCGGTTCTGGCACGGGTACTCGACCAGACCGCCGACCGGGTCGCAGACCAGACCGAGCATATTCATCAGCACGGTGGACGCCGCGTCGAGACACTGCTCGGGAGAGCCGCCCATCAGCTCGACCGCGGCGCTCGCCGCCATGGCGGAGGCGACGCCGATCTCGGCCTGACAGCCGCCGACCGCACCGGCAACAGTCGCGTTGCGCATGGCGAGGTAGCCGATGGCGCCGGCGTTGAACAGCGCGTCGATCAGACGCTCGTCCGAGATTTTGTAGCAGTCCTGAAGTGCGAACAGCATGCCCGGCAGCACGCCGGCGCTGCCTGCGGTCGGCGCGGCCACGATGAGGCCCATCGAGGCGTTGACCTCGAGCACCGCCATCGCGTACTGCGCGGCCCTGTGCAGCACATCGCCGCAGATCGAGCGGCCCTTTGCATCGTGCTGCGCGAGCTTTTTCGCCTCGCCGCCGATCAGCCCGCCCATGGACTTGACGGGCGTTTTGAGCGGCGTCATGGCGGAGGCGCGCATGATCTCGAGCGCGTGCGTCATGCGGTGCGTGACCTCGTCGCGCGTGCTCTCGCCCAGTTCGCATTCGCGGCGGCGCATGATCTCGGAGACAGGGAGCTGCTGCTGTGCGCAGAGCGCGAGCAGCTCGGATGCGTTTTTGAAATCCATAATCTGCTCTCCTCCTTTACGGCTCGATGATCATGACGTCGCGGACGTTCGGGTTGTCGCGGAGCGGCTCCTCGATGCCCTCGGGGAAGCGGCCGTCCGACTCGACGATGGTGTAGGCGGTATGTCCCTTCGCCTCGCGGAACAGGCGCATGAACGCAATGTTTACGCCCTTGTCGCTGAGCACCTTGGTGATGTGCGCCACAACGCCCGGCTTGTCCTGCTGCACGACGATGACCGTGCTGTATTCACCGGTAAAGTCGACCTCGACGCCGTTGATGCGCGCGATGCGGCATTTGCCGCCGCCGAGCGACTCGCCGCGGATGGTCATGACCTGACCGGCGGCGTTCTCCATGCGGATGTCAACCGTGTTCGGATGGACATCGGTTTCGGTCTCGCACGGCGTGAACGAATAGGCAAGGCCGCGCTCGGTCGCGATGGAAAACGAGTCGCGGATACGGGTGTCATCGGTCGAGAAGCCCATGATGCCGCCGAGCAGGGCGCGGTCGGTGCCGTGGCCGTGGTAGGTCTTGGCGAACGAGCCGTACAGGGTGAAATCCGCCTTTTTGAGCGGCGGCGCGATCATTTTGTGCGCGAGATACGCGATGACCGCCGCGCCGGCGGTATGTGAGCTGGAGGGACCGATCATGTTCGGTCCCAGCACATCAAAAACACTGATAAAGGACATAGGGGATTCTCCTTACCGAGCGGCAGATTTGCAGATAAACTTGCGGTAGATGGTCTCCACGATCACGCCGATCGCGTTGTCGCCGGAGACGTTGCAGGCGGTGCCGAACGAGTCCTGCGTGATGTACAGCGCAACCATGATGGCGCAGATCGGGCCGCTCGGGTCGCCGGCCTCGGTGCCGAAGATCATGTACAGGAAGGGGAGCGCGGTCATGATGGAGCCGCCCGGAGCGCCGGGAGATGCTACCATGGCAATGCCGAGCGTCATGATGAACGGAATGACCGTGCCGATGGAGATCGGCAGCTGGTTCATCAGGCAGACTGCGGTCGCGCAGGCGGTGATGGTGATCATCGAGCCTGCCATGTGGATATTCGCGCACAGCGGAACGGTGAAGTTGCGGATTTCCGAGGAAACGCCGTCCGCCTCTGCGCACTGGAGGTTTACCGGGATGGTAGCGGCCGAGGACTGGGTGCCCAGTGCGGTTGCGTAGCCCGGAATCTGGTTGCGGATGAGGGTCAGTGGGTTCTTGTGGCTGATAAGGCCCGCGATGACGAACTGGATGCAGATGCAGATCAGGTGCATGATGATAACGACGATGAATACCTTCCACAGAATGCCGAGGATGGCGAAGGTCTTGCCGGACTTGGTCATGTCGGTGAACGTGCCGCAGATGTAGAGCGGCAGCAGCGGGATGATGACGTTGTGCAGGACGCAGTCGATGATGCCGGAGAAATCGGAAACGCCGTTGTAGAGCGTGTCGCCGATGGTCCTGCCGCGCAGGCTGGACATACACAGACCGAGCACAAACGCCGTAACAACAGCGGACAGCGTGTTCATCAGCGCCGGAATTTCCAGGCTGAAATACGGCTCCAGCGAGTTGCCTGCGGTTGCGGCGATCTTGTCGAGCGCATCTGCACTCATGAAGTGCGGGAACAGGGTGTCGGCTACAAAGAACGAAGCCGAGCCTGCGATCAGGGTCGAACAGTAGGCGATGACAACCGTGATGAGCAGCAGCTTGCCCGCGCCGCTCTTGAGGTTCGCAATGCCCATGGTAACATACGCGAGGATCATCAGCGGGATGATGAACGACAGGAACTGGCTGAAGAACGACGAGAGCGTTACCACAAAGCGGCAGAAGCCCTCCGGCAGGAACTGGCCGAACAGGATGCCGACGATGATGGCGATGATGAGTTTGGGCAGAAGCCCGAGCTTGAACTTTTTCTTTTCTTCCATTTCTTTTCTCCTCCTTGATTTTGCGGCGCAGACCCCCTCGTTATACTTCCCTGTCTGCTGCCGTGAAAGTCCGCCGCGGTCTCTGCCGCATTTTGGACACAAAAAAACCACTTATTTTCGGCAAAATGCTGTAAAATAGATGGCTTGATTTGTGAACAAAGTGCAAAAGAGAAATTCTGTGGCAAACTTCCAAATTCCTTCTTGACCCGTTTATGAATTTAGTATATTCTGTTTATGCAATTAAGTCAAATTCATATATTCTATCATTTGGATTAAAATTCTTTATAACAGACGAAGGGGAAAACACATGGAGATCCGTCAGCTTGCAACGTTCATCCGCGTAGCGCAGTTCAACAGCTTTTCGCGCGCAGCGGAGAGCCTCGGCTATTCGCAGTCGGCTGTAACCGTACAGATCCGCCAGCTCGAGGAGGAACTGGACACGCGCCTGTTCGACCGCATGGGCAAGCGCATCGCGCTGACCGACACGGGCGAGCGTTTTTTTAATCATGCCTGCGAGATCATGAGCCAGGTCAATCAGGCGCGCCTGTCGGTCACCTCCACGGCGGAGCTGCACGGCACGCTGCATATCGGCACGATCGAGTCGCTCGCGTGCCTGAAGCTGCCGACCGTGCTGCATCTTTACCGGAAATACAATCCGAAGGTCACCATCCGCATCACGGTCGGCGAACCGGAGGAGCTGATCGAACAGATGGAGCGCGGCGAGCTGGATATGATCTATGTGCTCGATGAGCCGCTGTACAGCAACAACTGGCACAAGCTGATGGAGCAGCGCGAGGAGATCGTGTTCGTGGCCTCTGCGTCGCTGAGCGGGGAGCTGAGCGGCCGCGAGCTGACGATCGAGGAGCTGCTCGAGCAGCCGTTCTTCCTCACCGAGCAGGATAACTACCGCCGCGTGCTCAACCGCCGTCTTGCCGCGCGGAGCACGATACTCACCCCGTCGCTCGAGTGCGGCGATACCTCGCTGCTCATCCGTATGCTCGAGGTTGACCGGGGTGTGTCCTTTCTGCCGTGGTACGCGGTCGAGAGCGGCGTACAGCAGGGCAGGCTGATCCGGCTGTCGGTCGAGGACTGCTATATCTCGCTCTACCGTCAGATCTTCTGTCACAAGGAGAAATGGCGCACGCGCGAGATGGATGAATTTGTGCGTGTCGCGAAGCTCGCAGACGAGTGAAAGCAGCGGGGGCGGAGAGACCATTTTCCGCCCTTCAAAATTTTTTTTAAAAAATTTCAAAAAAACTATTGACGAAACGGTAAAAGGTCTGTATAATACATATTGTTCGCTGCGGTTGACACCGACGAACAACAACTTAACAAGATGGAGAGTTGGCTGAGTGGTCGAAGGCGCACGATTGGAAATCGTGTAGGCGTGATGAGCGTCTCTAGGGTTCAAATCCCTAACTCTCCGCCAGAAATGAGCTGTAATCGAAAGATTGCAGCTCTTTTTGCATCCGGCGATAAAAACAGAAAAACCGCCCGGAAGGGCGGCAAATTGACAGGGAAAGTCGCTGCGTGATATAATGCTCTTGCCGGTACAGGCGATGCGGTTGTTCCTCCGGAACGGAGGTGATTGCCAGTGTCAACGCTCGAAGTGCTTGCGCTTTTGAACCTGATCTGCGTGATTGTCTTTGGTATTTTGGAATACATAAAGAAATAACCGCCCCCCGTAGCTAAAAGAGAGCGGCTTTTTCTTCGACTTAAAATCGACAAGAGGAACGACCGCCCTCCAACACAGGGCAATCGCCTATACCGGTATTATACTTCAAACGTTCCGGCTTTGTCAAGACAACACCGGGGCGGTTTGTGTTGTGACAAACCGAAAAGACCTGAGAGGTGATCAGGATGGGCTACATTCGCCGTCCTTCCTATTATAAAGACTTCCACTGCATCGCGTCGGACTGCACGGAAAACTGCTGTATCGGCTGGGAGATTGATGTAGATGAGCAGACGCTTGCGTACTATAAAAGCATCGGCAGCGACTTTTCAAGGCGTCTGTGCGCCGCGATCGCGCCGGCAGACGAGCAGGCAGGGGAGAATGCGCACTTCATTCTCGATGAGCGGGAGCGCTGCCCGTTCCTCAATGACAAAAACCTGTGCGAGGTATATCTGAACCTCGGTGAGGAGCACATGGCGCAGATCTGCACCGACCACCCGCGCTACTACGAGTGGTTCGCAGGCGGCCGCGAGGACGGCGTGGGCCTGTGCTGCGAGGCGGCGGCGGAGCTTATCCTGCAAAAGCGTGGCTATCCGCAGTGGGATGTGACCGGTGAGGCGGACGAGGAGCCGGACGAATTCGAGCAGGCGCTGTTCGCGATGCGCGATCGGCTGTTCGCCATCATCAAGCCGGAAACGCCGGTTTCCTTCGATGAAAAGCTGGACCGGCTGCACCTTGCCTGCTGTGAAATGCAGAACGAGTATGACGACCTGCTGTTCCCTGTGGAGGGGGACGCCGAATACGCAGACGAGGAGGACGAGCCGTTCCGCTGGTCGGCCATGTTCTGGTCCGAAGCGTGCCTGAAGGCGCTGACCGAGCGTCTTATGTCTCTGGAGATCAACAAGGACGACTGGCGCGGACTGCTTGCAGACGTACACGCGCGTATCCCCGAGCTGCTCGCGCGCCGCGCGGATTTCCTTGCCGCCTATGCAGACCGGCTGTATGAATATGACGAGCTGCTCGAGTATTTCGTCTACCGCCACTTTATGAAGGCGCTGGGCGACGATGTGCTGATCGAAAAGGTGCAGTTCGCGCTCATCTGCACGTGCTTCATCCAGCTGCTCGGTATTTACCGCTGGCTGACCGACGGCAGGCTGACCCATTGGGAGCAGATCTGCCTGTGCAAGGCCTGCTCGCGCGAGATCGAATACAATGAGGACAACGTAGAGGCTGTTTCGCGGTTTCTGACGATGGATTAAACAGATGAAATCCCCTGCATCGAAACGCTGTGAGCGTCGGTGCAGGGGATTTTTGTCTCACGGGAGCGCATCGAGCACCGCGTCGGTCAGATGAATGGGCGACAGACCGCACTCCGTGCAGCGCTGCGCGAACGCGCGGATAAATTCCTCGTCGCACGAAACATCCGAAAGCGTCAGAAGCGGCAGCCATCCGCGTTCGGTCTCGGTCTCCGCACGCAGTCCGAAGGTCGTATAATGCCCGAGCAGAGCGGAAAAACAGCTTTCCTTTACCGGAAGATAACGGCATATCTGCATGAAAACCCCTCCTTTTCTCCATCATACGCCATGCAGAGCGCGAAGGGGCGCGAACGCTGTCGAACAGAAAAATTTTCGAAAAAATTCATGAGAGATTGACCGAATGAGGTCAATTTTCGCGGTTTCCGCGCTATGGGTAGAGGGACCTTCGGCGACGGGAGGTGAAAGCACATGACGACCGAGGTGATCATCGCAGGCATGAGCCTGCTCGGGACGCTCGCCGGTTCATTCGGCGGGATTTACGTTTCGGGCAGCCTGACGCAGTACCGTCTGCGTCAGCTCGAGGAAAAGGTGAACCGCCATAACAACCTCATCGAGCGCACGTTCAAGCTCGAACAGGAATGCGCCGTGCTCGAGGAACGGGTGCGCGCGGCGGACCGGCGGATCGACGGACTGGAGGAGGAACAGGCATGAACTGGAAGGTAAGAATGAGAAATCCGTGGTTCTGGGTGGGCATCGTGAGCGCGGTCGTGAGCGCGCTGCGTCTGGACGTGAACGCACTGACGAGCTGGGGAGCGGTGTGGAGCTGCCTTGCCGGCATTATCGAAAACCCGGTGCAGCTTGCAACGCTTTGCCTTACCGTGCTGAGCGTATTCATCGACCCCACGACCGCCGGTCTGGGCGACAGCGCCCGTGCGCTGACCTACAAAAAGCCGGCCGATTTCTAAAGAAAACGCCATCGCTCGAGAATGTTCTCTCTGCGATGGCGTTTTGTCTACCTGTCGCGCAGACGGAGTGCGCGTGCAGGTCTGCGCGTCGTGATGTTGCGGACGCCTTGCGTGAGGAACCAGTCGAGGAAAATCTCCTCGTTGACCGTCCAGGCGGAAAGGGCGATGCCGCTGTCCTTCAGCGTTTCGATGAAGCGGCGCGTGATGAGCACCTGATTCATGTTGACCGTCGCGATGCCGTGTTCGCGGCAGACTTTCGTGATGATCTCGGCGGCGGTCAGCTCGAAATCCGGAATGTTGCGGTAGTTCAGGTAGAGGTCGGGGACGTACTCCTCGATGTTGAGGTAGACCTCGGCGCAGTCGTGCAGCTCGGGGTGCGCGGCGAAGATGTTAACATCGACCGAGCCGGAGAAGATGAGGCGGCCGGCCATGCCGCATTCGGCGGCGAGCGCCGCGACAGCCGGTTCAAGGCCGCGTTCCTTGAGGTCGCAGTTGATGCGCACGCCGGGCTTTGCGGCGGCGAGGGCAAGCACCTCGCGCAGTGTCGGCGCGGTATGGTCGGCGGCATCGTGGCCGAGCGCGAGCGTTCCGTCCGCAAGGCGGCGCACATCGACCTCGAACGCGTCTGCGTCGGTCGAAAGGGCGTACCGAACACAGGCAAGCGAGTTGTCCGGTGTACCGTCCGAGCCGGAATGCGCAGTGATTAGAGTTTTATCTGACATGAGAATCAACCTCCCACGGAAATCCAAAATATACGGAAATCTAAAATACACGGAAGCCCCAAAACGCTCCCACGCCTAATTATAATCAAAACCGCCCCGCCGAACAACCCTTGCCAAACAATTTTTACGCGGATTTAAGAGGGGCACATACCTTTTCGCGGTTTTCGGACGATAAAACAGCGCAGGTATTCGCGCGAAAGCGCGTATTAAATAGAATTTGCGCAGCAAATTCATAAAAACCGGGAGCATGTATCACGGTTTTTATACTTCCAGAGAGAGAAAAGTTTCTGCACAGGAACTTTTCTCCGTCCGTGTTTTGCGAAGTCAAAACACAGCTTGTCGGCAAAGCGTCAGCTTTGCGACAGCTTGGCCCAGCCGCCGTGGGCGGCGTCGTTCGGGTATTTTTTGGCGGTTTCCTTGGGAACCGCCAAAAAAATATAGGGGGCTTTTGAAGCCCCCTATAAAAAACGCAAGTTTTTTTATTGCTCCCAGTCCTTCTCCTTGAGGTTGGTGTAAATATACACGCCTGCGGAAACCGAGCAGAGCAGGAACATGATGACCGACAGCGCGGCCGAACGGTTGTAGGCCAGATACTTGTTGAACTGGTCGAACAGCGCGATACCCAGCATCTTCGGGGAGTTGCCGCCCATCAGGTACGGGGTAGTGAACGAACCGACGTTGGTCATGAATACGAACGTGCCTGCGATGATGACGTCCTTGAGGGACAGCGGCAGGATCATGGAGGTGAACACCTTGAACTTGCCTGCGCCAACATCACGAGCAGCCTCGATGATGCTGTCCGGGATCGCGCCCAGGCCGGCGGTAATCATCATTGCCGCAAACGGAATGTTGAACCAGAGGTTCATGATGATCATGCCGCTTGCGTGGTACATCAGGCCGAGCTTGAGGTTCATGCCGAAGTGCAGACCGATGCGGTTGATGAGACCGGAGTCGCGGATGATCGTGATCATGGCGTAAACCGCGCACATTGCCGGTACGAAACGCGGCAGGAGGTACAGCGTGCCGATGCTCTTTGCGATGCCCGAATGGACGAAGCGCAGATAGAGCGCAAGCAGGTAGGCCACGACCAGCGCGATGACGACGGTCGCGATAACGACGAACAGCGTGTACAGGATGTTCATGCGCTGTGCAGGCTCGGTGAAGAAGTATGCGTAGTTTGCGAGCGTGAAAGCGCCGGTCTTTTCATCCTGAAAGCTCTGGATGACAGCGGAAACGATCGGATAGGCAACGGTCAGCATAACGACGAGAAACGCCGGCAGAACCAGTGCATAAGCGACCAGCTTTTGCTTCAGGGTTTTACTCATTTTATTATCCCCTCGTATCTAAGTTCATGCGTGGCTTCAAAAGCACGGGCTTCAGGTCGGGGCGGCCCCGGAGGACCGCCGCGATCACAATGTGCTTTTTAGCCGATGGAGCCGATCTCGTTGTCCCAGCGCTCGTTGAACTGGGTGCCGAGGTCGCCGATGGACAGGATGCGGAAGTTGGAAACGTCCAGACCCTGGAGATCCTCATAACCGGTCATATCCATTTTGCTGGTGTCGATCAGCGGGATAGCGGCCATGTCGTTGACCATGATCTGCTGTGCCTGCTCGGAGAGCATGTAGTTCATGAATGCGTAAGCGCCTTCCTCGTTGGAGCCGAAGGTCGGGATGGTCAGAGTCTGTAAAGAGCCGGTCAGAGACGGGTCGATCTGGGTGATCTTGATGGTGTCCTTGATGGCGCCCTGTGCACGCTGGCTCAGGACCATGTCAGCCCAGTTCGGGCACATGTCGATCTCACCCTGGTTCAGAAGGTCCAGAGTACCCTGGTTCTTGTTCGGGTAAACGATGGAGCCGCCGGACTTGTACATGTACGGATGGATGGACTTGAGGAACTCGAAGCCCTTGTCCCATTCGCCGACCCACTTCTCGTCGCCGGAGGTGATAGCCTCTTCCGGCAGGAAGTTGTAGACCGAGGTGCGAGCGAAGGAGTCGCCTGCGCCGCCGGTGCCGGGAGCGTTGTAAGCGAAGCGGCCCGGATTCGCCTTCATCCACTCAACCAGCTCGTCCATGGTCTTGGGCGGGTTCGGAACCTTCTCGGAGTCGTAGGCAAGGATAACGGTGGTGCCGCGGTACGGCTGAGCGTAATCCTGCGCGACCGCGCTCTTCGCCTCAACAGATGCAGCGTTCGGGATCTTGGACTTGTCGAGCTTTACGAAGGACTCCTCGCCGATCTTGGACATGATCTTTGCCAGGTCGTCGCCGCTCCAGTCAACGATGTCGTAATCGGTGTTGGTCTGGCCTGCCTTGCCGGCAGCTGCTACCATGTCTGCGAGGCCCTGCGCGCCGGTACCGGAGAGCATGAACTGCAGCTCAACCTGATACTGGTCCTTGTATTCGGAGTTGGTGTTGAAATCCTCGGTCAGCTTCTCGAAGATGGAGCGGACGTTGTCCGAACCGGTTGCCCACAGAGTAACAGTGGACTTGCCGCCGGAAGCGGAGTCGCCGCCGTTGCTGTCCTTCGAAGAACCGCCGCCGCAGCCGGTGAGGGCTGCCGTCATCATTGCTGCTGCAAGGAAGATCGAACCTAATCTCTTCAGTTTCATTTTTCATTCTCCTTTTTCTCTTATACATACTCTAAGGGGATCGACACGGGTGTGAAGCTCACCCGAATGTCTGCGTTTTTCAGGCGCTCATGGCGCTGTGTTCCCGATAAAGGATGTTGTGGTCAAAAATTACTTGTCGAAAACGGTATGCTTGCCGATGTGCATGCCGACCGTCTGACCGACGGACAGCTTCTCGCTGATGTCGCGGTCAACGAAGCACTTGATAACGTTGTCGCCGCGCTGTACGTTTACGACAACGTAGTGGCCGAGCACCATGATGGTGCGGACGGTGCCGGTGAAGTCGCCCGTGCCGTCGATGGAAACGGTAACGTCCTCCGGACGGACGGCGATGGTCTTGTTGTCCTTGTCGATGAAGTTCATCTCGCCGATGAAGGAAGCAACGTGGCGGGTCGCCGGCTTGTCGTAAATCTCGGTCGGGGTGCCGATCTGCTCGAACTTGCCCTTGTTCATAACGACGATGCGGTGGGAGAGGGACATGGCCTCCTCCTGATCGTGGGTTACGAATACGACCGTGATGCCGAGGTCGCTCTGGATTTTTTTCAGCTCCTCGCGCATCTGCTGACGGATCTTCGCGTCGAGCGCGGAGAACGGCTCGTCGAGCAGCAGCAGGGAGGGCTTGAGAAGCAGGCTGCGCGCGATGGCGATGCGCTGCTGCTGGCCGCCGGACATCTGGTTCGGATACTTCTTCTCGCAGCCGCTCATGGATACGAGAGCGAGCATCTTCTTGATGTCTGCGTCGATCTCAGCCTTGGGCACCTTGCGGAGCTTGAGGCCGAAGGCGAGGTTTTCGTAAATGGTCATGTGCGGCCACAGGTTGTAGCTCTGGAACACCATTGCGGTCGGGCGCTTCTCGGGGGGCAGGCCGATGATGGACTGGCCGTCGATGGTGATATCGCCGCTCGTGACGTCGAGGAAGCCGCCGATGGTGCGCAGGATGGTGGTCTTGCCGCAGCCGGAGGGGCCGAGGAAGGTGACGATCTCACCTTCGTAAATATCGAGGTTGATGTGTTCGACACCGTCGCCGTTGTCGTACTTTTTGGTCATATCCTTGATCTGGAGCTTGATCTTACGTTCGCTCATGGGTTATATATCCTCCTGTATTTCGATGGCAGATGCTGCCTTATTTCATCTTGAAGCCGCCGGAGATTGCTTCCGGACCGATGTACTTGCGCATTGCGAAGATCATGAGTGCGGACGGGATGATCAGCAGGATAGCGAATACCGCGCCGATCTGGACCGCCGAGGAGTCGAGCACGATGCCGTACATTGCGACCGGCATGGTCTGAACCCTTGCCATACCGACGAGCATGGTGCCCTGTGCCTCTTCCATCGAACCGAGGAAGGTGTAGAGCGTTGCGACCGAGATGCCGGGCATCGCCATCGGGAGCGTTACCTTGAAGAAGGTGCGGATGGGGCCTGCGCCGACATCACGCGCCGCTTCTTCCTGCTGGCGGTGCACCGCGCGGAACGCGCTCGACGGGAGCCATACCATGAACATCATGGAGTTGATCATGTGGATGATGACAACGCCGGTGTAGGTGCCCATCAGGTTATACTTGTAGAACAGGACCGCGATGGAGGTGTAGATGCCGAGCTTCGGGAATGCGTTGGTCAGCAGGAAGGACAGCATGAACATCTTACGGCCGGGATACTTGAAGCGTGCGATGGAGTACGCCGCCGGGATACAAAGCACCATGGAAACACCGGTGGTGATGATCGCCACGATGAAGGACTGCGTGATCGAGGAAACGAGGCTCTTCTGGCTGAATACGTAGCTCCACCATTTGAAACCCCACTGCTGCGGAAGGATGGCCGGAGCCTGATACTCGTTTGCGAAGGCGAGCATCAGCATATTGATCATCGGTCCGTAGAAGAACAGGATAAACGCCGCGAGCAGGACAAATTCAAGGAACTTGCGTCTGCCTACCGCATGGTAGAAGCGTTTCGGATTGAGCATTTTGAACATTGAATTCTTACACCCCTTTTTTCTTTCGCCCGTCCGGAAGGATGCTCTCTCTTCATCGACCGGAGCCGGCACAACTCATTTCGGAACGCGCTGTTTCCCCCGAAAAGGACAAAAAAACAGCCAGATATAACATATGACAGTTCTTTCCCGCTCGGAAAAGCACGCCCATGTTACCCTGACTCAAATCTCTGAAAGCAACATTCCTTAACCTTGACCTCAGTATAGCACGCCCTTCGGGGGTGTGCAAGTGAAAAATGGCAAGAAGTTGACTTTTTACACAAATCTAACATAAAACGAACATATACTTTATGCAAGATGACGAAGAAAAAGCAGTACCAACCCTTCCGCGCGTAAAATCAGCGGGATGATATTTGTGCAGATTTACTGAGCTGCGCCTGCCGGATGGAGCGCCGTCTGTGCAGCATCACCGGGGCGGTTGCGGTTTTGCCGCGAGATATGCTATAATGAGGATACCGATTTGAAAAAACGAGGTGCGGCGGCAGCCGCGCCGATGGAGGATACAAGAATGGAACACAAGAGAGAGAGGTTTCTGGACGCTCTTCAGGACTGTCCGGTGATCGCGGCGCTCAAAAGCGACGAGGGACTCGAAAAGGCTATCGCGAGCGACTGCACGACCGTATTTTTTCTGTACGGTACGATTTTGAACATCGCCTCGCACGTCGAGCGGGTCAAGCAGGCGGGCAAGATCGTTTTCGTCCACGCCGACCTGATCGAGGGTCTGACCGCGCGGGACATCACCGCGGATTTCATAGCGCAGAACACGCAGGCGGACGGCATCATTTCGACCCGCCCGAACATCATCCGCCGCGCCAAGGCGCTCGGCATGCTGACCATTCAGCGCTTTTTCCTGTTCGACTCGCTCTCGTTTGATACTGTGCTGCGCCAAAGCTCGAACGCGGACGCGGTCGATCTGCTCCCGGGCACCATGCCGCGCGTGCTCGAGCGGCTGAAGCCGCAGATCCGCCAGCCGATCATCGCGAGCGGCCTGCTCTCGGACAAGCAGGACGTCGTCGCGGCGCTCTCCGCCGGCGCGCAGGCGGTCTCGACGACAAAGCCCGAGCTGTGGGAGATCTAAAATATCGGCACACTGAAACGGCAGATAAAAATTTTTGCCGCCCTTTTAGCGATTCTGCTCAAAAGAAATCGCTTGCAATCTGACAGAAGCTGTGCTATATTGAAAATAGCGAAAGTGAATATGTATGTTTGCTTGTGAGATTAGAGTCAAAGTAAGCCGTTGCCGCAGAGCGAATGCACTGCGGGGTGGTTGCTTTGGCTTTTTTTGTTGGGAAAACGGAGGGAAAAGTATGTATGATGTAACCATCGTGGGCTGCGGCGTGGTCGGCGCATCGCTTGCCTATACGCTCTCGCAGTACAGGCTGCGCGTGCTCGTGCTCGAGCGCGAGAACGACGTTGCCATGGGTACGACAAAGGCCAACAGCGCCATCGTTCACGCGGGCTACGACCCGGAGAACGGCACGCTCATGGCAAAGCTGAATGTTCGCGGCTCGGAGGTCATGGAGCAGCTGTGCAGCGACCTGTCGGTTGGCTACAAGCGCATCGGCTCGTTCGTTCTGGCGTTCGATGAGGAGCAGAAGCAGCACCTCGAGCACCTGCTCGAAAACGGCGTCCGCAACGGCGTGCCGGGTCTGCGCATCCTTGACGCGAAGGAGGCGCACGAGATGGAGCCGAACCTCGCGGAAAACGTTGTCGCAGCGCTGTACGCGCCGTCCGCCGCCGTCATCGACCCGTGGGGCCTGTGCATCGCGGAGGCGGAGACCGCCGTGCGCAACGGAGTCGAGCTGAAACTCCGCAGCGAAGTGACCGGCATCGAGGACAAGGGGGACTACGTGCTCGTACATACCGCCTCCGGCGACTACAAGACCCGCGTTATCGTCAACTGCGCCGGCGGCTGGGGCGGCGATATCTGCGCGATGACCGGCGAGACCGAGTGGGAAGCGCAGCCGTCGCGCGGCGAGTATTACCTGCTCGATAAGTCGAGCGGCAATCTGGTCAGCCACGTTATCTTCCAGTGCCCGAACAGGCTCGGCAAGGGCGTCCTCGTTTCGCCCACCGTGCACGGAAATCTGATCGTCGGCCCGAACGCAGTCGATGTCGACGCGCCGGACAGCAGGGAAAACACCCTCTCCGGCATGGATTTCGTCGCGGAGACCAGCCGCAGGAGCGTTCCGTCGATCGATTTCCGCCAGTCCATCCGCAATTTCGCAGGCGTCCGCGCGAACACGAGCGAAAGCGACTTCATCATCCGCCCGGCGAAGAATATGCCGCGCCTGCTGCATATTGCCGGCATCAAGTCTCCCGGTCTGTCCGCAGCGCCCGCGATCGCGGAGTATGCCGCCGAGCTGCTCGAAAGCATGGGCATCGTCCTCGAAAAGAAGGACGAGTGGAACGGCAGACGCGAGCAGATCCGCTTCAAGCAGCTCTCCGACGAGGAGAAGGCGGCTCTCATCGCGAAGGACCCGCGCTACGGCCGCGTCATCTGCCGCTGTGAGACCATCACCGAGGGCGAGATCGTCGCCGCTATCCACTCTCCCATTCCGCCCTGCTCGCTCGACGGCATCAAGCGCCGCGCAGGCTCGGGCATGGGCCGCTGTCAGGGCGGCTTCTGCGGCCCGCGCGTGCTGGATATTCTCGCGCGTGAGCTTGGATGCAGTCCGCTCGATATTCAGCAGGACGGCGACGGCACCTTTATTCTGATCGGCACCACCAAGGGAGGCACACTGGCATGAAATACGAACTCGTGATTATCGGCGGCGGCCCGGCAGGCCTGTCCGCTGCAAATGCCGCATGGGAAGCAGGCTGCCGCTCGATCTGCATCGTCGAGCGCGACCGCGAGCTGGGCGGCATCCTCAACCAGTGCATCCACAACGGCTTCGGTCTGCACTATTTCAAGGAAGAGCTGACCGGCCCGGAGTATGCCGGGCGCTTCATCGACATGGTAGGTCAGACCGGCGTTGACGTCCGTCTGGACGCCATGGTGCTGGATATCACCCCGGACAAGCACGTTCACATCGTCTCCTCCGAGGGCGGCTATGAGGACCTTGAGGCAAAGGCCGTCATCCTCGCGATGGGCTGCCGCGAGCGCACCCGCGGCGCGATCGCCATCCCGGGCACCCGTCCGGCAGGCGTTTTCACCGCCGGTGCGGCGCAGCGCTACCTTAATATCGAGGGCTACATGGTTGGCAGGCGCGTCGTCATTCTCGGCTCGGGCGACATCGGTCTCATCATGGCGCGCCGCATGACGCTCGAGGGCGCGAAGGTGCTCGCCTGCATCGAGGTCATGCCGTATTCCGGCGGTCTGACGCGAAACATCGTGCAGTGCCTCAATGACTTTGACATTCCGCTTTATCTCTCCCACACCGTTTCGGACATTCAGGGCAGGGACCGCGTCGAGCGCGTCGTTGTTTCCGAGGTCGGCCCGGACCGCCGCCCGATCCCGGGCACCGAGATGACCTTCGACTGCGACACCGTTCTGCTGTCGGTCGGCCTTATCCCGGAGAACGAGCTGAGCCGCGGCGCGGATATTCAGATGGACCCGCGCACCAACGGCCCGGTCGTCTACGAAAACATGGAGACCTCGATTCCGGGCGTGTTCGCCTGCGGCAACGTGCTGCACGTACATGATCTGGTCGACTTCGTAACCGCCGAAGCGGCCCGCGCAGGCAGGGCTGCCGCTGCGTACTGCGCAGGCAAGCAGACCGCCGAGGGCAGAACGCTCGACATCAGGAACGGCAATCTCGTCGGCTACACCGTGCCGCAGCACGTCCGTATGGACACAGACTTCACGGGCGCAGATGTATTCTTCCGCGTCCGCGCAATCTGCGGCGCGAGCCGCATCACGGTCAGGGACGAAACGGGCGCACAGATCGCGTCCTTCCGCCGCGAGCATATGGCGCCGGGCGAGATGGAAAACATCAAGCTGCCGCGCGTCCTGCTCGAAAAGGCACAGGGCGCAGTCACGGTATCGGTTGAGGAGGAACAGGCATGACCAACATTATCTGCATTACCTGCCCCAAGGGCTGCCGCCTTTCGGTAGATGAGGAAAACGGCTATAAGGTAACGGGCAACGGCTGTCCGCGCGGCGAGATCTACGGCAGGAACGAGCTTCAGCACCCGGTCCGCGTCATCACCTCGACCGTCAGGATCGAGGGCGCTGCGGTGCCGCGCCTGCCGGTCAAGACCGACAAGCCGCTCCCGAAGGAGAAGATGTTCGAATGTATGCACCTGCTCGACGGCATCACCGCGAAAAGTCCGGTCAGGGTCGGCGCGGTCCTCGCGGAGAACATTCTCGGTACGGATGTCAATATCGTCGCGACCAAGTCGTTATAAAACGGCACTTTTCAGGTCTGTAAAAAAATTCGTAAAAAAGTTTGCGCAAACGTTTGCATTCTTGTTAAGAATATGTTAATATAAATATACTCAATGACGGATGAGCACAGGGCGCATGTTTTGCCGGGCAGCAATGCCCGAACGAACCATGCGCCGGTGTTTATTTTCATTTTTTCAGAAAGTGAGGCGGACGTCAGTGAACGGAGTAATTCCATATCTGCGTGAAATGAATTTTGTGTCGGTGATGTTCCGACTTATACTCGCCATGGTGTGCGGCGGCATGATCGGTCTGGAGCGAGGGCGAAAACGCCGGCCTGCCGGTTTCCGAACATATATGCTCGTGTGTCTGGGCGCGGCGCTGACCATGCTGCTCAGCCAGTATGAGTTTGCGATGGTCATGGGCCCGTGGAAGGACATTGCGGTAGAGCTCGGCATGAAGACCGACGTTTCGCGCTTCGGCGCGCAGGTCATCAACGGCATCGGCTTTCTCGGCGCGGGCACCATCCTCGTCACCGGACGGCAGGAGGTCAAGGGCCTGACCACGGCGGCCGGCCTGTGGGCGTCGGCCTGCATGGGTCTCGCCATCGGCGCAGGCTTTTATGAATGCGTCGTGCTGTGCACGGTGCTCATCTTCCTGTGCATGCGTTTTCTCCCGGCATTTGAGAATTATCTGGTCGAGAAAGCGCGCTTTATCAACATTTATGTAGAATTCCGCTCTCTGGATGACCTCGGCTCGATCATCAGCCGCATCAAATCACAGGGCGCGCGCATCTGCGACGTGGACATCAACCGCGGCCGCACCGAGCGCTCGATCAATCCGAACGCGGTATTTGCCATCCGGCTGCAGCAGAAGCAGCCGCATACGCAGGTTCTCACGGCGATCGCCGCGCTGGACAGCGTATACACGATCGACGAAGTCTGAAAGGGGGGGACGAAATGCTTTCGATTTTTAACGGAGTCCGCGATATTACCATGCTATCGGTCACGGTGCGTCTTTGTCTCGCCGTGCTGTGCGGCGGCATGATCGGTCTGGAGCGCGCGTTCAAGCGCCGTCCCGCCGGTTTCCGCACGCATATCCTCATCTGCCTCGGCGCATCGCTCACCACGATGACCAGTCAGTATCTGTATCTGAATATGCACTATTTCACCGATATGGCCCGTCTCGGCGCGCAGGTCGTTGCCGGTATCGGTTTCATCGGCGCCGGTACGATCATTGTGACGCGCCGTCAGCGCGTCAAGGGACTGACCACGGCGGCCGGTCTCTGGACGAGCGCGATCGTCGGTCTTGCCCTCGGCGGCGGCTTCTATGAGGGCGGCATCGCGGTAAGCGTGCTCGTGCTCCTGGCCGAGCTGGTGTTCTCGCGCCTCGAGTACCGCATTCTGGATAATGTGCCTGAGATCAACCTGTACATGGAGTATTCGGACAAGGACTGCCTGGAGAACGTGCTTCAGCTCCTGCGCCAGAACCGCCTGAGCATCTCGAACATGGAGATCACGCGCTCGGCAGGCAGCGAGGAGCACAACGCCTGCGCCATCTTCGCGCTGCACCTGAAAAAGGGCTGCCGCACGGAGGAGCTCATTCAGAAAATTCAGCGTATCGAGGGCGTCGTTTCGGTAGAGGAAATTTAACAGGAACTAGGAGAAAAGCCAAAGAGCGCGGACAAAAGTCTGCGCTCTTTTCATCTGTATTATGATGTAATTTGCCAATAACGCTGCTGCTGCGAAAACATCACTCGCGCGGCAGCGCGCATAAAACAGGCTTTGCGAAGCAAAGCCAAAAAAACCGGGGGCGTGTACCTCGGTTTTTTTACACTGAGAGGGAGAAAGTTTCCACATGGGAACTTTCGGACGTCCGTGTTCTGCGAAGTCAGAACACATACTGCCGGAAAAACTTTGTTTTTCGGCAATATCAAACGGCCTGCCCATATAAGAGCAGACCGTTCGAGAAAAAGAGAATGAGAGAGGTTGTCTTAGTGAACGCCTTCCTCGGTCGCGACGCGGCAGAGTACATCCGCGTGGTTGGAAATGATGGCGTCAACGCCGCGGTGGATCATATCGCGCATGTTTTCCTCGTCATTTACCGTCCAGGTGTTGACCTTCATGCCGCGGCTGTGGTACAGATCGACCAGTTCCGGCTGATACTGGAGCAGCATATAGCGCGGGTGCATGTTGTCCGCGTTGGAGCGCTCGATGTACTTGTCGATGTCGAGATACGGCTTGTCGTAGAGCAGGCCGGTCTTGATGTCCGGGCAGAGCTCCTTGAACTTCTGCATGGAAATATGGTTGAAGGAGGAGACGAATACGCGGTCCTGCATCTTGTGCGCGGAGATGGCGTCGATGACGCGCTGCTCCAGACCCTCGTAGAATACCTCGTAGTTCTTCAGCTCCATATTGAGCAGCATATTGGTCTCGTCGCAGAAATCGAGCAGCTGGTCAAACGTCCAGATGTGCTGTCCTGCGAATTCGGGGGACTTCCAGGAGCCGATGTCCAGCTCGAGCATCTCCTCGTAGGTATGGTCCTTGATGAAGCCGGTGCCGTTCGAGGTGCGCTCGACCGAAGCATCGTGGAAAATAATGAGCTTGCCGTCCTTCGTGATATGAACGTCGCTCTCAAAGCCGTCTGCACTGGTCTCCTCGACCGCCTTGCGGAATGCGAGCGGGCTGTTCTCCGGGTATTTGCCCGAGAAACCGCGGTGCGCGAGCAGCATGACCTTTTTCATATTCGTTCGCCTCTTTCGTAAAAATAAAAAAGCACATACCGATACTGAGTCCCCGGTATGTGCTCGCTCAACAAATCTCATGCACATATACATTATATCATAAAGCCGGCGGAATGCAAACCCTTCTTTCGTGCATTCCGCATATTTTTTTGTCCGCCGCACACCGGGGGCGGTGCCGGTTTATGTAAAATCCGTGTAAAAAGCGTGAGCCTTGTGTGATACCACCGAAAATGCGGGTCTGCTCTCCGCATTAGCTTAAGGCAACACCGCATAATTAAAGCTGCGGCGCTTTGCGGAAATTTTTCACCCTGATTGCGTTGCGATTTCTTGCAATACGAAAGTATTGCTGCAAAACCGCGCCTTATCAGAGCACAAAATTTACTCGCAAATCGCTCTTGTCCAATTATGCGGTATTGCCTTACAGAAGCAAAAGAAAACAGCAAAGGAGTTTTGCCTTATGGGATACCAGACCGTGTTTCGCCGCTACGAGAAGAAATACCTCGTGACGCAAGAGCAGTACGACCGGCTTGCGGCGGTGCTCGCCCCGCGCATGGAGCGCGACCGCTTTTCCGAGTCCACCATCAGCAACATCTATTATGATACGCCGGATTTCCGGCTCATCCGCCGCTCGCTCGACCGGCCTGTGTACAAGGAAAAGCTGCGGCTGCGCACCTACCGCACGCCGCACGCGGACACGGAGGCCTTCGTCGAGATCAAGAAGAAGTACGACCATGTGGTCTACAAGCGCCGCATCGGCATGAATTATCAACAGGCTGTGGATTACCTTGCGGGCGCACCGGCGCCCGAGGCGAGCCAGATCTCCCGGGAGATCGACTGGTTCTGCCGGTTTTACGAGGGAATTCGCCCGGCGATGTGCATCTTTTACGACCGGCTTGCGGTGTTCGACCGCGAACAGCCCGACCTGCGCGTCACGTTCGACTCGGGCATCCGCTGGCGAACGGACGACCTCGATCTTGCCTGCGGCACGCGCGGCAGACTGCTGCTCGACCCGAGCGTGCGCCTCATGGAGATCAAGATCCCCGGCGCGGCGCCGGTCTGGCTCGCCCGTGCGCTCTCGGACGCAGGCGTGTTCCCGAGCCACTTTTCCAAATACGGCGCGGCCTATCAGACCATGCAGCGCGAAGAAAAAACCATCCGATTTAACGAAAAAGGAGAAATCTACTGTGCTTGAGACTTTATTTGGTTCGGTTCTGACCGCCGGCATCACGGCCGCCTCGTTCACCGTCTGCCTGATCGCGGCGCTGGCGCTCGGCGTGCTCGTGGCGGCGGTATATATGTATAAAAACACCTGCACGCAGTCCATGGCGGTGACGCTCGCGCTGCTGCCCGCGATGGTGCAGGTCATCATCCTGCTCGTCAACGGCAACCTCGGCGCAGGCGTTGCGGTGTCCGGCGCGTTCGGCCTCGTCCGCTTCCGCTCCGCACCCGGCTCGGCGCGCGACATCACCTGCATCTTCCTCGCCATGACGCTTGGTCTCGCGACCGGCATGGGCTACATCGGCATCGCGGTCGTGACCGGCGCTGCGATGTGCCTGCTGCTGCTCGTCTACGCGGCGCTGTCCTTCGGCCGCAGGCCGGAGGAGGAGAAGGAGCCCAAGATCACCATCCCGGAAAATCTGGACTACACCGGTCTGTTTGAGGACCTGTTCGCGGAGTATACCCGTTCGGCTGAGCTGATTTCGGTCCGCACCACCGGCATGGGCAGTCTGTATAACCTCCACTACCACATCACCCTCGTTTCCGCCGACATCGAAAAGCAGCTCATTGACGCCATCCGCTGCCGCAACGGCAACCTGGACATCGTTTGCGGCAAGGTGCCGCAGGCGAAGGAAGCGCTCTGAGCCTGTCGGAAAAACTTCGTTTTCCCCGACAAGCTGTGTTCTGACGAACGCAGAACACGAGTCGTCCGAAAGTTCCCATGCGGAAACTTTCTCCCTCCAGAAGTATCCAAACCGAGGTACACGCCCCCGGTTTGGATGGCTTTGCGAAGCAAAGCCTGTTAAATGCGCGCTGACGCGCGAGTGCTGAATGCGCTTGATGAGCGACTTCATCGACAAATTGTTTCACATTTATGCTATTTTGAATTTAAGAAAGATTCTGACTGATATGAAAAAGAAATTACTCGCGGCGCTGCTGGCCTCGGCGCTCGCGGCGGGCATGCTGCCGACCTCGGCGTGTGCGGTATCATCCGCCTATACCTCCTCGAACGCGACCCTCATCAGCTTCACCGACTCCGCTGTGACGGCGGACGGCGCATACAGCGGCTATGAGATCGAGGGTACGGACGTCTCCATCACGGCGGCGGGCACCTATGTGTTCTCCGGCGACTGCGACGACGGCTCGATCACGGTCAAAAAGGGCGTCACGGGCGTTACGCTCGTGCTGAACGGGCTGACGCTGACGAATGCGGACAGCGCGGCGATCACGCTGAACAAGACCGCCGAGGCGGCGCTCATTGCGGCGGCAGGCAGCGAGAACACGGTAGCCGATACCGCGGGCGCGAACGACGAGAACGCGGCGGTCAAGGTCAAGAGCGGCGCGTCGCTCTTGCTCAGCGGCACCGGCACGCTGACCGCCTGCGGCAACACGAAAAACGGCATCAAGGGCGCGTCCGACGCGGTCATTACGGTCGATGAGCTGACGCTGAATATCGAGGCGGCGGACGACGGCCTGTCCTGCGATGACGAGCTGACCATCAAGGGCGGCCGGGTGAACATCACAGCAGGCGGCGACGCCGTCAAGGCTTCCCCGGACACAGACGATGCCGAAAATCCGGATACCACCTCGCTCGGCAACGTCACGGTTTCGGGCGGCACGATGACCCTGACGGCGGCGAATGACGGCGTGCAGGCGGACGGCGACCTGACGATCTCGGGCGGCACGTTTGCCGTGACCGCGAACGGCGGACACACGACTGCCCTGATCGACGATTCCGCCTCCTGCAAGGGCCTCAAGGCCGGAAAGACGCTGACCGTTTCGGGCGGCACGGTGAACGTAGACAGCGCAGACGATGCGCTGCACGCGAACGATGTGACCGTTTCGGGCGGTACGCTGACGCTCGCCTCAGGCGACGACGCGGTGCACGCGGACAATGACCTCGTGGTCGGCGTGCAGGGCTCGTCCTCGACCTCGAACCCGAAGATCGACATCACCGCCAGTTACGAGGGCCTTGAGGGCACGACCGTCAGCGTTTACAGCGGCGACATCGACGTTGCGGCGTCGGACGACGGCGTGAACGCCGCCAATAGCGATCTCGGCGAGCGCAGCGACAAATACGCCATCAATATCGCAGGCGGCGACCTTTATATTGACGCCGGCTCGGACGGCCTGGACTCGAACAACGACATCACTATGACGGGCGGCAAGGTCGAGGTTTACGGCGCGGACGCGATGATGGACGCGGCAATCGACTATGACGGCACGTTCACCCTCTCGGGCGGCACGCTGTTCGGCGCGGGCATGGAGCCGGGCGCAGGCACGCAGGCGTATGTCGCGGTCGGTGAAACCTCGCCCTCGGGCGGTCACGGCGGTATGGGCGGCGGTCAGGGCATGACGCGCCCGGACAAGACTGACGGCAGCACCATGACGCCGCCGGACGGTCAGCAGAGCGGCACGCGCCCGGAGAAGCCGTCCGGCGATAAAAACGGCTGGACTGGCGGCAAGGGTCAGTCGGCGAACCGCGAGAGCGCCCTCGGCATCAAGGAGGGGAGCGTCATCACCGTGCAGGACGCTTCGGGCAAGACGCTCTACACTGCGACGGCACTTGGCTCGATGAGCAGCGTGATCTTTTCCTCGGCTGACATCAAGGAGGGCGAAACCTATACCGTGCTCGTGGACGGCGCCTCGGTCGGAACCGCGACCGCAAAGCTCGGCACTTCAAGCTCTGACGGCGGCAGCTTTGCGCCCGGTCAGAATCAGAACGGCGGCGCACAGCCGGGCGGCGTTTCCGGCTTCGGTGACGTTCCGCAGACCAGCTGGTTCGCGGACGCGGTCAAGTACGTGAGCGAAAACAAGCTGATGAACGGCACGAGCACCACGGCGTTCTCCCCGAACGGGAACATGAGCTGCGGAATGCTGATGACCGTATTGGCGCGTTATGCAGGTGAATCGACAGATGGCGGCACGGTTTGGTATGAAAAGGGCATGAACTGGGCAAAGAACAAGGGCGTATCCGATGGTTCTGCGCCGAACGCGAGCATCACCCGCGAGCAGCTCGCCGCCATGCTCTACCGTTACGCCGGCGAGCCGAGCGTGAGCGCTGACCTGTCCGCGTACACGGACGCGGTTTCGATTTCGCCCTACGCGGAAAAGGCAGTCGAGTGGTGCGTGGCGAAGGGCATTCTGAGCGGAAAGAGCGCGACGCGCCTCGCGCCGCAGGACACCGCAACGCGCGCGGAGTGTGCCGCCATGCTCCAGCGGTTTGCCGTGCTGTAAATTCCCGAAAACGCAACATATTAAACACAGATTCAACACAGGCGGACGGTAGACTGATTGCAGAGAACAAAAGGAGGCGGCTTTTATGCAGTCGAGCAGTCAGGCAGTCCGCGCGAAGGAGGATGAACCGTTCCTCGAACGCTTTATCGAAGCGCACGAGGGCTTCATCCTGCGCACGGCGTCTCGGCACGCCGGTCACACGGTGACAAGGAGTGATGATGAATACTCGGTAGCGCTCCTGGCGTTCTACGAGGCCGTCAAGGGCTACGACCCGGCAGGAGGCCCGTTCGGCGCATATGCGTCGCTCGTCATCGGCCGCAGGCTGGCGGACTACTACCGCGCATCGCACCGGTTCGATGCCGAGGTCAGCCTTGCGCCGCAGACCTTCGACGGAACGGTAGAGGAGGACGCGGGCGTGCAGCTCGCGGTCGTAGAGAAGCTCGGAGAGATGCGCACGGTCTGCGCCGCCGAGGAGATCGAGAGCGCGGACGAGCAGTTCGCAAAGTACGGCTTTTCGTTTTATGATCTGGCGTCCTGCTCACCGAAATCGGATAAAACGCGCCGCGGCTGCGGCATGGCGGCGGCAGCTCTCAGCCGCAGCGGCGTACTCGCCGCCTCGCTCCGGCGCACGCACGAGCTGCCGGTCCGCGCGCTCGCGAAGGAGAGCGGCGTATCCGCACGCCTCATCGAGCGCCACAGAAACTATATCGTTGCCGCGGCGCTGCTGCTGGACGGAGACTATCCGGTGCTCAGCAGCTATCTCGGCAGCATCAGAAGGTATCTGGAAGGGCAGAACAGAAGGGAGGCGGCAGTATGCGCGCAGTCGTGACCGAGATCAGAGAAACGAGCGCGGCGGTGCTGTGCGAGGACGGGCAGATCCGGCTGATTCCGGCGCAGAATTTTCAAAAAGGGCAGGAGATCACGCTCAGCGCGGGCAGGCGCCGTGTCCGCCGTCCGCTCATGTGGACCGCGTGCGTCGCGGTGCTGTGCGCGATGGCGACGACGAGCGTTTACGCGGTGTGCGAGCCGTATTCGAGCGTGACCGTGGACGGGGAGGAGAGCGTGGAATACACGCTCAACCGCTTTGATTGGGTGATCGGCACGCGCGTTTCCGGGGAAAAGCCGCCGAAGGGTGAGTCCGTGCCGCCCTTCACGCACGCGCGGGACGCCGTCCGGCAGGCGGTCGAGCGGGAGTACGCAAACGGACAGGAAAACGTCAGCATCACGGTCTCCTCGCACGACAGCGGCAGGGCAGAGGGCCTGTGCGAGATGCTCGAGAAGCCCGGAAACGGGCACGGGGACGATGGGGCGGAGCGCCCGGCGCTGCGCATCCGGACCGCGCCGCCCGCGAGCGAAAAGACGGGAGATATGTGACGCACAGTGAACAATCAGCATCGTGCGGCGCGCCCGAAGGCCTTGGGCGGTTTGCCTATAAAAACCATGCGCAATTCGGCTAATGCGCGGAAAATTTTCGCGCGGATACGGGTCTGCTTGCCAAACGGCGGTGGGGAGTGGTAAAATGATTGCAGAAACAAAAAAAGCAAGAGAAAACCTCCTGATGAGAGAGAAACCCGTGCTGAAAAGGAGAAAACTGCAATGAAGGATATCAAAGTCGGTATTGTAGGTCTGGGCCGTCTGGGCTCGGTACACGCACAGAACCTCGCGTTCAAAATCCCGGGCTGCAAGCTGGTCGCTGCCTGCTCGCTCGAGCAGAAGGAGCTGGACTGGGCGAAGGACTACCTCAAGGTAGAGTACACCACCACCGATTACAAGAAGATGGTCGATGAGGCAGACATCGAGGCTGTCGTTATCGTTTCCTCGTCGCCTGAGCACTGCTGGATGATCGAGTACGCGCTCGACGCCGGCAAGCATGTGTTCACCGACAAGCCGCTGGGCTGCTCTCTCGAGGAGTGCAAGCGCGCCGAGGCCGCTGTTGAGCGTCACCCGGACAAGCTGTTCTTCCTCGGCTTCATGCGCCGCTACGACCCGTCCTACGCAGATGCGAAGGCACAGATCGACGCAGGCCACATCGGCAAGCCGTATCTCGTCAAGGCGACCGGTCTTGACCCGGAGGCTCTGGTCGAGAGCTGCATCAAGTTCTCCAAGACCTCGGGCGGCATCTTCATCGACGCTGCATCTCACGACATCGACCTGATGCGCTGGTTCCTCGGCGGCGAGGTCACTGAGGTTTATGCCGCAGGCACCACCTTCAAGCATCCGGAGTTCGCTGAGAACGGCGACACCGAGACCGGCATGGCGATGCTGAAGTTCGACAACGGCACGGTTGCATTCCTGCACGTCGGCCGTACTGCGCCGCACGGCTACCACACCGAGACCGAGATCGTCGGCACCGAAGCGCACATTCGTGTTGCCGGTGTGCCCTGGAAGGACCGCGTCATGGTATACGACCAGTACGGCGCACGCCAGGAGATCATCGAGAACTTCCCGCAGCGCTTTGCAGAGGCATATCTGCTCGAGATGGTCGATTTCATCGACTGCATCCAGAAGGGCCGCAAGCCGGAGCTGACCGTTTACGACGGCACCAAGGCTACGCTCGTTACCTATGCGATCACCGACTCGTTCCATACGGGCAAGCCGGTGACTGTCAAGTACTAACGCACTTGACTCCAGGGGGGACGCTGTCCCCCCTGGATACCCCTCCGGTTCCGGAGAAACCGGAGGGGATACCCCCCT
>ERZ773169.107-NODE-107-length-116594-cov-19.264710_pt1 | contig 116594 bp, 82 predicted proteins | sample MGYA00580536_ERZ773169 | MGnify/ENA primary metagenome ERZ773169 (study PRJEB29015, sample SAMEA2737814) | human gut metagenome | biome: human gut; feature: human-associated habitat; material: faeces | place: China | collected 2012 ... | reverse complement strand
TGAAGGCATCTAAGCGTGAAGCCCCCCTCAAGATGAGATATCCCATTCGTAAGAAGTAAGACCCCTTGAAGACGACGAGGTAGATAGGGCAGAGGTGGAAGTGCAGCAATGTATGGAGCTGACTGCTACTAATCGGTCGAGGGCTTGACCAGAAACTGAGGAATCAGTGGAGCGGCAAGTGTCTGCATGGTTTCGGTTTTGTATATGTAGTTTTGAAGGTACATGTTTGATAAGAACATGAAGAAGAATCCGAAAGGGTTCTTTTTTTATTATCATAAAAACGCTATAAACAAAAAAGAATTTGCGCAATAAAATGGTGTGATATGCCATTTTATTGCGTTTTCGTTGTTCGAGGATTGCAGGAATTGCGAAGCAATGCAATCCATCAGTGTTTTCGGCATCAACGCCATAAACAGGAATGTAGTCCATTGTTGTTATGTCAGCCTGTGAGGTGTATGATTCTTCCTGCATGATTGTCTTTATTCCGGCATCAGATGCTTTGTAAATAATCATCTGTTTGAGCAGCCCTGTAGGCATTGAGACAAAGTTCTGGTTGTTCTGTGAACCCATGTCGCAGTCCTGTTTCCAGCGTTTGTTTTCGCCAAGAACAAGTGTACCGGCCTGATGTTCCATACAGTAGTTTATAATGCTGCGGCTGATTTTATGCACTGGTCCTTAATGAAATCGGCATGATGCCGGCTTAAGGCGCTCAGGTACCTAGAACTGGCATGCATGTGTTCATGTCCTTTTGTGATAATGCTGACAGCTTTGGCTTTCTTTTTGTGAAACCACTGGCACTCTGACAGAACAGCTCCGCCCTTGTACAGCATTGATGAACCATCATTGCATACGACAGCTGCGAAGTTGCTCACACCAAAGTCTATGGCGCATATGTTGGGCATGTCTGTATTATCTGCGGCAAAATTTTCACTTTCGAGGGTAAGACACAGGATGTATCTTCCATAATAAGGCTTAATTTTAACCTCTTTGAGGACGGAATCCGCTTCTACATTTGAAAGATAAAGGCGTTCCTTTCTACCCGGGAGTTTTAAATTAACACCATGATCTGCGGGATATCATATAGTACTTGTAACAAAATACAGACATCCGGTTCTTACCGGCGATGTAAAAACTGCTGTCTATGAACGGATTAATTATGTAGCTGAAAGCAGAGGGTTTAATATACTTGAGTTAAATGGGGAACTGGATCACATACATCTGCTTATTGAAGCGAACCCGCAGACTTCTCCGTCAGAACTTGTCAATGTAATAAAAACTCAGACGTCCCGCAAAGCTCGTAAGCTTTATGGCGATACATTGCTTAAAAAGTATTACTGGAAACCTTATTTTTGGTCTGACAGTTATTTTATTGCAACCGTAAGTGTAAATACTTTGGATGTAGTGAAAAATTATATTAAAAATCAGGGAATAAAATAAAACACAGCCATTCACCCACGCCTATGCAAGTATTATAGACGTGGTACTCTGGCTGATATGATAGAGAATAATAGAAACCCCAGAGCTGTTGGAGGTCAGATAACAGTTCCGGGGTTTTTTACTTTATAGAGAAATTTGTATCATAGAAAACGTTAATTATTTATTTTCTGGTGTATGCCATTCCCAGTTACGAACTTCTTCGATATCCTGTCCGTATTCTGCGATGTACTGTTTGTGTTCTACCAGTTTGTCGTTCATTTTCTGAATCAGGTAAGAACCGCGGTTTCCTAACTGTGGAAGGTGCATGATAGCATCTTTTACAAGGTTGAAACGGTCGATTTCGTTCTGAACTCTCATATCGAATGGAGTTGTGATAGTACCTTCTTCCTGATAACCATGAACAGATACATTCTGGTTGTCACGACGGTAAGTTAACTCATGAATCAGAGTTGGGTAACCGTGGAATGCGAAGATAACCGGTTTGTCTGTTGTAAACAGTGCATTGTATTCGCTGTCGCTTAATCCGTGAGGATGTTTGTGGTTGGACTCCAGTTTGAATAAGTCAACTACGTTGACTACACGAATCTTCAGTTCCGGAAGTTCATCACGCAAGATAGTAACAGCTGCCATTGTTTCAAGTGTTGGTGTATCACCGCAGCAAGCCATAACAAGATCTGGTTCTTCACCACAGTCATTACTTGCCCATTCCCAGATACCTACACCCTGTGTGCAGTGTTTAACAGCCTGTTCCATACTTAACCACTGATAACTTGGATGTTTGGATGCTACGATAGCATTTACATAGTTTTTACTCTTGATGCAGTGGTCGAAGCAGGATAATAAGCAGTTAGTATCCGGTGGAAGATACATACGAACTACGTCTGCTTTTTTGTTAGCGATATGGTCAAGGAATCCTGGATCCTGATGTGTAAATCCGTTGTGGTCCTGCTGCCATACATTTGATGTAAGAATGAAATTCAAGGAAGCAATTGGCTGTCTCCAGGAAAGCTGATTGCAGACCTTTAACCATTTTGCATGCTGTGCAGCCATGGAGTCTACAACACGGATAAATGCTTCGTAACTAGCGAAGAAGCCATGACGACCTGTTAACAGGTAACCTTCTAACCATCCTTCACACATATGCTCACTTAACATACTATCCATAATACGTCCGCCTCTTGCCAGGCAGTCATCTGTATCAAGCATTTCTGCGTTCCAGTCTCTCTTTTCTGCTTCAAATACTTTGTAGAGACGGTTAGACATACTTTCATCCGGTCCGAAGATACGGAAGTTTTTGTTATCCTGATTTAAGTTGAAGATGTCACGGATGTATCCGCCAAGTTCAATCATATCCTGAGCTTTTGTTTTTCCTGGGTCAACATCGATTCCATAAGTACGGAAATCCGGAAGTCTTAAGTCTTTCAGTAAAAGACCACCATTTGCATGTGGGTTAGCACCAAGACGAGCATTTCCCTTAGGAGCAAGTTCAGCCAGTTCCGGAATCAGACGACCATTTTCGTCGAATAATTCTTCCGGATGATAGCTTTCTAACCATTCCTGTAACAGTGGAAGATGTTCTTCCGGTTTTTCCATTGTAATCGGAACCTGATGAGCACGGAAAGAACCTTCAATCTGAAGTCCGTCAACAACCTTAGGACCTGTCCATCCCTTTGGAGTACGAAGAATAATCATTGGCCATACTGGACGTTCCGCATCGTTTTCTTTACGAGCATGTTCCTGAATTGCTTTGATTTTTTCGATTGCAGTATCCATAGTTTCTGCCATGAGTTTGTGCATTGTCATTGGGTCGTCACCTTCAACGAAGATTGGTTCCCAACCGCATCCTACAAAATAGCTTTCGATTTCTTTGTGAGAAATACGAGAGAAGATTGTAGGGTTGCTGATTTTATATCCGTTCAGATGAAGAATCGGAAGGACAGCACCGTCTGTAATTGGGTTTAAGAATTTATTTGACTGCCAGGAAGTAGCCAGAGGACCTGTCTCGGCTTCACCATCACCGACAACTACAGTAGCGATTAAGTCCGGGTTATCAAATACTGCACCAAATGCATGAGCGATAGAATAACCAAGCTCGCCACCTTCGTTGATAGAACCTGGAGTTTCCGGAGCACAGTGGCTTGGAACACCGCAAGGGAAGGAGAACTGTTTGAACATTTTCTTCATACCTTCTTCATCCTGGCTGATGTTTGGATAAATTTCACTGTAAGAGCCTTCCAGATAAGTGTTTGCAATCATGAAGTTTCCGCCGTGTCCCGGACCGGAAAGTAAAATCATATCCAAATCGTAACGTTTGATTACACGATTACAATGAACGTAAACAAAGTTCTGACCTGGTACAGTTCCCCAGTGACCAACAATTTTTTTCTTAATCTGGTCCATAGACAATGGCTTTTTAAGAAGCGGGTTGTCTAAGAGATAAAGCTGACCAGCAGATAAATAATTAGATGCACGCCAATAAGCATCCATTTTATCTAACATTTCCTGAGATAATGGCTGTTTTTCAAGACAAGTATTCTCTGACATGTGTTTCCTCCTAGTAAAATAGATTTCTAATTGTTAATTATTTGATGGTGTAATCATAACATAAGTTCAAAAATTCGTTAAATCATTTATTTTGATTCTATTTATATCAAAAAGTTATGGATAGAAAAAAAGAATGAGGGTGTCCCAAAAGTCATGAAATGACTTGAGGGGTTGCCCTCTTGCTTTCCGTAAAAAAGTGTAAAAAAATAGAGAACGGCGTGGTAACCGTTCTCTATTTCCACCTTATTATGTGATATAATAAGGATGGTGCTTTTTATTTGTTTGAAATAAACGATATATAGCCAGTTTATTTAGAAGCAGATATAGCAGGAAAAAACAGGCGAAGGGAGAAAATGCATGAAATGTTTTAGAGGAGGGTAGCCGGACAGAAGCAGGAGAAAATGAAATAACAAGAAGGAGGAAGAACATGAAGAAAAAAATGAAACGTATTCTGGCGGTAGTTGTTACCTTTGTCATGCTTCTGGGAAGCCTGCCGGTATATGCTGCCGGAGGAGATGCGGAGCGGACAGGGAATGATGAGAGCGCGTCGTTCTGGCTGCAGGAGTATGATCTGAATAGCGGGCTGGAGACCGACAAGGCATGGTATCCGGACGAAAGCGGGTTGATTGAAGTACCGCTTCTGGATCGGACAACGAAAAATAACAGCCCTCTTCAGAGCTATACGGAATACGGCATAGCTCTGAAGGACGTGAATGGACTGGATGCATATAACCTGTATCTGGATTTTAACGGCATCCGGGAAAACAGTGATTATGATTACAGCACAACGAACTATGGAACCTTTGGTATTTCCGCTGATTTGAAAGCCGCTCTGGACAGCGCGCTCAGTCAGCAGGGATCTGCAGAGTTCAAGATTGAGTATAAGGGCGCAACCTATACCGTACGCCTTTTGAACGAGCATGATCAGGGAGAACAGCCGGAAGAGCCAGATCAGACAGAGGCTGTACAGCATGTTATAGAGCTCATCAATGCCATCGGAGAGGTAACTAAGGAAAGCGACGATGCCATTAACGCAGCCCGGGAGGCCTATGACAGTCTGACATCAGAGGAGCAGGGACAGGTTTCCAATTACGATGTTCTGGAGGCGGCCGAAGAGGCATATAAAGCCCTGCTGGGCGGCGTGGTAGAGATTTATGACGAGAACGGGCTGCGGGAAATAGCGGCTGACGGAAATTACCGTCTTATGTCTGATATCGAACTGACGGCGCCGTGGACACCAGTCAGCGGCTTCGCCGGAACCCTGGACGGGAACGGCCATGTAATCAGCGGACTGCAAATTTCCGGGGCCGGTTTCTTCTTTTCCACGGAGAAAGGCGCCGTGATACAGAACCTGGGACTGGAAGGTACGGTAAATCATCCCGGCTACAGCCCGGCCGGCGCACTGGTGGGGCGGGCAAACGGCTCAACGACCATCACCGGCTGTTATACGAATGTGGCGGTAACGGCGGATTCCATGGAGCATGTGGGCGGAATCGTAGGTGAAGCCCGGGCAGCCTGCGTAATCGAAAACTGTTATTCTCTGGGAACATTGACAGGAGGAACCAGCTTTGCTTACGCGGGAGGAATTATCGGAAGAAACGGAAGCGCGGAAACGACGGTCAGCAACTGCTATACCACTGCGGCTAAAGCGGTGGGATATTCCGATGCCGCGCCGGGAAGCAATAACTACTGCGCGTCCGGAGACGATGCGTACGCGTCACAGATCCCGAAGGATATGGATGAATTTTTAAGCGCTCTGAATAACGGAGGAGACGCCTATAAAGCAGGAGATGCCGGCGGTCTCGGTTATCCGGTGCTGTCCTGGCAGGGTGCGGCAATTTCAGATGATGAAGCGGCGGCAGCGGCAGTGGAAGCGCTGATCGATGCCATCGGAGAGGTGACAGCGGAGAGCGGGGACGCCATCGATGCGGCCCGGAAAGCGTACGACGCCCTGACAGACGGGCAGAAGGCGCTGGTTTCAAATTATGAAACGCTGACCGCGGCGGAGGAGGCTTACGCAGCCCTGGACGAGGAACCCCAGTCTTCCGTGAAAGTATATTATGTACTGCCCGACGGCGATCCGCAGGAAGTCCAGGCGGGTGATACCGTCAATATCGCCCCGGAATATGCAAGCGGACAGGTACAGCTGTATTATGAGGGCGTGCCGGCGGAAGAGTCCAGTATGACCGGTATGCGCTTTGGAGACAGTAATTTCTACCGGGTGGGAAACAGCCTGTACTTTACGGATGCGGCGGTTTCCTCAAAAGTAGACGTCGTACATTACAACAGCAGCTATCAGGTCGATAAGGTGTATTTCAGCTTTGCGCTGACCCGGGAAGACCCGGATATTGCGAAGGATCCGTCTGTAACCTACCATCAGGACTCGGAAAACAGAAGCATTACGCTGGATAACGGGTACCGCTTTGCCATTCCTGTGGGAGATACCGGAAAATTCAGCTACCAGAACGTGGCAGACGCCAGTGAATGGGTTTCTTCCAATCCGGAGGTGGCAGAGGTACAGTCGGCTGGCACCCTGACAGCCGTGGGTGCGGGTGAAACGAAGGTTTCTCTGAATAACGCAGAAGGAGAGGCTATTTACAGTTATACCGTAGAAGTTGCGGACCTGAAAGTTTATTATGAAAACAGTGATACCGGTGAAAAGACGGAAATAGAGAATGGCTCCACATTCACCATCCCAACTTCCGGAAGCGGAAAGGTCGTGATGGAGGGCTATACGCCGGGAGCCGGAAAAATGACGATATGGGATGTGCTGGACGAGGAAAGCTGGAATAAAGGCGTGGGCGTAGGTACCTATACCGGAGATATAACTGTGACGTCGCCGGATACCGTAGAGGTCGCGTTAAAGGGCTCCAAGTCTCCCTATCTGACCGGTACCTATGATTTTATCCTGTTCCGTTTTAAGCTGCAGGCCGTCGCCTATGAGATAGAGGAGCTCCGGGTGAATATCAATGATGAGACTGTAGCTGACGGAGGCAAATGGACACTGGAAGGCAGCGCGTCCGTAGAACTTGCAATTTCCGGAAAATACCAGGGGACAGAAAAATTTGTCAGCCTTTCCAGAGCGGATTATGAGATCCAGGGCAATGACCGGATGGAGATTTCTGTCTACGACAGCGGTACGTATGTTGAATTTACCGAGCCCGGAGAAGGCGATCTGATAATAACATACGGCGAGGGGAAAACGCACACGATCCATATGGAATCTACATATGTCCCGATAGAAAGCATGAAGCTGGAGCTTCCGAAAACCTTCCCGCTGCACCGGCTGAATTATGCCCTTGGAAATGGCGATAACTATCAGGGACTTCAGCAGAATATACTGAATGCGGCCCTGACCGTCACTCCGGCAAATGCAAGCTATATCCATGACGTACAGTGGAGCAGCAGCGATGAAACAATAGGAGAGTGGTGGAATACTTTTGAGAATGGAATCATCGGCCATAATGCGGGAACGATAACGGTTACCGCATCCGTGCAGGATGGAGAGAATCCCGTTTCCGCAAGTGACGATGTGACTTTTTACTGGGAGCATCCCATTGAAAAACTGGAAGCCGGGGAAGACGAGCTGACGATCCAGGTAGGGGAGCAGGCATCCCTGCCCATCGTTTATACCCCGCAGCAGCCGTCCCAGGCCCTGATCACCTGGACCCAGGAGGGCGACGGAGAAGTAGAAGTGACCCGCGGGGTGAACAGCGAGTACGACTGGTTCTCCAATACCAACTATTATGTGACGGGCGTAAAGGAAGGAACCGTTACCATTACAGGAACCCCGGCTGCGGCTGCCGAGGGTACAAGCCCGTCCGTGACATTTACCATTCATGTGGGAAGCGGTGGAGAGAAACCGGTGCTTCCGGATACCACAGAGCTTGTAAGCACCTGGAAGGCGTCTATTCAGAAATATTATGAAGGTTCCGAACCGTCCTGGACATACGGGATGGAGTGGAACATCATCGCTCTGGAGCGTGCCGGTATCGACATGGGAGTGGATAAAGAGGCTTATCTTGCTTCTGTAAAGGAGGAGCTGGCAGACGAGTACGGTGATCTGACGGCTGACGGAAAGCCCACGGATCTGGAAAGAACAGCTCTGGCTATGTATGCCCTGGGACTCGACCCCAGAAACATTGAGATGGAGGACGGAAGTACGGTAGACCTGATCCAGTGGATACTGGACAGCGAGAGGATCAGCGAAGGCACCAATGAGGCGGCTTACGCATTGCTGGCGGTAGATGCAAATGCAGTAAATATTCCAGAGGGAAGCCGATGGAACCGGGATACGCTGATGGAGGAGCTTTTATCCTTCCAGGCAGATGACGGAAGCTTTGTGCTTTCCAAACCGGTATCCGGAACAGGCTCCATAGATATGACGGCCATGTCCTTGCAGGCCCTGTCCAGATATACAGACCGGGAGGATGTGCAGGCGGCTGTCGATAAAGCGCTGGACTACCTGAAGCGCAATATTAACATGGGCGACTACGGTACGGTAGAATCCAACGACCAGGTAATCCTGACGCTGCTGATGCTGGGCATCGCCCCCTCGGATGATGACAGTGGATTTACGTCCTGGGGCGCGAATATTTTCACCGCGACAGATGAGTACAGAATCGAAAGCGGCGGTTTCGCCCATACGAAGGGCGGCGCCGTAAATGAAATGGCTACGCAGCAGACCCTTCTGGCCGTAGCGGCCTGGGAGAGATTCGCGGCAGGAGAAAACGATATCTATGATATGACCGACGTTATGGGCGGTGAAGAGCCGGAGGAAGCGCAGGCAGTTATAGATCTGATTGATCAGATCGGAACCGTGACCCTGGAGAACCGGGAGGCTATTGAAGCAGCCCGGAACGCATATGACGCGCTGACAGAGGAGCAGCAGAGCTATGTGACGAATTACAGCGTTCTGACAGCGGCGGAGGCGGAGCTGAAAGCCCTTGAAGAGCAGGCGGCCGATCAGGCGGCGGCGGACGCCGTAACAGAGCAGATCAACAGCCTGCCGGCGGCAGACGCGCTGACACTTGAGGATAAAGCAGCAGTGGAGGCGGCGCGCGAGGCCTATGAAGCGCTGACGGATGCACAGAAACAGTATGTGACAGAAGAGACGGTGACAGCTCTGGAAGAGCTTGAAAACAGAATTCAGGAGCTGGAAGATGCGGAAGAGCCGGAACAGGCGTACGTGACAGTCGCCATAGAAAAATTCACCATCGGCCAGGGTTATCTCGTTGAGCCTGTCCTGGTGGAAATCACAGAAGGCGAATCCACGGCGCAGATCCTTGACAGGGTTTTGGGTGAAAACGGCCTTCGCTATGACAATACAGGAAGCGTAGACAGCAGCTTCTATCTTTCCTGGATTCTGGATGAGGCAGGAAGCCTGACGGCAGAGTTTCCGGAGATTTCCCTGAAGCACGCGGAAGAACAGGGCATTAAAATTACAAATCCCAGAAGAAGAGCCACGCTGGGTGAATTTGATTATACCAATCATCAGTCCGGCTGGATGTATACGCTGAACAATGATATGCCGAATGTGGGCATGAGTGATACGGAGCCGAAAGACGGAGATGTGATCCGGATCCGTTTTACGGCGATGAAAGGGGATCTCTGTTCCGGAAACGGTTACGTGGACGATCCGTTTGTACCGAATGTGAACGGCGACAGTATTACGAAGCTGCTGGCGGAATTTAACGGCAGAGAGGATAAAGAAGAGCTGCTGGAGTACGCAAATGTGCAGAAAGCCTACGAAGGCGCGGTAGCGGCCATCAGCGACATTACCTGCGAACAGACGGCTGTGGATGCGGCGGAGCAGGCCCTGAGGGATGCAATTGCAAATCCCTCCAATCCGGAAGAACCGCAGATACCGGAGGAAGCGCAGGCAGTTATGGATCTGATTGAAGAGATCGGAACCGTGACTCTGGATAGCCGGGAGGCTATTGAAGCAGCCCGGAACGCATATGACGCGCTGACAGAGGAGCAGCAGAGCTATGTGACGAATTACAGCGTTCTGACAGCGGCGGAGGCGGAGCTGAAAGCCCTTGAAGAGCAGGCGGCCGATCAGGCGGCGGCGGACGCCGTAACAGAGCAGATCAACAGCCTGCCGGCGGCAGACGCGCTGACACTTGAGGATAAAGCAGCAGTGGAGGCGGCGCGCGAGGCCTATGAAGCGCTGACGGGAAACCAGAAAGCGCTGGTAACTGAAGAGACTGTACAGAAGCTTGCAAATCTGGAAGCAAAGATTGCTGAGCTGACGGATGATGCAGAGGCAGCTGCAGAGGTGGAGCAGGAAATTGTATCTCTTCCATCTGCAGAAGAGCTTACATTGGAAGATGCTCCGGCTGTAAAAACTGCGAATGCGCATTATGAAGCGCTGACGGATGAACAGAAATCCTTGATTTCTGCAGACATTGTAGAAAAGTTACAGAAGGCCGTGGAACAGATGGCAATACTTGAAGAGCAGGCGGCCGATCAGGCGGCGGCGGACGCCGTGACAGAGCAGATCAACAGCCTGCCGGCGGCAGACACGCTGACGCTTGCGGATAAAGCGGCAGTGGAGGCGGCCCGCGAGGCCTATGAAGCGCTGACGGACGCGCAGAAGCAGTATGTAACTGAAGAAACGATGGCTGTCCTGGAAAAATGCGAGAACAGGATTCAGGAGCTGGAGAGTGCTGAGAATCCGGATGGGCCGGATGTAACGCCGACCCCGACTCCAGATGAAGAGGTGACACTGACATACCAGAATTATCCGATATCTGTGACCGGAAAGGGCCTGAGCGGCTGGGAACTGAGACTGGAAGCCCTGACAGCTTTTGACAGTGATGTAAAGCTGATGCAGAAGGAAATTACCTCGAAGGAAGCCCTGATTCGCCTGTACAGTGCGGCTCTCTATAAGGATGGACAGGAAGTTCAGCCGGAGGGAGAGATCACCCTGAATATCCAGGTGGGCGAAAAATACAACGGAAAGACTTTGAAGGTTCTGCATGTGGCAGATGGCAAAGTAGAAACGCTGACTGGGACAGTAACAGAAGGGGTTCTGAAAGTGACGGTGAGCACGCTGGGCAAGTTCGGCACAGTTGTGGACGCGTCTACAGTAAGCACTGGAGACACAGGAAACGGATCCGGCAGCGGTACAGGTTCTTCCACAGCTGGAGGCGCGGCGGGAACAGGAAGTGTCCAGACCGGTGATGAAACGGATCTGCTGCCGTATGTTTCGGCGCTGATTCTGGCGGTGGGCGCAGGCATTGTCCTCGCAGTGTTCAGCAGAAAAAGAAGCACGGCGGAAAAATAAAAAAACAGAAAAACAGTCAGAAGCCTCTGCCCGGATTCTGTCCGGGCGGGGGCTAAAAGGCTTTTACAGCAGGAGGTTGTAGATATGGCAGAAAACAGAGGACCGGCAGAATGGAGAGATAAGCTATGAAATATAAAGTATGCAGCATGCTGCTGGCGGCTGCCCTGGCTTTTCCCTGTGGCCGGTTTCCGCCAGGGCCGATGCTCTGGAGACCGGCGGGGACTTCCGGGAAGGAATCATTCCGGCCCGCGTATTTCAGAATCTCCGGTCAACGGGAGAAGAGGGTGTCCCAAAAGTCATGAAATGACTTGAGGGGTTGCCCTCTTGCTTTCCGTAAAAAAGTGTAAAAAAATAGAGAACGGTTACCACGCCGTTCTCCATTTCCACCTTATTATGTGATATAATAAGGTATGCCTACATTTAAAGATTATACTATGGCTCAATTACAATTACCACTGTCTTTTGAAGATTTCATTCCTGAAAATCATCTTGTGCGGGTCGTAAATACAGTTGTGGAATGTTTGGATTTAAAACCACTCTACGACAGATACAAAGAAGGCGGATGCCCGGCGTATCACCCTAAGATGATGCTGAAAGTTATGATCTATTCATTCTCCCAGAAAACATACTCTTCTCGCCAGATAGCGAAATCTCTTCGGGAAAACATCAACTTTATGTGGATCGCAGGCGGAAACAAACCAGACTTTCGGACGATAAACCGCTTTCGCCTGGATATGAAGGATGTTATAGAAGATGTGTTCTATGAAGTCGTCAAACTTTTGATTGAAAAAAAATACATAAAGTTGCAGAATTACTTTTTGGATGGTACGAAAATAGAAGCCAATGCCAATAAGTATACTTTTGTATGGAATAAAGCGGTAGGCAACTATGACCGCAAACTGGATGAAAAGATAAAGAACCACCTTCGTGAAATAGACCGCATTGTGGCAGAGGAAAATGAGATTTATTTAGAGGATGATTTGGAAGAAACGGGCGTAAACAGCCGCATTACGACAGGGCAGGTGGAAGGTGTTGTGAAAAGCATAGATAAAAAGCTTGCCAAAAATCCTATGGATAAAAAATTAAAGAAAAAAGCGAAGGAATTCAAAAAAGATATCCTTCCAAGAAAACAAAAATATGAAGAGGCCTTTGCTATATTTGAAGGACGCAACAGTTATTCCAAAACAGACCATGATGCCACCTTCATGCGTATGAAAGAGGACGCCATGCTTAACGGGCAGCTAAAACCGGGCTATAACGTACAAATCGGCACTGAAAACAGATATATTGTAGGCTTTACCATCCATCCAAATCCAACGGACACCAAAACCATGATCCCCCACTTAAAACATTTAGAAAAAAGATTAGGGCGATTACCGGAAAACATCGTTGCAGATGCAGGCTATGGCAGCGAAGAGAATTATGAATATCTGGAAGAAAAGAATCTGGGCAGCTATGTGAAATATAACAAGTTTCATTGGGAAAAGAAAAAGAAAAACAGAGAGAATCCGTATCTGACAGATAACTTACCCTATATAGCGGAAACAGATCGCTTTGTCTGCCGCAACGGAAAGCAGTTGTTACATATTGGAAACCGGAAATATGTGACGGAAGCCGGGTATGAAACCAGAAGGGATTATTACCGATGCGAGGATTGTACTGGTTGTCCATATGCAACGGAATGCAAGAACACAGATAAAAATCGTACAATCATGGTATCCCACCGGCTAAATGAACTAAAAAGGAAAGCAAATGCAAACCTTTGCTCCAAAAGAGGACATAAGCTTCGTTCACAAAGAGTTGTGGAAGTGGAACAGGTCTTCGGCAGGATCAAAGGTTGTTGGTCATTCCGACGATTTCATTTACGTGGAGCAGACAAAGTTAAAATTGAATGGGGACTGTTGGCAATTGCCCATAATATCGCAAAAATGGCACTGGAAGGATAAGAAACCAGTGCCATTTTTAATGGAAATCGTTATTTTAAAGAAAGAGAAGAAGGATGCCCCTCTCTATGTCTGACTTTATAAATCATAGTTTTGGGACACCCTCATTCTTAAATTATTTTTTTACCAGTAGGAGTTTTACAAAAACTGGCTGAATTCTACTTTTTCTTTATTTGGTCCTTCGATTGTGAAGAAGCGTACTCCATTTTCCCAGAATGGAAGAAAATGAATCGTATCGGAAGTTGTATTCAGTCCGTTTTCGTTAATATAGTCATAAATTTCTTCGATATTTTTGACATCGATAGCTACGTGGTCAATCGCACCGGATTCTAATTTAGCTGATTTATTTTCATAAGTTTCTATGACAAGAGTTCCTAATTTTAAGAAAGCAACACGTTCATTGGCTTCTTCGTTTACAGTTTCAAATGCAGTTTCAAATCCAAGTTTGTGATAAAAAGCAATTGTTGTTTCAATGTCGTTTGTAGGAATTCCAATGTGCTGGATTCCGGTAGAGTAAGTTGTTAAATCCATGTTTTATTCCTTCTTTCTTATATTGAATAGTTTTGTTTATTTGTCGAATATCCGCTTGACTCGTTTTTCGACTTCGCTTAAATCAGGCATTGCGGGGATTGCCCCTTTCTTCTCAACGCATAAACTTGCTACAGCATTGCCGAATCGTGCAAAGTTGTCCAACTCGTTCAAGGAAAGTTCTTCCGGTCGTTTTCCGACCTGATTGATTTGATATAAGAATCCACCCCAGAAGGAATCTCCGGCACCATTGGTGTCAATAACATGGCTCTTAAAACCAGCGACCTGCCGTCCTCCTTCTTTTTTTTTTTTTAATACTTTTCTTTTTACTTACGCTTATTACTTAACTGTAAGTTAAGTATATAATAAGAGGAAAAATATGTCTATTGACATAAAAAACAATTTTTTAAAACTTATTTTGGTTAAAATGCACATAAAATATTCTTGTTTGCGTTTCATAGTATACTGTATTAAAATGGAACTATGACTGAAAAGTATGGAAAAGCAAGGAGGACAAAATGAGCGAACGAGGCGTTACTACGATTACATTAAAACAGATTAATAAAGAAAAGGTATATCAATATATTTATCGTACGAAACAGACTTCAAAACTTCAGATTGTGCAGGATTTAAAGATGGGTCTGTCTACCGTCAGTCAAAATTTAAATGTGCTTGAAGAAGAAGGTCTGATTCAAAGAGATGGCTATTTCGAATCAACGGGTGGAAGAAAGGCACAGGTGATTCAGATTGTATCAGATGTCCGGATTTCAATAGGAATTGGAATTTTAAAAAAAATGTTTCATATTGTTGCAATTGATTTATATGGAAAGGTGATTGCAAAAGACACCATTGATCTGGATTATAGCGATACAGAAGAATATTATGAAAAGGTAGCAAATAAAATAGATGAATTTATAGAAGAATACAAATATCAGAAAGAAAGAATCCTTGGTGTCTCGATTGCAACTCAGGGAATTATTTCTCCGGATGGTTCCGGAGTCATGTATGGTACGATTATGAATAATGTGAAGATGCGTCTGTCTGATTTTTCTTCTAAGCTGCCTTATCCATGCCGTCTGGTACATGATTCAAAAGCGGCTGCTTATCTGGAATTATGGAATCATTCGGAACTCGACAGTGCAGTGGTGTTTTTATTAAATCGCAACCTTGGTGGAGCGATTATTACAAATCGAAAGGTGCATGAAGGAAGTTTCATGCATAGCGGAGTGATTGAACACATTTGCATTAATTCAGATGGACCGTTGTGTTATTGTGGAAACCGTGGCTGTCTGGAAACCTATTGTTCCGCAAATTCACTGTCTGAAATTGCAGGAATGTCAATAAAGGAATTTTTTGAAAAACTAAGAGAAAATAAAGAGGAGAATATAAAGCAAATCTGGAAAGAGTATTTAAAACATCTGGCATTTGCCATGAGAAATCTGAATCTGGTCGTTGACGGACCGATTATTATCAGTGGGTATCTGGCACCCTATTTTATGGAGAATGATTTGAATTATCTGCTAAAACAGATCAATTTATCGCTTCCATTTGAGTTTCCAAAAGAAAATCTAATAGTTGGGACAAATGGACAGTACACTCCGGCAATCGGTGCGGCTCTTTTCTATGTGAAAAAGTTTATTGATGGAATTGCTCCGATGATTTAACTTTCCGGTGGCCGAGATGATAATCACGACGACAGGATTTGTTGTATATAAAAAGTCTGATATTGCTAAAAGAAAGTTTTAAACTTGCTTTACAAAAATGGAAAAATAAAGTATAATTACAGAAAATAAATAAGTTTTAAAACGGTCCTTGACGAAATAATGAAAACAGAAAAAATGATTTAAGATAGGTTAAAAGGTAAGCTCGGTGAGAAACCGGCGCAGTTTCCCCTACTGTAACACAGATGTTGTGAAGCCAGAAAACTGCCGTTTTGTGAATTTAAATTTATTTTCGGGAAAAGAAAGTAAATTTATTTTTGTGTATGTGAATAAACATTTTAAATATGTGATAGCAACTCTGGCATGCGAAAAGTAAAGAAAGAAATTTCCCGTGATCTGGGAGATTTCTTTTTCTTTACCAATTTAGCTTAATGAAAAGGAAAAGAATGGATAAGACAATGGGACAAATATTAACGTGGAAAGCAAAAGAAAAAAATGTTTTTACCAGAGCACAGGGAAAGAAAGTACGGGAAAAAGAACTGGTACTGGCTTCGGATTGCAGAAAGATAGAAGATGAAGCACTGATGAATAACGTAAAAATTAAAAGAGTACAGATTCCTTCATCGGTAACAGAAGTCGGAAAACAGAGCTTTGCAAATTGTACAGCTTTAAATGAGCTGTGTTTTGATAACATAGAAAGAATTAAGCAGGAAGCATTTTCGTGTTGCATCAGAGTTCGGAAAGCAGAATTTTCCAAAAAACTGCAGTACATTGGAAAAGGTGCTTTTTTTCGGTGTAAAAAACTGGAAACAGCGACTTTTCCTGAAAGTGTAACGTGTGTGTATCTAGCGGAAGAGGTATTTTATGGATGTGAAAGTCTGAAGGAAATTAAGATTCCAAAGTCTGTCCAGGAAATTAAAAGTCGTGCCTTTTATAAATGTTTAAATCTTGAAAAGGTAGAATTTCCATTGGCACTTCGGAAGATTGGTTCTCAGGCATTTTATCAAACAGCATTAAAAGAACTGGAACTTCCGGATGGACTGCGTGAGATTGGAGACAGTGCATTTTTAAAATGTAACAATCTGGAATCCGTGAAAATTCCAGAAAGTGTGAAGCGGATAGAAAAATGGGCATTTCATGGATGTCATCGTCTGAAAGTAGTTGAGATTGCTCATGAACCGGAATTTATCGGAGACTGGATTGTAAACAAAAGTACGGTGATACGGTGCAGAAAAGACAGCAAAGTAGAAGCATACTGTAAAAAGTTTGAATTTGCAGTAGAATACATAGAGTGAAAAATACTGCGGACGGTTATGAATTATTTTATTATAACACAGTAGACACAAGGATAAATGAAGACCTTTCCTGATGGGAAGGTCTTTTTTTATATAACACAAAAGAAATAATGCACTCTCAAAGCGCATAAAAAGAAGGAGGAAACAAAATGAAACAGAAAAAGAACAATCGATTTCTGGCAATGCTGATGGCGATGTTAATGATTGTATCAACTGTTGCAACGGGCTGGTATCCGGTTGTTGCAAAAGCAGATACAAACACAGGCATTACCTTAACTGTAATCGGCGATACCGGAAATCACAGTAAAAATCTGGATGAACATACCGGATATGTGTATTGGTTAAAAGACCAGCCGCTTAATATTGATGTAAACAGTCTGGAAAGTTATTATGTGGCTGAAAACTGTAAAGACCAGATTAAGGCTGCATTAAAAGAAGCAAAGATTGACTATCATTTTTCAGATGAAGGCAGCTGCTACCCAGATGATATGAAAAATAAGGACGGAGTTGACTTACAGAGTAACTGGAGTGCAGGATACTGGTCTGTTATCGTTCAGTACGCAGATGGCTCTTTTAATTCCAATGGATGGAGTAGTTATGATGGAGCTGCCCAGCTTCAGGATGGATGCCGTCTGATTTATTACTGGTCAGACAATCCGACAAATGACTGTCGTCTGACCACAGATGATTCCTGGAATACCCAGCTTAACTATGATACGGATGCTGTAACAGGACTTCGTTTTTCAACAGAGGAACAGCCAGATGCTGCATTAACAGAAATCGAAACAGAAGTTGGTTCGGATATTGATTTATTGACAAATTTTACAGCACCGGCTCAGACAACCGTATCAAAAGCATTAAACTGGACTTCCAGTAATCAGGATGTTGCAACGGTTACAGCATCTGAAACAGGTGCAGTCGTAACTCCAAAATCAGCAGGAACAACTACCGTTAAAGCTTCTATGGTTAATACCTTAGGAGACACCGTTGAAGCAGCCTGCGATGTAAAAGTTACTTCAAACGGTACAACCGTAACAGATCTTTCCTTTGCGGAGGGAACTGAAATTTCCATGGCTCCGGGTGCGGTAAAAACTCTGACACCGGTTTATACACCAGAACTGGAAAAAGGTGAAACGGCACCGGCTTTAACATGGGAATCTTCTGATAAAGGAGTTGCTGATATAAACGCACAGAATGGCGAAATTACAGCAAAAACTCCAGGTACTACTGTAATCAAGGCTTCCTTTACCAATAATAAAGGTACAGTAGTCAGTGCAGAGTGCAAAGTAACAGTAGAACAGATTGCAGTGACAAAAATTGCTCTGGACAAAGAAAGCCTGAGTTTAAAAGAAGATGCAGAAAGCAAATTAAATGTAACATTTGAACCTGCAAATGCAACAGAAGATTTAGATGTTAAATGGGAATCTGATGATAAAAATGTAGCAACCGTAACAGGTGAAGGCAAGAGCGCAACTGTAAAAGCAGTTGGAGCAGGAAGTGCTACAATTACTGTAACAGCAGGAACATTCAAAGCAAGTTGTGAAGTAACAGTAAGTGCTGCACAGCCTATGGTAAAAGAGTTTGTATTTGCATCCGATAAAAACGGTGAAAATGTTTATGCGATGCAGTCTGAATTAGATGCAAAGACAAAAGAATGTACAGTTGTAGTACCGGAAATGGTAAATACATTTTATTTAAAACCGGTTTTAAGTGATGATGCAGAAGTTAATACAATTACTGCAAACTACAAAAACTATAACTATACAAAAGATTTAACAAAAGCTATGCCGGCAAATGAATTTACACAGTTTAGCGGTGTAAATCGTGTGCTTCAGTCTGACATTGAAGCAAGAGAAATGTCAATTGATGTAACTTCAAAAACCGGTAAAACAGAAACTTATAAAGTTCATATTATTCGTGAGACGACCCTTTCCGGTTTAAATGTCACAAAAGCAGATGGAACAAAAGTGACATTAGATCCGGTTTTCAATGCAAGAAAAAAAGAATATACGATTGTTGTTCCTAAGACATTAGAAAGTGTAGTATTTAAAGCAACTGCAAGAACCGCTGCCAATTCTGAAATTAAAGTAAACGGAAAGACAGCAGAAAACGGTGAATACACACTTGCCTTAACCGGAGACGATGCAAAAGTAGTTACAGAAATTGAGGTAGGAAATGAAAATACTGTTGCAGGTAAATATACAGTTTCTATCTTAAGAGAAGAACCTGTTACGATTACTTTTGAAACAGAACCGAAAGATGCAATTATCACAGTTATTGACAAAGATAAAATCAAAGCAGGCGGAGAAGACGGCATTTATAAAGTTCTTCCGGGAACTTATACCTATACGGTATCTAAGACCGGTTATGTAACAAAACATGAAGAGATTACAGTAGAGAAAGACACTGTTATCAAAGCTTCTCTGGAAAAAGCGCAGAGCAGCAACTTAAAAGATTTAGACTGTGACTGGGCTGGATTTAGAAAAGATGGAAGTAATCAGGCTGTAACAAGTGCAAAGACAGCAGCCACACCGGAAACAGCATTCCAGAAATGGGAAAAGAAAGTCGGAGAAGGGTTCAGCAACTGGGCAGTCAGCTCTCCGATTATCGTAGACAACAATCTTTACTGCTATGCAGGAAAACAGCTTCTTAAAATTAACAAAGAAACTGGAGAAATCATTGCAAGTGCAGAAATGGCCGGAAACAGCAGTTTTGGAATCAACCCTCCATGCTACGGTGGTGGAATGATTTTTGTCGGACTTGCAGGTGGAGCAGTACAGGCATTTAATGCAGAAACTCTGGAATCCTTATGGGTATTTAAAGATACACTTGGAGGACAGCCAAACTGTACGATTCAGTATTCTGATGGATATATTTATACAGGATTCTGGAACAGTGAAACAAAAGATGCAAACTTCGTATGTGTTTCTGCAACAGATGAAGACCCAGATAATCCGACAGAAACAAAATATGCAACCTGGACTTATGCCGTACAGGGTGGATTCTATTGGGCAGGTGCTTATGTAACTGATAAATACGCAATCGTAGGAAGCGATGATGGAGAATCCGATTCAACAAGTGATTCTTCTTATGTATATTGCTTTGATAAGCTGACTGGTGAAGTAGTTCAGAAAGTCGGTCCGCATCATGGCGATATCCGTTCAGATATCTCCTATTATGACGGAAGAATTTATTTTACATCAAAAGGTGGATATCTGTATTCCTATAACCTGAAGGAAGACGGAACAATTGATACAGAAAATCTGATCGAGCCAATCGAAATCGGAAAAATGAGCACAAGTACTCCGGCAATCGCAAATGGTCGCTGTTATGTAGGTTCTTCTTACGGTTCAAATTTCAGTGGAACTTATGGAATCTCAGTTGTAGATATTAATGAGGAAACAGGTGCAATGAGTCTTGAATATGTAGTATACACAGATGCTTATCCTCAGACTTCAGGTGTTGTATCAACAGGTTACAAAGGATATAACTATGTATACTTTGCAACAAACGGACCAAGCGGAAATCTCTGGGTGGTAAAAGATGCTCCTGGAATGACAGAACCGGATGAAGGAAGTCAGGTTCTGTATACACCGGAACACAAACAATACTGCATCTCCAGCGTAGCTGTGGACAAAGATGGTACCATTTACTTCAAGAATGACTCTGCTTATATGATTGCAGTTGGAAATTCCGCAATTGATACAGACAAACTTCAGGATTTAATTGAAACAGCAAAAGCAACAGATGCTTCCAAATACACAGATGAATCTTACAATGCATTACAGGATGTGATTGCAGAAGCAGAAGCGGTAGCAGAAAATCCAGAATCCAAAGAACAGGTTGCCGAAATGACTGAAAAACTTCAGTCAGCAATAGATGGACTGGTTGTTAAAACAGGCTGGCAGACCATCGATGGTAAGAAATATTACTACAAAGAAGATGGTACACAGGCAACTTACTGGTATAAAGTAGATGGAAACTACTACTGGTTTGGAACTGACGGAATCTTGAAGACATACTGGCAGAAAGTTTATAACAAGTATTACTGGCTTGGAAGCGACGGAGCAATGAGAACCGGTTGGCAGACTATTTACGGCAAGAAATACTATCTTGGAAATGCCAATGATGGAGCGATGAAGACCGGCTGGCAGACCGTTGATGGCAAGAAATACTATCTTGGAAATGCAAGCGACGGAGCAATGAAGACCGGCTGGCAGACGATCGATGGCAAGAAATATTATCTTGGAAACGATGGCGCAATGAAGACTTACTGGCAGTCAGTAGATGGTAAATACTACTGGTTTGGAACAGACGGCGTTATGAAAACATACTGGCAGAAAGTTTACAACAAGTATTACTGGCTTGGAAGCGACGGAGCAATGAGAACCGGCTGGCAGAAAGTTTATGGAAAATATTACTGGCTGGGTCATTCCAATGATGGAGCAATGAAGACCGGCTGGCAGACCATCTACGGAAAGAAATATTACTTCGGTGGAGCAAATGATGGTGTTATGAAAACCGGATGGCAGAAGATTGGCGGAAACTGGTACTACTTTGGTGGAGCCAATGATGGTGCTATGAAAACCAATACATGGATTGGAAACTACTATGTAAACGCATCCGGTGTACGCACAAGAAGCAGATAATTAGTGTACGGACAGATTAACATTTGATAGAAAATCAATGTGTTACAAAAAAACAGTACAGTAATAAACAGTAATAAAACAAAGGAAGAGCAGACCCTGGCGACAGGGGTCTGTTCTTCTCTATATAAAAAGAGCAGGTAGAAGATATGAATTTACGGAATTTCTGGAAAAAAATAAAAAAACCATTTATGACCGTAGCAGCAGTGATTTTGGTTCTGCTGCTTTTTGTCGTATCTGTGACACAGAATCAGGCAGCACCGGAAAATCCTATGGAAAAAGAAAATGCAGACCCATCCCGTATGTATGTGACCTCCTCCAGTCTGGCCATGGATGAGTCACTTCTGGACAGTGTGGAGAATGCCAATATCAATACGGGAAATCAAGAGAATCAAGAAGAACAGGAAGAGGAGCAACAAGAAGAACAAGACGAAGAAAATCAGGACGAGGAGCAGCAAGAAGAACAACAGCAGGAAGAAAATCAAGAAGAGAATTCGGATAATTCTACAGAAACACAGGAACAGCAAACTTCTGAGGAACAGCAGCAGGTTTCACAGACTCCTCTTGACAGTAATTCGGAACAACTTGACAGCTTGCTTCCAATTGTAAAAAAAGATAAAACAAAAAATAATTCCGGTACAGGACCATCCGGCGGTGACAGTCAAAATGGAGGAAATGGAAATTCCGGAAATAGTGGTCAGGGAACCGGTGGCAATGGCAACGGCAACGGAAAAGGAGACGGCGACGGGGACAGCCAGAAAGATGGAAAACAGATTGTGGTAGCACCGGAAAATTCCGAAGCGTATTTTACGACAAGTTTGAAAAACGAAGTTGTAACGGAAGCAGAATATCCATTTTCGATTACGTATCATTCCAAACTTTCTGTGATTAGTACGGTAGTTGACATAAATGGGAATCAGCAGAATTATAACGGAAGCATTACTCTTTCTGAAGGTGAAAATAAAGTTACAGTTTATGTGACATTTCGTGATAAATGGAGCAACATCCGAGTCTCTTCTCCAACCTATACGATTTATTACAATCCATCCAATCAGATTTTGATTATTGCCGATGAGTTAAAAGCATTAGATGGACAGACGGTGCAGGAACAACAGCTTGATTTTACCGCTTATGCCTTAAAAGGAACAGAGCGGGTAAAATTAATCATCCGAAGAAATAGTGAAAAAGCCCTAAAATCGACCGATGGAGATACCGCTTATACAGAAACTTTAAGTGAAGGAAAGAATGTATTTACATTAATTGCGGGAACCGGAACAGCAACGGTATCAGAGAATTATACAATTTACTATGATTCTCAAAAACAGGCGGACGATTTTACTTTGACGCTTGAGGGTGAAAAAAATTCGAGTACGATTACCCCGCAGATGAGCGGAGGTTCTCAGACGTTTCGATATGAAAATAATACAAATAGTTTTCGTTTCCGTTTCAATCACAGTCAGATTACCGGAAAAGAAGAAATTACAAGTGTGGTTTGCGGGGACAGCAGAGGTGGAACATACTCGCCGTCTGCCAATTCAAATGGCTGGTATACAATTTCTCTGTATGCAGACAGGGAGATGCCAATTGCAGTTGGATTTATTGATTCCAATGGAAATTCGGGCAGTTATACCTGGAATATCGAATTTAACCGAACCGGTGAGACACCATCCAATATGGCACCGGTTGTGGAACATAATTTAAAATCAGAATACAACACCGAATATGTGGATTTGAATGTTTCTGCAAAAGAAGTCAGTGGTGGCGGTGGCGCATTAAGTGCAGACAACATGCACATTTACGTCAATGGAGAAGAAGTAAAATATCGTGGTTGTTCCGGAACTGCTTATGAATATCTCCTGCATCTTCAGCAAGGCGAAAATGAAGTTGTCATTTCTGTAAAAGATAATCAGCAGTATGAGACGACGAAGACCTATACGGTACTTTATAATCCGTCCCAGATTACCGTTACCTTCCAGTTAGAAGCCGGAACAGTCGGTCTTGGAATGTTGATTCCACGTCATGAAGTAACAATAGATGGAAACACCACGCTGGCACAGCTAGTCGAACAACAGCTTGCTGAATATAGTTTTACTTCTATGATTACAGGAAGTGTGGACAACAGTTATTATCTTGCCGGAATCAAAAAGCCGGGAATGACAAATGGTCTTCGTGTACCGGATGAATTGAAACAGATGATTATTGATGATGGAATGGGCTGGACCGGAAGCTATCAGACCGATGCCTTATGGGAAAAAGATTTTGCACAATGGTCAGGCTGGATGGTCTGCGTCAATAATTATTACGTCGGAACAGGAATGGCAAGCAGAAATCTTTCTGATGGAGACGAAATCCGTGTCCGTTACACCCTGGCAGGCGGAAAGGATATCGGTCAGTATGGAAATGAAGGTGTATACGGAAATGTTCAGGGTAATTATGGCAAAGAATGGTAAAAGAAACAGAAAAATAAAGAATCGGGAAAAGAGAGGCAGGAATAGATGAATACAAAAACAGAAGAAATTCTGAAAGAATTAAATAAAATCATCGTGGGAAAAGAAGCGGTGCTGGAAAAGACATTGATGGCAATTTTATCAAGGGGTCATATTTTATTGGATGACGTTCCCGGAGTGGGAAAGACCACGCTGGCACTTGCATGCTCTAAAGTATTAGGTCTGGATTATCATCGAATCCAGTTTACACCGGATGTTGTGCCGTCCGACATCATTGGATTTTCAATGTATAATAAAGAAAGTGGAACATTTGAATATAAGCCAGGTGTGGTTATGACAAATCTTTTGCTTGCGGATGAAATTAACCGTACTTCCAGTAAGACGCAGTCTGCGCTTCTGGAAGTTATGGAGGAAGGACAGGTGACAGTAGATGGAGAGACGCATGAATTGCCAAAACCGTTTGTGGTACTTGCAACCCAGAATCCGGTTGGTTCTGCAGGAACTCAGCTGCTGCCACAGGCACAGTTAGACCGTTTTATGATTCGTATGGAAATGGGATATCCGGATTTTCAAAGTCAGGTCAATATCCTGCGTGACCGTCAGACAGAGAATCCACTCGATAAGGCAGAGCAGGTGACATCAACCGATGAAATTTTAGAAATGCAGGATGAAGTCACACAGATTTACATTGAAGATAAAATTTTAGAATATGTTACCTCTCTGGCAATGAATACCAGAGAACAGGAGATGATTCGCTTAGGAGTCAGTCCTCGAGGTGCACTTGCGGTGACCAGACTTGCCAAGGCAAGAGCTTATGTACAGGGAAGAGATTATGTTACCCCGGAAGATGTGCAGAAAGTCTTTTTGGACGTCTGTGCGCATCGTATTATTTTAAATCCAAAGGCAAAAATTGCAGCACTTTCGGCTTCAGATGTCTTAATAGAAGTTTTAAAACAGACAAAATCGCCGGATAACGGTCGATAGGAGAGACTATGGCAAAATCAAGGATTCTATGGGGACTCGAACTGATTTTATGCGTGTTGTTTTATGTATTTACAGATAGTTATGCAGGGCTGTGGCTGTTGGCAATTTCACTGGTGCTTCCGATTGTTGAAATGATAGGGGCAGAGATTTGTGCAAAAAAACTTTTCGGAACTTTAGGCATAGACAATCTGGGTGAAAAACAAAAAGACATGACAGCCATGTTAAAGATTAAGAATACAGGTTTGTTCCCCTTTGACAGAATAATTGCAAAGATAAAATGCGAAAACCTGCTGACAGGAGAGGCAGAAAAGTATGAGATTTTAGCTTCTGCTCCCGCAAAAACAGAAACACTTCAGCAGTTACAATTAAAAAGCAGGCACTGCGGAAAACTTTGTCTGAGCTTAGAAGGATTTTTGGTACTGGATTATTTTGGACTTAGAAAAACAAAAATTCCAGCAGATTCTGAAAAAATGACATTGATTACTCCGAATACTTTTGGACTTCAGGTGGAAGTGGTTTATGGGGAAAATGCAGTGCTAGATGCCGAAGAATATTCCATGAGCAAAGCCGGATTTGACCCAAGTGAAACATTTGCAGTCAGAGAATATCGTGCAGGTGACCACATTCATCAGATACATTGGAAACTTTCAGAAAAATTAGATGGATTAATCGTAAGAGATTATGGACTCCCGGTGCAGAATACCATTTTACTTTTACTAGAGACCGGATATCCGGAAAAAAGCGAAGAATTTCCATCGCAGATGGAAAAGCTGGTAGAATGTCTGGTATCGGTTTCACAGGAAATGTGCGAACAGCAGATTGTACATAGTATTGGCTGGTATAACCATAAAGAGCAGACTTACAGCAGTGCGGAAATTGACAGTCTGGAAGAATTTACAATGATACTTCCGGAACTTCTTTCAGCGGTTCCGGGAGAAGATGGAACTTCGGTTCTCGGTCATTACATGGAACAGAGAGAACAGTGTGAGTTTGCACATCTGGTGCTATTCACTCCGTATCTGACGGCAGATGCCTCGGCTTTGGCAGAACGGTGTCTGGTGACGGAAGTGATTTGTGAGAAAGAGCCGAGAGGTGAATTTACAGAGGAAGGGGCGCATGTGATTTCCGTATCGACAGAAAATGCCGAAGCGGAACTCTCATATCTTGAAATATAGGTGGAAAGTTCCGCAAGCAAGAGAAAAAATTATAGGTGGTTCGATTCATGAAAAAAAATCAAAAAAACAGTACAGGAATTCTGCTTGTTGCTGTACAGACAGAAAAAAATCAAAAACAAAAAAGAATAGAAAATTTCATAGACGGACTGCTGGTATGGATATTTGCAATGCTGACAGGCATCGCCGTCTGCAACATGTTTGGAATAAAGGTAAATGCACTGCCTGCCATTGCAGGAGTTGTGTTTGCGGTGTATCTTTCTTTTGAAGCTGAGTGGAAAGGAAAACTGAAAAAATATGCACTGCTTGCAGAAGTTTTGGTGCTGATACTGGTGCTTCTCCTCTTTCATAAAACGATACTGGATGGATGGAATCTGTTTTTAAACCAGATTTTAGATGAAATCAAACAGCACATTCCTTATATTTATCCGCAGTATCCGGTATCAGGTGGAGATCTGTCAGACAAGTGGAAACTTTCGGTTACGATGGCGGTATTGGTTGTGGTTATCGAAAAGATAAGTACCGTATTTATCAAGATGGAAAACCGGTGGATAACCGGTCTGATTGGACTTATGTGGATAACCTTACAGATTGTGCTCGGATTTGGTCCATCGTTTGTTTTCAATGTTGTATTTTCAGGTGCATTGTTATTGATATGGTTTCGGATGCATCGAAAAGAGGAAACCGGAAGCAAAGAAAGTGCCTTAAAAATAGAAAGTGCCTGTTTTACAGCAGGTATGATTTTGTTTGTAACACTTATTTTCATGCTGCTTGTGCCCGAAAAAGAATACTCCAAAAATGAAACAGTCAGCAAGTTAGAAGCTTCGATAAAAGAAAAAATAGAAGACTGGCGGTATAGTGGAAGTTATGATGCGATGCCAAAAGGAGATTTTGAAGGACTTTCTTCTTTGAAATTAAAAGATGATGCGGTGCTTGAAGTGACAATGAGCGACCCACAGTCTTATTATTTAAGAGGATACACCGGCAGTGTTTACAATAAACATGGTTGGGAAACAACCGATAAAAAAGTACTTTATCATGCTTCGGATTTATTTTACTGGCTGCATCAGGATAGATTTTTCGGACAGGAAACCTTACCGCTTGCATCTTTAGCTTTAGATGAGACGACAAAAGAAGAACCGGAAAATACTGTCACCATAAAAAACTTAAAAGAGGACAGCCGTTATCTGTACACACCTTATGAACTTACCGGAACAACGCCTGATAAAAATCGAATCGGAGATGAAGGTGTTATTGCGAAAGGCTTAAAGGGACAGCGAAAATATACTTATACGGCGTTGGAAAATCAGATTAAAAAATATCCGTCTCTTACCGCAAAACTTGCAGATACAGAAAATCTGGATGAAGAGGGAAAAGCGTACAGTGAAAAAGAAGCATTTTATAATCAATATGTCTATGAGACCAATTTGGAACTTCCAGAGTCTGTTGAGACAGAATTAAAAGAGATACTTGGAGAGTATACCCTTGCAAATGGCAGTACTCATTTTGATTATACAAAGGCGAAACAGAATATTTTATATGTGTTGAGTTCCCGCTGTACTTACAGTGAAGAAATCAAAAAAGAAACCGGAGATTTGGATTTTTTAACGAATTTTCTTGAAAATACCAAAAAAGGTTATTCCGTGCATTATGCGACAGCGGCAGCATTGATGTTCCGGTATTATAAAATTCCGGCAAGATATGTCGAGGGGTATGTGATTACACCGGACGATGTCAAAAGTATGAAAGCCGGAGAGCCTTATACCGTAGATGGAACGCATGCACATGCATGGGTGGAATATTATCAGGATGGAGTTGGCTGGCTTCCATTTGAATCGACTCCTTCCTATCTTGGAATTATGGAGACCGTAGAAGATTATCAGGATATCTCGGGAATTACTTCGGGTATCGGAGCAGATGACGAGCAGGAACAACAGGATGAACAGGATAATCTTGAGGACGAAGAACAACCGGAAGAAGAGGAAGATGAGATTGACTGGATTTTGATACTGGAAATGCTTCTTGGTATCTTGATTGTACTGATTACCTTGTTTTTGATTTTAATTATTGTAAAAATCATCCGTGAGCGGATTCGCTGTCAGAAGATAAAACAATTATTTGACAGTGAAGATTATAATCAGGCAGTCAATGCATTGTTTGAATATACCATGAATATTTTAGCAGTCTTTGGTTTGAAAGTGCGAAATGCTTCTTTGTATCGTTATGGAAGTCAGATAGAAAGCTTGTTTGATGAAGAAATGAAAACAGAATATACCAAGGTGGTAGATATCAGACAGGAAGCCGTTTACAGCAGCCACAGCATAGCAAAAGAACAGAGAGATTTTGTTATGGAATTTAAGAATAAGGTCTGGGAAAAAGTTTACAAAGAAGCAGGATGGCTGGAACGATTTCAGTTGAAATTTATTTATTTCCTGTAAGGTGGAATCAAAATGAAAAAGAAAAGTTATGGAAAGAAACTGCTGGCATGGGTACTTGCCCTGGCAGTTAGTATGACTCTGGTTCCTGTCATGGGACAAAGAGAAGTACAGGCAGCAAAAATTATGAATGCCTGGGATGGAGAGACAACCGAAGTTCCAAAAACCGATGAAAATGGAACGTATCAGATTTCAAACGGAGCAGAGCTTGCGTGGTTTGCAAAGAAAGTAAATGACGGCGCAAGTTCGATAAACGGAGAACTGACGGATAAAATTTATCTGGGTGATGGAACGTCTCAAAATAAATGGCTGATGATTGGCGATACTGCCGAACATGCCTATAAAGGAACATTTAACGGAAATGGATATACGGTATACTTTTTAGATGCCGAGATTTCAGAAGAAAATCCAGACGTGCGTTATGCCGGATTATTTGGTGTTGTTGATGGCGGAACCATTTCCAATGTAAAAGTATCCGGAGAAGTTCATAATAATTATGCAGCTTATAAGACCGAGGGAAAGTATGAAAAACTCTATATCGGAAGCGGAGGAATTGCCGGTTATTTAAAAAGCGGAACCATATCCGGCTGTACCAACTATACGGAAACCACGATGGCAGGAGAAGCCCTTCGTCGTAATGCAGGTGGAATTGTCGGAATCTGTTCCGGAACAGTCAGACGTTGTGTCAATAATGGAACGCTTTCTACCAAGGTAAGATTTGCACAGCATAACATCGGTGGAATTGCCGGAATGGAAGTCGGACCAAATGCAGTCATTCGTTACTGCGAAAATAAAGAAGCAGTGCAGGGGTATTATTCGGTTGGAGGAATTGCCGGAGGAGTCTATCAGGGTGCGGCGGTGCAGAATTGTTATAATAAAGCAAAAATCAGCGGAGTGGATACGATTGGAGGAATTGCCGGTGGTGTCAATGAAAGCAGTGTCTATGCAGATGGAACGGTAAAAGAATGTCTGATTCAAAATGTTTACAATCAGGGAGAACTTGGAGGATTGGTTTCCTATACGGGAACGATTGTCGGAGGAATCGTCGGTAAACTGGGTTATGCCGATACCAAAGAAGAAGAGAATCCGGCACAGCCAGTCATTAAAAATGCCTATAACATTGCAGTCTATACGAATAAAACCTTTGAATACAGAGGCGCAATTATCGGTATTTTTAAAAGTGGAAAAATCGGACGCGTGTATGCACTTCGAGCTGATTCTTCCTACAATCTGGATTTATACTCTTTTAAAGAAGATAAAACGACAGAAATTATTGACGAGACGGGTCTTTATATCGAAAAAACAATGAAAAGCCAGAAAATGATAACGAAACTTGGTTCTGCTTTTATTAAAGCAAGTATTTTTGATGCGGGAGGCGGGTATCCTAAACTGGCTTTTGAGGAACAGACGACGGATTTAAAGAGCAAAATTGATTCTGCAATTGAAGAATTACAGGGCTGGCAAAGCGAGGAAAATAAGAAGAAATATGGAACAACTTATATTTTAATCGAACAGACAGTGGAAAATTATTTAGAGAAAATTGATTCGGTTGTGACTCAGGATGATTTGGACAGCGTCATGAAAGAGGCAAGAGAAGCCCTTCAAAAAATCAAACCTGGTTCGGAAGTCGATTCCAAATTGTTAGAGGCAAGAAATAATGCAATCTTAGAGCTTGCACAGTATCAGGAAGAACTCTTACAGGGCAGTGAAAAATGGAGTGAGGAACAGATTGCCGAGCTAAAACAGACAGAAGAACAATTTGAAGATGAAATCGAAAATGCCCTGACCATTGCCGACGTCGAAGCGTTATTAAAAACTGCGAAAGACCGTTTGAATGAATTGTCCATCGAGTATACCGAAAGTGCAAAGTTAGGAGAAATCAAAGCGTCTGCAATCGAAGAACTGAAAAATTATGCTTCGGATGTTACGGTTGAGGAAACCTGGAAAAATAAAATCGAAACGGCAAAAGCAGACGGAGAAAAACAGATTCAGTCAGCGAAAACCAGCAAAGAAGTCGCTTCTGCCCTTGCTGAGGCAAAGAAACAAATCGATGAGATTTTAAATACTATTCCGCAGGAAGGTGCATGGGACGGAACGAGCACAAAAGAACCGAAATTTGCAGAAGGATACTATCAGATTTCAAACGGTGCGGAGCTTGCCTGGTTTGCACAACTGGTAAATTCCGGCGTAACAGGGGCGAAAGCAAATGCAAAACTGTGCGATGACATCAATCTTGGAAATCACAATTGGACACCAATCGGAAGCAGTTCTAAGATTCCATACACCGGAAGTTTTGATGGACAGGATCATGTTGTGCGTGGGCTTAGAATCGAAAGTGGCGACACATACGCTGGTCTGTTTGGTATCGTATATGGCGACGAAAAGCAAAGCATTGAAAATCTTACCGTAAAGGGAAGCATTGAATGCGGCGAAAAAATTGCTTATGCCGGAGGAATTGTGGCATACATGCACGGAAAAAATGAAAGTCAGCGAAATTATATCCGAAACTGTCACAGTGAAGTACAGATTCAGGTGAAAAATGCAAAACGTCACCGTTCAGCAGTCGGAGGAATTGTCGGTTATGCAGATAAGATGTGGGTGAACCAGTGCTCAAATAAAGGAAATGTCAGTCTGGAAAGTGCCGGAGGAATCCAGTTTTATGCCGGAGGAATTATTGGAGATATGGCAAATTCTGTCAGTGTTCGCCAGAGCGTCAACCGTGGCAGTGTTGAAGCAGAGTTTTGTGCAGGCGGACTGGTTGGACGTATGAGTGGAAGTAATGGTGCAGTGACATCCAACTATAATACCGGAGATGTACTGGCAAATTCTTATGCTGGCGGTCTGATTGGTGTTATGACCGGTGCCTCAGGCGGTTCACAGATTTCCTGTTGCTATAACATTGGAGATGTGAACCTGAATATCAGTGGAAAATGTATCGGGGCACTCTTTGGAGCAATGTTAGATGGAACCTATACGAATCTGACGGCGCTCAAAAATCCGGCAAATGCCTCCCTTCCGTTAGTTGGTTTATTAAACGGAAGTGCAAGTACCGGGGAATATCTGGAAGCGGATAAGATGAAAACAGAGAGTTTCTTAAATGCACTGCTTGCATCGGGAAATCATTTTATCAAAGATTATATGAACACACAGGATGGATTTCCGATTTTAAAATGGGAATTAAATCTCGAAGAGTTCCGTGCAGGGGCAGTCAAAGATTTACAGACTTTTGTAAAAGCAGAGGAATATACAGAAGAAAACTGGGTACAGGTATCGGCTCTGATAGCAGAAGGCGTCGAAAAATTACAGTCTGCAAAGAATATGGATGAAATGAATGAAATTCTGACAGACAGTAAGCAGAAGATTTATGAAATCGAAACTTTAAAAGAAGCCGAACAAAAACAGTTAGAATCAGCCATTGCATCGGCGATTGAAGAATTACAGAATTATGCGGATGAAACTGCATATCGTGAAGCGGAAAAAATCCAGCTTGAAACTTATGTTTCCGATGGAGTGAAATATCTGCATCAGGCAGACAGTGTTGAAAAAGTAAATCAGATACTTGCCGATGTGAAATCCAGAATTGACCGTCTTGAGACAGATGAGCAGAAAACCCAGAAAGAAAATCAGGAGAAAATTTCTGCGGTAGAAGCTTATATTAATCAGATAGGAACGGTCAATTTAGAGAGCAAGACTTACATTAATGTTGCAAGAAGTGCTTATGATGAATTATCAGAAGAGTTAAAAGCAAAGGTCAGTAATTATGATGTGTTAGAATCAGCAGAAAAAGAATACGCCCGTCTGTTAGAAGAAAGTGAAGCGGATGAAGCTGATAAAAAGGCAGCATCAGCAGTGGATGAGTTGATAAATAAACTTGAACCTGTGACAATAGACAAAAAAGATGCGATTTTACAGGCAAGAAAAGCTTATGATACGCTCACAAAAAAACAGCAAAGCCTTGTGGCACATCCCGAATATCTGAATCGTGCGGAACAGACTTATGATAAGTTAAAGGCACAGGAAGTTTCCGCTGAAATCTCCGCGATTTTGACCGGAACAATTACCTTAAACAGTAAAGATGCTATCTATAAGGCACAGCAGTTATACGATGCCTTAACGGACAATCAAAAGAAATTAGTGACAAATTATAAGCAGCTTCAAAATGCAAAAGCGACGTATCAGAATCTGATTTTGGTAAGTCCGGTCATTGAATTAATTAAAAATATCGGAGAAGTGACGCTTGAAAAAGGCGGCGCGATTACCCGTGCAATCGAAGCGTATAATGCACTCACCGCAGAACAGCAGGAATTAGTCAGCAATTATTCAGTGTTGGAAGAGGCTTATCAGAACTATTCTGATTTATTAGCGGCGCATCAGGTCAGCACAAAGATTTCTCAAATCGGAGTGGTGACAAAAGAGAGTGGTTCTCTGCTTGAGCAAATTCGAAATGCTTACAATAGTTTAAGTGATAGACAAAAATCACTGGTGGAAAATTATAGCGATTTGGAAAAGGCAGAATCCGCTTATCAGGGCTTAAACAAGAGTGATGAAACCAGCCAGATAAAAAATACTGCGGCAGCAGGAGAAACAGCTAATTCCCATGCAGGTGCGCATGAGAGTGGATATGCGAAACAAAATGGAAGCTCTAATGCAACTGGATCAGGAAATGCAGCAGAAAAATCAGGTAATGCTAAGAACGGAGAGCAGGCACAGGAAAAGAAAACCGAGGAGACTGCAAAAGAGAATCAAGAGGCGAAGGCAGAGGAAGCAGAAAATGCGGATGGAGAAGAAACTTCGGCAGAAAATGAAACTGCACTTTTGTCAGGAGAAGAAGGAGATGCCGGTGTAAGCATGCAGAATGGAGAAGAAAACACGGCAAAAGGCAGTGCACCGGCAGCACAAAATTACAGGGTAGTAAAGATTTTATGTGCGGTGCTTGGTGTACTTGTGATTCTGGTGCTTGCAGGTATTGGATTCATGGTAATTGGCTCAAAGAAACGAAAGAAAATTTTATTGAAGTATTGATAAATAGTATGTGTAAAATAAAAAGAGGAACTTATTTATGAAAAAATCAATGTTTACTCTGCTTATGACAGGAGTGCTGTTTGTAGGAGGGGCAGTACCGGTACAGGCAGACAGCGAGAAGTATCAGGTGGATGAAATTAAGTCCATTCAGGATGGAATTGTTTCCTGGGAAAAAGACCAGATGGGAATTGATGGGAAAAATCTTCTGGATGGCGTAGTACTGGAGAGTGCGGGAACTTCAGCAGGAGACTGGCTTGCGTTTACAGTCAGCAGAATGGAACAGCCGGATAATCAAAATGGTTATCTTAGTGCACTGCAGGAACAGATAGAAACACTGTATGAAGATGATATTACAAAAACAGTGGAAGAACAGCACATGAATCCGACAGATTTTTACCGGGAAATTTTGACAATAAATGCCTGTGGGGGAGATGCCCTTGCTTTTGGCACAGATAAAGATAAAAAAGAAATCAATCTGGTAGAAGATGGGATTTTTGACTGTGTGTTTGAAAATCAAGATCCTGGAGTACAGGGTGCAAATGGTTATATCTGGGCACTGCTTGCATTAGACAGTAAAGATTATGAAGAACCGGAAGATGCTGTCTGGAATCGTGAAAAATTAGTGGATGCGATTCTGGAAAAAGAGCAGGAAGATGGAGGATTTTCACTTTCCACAGATGGAGATTCCGATGTGGATATCACAGCAATGGCACTCACAGCACTGGCTCCGTATAAAGATGAGGAAAAAGTAAGTACGGCAATTGAAAATGGATTTTCCTGGCTTTCCAGTCAGCAGCAGGCAGATGGAGCAATGCCATCTATGGGTGTAGAAAGTGTAGAAAGTACAGACTGGACGCTGATTGCAGTATGCAGTAATGACATCAATCCATTAGAAGATGCCCGTTTCTTAAAAGAGGAAAACAGTCTGTTAGACGGAATCTTACAGTTTCGGACAGAGAATGGAGGAATGGCTCATTCTCTGGCAGAAAATGAAAATGCACCAGATGCAATGGCAGGATATCAGACGCTTTATGCGCTTGAAAGTTATAAAAGATATCAGCAGGGAGAAAATACCCTGTTTGATTTAACAGATGCGCAGAGTGTAGATAACAGTGCACCACAGCAGGAGACTTCTAAGTTGAGACAGATGGCGGGAATCCTGATTGTGCTGGCTGTGCTTATCCTGATTGTGGTTGTTGTGCTTGTAATCCGAAACAGTCATAATAATAAAAAACAAAAAGAAGTAAAATTAAAAAAAGTGCAGGAAGCAGAAGAACAAGATGACTGGAATTAAATTCAAAAACAGCTATCAAATTGCTAAATTGGAGAAAATAAAAGGTGTTATCTGAAAACTGCACAAAAATAAATCGACGAAACTATAAAATATGTTCAAAAATACTCTTGTATTTTAAATAAAAAAAGAGTAAAACATAACATAAGTTAAGAAAAGGAAATGCAGTGAAAGGGATACATCACAAAAGAGAACTGGAATCCAGAGAGCCGTTGGCAGGTGTGAAACGGTAGAAAGTGTTTTGTGACATCACCCTAGAGCATCCCGCTGAAATGAAAGCTTTGAGAGATTAAAAGTATTGAAAAGCTTTGAAAACTTTGAAAGTAGGCAGGGACGTGGGCTTCACGTTACAGAAGAGACTGTTAAAAAAGACAGTGGTAAGAGATTGTAGTTAGCGATAGGTACAATAATACAAAGTGGTACCACGGAAAGAAAATTCCGCCTTTGTTATCCGAGAGGATAGCAAGGGCGTTTTTTTATAGATAAATTTATTTCTATTTTCAAAACTTGGTAAAAAATAAATTTAAGAGAAGAGGGAAAGAGCTATGAGTGGAATCTTAATGATGGTAATCGCCATTGTAGTACTCGGAGGTGCATATCTCCTGTATGGCCGTTATCTTCAAAACAAATGGGGCATCGACCCAAACGCAAAAACTCCTGCTTATGAAATGGAAGATGGAGTTGACTATGTGCCGGCGGACACAAACGTAGTATTTGGACATCAGTTCGCATCTATCGCAGGTGCAGGTCCAATCAATGGACCGATTCAGGCAGCAATCTTTGGATGGCTTCCGGTATTGCTTTGGATTTTAATTGGTGGCGTATTCTTTGGTGCTGTTCAGGATTTCGCATCCATGTATGCATCTGTAAAAAATAAAGGTCGTACAATTGGTTATATCATCGAAGAATATATTGGAAAATTAGGTAAGAAATTATTCCTGTTATTCTGCTGGTTATTCTGTATTCTGGTTGTTGCGGCATTTGCCGATGTTGTAGCCGGAACATTTAACGGATTTGCAGCAAACGAAGCCGGAGAAGTAACAAAAGTAGTAGCTAACGGTGCAGTTGCAACCACTTCTATGTTGTTTATCTTAGAAGCCGTTGGACTTGGAATGTTCTTAAAATACACAAGATTTAACAAATGGGTGAATACAGCGGTGGCTGTCTTATTATTAGTAGTAGCAATTGCACTGGGATTAAACTTCCCGATGTACTTAAGCCTTGGAACATGGCACATCATCATCTTTGTATATATCATGATTGCCAGTGTTGCTCCGGTATGGGCACTGCTTCAGCCACGAGATTACTTAAACAGCTACCTGTTAATCTTCATGATTGTCGGTGCGGTTGTTGGTGTGTTCGTAGCAAATCCATCCTGTAACCTTGCAGCATTTACAAGCTTTAACGTAGACGGACAGTACATGTTCCCAATCTTATTTGTAACAATTGCCTGTGGTGCGGTTTCCGGTTTCCATTCACTGGTCTCTTCCGGTACTGCTTCCAAACAGATTAAAAATGAAAAAAATATGCTTCCGGTATCCTTCGGAGCAATGTTAATGGAAAGTATGCTTGCAGTTATCGCCTTAATCGCAGTTGCATCTTTTGCAAAAGGAGAAGCAGCAGCACAGGGACTGACAACTCAGCCTCAGATTTTCGCAGGTGCAATCGCAAACTTCCTTTCCGTAATCGGTCTGCCACACTCCTTGGTATTTACTTTGATTAACCTGGCAGTATCTGCATTTGCATTAACTTCACTGGACTCTGTAGCCAGAGTTGGTCGTCTGTCCTTCCAGGAATTCTTCCTTGATGCCGATGTAGATGAAGAGAATATGAGCCCATTCTTAAAATTTGTGACAAACAAATATTTTGCAACTATCATTACACTGGTACTTGCCTACCTTCTGACAAAAGTAGGATATGCAGAAATCTGGCCGTTGTTTGGTTCAGCAAACCAGCTGTTATCCGTACTGGCACTGGTAGCCTGCGCAGTATTCTTAAAGAAAACAAAACGTCAGGGCTTTATGCTTTGGGGACCGATGGTATTTATGATGGCTGTTACATTTACAGCACTTGGCATGACTATCGTAAAATTAAGCAAAGCATTTATGACAACAGGCTTAGACCTTGGAAACAGCTTACAGCTTATCTTCGCAGTTCTGCTGTTAATCCTTGGTGTATTAGTAGCAATTCAGGGTATCAAGAAATTACTTGAAAAACCAGAAAAAGAAAGTAAAACAGCAACAGCTTAAAAATGGAATTGAAATTGAAAAACTGTTTAAAAAAAGGAATCTTGGTGACAAGGTTCCTTTTTTTATTCTAAAAGTGTAAATTTATTTTTGTCAAAATCCAAAATTCCCTCATCTTTTAGCTTATACAATTCTACAGTCATGGCACTGCGGTCTACGCACAAGTAATCTGCAAGCTGTTGCCGGTTTAATGGAATCGAAAAAGAAGAATTTCCGCAAATCTGTGCCTGTTTTGAGAAATATTCCATAAGTCGTGCACGGATGGTATGGTGGCTCAGGCAGTCGAGTTTTCTTGAAAATGCAATGTTTTTCTGTGCAAGAATCTGCAACAGATTAGAAATCATCTGCGTGTGAAAATGGCAGGCGGAGGAACAGGTAGCAATCGTGCGGTTTAAATTAAGAAATAAAATACTGCAGTCAGTCTGGGCGACAACTGTTCCGTCAAATTCCAAATCCGGCAGACAGGCATAGACTTCTCCAAACAAATCACCAGGACCAATTCGTCCAAGCAGAGATTCCTTTCCCCAGTATGTTTCCCGAAGTACGTGCACGTTTCCTTTTAGAACAAATCCGATTTTTGAAACCGTATCGCCCCAGCGGAAGATAGAAGTCCCTTTTTTATATTCTTTTATCTGACCGCCAAGACAGACTAACATGGCACGAAGTTCTTTCTTTTCGATTTCACGAAACAATGGAGACTCCGCAAGCACTTCTAAAAAAGCTTCATTTAAATTATTATTTTTTTCCATAAATAAACTCCTTGAATTTGTTGGAAGTACAACAGAATAATTATTTTAATTATAGTATATTCTAACCATAGAAACAAGAAATTTGAAAAAATAAGTGAAACAGCTAAAGGAGAATAGAAGATGAGCAAAATAGAAAAAACAGAAGAAATGTTCTGCTACCAGTGTGAGCAGAGAGCAGGATGCAGTGGATGTACAGGAGCAAGAGGAGTCTGTGGAAAGAGCAGTAAAACGGCACTCCTTCAGGACAAATTAACCGGAAGTCTGGTTGCGCTTGCAGAAGCAGTCGGAGAACAGAATGTATCTGAAAAGACAAATCGTATTATGATTGAAGGATTGTTTGCAACTCTTACCAATGTAAACTTTGATGATGAAGCGTTGGAAAAATTAATCGAAACAGCCCTGAAAGAAAAAGAGGTTTACGCATCAGGATGTTCAGCTTGTCAGGCTCCATGTGGACGCATGGAAATCTATGAAATGGAAAAAGTATGGAGAGAGCCGGATGAGGATATCAAATCCTTGAAATCATTATTATTATTCGGACTTCGTGGGATTGCGGCTTATGCTTATCATGCAATGGTGCTTGGCTATAATGATGAAGAAGTGAACCGTTTCTTCTACAAAGGTATGTCAGCTTTAGGACAGGACCGCACCATGGAAAATCTGCTTGGTATCGTAATGGAGACCGGTGCAGTGAATTTTAAATGCATGGAACTTTTGGATAAAGCAAACACCGAAACTTATGGAATTCCGGCACCGGCAGAAGTTTCTTTAAAAGTAGAAAAAGGACCATTTATCGTAATTTCCGGTCATGATTTAAAAGATTTAAAGATGCTCTTAGAACAGACCGAAGGCAAAGGCATTAACATCTATACACATGGAGAAATGCTTCCGGCACATGCGTATCCGGAACTTCGCAAATACAGCCATTTAAAAGGTAATTTTGGAACAGCATGGCAGAATCAGCAGAAAGAATTTGCTAATCTTCCGGCACCGATTTTATTTACCACAAACTGTATTATGCCGCCAAAAGAAAGTTATGCAGACCGTGTATTTACAACAGGTGTGGTAGCCTATCCAGGCATGCAGCATGTAGATGGAGAAGAAAAAGATTTTGGCGCAGTGATTGAAAAAGCGATTGAACTTGGTGGATTTTCTGAGGATAAGCAGTTTGCCGGAATCAATGGTGGAACAAAACTGACAACCGGATTTGGACATCATACAATTTTAGGTGCTGCTCCACAGGTAATTGAGGCTGTAAAAGCCGGAAAAATCAGCCATTTCTTCTTAGTAGGCGGATGTGACGGTGCACGTCAGGGAAGAAATTATTATACGGATTTCGTAAAAGAAGCTCCAAAAGATTCTATTATTCTGACTCTTGCCTGCGGAAAATACCGCTTTAATGACTTAGACCTTGGAACAATCGAAGGTCTTCCAAGAATTATGGATATGGGACAGTGCAACGATGCATTTGGCGCAGTTAAAGTGGCACTGGCTCTTGCGGAAGCATTTGAATGTGGTGTCAATGAACTGCCGTTGACACTGGTATTATCCTGGTATGAACAGAAAGCAGTCAGCATCCTTCTGACACTGTTACACCTTGGAATCAAGAATATTTACCTTGGACCGACACTTCCGTCTTTTGTTTCTGAAAACGTATTAAACTATCTGGTGGAAAATTTCCAGATCTCACCGACCGGCACACCGGAAGAAGATTTAAAGAAAATTCTTGAAAAATAAAACAAGCTATTATTTATAAAAACGACACCTTTTCAAAAAAAATGGCGAAAGGTGTCGTTTTTTGGCGATGAAAAAAGCGCACAAAACAGGGAAAATATGGTATAATGGGCATAAACCAAGAGGGGATTGAAAAAAATGAGGGGAGGAGTATAAAAAGAGTGAAAAAAAGCAAATTTATACCTTGCAAAGGTGGAAAATAAGATGCAAAAGCAAAAGATAGTACAGAAAATTGACCCCGATATCCTTCAATTTTTAAAGGGAAGAAAAGAAGTGCCGGTTAATACAATGATTATTTTGATTAATATTGTAGTGTTCTTTTTGACAGAGTTGACAGGTTCTTCACTTGATGGAAAACATCTGGTTCAATGGGGTGCGGCATACACACCATTGATTCAGGAGGGGCATGAATATTATCGCTTTTTTACCTGTATGTTTTTGCATTTTGGTCTGACGCACCTGGGCAACAACATGCTGGTTTTATTCTTTCTGGGAGATTGTCTGGAACGGGCGGTAGGAAGGGTACGATACCTGTTCATTTACATATCAGGAGGAATGGGAGCCAGTCTGATTTCTTATCTGTCAGAGGTGCGGATAGGAGAAAACGTCGTGTCTGCCGGGGCGTCCGGTGCAATTTTTGCCGTAGTGGGTGCATTGATTTATGTAGTAATCAGAAATAAAGGCAGACTGGAAAATTTTACGACAAAGAAGCTGTTATTTTTGGCAGCTTTAACTTTATATCATGGAGTAACAAGCACAGGAGTTGACAATGCCGCACATTTTGGCGGATTCTTGTGTGGATTTGTCCTTGCAGTATTAATTTACAGAGGACAAAAAAATGGCAGAGGACTTAAAAAATTCTAATCAGAATGAAGAGTAATTAGAATAATCAGAGTAACTTAGAATAATGAAAGATTTCAACGATTCTGCTTTCACAGAATCGGAATCTTCAGGATGAATGTAGTTCCTTTTTCAGGGCTTGAGGTGAATTCAAGACTTCCCTTATGGGCTTCGGCAATCCGCTTTGAAATTGCAAGTCCCAGACCACTGCCATTCGGTTTATAAGTGACAAATGGTTCAAAGATAGAGTTCTGGTATTCAGGAGAAATACCGCATCCGTCGTCGGTAACCTTAAATGTCACACCTGTACCGTCTGATTCAATTGAACAGACGATATGACCGCCCTCTTTAACCGCTTCAAATGCATTGCGAAGCAGATTGTGAAATACTTGCTGAAGTTTGGTGTGGTCAACATACAATAAAGGGATTGGAGACAATTTATTAAAAGCAATAGAAACGTTTTTCTTTTCCAGACTTGGATTAATGGATTCAATTACATTTGCAAATAATGCATAGACGTTGGTTGATTCAAGGTTCAGTCTGAGAGAATTATTGTAACTGGAAAGCTCACCAAGCAGACCTCTGAGAAAATCCATATTTTCCAGGATTTTAATCCAGTTTTGGTCTTCTGATAAATCAGGATGCTGTTTTTCCAGAATCTGAAGAAAACTGTTGATAAGTGTAACAGGATTACGGATTTCGTGGGAAATCTGAGAAAGCATCAGCTGATGTTTTTTCGCCTGTTCCTGATAAAGTTTTTTGTAATCAATTGTTTTATTTTTGCCTTCAATCTGTGAAGTAGCAGATGATTTTGTCATTTGGTGTTACCTCCTCTTTTTTTCTTGATAGTGTAGCACCGTTATAGGCAAATAGCAAATAAAATCATTCTACAAAATATTTGAAAATTCGACAATGACAGCTAGAAGGGAGAGATTTAAAATGTCAGATTGTATTTTTTGTAAGATAGCAGGAGGAGAGATTCCGTCAGCAACTATATATGAGGATAATGATTTCAGAGTTATTCTTGATTTAGGACCGGCAAGTAAAGGTCATGCGCTGATTTTACCGAAGGAGCACTATGCAAATCTATATGAAATTCCGGATGAACTTGCAGGAAAAGCAATCGTTCTGGCAAAAAAAATCATCACCGCAATGACTGAAGTATTAGGCTGTGACGGCTATAATATTGTACAGAACAATGGAGAAGCCGCAGGTCAGACGGTGTTCCATTTTCATATTCATCTGATTCCAAGAAATAATGAGGACCACGTAGGAGTGACATGGACTCCTGGGAAATTGACAGAAGAGGATAAAAATGAAATCCTCGAAAAAATTTCCAAGATTCAGATGAATTAACAGGTGAAGATGACAGAGGAAAAATTACGTGAAGTTTATGACAAGTATTATCGACTGGTAATGAAAGCCGCTTATGATGTCTTAAAAGATTTCGATGATTCGCAGGATGTCTGTCAGGAAGTGTTCCATAAGCTGATACAGAAATGGAACAAGGTAAGTCCTGAAGACTATGCGGGATGGCTGGCATTAACTGCTCGAAGAAAGGCGTTGGATTTCCTCAAAAAAAGTTATCGAAAACATGAGATGACTGTTCTTGAACAGCCGTGTGAAAATGGAAAAGGGGAACACGCAGAAAGGTTAATTTATCATAGAGAGGCAACAACAGGAGAAGACCTGCTCGATGCAATTATCAAGCGGGAATTCACGACAGAATTTATGGACAGGCTGTACGCCAGGAACCCTCAGTGGCACGAAATTATGACGATGCAGGTTTACGAACAGGCAACGGATGCAGAAATGGCGGCCGCTCTGGGTCTGACTATAGAAAACTTAAGAGTTAAAAAACATAGGATGAACAAGTGGATAGAAAAAACGTATGGAGACAAATACGAGGATATATAAAAACAGAATCCAGTGAATCCGGCAGAACAATACTTGTGGATAGATTTCCAAAAAAAATTCCTGTGCCAAATGCCGGCACAGGAGAAATAATTATTTGTTGACTGCCTGTTCAAATAACTGGACAATCTGTTCAATAGAATCCGTTTGTTTGCTTTTGTCCATCGCTTGAATATACGAATCGCGGTTCTGATAAAGAGTCTGGATGGATTCTAACAGTTTCTGGTTAGTAATTTCCTCCTCTTCAAGTACCATGCTGTAACCAAGCTTTTCAAAAGAGCGGGCGTTGAGAATCTGGTCTCCACGGCTTGCACGTGCGGAAAGCGGAATCAGCAGATTTGGTTTTTTCAGTGCACTGATTTCACAGATTGCGTTTGCCCCTGCTCTGGAAATGACGATGTCAGCCAGTGCAAAAAGGTCAGCAAGCTCATCTTTGATATATTCGTACTGAACATAACCTTTGGTATCGGTTAAAGAAGAGTCCAGTTTACCTTTACCGCAAAGATGAATGACCTGGAAGTCTTTTAAAAGTTCAGGCAGAATGGCACGTACTGCATTGTTGACTGCAACGGCACCGAGACTTCCTCCGATGACCATAATGACCGGTTTCTCACTGGAAAGACCTGTAAAGGCAAGTGCTTTTTGGGGATTTCCGCTTAATAATTCCTGGCGGATAGGGGTACCGGTAAGTATGGCTTTGTTGGCCGGAAGTTCAGAGACAGTTTCAGGGAAATTACAGCACACTTTAGTGGCAAATGGAATGGAAAGTTTATTTGCCAGTCCAGGTGTCATATCAGATTCATGGATAAAAGTAGGGATTTTTCGACGTCCTGCAGCAATAACAACAGGAACGGTAACGAAACCACCCTTAGAAAAAACAACATCAGGTTTCAACTGCTTCATGAGTTTTTTCGCTTCATGAAAACCTTTTAAAACCCTGAAAGGGTCAGTAAAGTTTTTGACATCAAAGTAACGTCGTAGTTTGCCAGAAGAGATTCCGTAATAAGGAATCCCCATTTCTTCAATCAGTTTTCTTTCCATACCCTGGTAAGAACCGATGTAAGAAATCTTGTAACCGAGTTCTTTCAGTCTCGGAATCATAGCAATATTTGGTGTAACATGTCCGGCAGTGCCGCCACCGGTGAGCACAATATGTTTCATTGGAACCTCCTGATAAATCAAAAATCAATGTTTCGATGTACAACATTCAATAAGACGGACATTGCAGCGTCTATTAGATAATATGATACAGTCGTTGTGAAAAGTCAAGAAAAGATAGGAAATTCATGAATAAAAACGAAGAAAACAGCGCAAAAAGCAGTACCTGGGCAGAAGAACAGTTCCGAAAAGAAGCAGATGAGCTGGTAAAACGTCTGGAAACAGATGACAGGTTCGATGATTTTGAGCCACCGGAAGAACTGTTTCAAAAGCTGGTAGTTGAAGCTCGGGATGAGGGGCTGCTCGAAGAAGAAAACACAAAACACCTTGAAGATGAAACCAAATCTACAGAAGAAAACACAAAAGAAAATCAGAATACAAAAGTGGTTAAATTCTTTAATCACCGCATAAGCAAAAAATTCCTCGGCATGACCGCCGCAGCTGTGATAACCTGCTTTGGATTGTTCGGTGTGAGTATGAGCACACAAGGAGGCAGGAGCTATGTTATGGATAAAGCGAATGAAGTGTTGGGGGATGAGAAAAATACAGAAATAGAAAACAGTCAAGATAGATTGATTAGTGACAGAACGGAAGAAGAAGCCAGAAATGAGATAGAAGAGAAATTGCAGGTGGAAGTGCCTGATTTTTTATATTTACCAGATAAAATGGATTTTGACTCTTATGAAATTGATGAGATAGCACAATCAGTGTATATAAGATATTATAATGGTGAAAACTACATGTATTTTGTAGTACAGGCGAATTATACTAACACCAGTGGTCTTTATCGAAATGATGAAGGAGATTGCTTAGGTAAAGTTAAAGGAGAGATATCAGATATAGAGGCTGAGTTGTGGAAAATAAAAGATGAAGGAGAAGAGACTTCTACATATCTGGCACAATGGGATTATAAAAATTCTTACTATCGAATTTCCGGAAGAATAACAGAAGATGAAATGAAAAAAATCATCAAAGATGTTATATATTAATCCGGAAAGGGGACTTCACTTGAAAACAGTAATTAGAAAATTAAAAAAATCAGTAGTAGCGATGTTGGCGTTATCTTTATTTTTAACCTTATCTTCTATTTCAGTATCGGCAGATGGATTAGAAGATTTAGGAAAAGAAGTAGATGGTTCTATTTTAACAAATGAAGAATCAGCGGAAGCTATCTGGCAGAATGTAGCCAGAGGAAGTATTTTGAATCAAGGAATCGGAAAGATTAGTGATATTGGAAATCGTACGGTCAATATTTATGGTGCAACTCTTGCTTATAAAACCTGTGATAAATTGATTGTAAAAATGTATTTACAACGTTATGATGGTGGATGGGTAAATTGTGGTACTTATGGAGATACTGCAACAAATGCAGCGTCCATGTCCCGTAGTTATAACGTAAAGGTTAAAGGTGGGTATTATTATCGAGTAAGAGTTGGTTGTGTTGCCCAGAAAGGTGGCACTTCTGAATCTCAAATGCCAGTTACTAACGGTATCTGGATTGATTAATTTTTTTATTCAATTTTAAACTCGGCAAGAATCTTCTATCTTAATGACCAATAAATAAGGTCATAGTTCGTAAATTGCCAGCTGTGAATGAAAAGAATAAGTATTTTTATCCTAAGAACAATTTGTATTTTTTAGTATCTTTAAGTAAAAAAGTTTAAAACCCTGTTTTAAAAAAAATCATAAACTTTTATAAAATAATCTGAAAAAACTATCAAAAGACCCCTATTTGCGGTATAATAGTACTATCTTGAAAGTGCTTGAATTAAAACCGCAAAGGGGGTTTTTTTATGAAGTTGACATTTATAGGTGCGACTCATGAAGTTACAGGTAGCTGTTACTTTTTAGAAGCTGCGGGCAAGAGATTTCTCGTAGACTGTGGTATGGAACAGGGACCTGACCAGTATGAGAATCAGGATGTGCCGGTTCCGATGTCGGATGTGGATTTTGCATTGCTGACGCATGCGCATATTGACCATTCCGGAAATTTCCCTCTGGCTTATGCAAGAGGATTTCGCGGTCCGATTTATGCAACCGCTGCAACCTGCGATTTGTGTGATATCATGCTTCGTGATAGTGCTCACATTCAGACCTTCGAGGCAGAGTGGCGAAACCGTAAGGCAAGAAGAAATGGGCAGCCGGAGTTTGTTCCGGCGTATACGATGGAAGATGCTTTGAATGTAATTCAGCAGTTTGTTCCGTGTGATTATCATAAAATAGTTCAGCTTGCAGATGGAATTAAAGTTCGTTTTGTGGATGCAGGACATTTATTAGGTTCTTCGAGTATTGAGATCTGGATTACGGAAGATGGCGTTGAGAAGAAGATTGTATTTTCCGGCGATATCGGAAATACAGACCAGCCATTGATTAAAGACCCTGAATACCTTGAGTCTGCGGATTATGTAGTCATGGAATCTACTTATGGTGACAGAAGTCATGGAGAGCGCCCAGACTATGTGCAGGAATTGGTTGATATCTTAAGGCGAACCTTTAAGCGTCATGGAAATGTTGTTGTTCCTTCATTTGCAGTCGGCAGAACGCAGGAAATGCTGTATTTTCTTCGTAAGATTAAGGCAGATAACCTGCTTCCGGAATTTCCAGATTTTGATGTGTATGTCGATAGCCCGCTTGCTGTGCAGGCGACCAATATTTTTAAAGAGCATTATGTAGATTGCTATGATGAAGAGGCAATGGAGCTTTTGAATCAGGGAATTAACCCGATTGCATTTCCGGGTCTGAAGCTTTCGATTACAAGTGATGAATCCCGTGCCATTAACTTTGATGAACATTATAAAGTCATTCTTTCTGCAAGTGGTATGTGTGATGCCGGTCGAATCAAACATCATTTAAAACATAATCTGTGGCGTGAAAATTCTACGATTGTGTTTGTTGGATATCAGGCAGTTGGAACACTTGGTCGTGCACTTTTGGAGGGTGCAAAGGATGTAAGACTGTTTGGTGAAGAAATTCATGTATCAGCAGAGATTGTAAGACTTTCGGGAATCAGTGGTCATGCAGATAATGAAGGATTGATGCGCTGGGCATCTGCATTTAAAGAAAAACCACAGCGTGTGTTTGTGACACATGGAGAAGATACCGTCTGTACACTCTTTGCAGAACGGCTGAAAAATGAACTGGGCTATGATACCTACGCTCCGTTTAGTGGAACGGTCTTTGATTTGGCAAATAATGTACTGGAGAAAGAGACCGAAGGTATCATAATAGAACATGCAAAGGAGAAAGCGAAAGCACGCAAGGCATCTGGTGTTTATGCGAGACTTGTGGCTGCCGGTCACAGACTGCTTGCAGTTATCCGGCATAATGAGGGCGGAGCAAATAAGGATCTTGCAAGATTGGCAGACCAGATTAATTCGCTTTGTGACAAATGGGACAGATAGAGAAAGAGCCATCGTATAGAAAAATCTGTAGAAAATGTCTTCTGCAGGATATGGATGAAGGCGAGTATTTTACAGATTTGCGAAAGTACATCGCACAGATAGACAAAGATTTAAAAGTAGAAGATGAGAAGTATCAAAACCGCCTTGCAAAATGTAAGGAGTGTGATAATCTGCTGAGTGGAATGTGTCGAATCTGTGGGTGTTTCGTGGAAATGCGGGCAGTGATGAAGAAAAATCACTGTCCGGCAGTTGAAAAGAGATGGTAGAAAAAAAGAGTGATTCTGAAAAAAGGATTCAGAACCACTCTTTTTCTATGCTTTATGCATTCTGGGTTTTCATTTGTTCTAATGCTTTAGCAAGCTGATCCGGGCAGGATGTGCCACGGCCACCGCAGTCAATTCCTTTTAAGCGGGAGATTGCTTCATCTACTTTCATTCCTTTTACCAAAGCAGCAACACCCTGAGTGTTTCCATTGCATCCGCCATTGAATTTTACTGATTTTACAGTGTCACCGTCGAGTTCAATTTCAATAGAACGAGAACAGACACCTTTTGTATTAAATACTGTCATTTTAAAGCCCTCCATAAAATTAAGAATAATAGATAATTTTTTGTCTACGCACATTATAGCAGAAAAAATATAGAGTGACAAAGACTAATTTAAAACATTCTTTTTTATTTACGAAAAAACCATCTGGTGCTACAATGGTTAGTATAAACTAATATAAGGGAGAGAAAACAAACTATGTTTCTTGAGATTCGTGATATAAAAAAATCCTTTGGGCAGGGGGACAGTTTTGTTGAGGTCTTAAAGGGAATTAATCTGGAAATCAACAGAGGAGAGTTTTGTGTTTTACTTGGACCGTCGGGTTCGGGAAAATCTACATTATTAAATATCATCGGGGGAATCGACGGGGCAGACAGTGGAGATATCTGCATTGATGGGGAAAAAATGTCAAACATGAATGAAAAGCGTCTGACGTTATACAGAAGAAAACATCTGGGTTATATTTTCCAGATGTATAACTTAATTCCAAACCTGACAGTTCAGGAAAACATTGAGGTCGGGGCGTATTTAAGTGACAAACCGCTTGAGATGGAAGAACTTCTGCGTACATTAGGATTGTATGAACACCGCAAAAAACTGCCGAACCAGCTTTCGGGTGGTCAGCAGCAGCGTACTGCCATTGGGCGTGCAATTATTAAAAATCCGGATATTTTGCTTTGTGATGAACCGACAGGCGCGCTTGATTATAAAACTTCAAAAGAAATCTTAAAATTAATTGAGACCGTAAATCAAAAATATGGCAATACAATTATCATGGTAACGCATAACGATGCCATCAAAGATATGGCGGATCGTGTGGTGCGTCTGCGAGATGGAATGATTCGGAAGAATTATGTGAATGAAGCACGTGTAAGTGCCCAGGATTTAGAGTGGTAAATGGGAAATAGGGGAGTGACAGGAAAAAATGAAAAATCCTTTAAGAAAGAGGCTGTTTCGTGAGCTGAAAGGTGAGGCAGGGAAATATTTTGTTATTTTCTTTCTGTTAATGAGCATTATTGGATTTGTATCTGGTTTTCTTGTAGCAGATGGAAGTATGCTGACTGCTTACAATGAAAGTTTTGAGAAATATAATATTGAAGATGGGAATTTCACGGTAAAAGAAAAAGTGAACCGTGCACAGCAGAAAGAAATAGCAAAGTCAGATGTGACATTGTATGAAAATTTTTATGCAGAGCCGGTGCTGACAAATGGAAGTACGATGCGAATTTTTAAAAATCGTGAAGAAGTTAATCGTGTCTGCCTGATGAAAGGAGAATTTCCAGAATCAGCAGATGAAATCGCAATTGACCGTATGTATGCGGATAACAATGAGTTGTCTGTAGGAGATATCATTACCGAAGAGGAAGGTAGAAGAGAGTGGAAAATTACAGGGCTTGTGGCACTTTCGGATTATAGCTGTCTGTTTTCGGACAATAATGATTCAATGTTTGATGCGGTAAAATTTGGTGTCGGAATTGTAACTGAGGAGGCGTTTGATACTTTTAATACGGACAACATGATTTGTAATTATTCCTGGAAATATGGAACAGAGCCAAAAGGCGAGACGGAAGAAAAAAATGTGGCAGAAGATTTTATGAAAGTCTTAAATAGTGAAGTCAGCCTTGAAACATTTGTTCCACGTTACAGTAATCAGGCGATTCAATTTACCGGTGAAGATATGGGCAGTGACCGTATGATGATGATTATCCTGCTTTATATTGTAATTGCAATTCTTGCCTTTGTATTTGGAATTACAATCAGTAATACGATACATAAAGAGTCTACAGTAATCGGAACATTAAGGGCTTCGGGTTATACCAGGCGGGAACTGATTCTTCACTATATGACTGCACCGATGCAGGTTACATTTGCGGGAGCGGTGGTCGGAAATATTTTAGGTTATACGGTTCTGAAAAATGTCTGCGCAGGCATGTATTATGGAAGCTACAGTCTGCCGACTTATGTGACATTATGGAACGGTGAAGCCTTTGTGATGACGACAATTGTACCGGTTTTTTTGATGGCAGTGATTAATTTCTTCCTATTAAAAAGAACATTATCGTTGTCCCCTCTCAAATTTTTAAGAAGGGATTTAAAGAAAAGAAAACAAAAATATACATTACCGTTGAGTGCCAGGATTCCATTTTTCTCAAGATTCCGGCTTCGTGTGATTTTCCAGAATGTCAGCAATTATGTTGTGCTTACAGTCGGAATTCTATTTGCAAACCTGCTCTTGATGTTTGGGTTGATGCTTCCGCAGGTTTTAAATCATTATCAAACAGAAATCGAAAAGAATTTGTTGTGCAATTATCAGTATATTTTAAATATACCGTTAAATGCGATGAATGAAGAACATAAATTAGAAAGCCTGATGAATTTAATGTATTTTGAATATCAAGTTCAGACGGACAATGAAGATGCAGAAAAATTTAGTGCGTATTCTTTAAAGACTTTGGATAGTGAGTATAAAACTGATGAAATTATGCTCTATGGAGTAAAGTCGGACAGCTGTTACATTCCACTTGAAGATACAGATGGAGACGAAGTGCTGGTTTCCAAAGCGTACTCTGATAAGTATAAAGTAAAAAAAGGCGATGTGATAACATTAAGAGAAAGCTATGAAGATACACAGTATGAATTTACGGTAGGCGGAATTTATGATTATGAGGGCGGTTTATGCGTATTTATGCCAATCGAACAATTGAACCGAACCTTTGATTTGGGAAATGATTATTTCAGCGGATATTTATCAGACAGTGAGATTACAGATATTGATGAAAAATATATTTCGTCTGTGATTGATTTGGAAAGTTTAACGAAGATTTCAAGACAGCTTACTGTATCAATGGGCAGCATGATGTATATGGTGGATGGTTTTGCGATTGTCATCTTTATGGTTGTCATCTATCTGCTTTCTAAGATTGTCATTGAGAAAAATGCGCAGTCGATTTCAATGGCAAAAATTTTAGGTTACAGCAATGCAGAGATTGCGAGACTTTACATTATACCAACTTCGATTGTAACGGCACTGCTTCTGATTATCACGCTTCCGCTGGAAAAAAGTTTGATGGAAATCATTTTTTATCAGATGATGATGACAAGTATGAGCGGATGGATTCCATTTTATGTAAGTCCGACACTGTTTCCGGAAATGTTTGCAATCGGAATTTTAACCTACGCAGTAGTTGCAGTCATCGAATATCGGAAAGTGCGAAAGATTCCGATGGAAGAAGCCTTGAAAAATGTAGAGTGAAAGGTGGGAGAAAAAGTGGAAAAGAAAATAGGAAATGCATTGTGGAAAAAATCTCTTGGAATCGGAACGGCTGTGGTTCTTGGACTGACTGCCTGCAGTGTGGATAACTCTTCCGATAAGGAAAATGTGGATAAAACCTCTGGAAATACACAGGGGGAAACAAAGTCTCAAAAGGATAATGATACAAAAGAACAAAGCAGTGAGAAGCAGTCCGATGGAGAAAAAGATAAAACAGAAACGGTATATGCAAAGGCAGACGCGGACGGAACAGTAAATGAGATTACCGTAAATACAGTTTTAAAAAATAAAAATGAGAAGAAGATTCAGGATTATTCGAATCTGACCGATATCAAAAATATAAAAGGGGACGAAGAATATACCAGACAATCGGATGGAACAATTCTCTGGGACAATCAGGGAGAAGACATTAAATATGAAGGAAAGAGCAGTGAACAGCTTCCGGTAACAGTTCAAATCAGCTATTTTCTGGATGATAAAGAAATTACTCCAAAAGAGCTGGCAGGAAAAAGCGGCTCACTTAAGATTCGTTTTGATTATGAAAATCATACCAAAGAAGAGACGAATGTAAATGGAAAAAAAGTGGAACTTCCTGTTCCGTTTGCAGCGATTTCTGCCCTGCTTTTATCAGAGGATAATGCAACAAATATCGAAGTAAAAAATGGAAAAGTTATTTCATTGGATGGACAGAATTTGATTATTGGATATGCCTGCCCCGGACTTTCCGAAAATCTGAATCTCTCCGATTCTGAGCTGACGAAAGATATTGAGCTTCCGGAATATGTGGAAGTGACAGCAGATGTAACGGATTTTGAACTGGATTTTACAGCGACGGTATTTTCTTCTGGACTTTTGAGTGATTTAGATGAAGAGAATCTCGATGATTTGGATGAAACTTCCGATAACATGGATAAAATTCAAGAGGCTTCAGGAAAATTAAAAGACGGCAGTGGCAAGCTTTTAGATGGAATGAAAACCTATGATGAGTATATGAAGCAGTATCTAAGCGGAGTTGACTCTTTAAAAGAAGGAGTGGATGCCTTAAAGAGTGGAATGCAGGTATTAAATGAAAACAAGACGGCGCTTGGAAGCGGAGCTCAGGCATTAACAGACGGATTGTGCCAATTTTCAAACAGCTTGTCAGCGATTTCATTCGGAAATGCTTCCGGTCAGAGTGGGGTTGATTTTAGCGGAGTAGAAAATGCAATGGTCGCATTAGTTGCAGATGACCAGAAATTAAATACAGCCCTGACCCAATTACAGACTCAGCTTCAAACGGTTGAAAACTTTGTGACAGAGGCAGTGACTTATCAGACAACGGTTCAAAACGATGTTGAGGCTGTAAAAAATACATTGGGAGCGATTGACTGGGATGCAATTGAAAATGATGCAAAGGCGCAGAGGGAAGCACAGATAGATTCAGCAGTAGAGGCAGCTCTTAATGAGACGATGCAGGAAACTTCCTTAAGTGAAGAAGAACAGGAAATTTTAAAAGAGGGATTAAAGAGCAGTCTGGAAACCCAGTTAAAGGAAAATGCTAAGGATACCGAGCTGACAAAAGAAGCCAGAGAAAAAACGGAAGAGGCAGTGCAGACCCTGCTTTCGATTCCGGAACTTAATATTCCGGATTTAAGCGTGGATACCAGTGCCCTTCCAGCGATTTTGACGGATATGCAGGCTCAGATGCAGGCACTTGGAGAAGCAGCGGAATTGCTTGGAGGACTTCCGGAACAGATGCAGACCTTGCAGGAAGGAATGGAGACGATTCAAAATGCAGCCGAGCAGCTTGCTAAAGGAAGCAGTCAGTTAAACACCGGAATCAGTGCATTTTCAGATGGAATCGGTCAGCTATACGTGGGCGGTCAGAGTTTAAGTGAAGGAACAGACCAGTTAAGCAGTGCCGGAAGTGCTCTCGACAGTGGTTATCAGGCATTGATAGATGGGATGAAAGCTTTAGATGAAGGATTTGCAGAGTTTGATAAAGAAGCCATTCAGAAATTAACCGACCTTGCAGGTGATGACCTGACAAATTTGACAACAAAGATACGAGGTCTTAAAAAAGTAGATGCCGAGTACCAGAACTTTGGAGGGATTTACGAAGGGCAGAGCGGAAGTGTACGGTTTATTATCGAGACAGAGGAGATAAAAAAATAGAAATGTAGAATACGCTCCTGTTTAAGGGTAAGACAGGGGTGTATTTTTTGTTTTATATTTTAAGAATTTGCGAGAGGCACCTTCTTTCGTGAATGTTGCAATGTGTGTTTCGTCACTTTCATTATACAACATGAACGATTTAAGGTGTCTTTCTTTTTATGTAAAATCACGAACTTGCTCATTTATAGTAAATACATTAAAATTTGAGTAGGCATACAGGAGAAAGTAGGGTAAAATAATGCATATGCTGAAAAAATGGGAGAAAAGATATGTGCATTATCCCACAGATGTTCTTGGCGGAGCTCTGGCAGGCGCTATATCAGGATATCTGGGATATCGGTTCATTCAGGTCATTTTTTACAGAATAGAACAAGAAGGGGGAGGAGCATGTCTGAAGTAAAGAATAAGAAAAAGAAATCCACTATTATTCAGGTCAGTATTGGTGTTCTGGCAGTTATTCTGGCTATCCTTATTATTATAATGATGAGAATTGTTTCTGATATTCAGGGAACGGCCCGTATTGTAAATTATACTGGTTTAGTTCGTGGAGAGACACAGAGGATCATCAAGCTGGAGGTTGCCGGGGAACAGGACGATGCAATGATCCAGGAGGTAAGGTCTTTCATTGGTGGTCTGCGCGATGGAAATACCAAACTGAATCTGGTATATTTGAATGATAAGGATTTTCAGAATAAAATGCAGGAACTGGACGAAGGCTTTTCTGACCTGTATAACGAAATCTGTTTGGGGCGGTCTGAAGGATATGAAAAAACAGATATTATATCCAGAAGTGAGGACTTCTTTGTAATCTGTGATGAAGCAACAGGTCTGGCCGAAAAATATTCGCAGAAAAAAGCCACATCCTTATCATTGCTTGAAAAATATATCACGGCAGATATTGTTGTATTGATGCTATTGATCGGATATGAGTTTATCAAAGCAATACAATATGCTGCAATGAACCGTTTGCTGCAGCGAAAGGTATATCTGGATGATGCGACGGGACTTCCGAACAAAAATAAATGTGAAGAATTGCTGAATGAGGAAGAACCGGATGCAGATATCGGTGTATGCAGTTTTGATCTTAATAATCTCCGGCGTATTAATGACAGCAGAGGACATGAAGCCGGTGATGCCTATATCCGTAGATTTGCTATCTGTCTGCGAGATTCCATGCCGGCTGAGCAGTTTGTGGGAAGAGCAGGTGGAGATGAATTTCTTGCAGTTACCCATGGATTGGACAGGGAACAAATGACACAGTGTCTTGAAAAGGTGCGCAGAGATATGACAGAGGAATCCAGAGTGTATCCGGATACACCCTTAAGTTATGCGGTGGGATTTGCATTGGCCGGTGATTTTCCCGGAAGTACAATGAGAGAACTGTTTAACTGCGCAGACAAAAACATGTATATCAATAAAAATCATGTGAAACGAGAAGAGGCTACAGCAGAAAGAAATCAGGGATATCAGCTGTTAAAGCTGCTTAATCAGCATGGCAGTAACTTCTCAGACTGCCTGTACTGTGATGCCAGGATGGATACCTATCGGGCGATTCGTTCCAGCGAGAATTTTTTCCTGGCTTCTGACGGTGCATATTCCGGAGCAGTGGAACAGATCATAGAGGAACATGTTGAAAGTTCCTGTCAGGTAGATATCTGCGAAGGGCTGCAGATTTCTGAGCTTCAAAGGAAGATGCATACGAAGGAAGATGTGCTGGAATATGAGTATAATACCGGAAAACAGGGGGCATATAATCGTCTGACGTTGATTCCGGTGGACTGGGATGAGGATAAAAAGCTGCATCATTTTCTCCTGGCATTTGAAACTATCCGAAAGACTTCTGAAGGTCAGACAGGTGCAAAAGAGCAGTTGCAGCTTTATTATGAACAGTTGAAACAGTCTATCTTGGAAAATGACAGCTATGTGGATGCGCTTCTGGAATTGTCAGATGTGATCTATACAGTAAATCTGACAAAGGATGTTCTGGAAAGAAGGATCGTACTGAATGGAAAAGAGCAGAAGAGCCGGGAACTTTTTATGGATTATTCGCTTCCGCACTCTTATCAGGATTACTGCTGGGAATATGAGAAAAAAGTCACTCAGGAAACAATTGCCGGTTACTGCATGACAGATAATTGTGAAAAGCTTCGTAAGAGGTTTGAGAACGGAGAAACACATATATCTGTAGAATATTGTGTCTGCGAAGACGATGGAAGTATCCGATGGGTACAGAAAACAGTGCTTATGACCAGTATGGTAGTGTTTGATACAGAAATCCTTGCTGAGATCCCTATGATCTATGCGATCATTCTGCTGCAGGATACCACACAGAGACATGAACGTGATGAACAGGAACAGGCGCGCCTTCAGGCTGCATTCAATGAGATGCGTGCCGAGAGCAGGGCAAAAACGAATTTCCTCAGTCGTATGAGCCATGATATCAGGACACCTTTGAATGGTATTATTGGTCTGTTAAAGATTGATGAGAACCATTTTGAGGATAAGGCACTGATACAGGAAAATCATAAAAAGATGAAGATAGCAGCAGATTATTTGCTTTCCCTTATCAATGATGTTCTGCAGATGAGTAAAATAGAGGAAGGTCATATTGTTCTGACTCATGAATATATCTGTCTCAAAGATCTGGTCTATGAGATTGAGAGTATTATCACTCACAGGGCAGCAGATGAGGACATTCAGTGGATTTATGAGAAAAATAAGGAGGATATTCCCTATCCTTATGTCTATGGAAGCTCACTGCATCTTCGCCAGATTTTTCTGAACATCTATGGAAACTGTATTAAGTATAACCGGCCGGGAGGAAAGATTACTACGGTAATGGAGGCGGCAGATGTACATGATGGGATTTGTACATACAGATGGACGATTTCTGATACAGGTATAGGGATGAGTGCAGAATTCCTGAGCCGCATTTTTGATCCGTTCTCACAGGAGAAAACAGATGCCCGTAGTGTTTACCAGGGAACCGGTCTGGGGATGGCGATCACTAAGGGATTGATTGAGCAGATGAATGGAAGTATTGAAGTGACAAGTCAGGAGAAAGTTGGGTCTGTGTTTGTCGTTACCATTCCCTTTGAGATTGCAGAGAAACAGAAAAAGGATGAGAAAATTGTAGAGAAATATGATATTTGTGGACTGCATCTGCTGGTAGCCGAGGATAATGATCTTAATGCAGAAATCGTAGAAATGCTGCTGACAGATGACGGTGCGAAGGTTACAGTTGCAAAAAATGGCAGACAGGCAGTGGAGTGCTTCGAAAATAATCCTCCGGGAACTTTTGATGCCATATTGATGGATGTCATGATGCCTGTTATGGATGGTATTGCAGCAACAAAGGCGATTCGTGCTATGGAGAGGGCAGATGCAAAAACAATTCCGATCATTGCAATGACAGCAAATGCATTTGAGGAAGATGCAAAAAAATGTCTCGCAGCCGGCATGACCGCACATCTGGCAAAACCATTTCAGATAGAAAATGTGGAAAAAGCCATTGTGGAGTGCTGTGGAAAGTAATGCCATCTGCAAGAACTGTTGCCATCAGTAAATTATCAGAAGCAGAGTTAAAAGTCTGGATGATGAAAATATGAGTAGAGAAAGGCGTAAGTCACAGAAATGTGGGTTGCGTCTTTGTTGTCTGGTATTGTAAAGTGGTGTCAGATTTGTCGTAAATGTCGTAAATTTGTGGTCAAAAAATGATGAGAAATGCAAAATCACGAACTTGCTCATTTATAGTTTACAATTAAGAAAAAAACTCAGAGTAAGATTTTTTGTTCCAATTTCGACAGAATCTGACAATCTATTTTGTTGACAAAAGAATGGCAAAAAGTTAGAATTAAGCTAGGATATCTTAAGTATAAAGAGATTAACGAAAGCAAGTAAGCAGGAAAGGGAAGTGCGAATACTCGCTTAGTTTAGTAACTATATTTTGTATTTAAGATATGGCTGCAAAAGTACGGCATTAGGGAGTGGCTGTAATTTGACAAACAGGGAGAAATCCTATGAAAAGGGGTGTATGAGGATGAGTAAGGAATTACCGGTTTTAAAAGTGAGGATGTTAGGGCGTTTTTCCGTGAACTGGGGAGAAAAAGACATTGCATTTAAGAGAACAACGTCAACGAAAGCATTGCAGCTGTTTCAGATACTATTGTATACAAAAGAAACAGGAATTCAAAGAACTCGTCTGCTTGATTATCTTTATAGCAGAGATGAACTGGCAGATATGGCAAACAATTTAAGGGTAACTTCACACAGACTGAAAAAAATGCTTGTAGATGCAGGACTGCCTGAGTATGATTACATACAAATTAAAAAAGGAGTCTATAAGTGGAACAGTCCGATGGAAGTTGAAGTGGATGCTTTGGAATTAAAAAAGCTCATTGAAGAGTCAGAAGAGACAGAGGATATCCGGACAAAGATGGAACTGCTGACAAAAGCCTGCCGGATTTATAAAGGAGAATTTCTTCCGGAACTTTCGGGAGAGGACTGGGCACTGCTTGAAAGTGTAGAATATAAAAAAGTTTATGAAAAAGCACTGAAAGAAGTATGTGATTATAAAAAGGTGCAAAAAGAGTACCAAAGTGTGTTGGAACTTTCTAAATCAGCGTCTGAAATTTATCCATTTGATGAATGGCAGTCTGTGATGATGGAAGCGCTGGTTGCTATGAATCGATATAAAGAAGCCATTCAGATTTACGAAGATACGGCAAAATTTTTCTTTGCAGAATTGGGTATCAGTCCATCTGAAAAAATGATGGAGCAGTTTAAAGAAATGAGCGAACGGGTCAGTTACAAACCGCAGGTATTGAAAGATATTCGTGGCGGTTTAAAAGAGAAATATGAAGAAAAAGGTGCGTATTACTGTAGTCTGCCAAGTTTCCGTGATACCTATCGTCTGGTGACCCGTATTATCGAAAGAAATGGTCAGTCTGTTTATTTGATGTTGGTAACGATAACAGACGGAAAAGGACGCCCATTAGAAAATAAAGAGCGTTTAAAGGTGTTATCTGAAGAGTTAAATCATACAATTAAATGTTCGCTGCGTAAAGGCGACTCTTATACCAGATACAGTCCGAATCAGTTTTTGATTTTACTGGTAGGGACGAAACAGGAAAATTGTCCTCAGATTTATGATAGAATTACAAAATATTTCAGCCGTGAGCATAAAACATGGGCACAGTACTTAGAATATTATGTATCATCTATTGTGGATGTTGAACAGAAAAAATCAAAGATTACCTTCAACGGGCAAGATGACCTTTGAAGGTTAAGGGGTAAAGGTGTGGTGTATGAAAATATGAGAAGCGGACAAAATATAGGACGAATAAAGGCGGCACCTAATCTTGTAAATATATGTGTAGATGAAATTGCGCAGGAAGAAATGAAAGGACGTCTTTATCATTGTTATAAAAAAGAGGCGACGAATTTTAAAAATGTCGTTGAGCTTTTGGATGAAATGGAAAAATTGTATGATAAACTTCATTTTCCGGAAGCGTCAACAAAGAGCAGGTCTTTTTTGGAAGAAAAAGCTCCACAGCAAAGAGAAACAATTCCTAAAGTTGTTGAACCTAAAATTGTATTAGAACAAAAAGGCACAAAGGGAACGTTTCTGGTGTGCGTTCAGTATCGACAGAATGCAACCTGGCAGGGCGAAATTGTTTTAATGGAATCAGAAGAAAGTTATGAGTTTTCCAGTGCACTGGATTTAGTTAAAATTATCAATAATACTTCAAATATTTAAGGTACGAAAGAAAAAAACATTACCAGCAGATGTATGGTAATGTTTTTTTATGACAAAATTTAATAAAAAAATAAGGTGTAATGCTTTTTGTAATGGGCAATACGCTATAATAACCACATAGTAAAAAGTATAGAATATTTAATGATTTAATTTGAGAAAAGAAAGGAGGCGAAGATATTGTGGCTAAGAAAAAACAGACAAAAACATTTATCGTAAAGATTAATGAATGTCAGAATGCAACCTGGCAGGGAAGTGTATTATGGGCAGAAACAAAACAGGAACAATATTTTCGCAGTGCCTTAGAATTATTGAAGTTAATAGATGGTGCAGTAACTGAAGACGAGGATGAGATAGTAGAAGGAGGAAGCCATGAAAAGTGAGAAAAGTAAAAAAATTCTGGCGTTTGTGCTTTGCATGGTTCTGATGCTGACAACCAGCATGTCTACTATGGCAGAGGGTGGTCTGATAGGTGAAACCTCTTCTGAATCCATGGCAAGTCAGGAACCTGAAACACAAAGTACAGAAACAACGACAACGGGAGAGACGCAGGCAGAAGGAATTAACGAAGAGCTAAGTACATCGAAAGAAACAATACCGGAAGTGAAAAAAGAAACAGTTGCAGAAGAGACCATTTCTGAAGAAACTGTTTCTAAAGAAGGTGTACAGTCTGAAGCAACTGAAATCAGACATGAAGTTCAGGATGAAAACGGAAACGTACTTACAAGCGTTATTGCAAATCTTCCGGAAGGTGCATTTGAAACACTTACCTCAGACATTGTGATGGAGGTAAAAGAACTGGATGCCGAAACTCAGGAACATGTAAAAGCGTTAATCGGAAAAAATATTCCAGAAACAGAAAAGCTTGGAAATTATCAGTTCTATGAAATTAATTTTAAAGTAAACGGTGAAAATCAGAATCCAAACAAACCGGTTACCATTACAATTGAAGAAAACAATGCCAATATTCAGACAGTAGATACGAAACAAATAAATGTTTTCTATCTGGACAAAGCAACCGAAGAAAATAAAAGAGAATCCGATGAAATTTTAAATATAACATCAAAAACGGACTTAGAAGAAGCACTGAAAGCAGAAGGAAAGAGTATAGATAATATTGATGAATATATCTATTCCGATGTTAGCTTGAATCAGGAAAAAAATGCAGTTAATAAGGTAATATTAAAAGCTGAAAAGTCCGGAGTTTATGGATGTTATGTAAAAGAAACGGCTGAGGCAGAAGAAAGGATAGTTGAAGAACCGAAAGAAGAAATTAAAGAGGAAGTAAAAGAAGAGACAAAAACAGAAGAGAAAGCAAAAGCTGAAACTGAAATAAAAGAAACCAAACCTATACTTACATACGAAGATGAAGAGGTAACAATTAGTATTACTGAGGAAAAAGAAGGTGCAATTCCGGAAGGAACAACCTTAAGTGTGACATCGGTTCAAAAAGATACGACAGAATATACTGAGGTAGAGGAAAAATTACATCAGAAAGCAGAAGACGAAGAGTACTCTATAGCAGGATTTTTGGCTTATGACATTACACTCACAGATAAAGATGGAAATAAAATTGAGCCGGATGGAAATGTCAAGGTTACGATGGAGTATAAAAAAGGAGTATCACCGGAAGATGTTGATACAGAAAAATCAGACCTTGATGTTACAGTTATTCATCTTGAAGAAGATAAGAATGGAGCAGTAAAACAGGTTGTCGATATGGTGGCTGATGAAAAGAAAGAAGCAAGCATACAGACAACAAGTGAAACAAAAGTTACAAAGGCAGAATTTATAACAGATAGTTTTTCTAATTACGTGTTAGCCTGGTATGCTTACGATGAAGAATCCGGGTTGGATAAAGTTGAAACAGTCAGCCATACTCAAGCGGGTATTACAATGCGAATGATTGATATGGAAGGTAAGGATTCTAACAAATATAAGATAAAAGCTTTGGATAGTAGTACCTGGATAGATTTAGGAGGAGGCTATTGTGCCGGAACGTGGAATAATGGAAACTGGCAGAATAATAATAATCAGTCAGGAAGTATTAAAAAAGGTCTTTTAAAAAATGTGTTAGGCACAGATGGCTATCCAATTACAACAGGAAAAAATACCTGTATTACAGGTCAGAAATCCACGGGTTCAGCAATTCCCGGAACTGCTAATACAAGTTTAGCGAGTCTTTTTAGTGGCGGAACAGAAGTAGATCATTTATTCCGAAAGGATATCTATAACAGCACAGGTTATTATGAATACAGTAGTTTTCAGAATTATGCATATTTAGGAAACAATACAAATTTTACTGTATACGATGCACTGGGTACACCAAGTAATGAAAATCAGTATTATTATAAACGTGGAAACTTTATGCCGTATAACACAATTAATAATCAAAACGTATCAACTAATAAAAATGAATATGATGAAAATGGTAGTGTTTTATCAGATTCAGATAGTGCAAAAGGAAAAACACTTTATAAAACAAATGGAAATAATTATTACTTTGGGATGTATATGGGCGCAAGTTTTTTACAGCCAAAAGATGGTAAAGTAGCTTCTAAACAGGTTAGTGGTCAAAAAGACCCGATGATATATGAATTCAATGGGGATGATGACTTATGGATTTATATCGATGACGTCTTGGTGCTTGATATTGGTGGTGTTCATGATGCTCACTCCGGCAGTATTAATTTTAATACAGGAGAGGTAAGCTGGTATGATTGTATTAAAGGAGGCACACCAAAAAAATATAAGACAACGATTAAAAAACTTTTCAAAGATGCTAAAAAGCTTCCGAATGGAAATAAGTGGACGAGTAAAACCAGTGATAAAGAAATAGAAGCATGTTTTGATGGCGACACATTGAAAGATTATACTCTCCATTCCTTTAAAATGTTCTACATGGAACGTGGTGCAGGTGCATCTAATCTTCACATGAAATTTAATCTTCAGGTTATTCCGGAAGGTCAGGTGGAAGTTAGAAAAGAACTGGAAAACACAGATAAAGAAAAATACAGCAATGTAAAATTTGCTTTCCAGGTCTATGCACAGAAAATTAAATCAACAGATCCAAAAGGAAATGAAACGTATTACGATGACGAGTATGAATTATTAGACAGTGCAACGTATAAAGATTCAACAGAAAAAGTTAAGTTCCAGGATGTAACATTTAATGATACGACATATAAAAAGGTATTTTATCTAAAACCAGATGAGTCAGCAATATTTAGCGGACTGAAAGCTAACCGAAAGTATTATGTAATAGAGGTTGGAGTGAATGCTCAGCAATATGATAAGGTTATTATTAATGGCGTTGAGTATAAAGCATTTGATGAAAATGCACAGCTTAGTGGAACGATTTCGGATGTTAAAACAGATAAAAAGACAGTAGAAGCAAGACCGACAGTAGTTTGTGTAAATAATTGTTCTGCATATAACAGCCGTGAACTTCGGATTACAAAGCAGATGAGAGATGGACAGGTAACAAACGATACCTTTTCATTTAAGATTCAACTATCTAATAATGAGGCTAATCAAACGTTAGTGCCTTATACAAAGGGTGATTACTATCTTAAAGATGGGGAAGGAAATTATTATTACTACAAAGATGGAGAATTGGAATCAAATGGCAGTAAGAGTGTTGTTTGTGGCCAAACAGATGCAAATGGAATTGTTACTGGAATACCTGCAGGTTATACAGTAATTGTTACACAGATTCTTTCTGAAACAAGTTTTCTGGTAGAAGAAGTGAATCTGGATAAAACAAGATATTTAGAGCCTGAAAAATCTGTCAGCAATTGTGAAAAGTCGGACATTAAAACAGCAGACGAAGATGTAGAAGAGCAAAGAGTTGCAGATGGAAAAATAGAATTGAAAAAAGACGCTCAAGTAACAATTGCAAACAAAATAAAAGAACTGGATGAGCCGGATGCTCCATTTATTGAAGTGACTAAGAGATTTAATGGTTTAACAAAAGAACAAATCAGAGAACTGGCAGAAGCAAATCCTGCGTATCAGATAACCGTAACAAATGGAAGTGATACAAGAACGCTTACAATGGATGCAGATAAGCTGGACGAAAATCTGACAGGGAAAGATACAACCTGGGCTTATACATGGAAGCTGGAAAATTGTTCAACAGGAACTTACAGAGTTGTCGAGGCTAATTATAAAAAAGATGGATATCAGGTATCACCAGCAATTAATGGTTCAAATGGAGACAGTGCAGATGTGACAGTTAAGCAGGCAACAATTGAATATACTTCAACTACGAAGGCAACAACATGTTCCTCACAGGATTATCAAGTTGGAGAAGTCAATTTAATTGTTGCAAAATTAACCCAAAATGAAGGATATTTTGTTTGGACCAGACAGCCGGCAAGTATCAAAGCAAGAATGGCAATTGTTGATTTGATTTCCAGCAAAGATGGAATGAAATTTTCACCAAAAGCAGTTTTAGAGAAATGTTATTTCTTTAGTGGAGTGGATAAGATTAGTTCTACATTGACATTCCGAGACGGAGAAATTACTTACGACGGTGAAAATATTATGCACTTTGATAAATCAAAACAATGGGCAATGTTTGCAACAGGTACTTATACAGTGACAGATGGTCAGGATGCAGAAGTAGAACTTACGAATACCTATCAGGAAGAAACAGCAGACCTTGATTTGATGAAAGTCTCAGAAAATAATACAGACTTAAAATTAGATGGAGCAGAATTCCAGTTATATAAGAAAAATGGTAACGCTTATCAAAAATTGGGAGATGTTTTAACCGTTAAAAATGGAGCAAATGAGATAGAACTCAAAGGGTTAGAACCGGGAGAATATTATCTTGAAGAAACAAAAGCTCCAACAGGTTACTTGCCTTTAGGCAATAAAATTTACTTCAAGCAGGAAAAGGGTGAGGTTATTTTAACAGATATGGCAGGTAATCCACTTACTCAGGAACCGGATATGTGGTTTTTGACCACGGATGAGAGGAACGTATTAACAATCAAGAATCAGGTGGTATACGAACTTCCAAGTACCGGCGGTTCTGGTATTTATCGATATACGATTGGAGGCGCATTGCTTATGATGGCTGCGGCACTAATCTTATATAGAAACAAATCCAAGGAGGTGCTGAATAAATAACAAAATGAGATTATGGTTTCAGCGACTTCCAAATCGCAAAAGTAAAGGGGAAACCAAGTAACAAGAGAAACTAATAATTAAGTAAGGGAAATCCTGGAAAGAAAAGGAGAGAGAGTATGAGTAAACTTAAAAAAATGTTATCAATGGTATTGGCAATGGTAATGATACTCGCTATGAGTATTCCGACATTTGCAGCGAATGGAAAAACCGAAGGAAATGCAGCAACAGGAACAGCATCCGATAAAGGAACAATTACAGTAAGGGGCGTAGAAGAAACTGGCGTTACAGTAAAAGCTTACCAGATTATCAAAGCAAAATATGAGAATGGCGGAAAGTTCTCAGGATATGAATCTTTATATCCAACTATTATTAAAGATGTAACTGCTGATGATATTACTGTAGACTCTGATCAGCTCGCTGACATTATCGATGCGACAAAAGTTGCAGATACAGAATATGCTATGACTTCTACAGATGGAACCACTTATACAGCAGAAGTTCCTGTAGGTTCTTATTTAGTTGTTATCTCAGGTGCTGAAAATAAAATTTATAATCCATTGGTAGTTTCTGTAGTATACAAAAACAAAGATGGAAAAACAGCAATGGATTTCAACGAAGTAGATGTTACAGATACAGAAAATGCATGGGCTAAAGTAAGTGATACTCCTGATTTAGACAAAAAAATCGTTGAAGGCGAAAACAAAGTTAAGGGTAACACAGTAAACATTGGTGATACAGTAAATTATGAACTTTCAACAACAATTCCTTACTACGGTGGAAATTATCCGAAGTTCAACATCGTGGATAAATTAAACGGCTTAACTTATAAAGAAAACAGCCTGAAAGTTACAGCAGACGGTAAAGAATTAACAGCAGGAACAGATTACAAATTAACAGTAAATGAAGCAAAGAATGAAATTACAGTTGATTTTGTTGTAAATAATGCATATACACTGAATCAGTATCAGAGCAAAGCATTAGTTGTAACTTATGCGGCAACAGTAAATCAGGATGCAGCATTAAATGGTGTAGCAAATGTCAACGACGCTACTTTAAACTTTACAAAAGACTCTAAAGTAGATGGCAAAGATGGTTCTTCTAACGACAAAACTTATACTTACACATTTGATATTGACGGAACAGCAGATGGTTCTTTAACAAATGAACTCATCACAAAAGTTGGAACAACTTCCAGCGAACAGAAAGTAAAACTTGCCGGCGCAGAATTTACTTTATACACAGATGCCGATCTTGAAACTGTATATGGAACAGCATATCCGGAAAACAAACAGTTTAATGGTGTTGTAGTAACAGATGCAAATGGCCAGATGACCATGACAGGTCTTAAAGCCGGTACTTATTACTTAAAAGAAACAAAAGCTCCTAACGGATACACATTAAATGATACCGTATACACAATCGTAATCGATGCTACAATCGACGAAACAACAGGTAAATTAACAGCTTGGTCTATTTCTGTAAATGGTGCTACTATTTCCGGCGACGACCATACTGTAAGATCTACTTTCACAGTAACTGATGATACACCGGCAATTGGAACAGTTGAAAAAATTGAAATCGTCAACACCAAGATTTCTAACTTACCATCCACAGGTGGTATCGGTACTACAATCTTCACAATCGGTGGTTGTGTAGTTATGATTGCAGCAGCAGGTTTATTCTTCGCAACTCGCAAAAAATCTGCTAAATAATGAAATAGAAGAAATAGAATAAGTAACAATTGAAATGCCTATTTTGTGAAAAAACCAGGGCGGCTCGCCCGCCTTGGTTTTTCATTTCACAGAAAATTGAAACCTGACAAAAAATACAACAATAAGGAGAGCCCGGATGAAGAAAAAAGTTACTACGATATTGATTATAATTATATTTTTAGCCGGTTTGTCCTTGCTGTTGTATCCCTTGGTTGCAAATCAGTGGAACAATCACAGGCAGAAGCAGCTGATATCCAGTTATGAAGAAGTAATCGCACAGAAAGAAAAAGATGGAGAAATTAATTATGAGCAGGAATGGAAAAATGCCGATGCGTATAATGATTCTCTTCAGCCATCCGTTCTTCCGGATTCTTTTGCAGTTGCAGAGGCTTCCGATGAAGAAAATTCTAATTATTTTTCTTGTTTGAACCTTAGTGGTGATGGTATGATGGGATATATAGAAGTGCCTAAGATTAATATTAAAATTCCTATTTATCATACAACAGAAGACGAGGTGCTTCAGAAAGCAGCCGGTCATCTTGAAGGAAGTTCACTTCCGGTTGGAGGCAAAGGAACACATGCAGTAATTTCTGCACACAGAGGACTTCCGAGTGCTACACTTTTTACAGACCTTGATAAACTCGAAGAGGGAGACCATTTTCTTCTCTATATATTAGATGACGTGCTTTGCTATGAAGTAGATAAAATTTCAGTCGTTGAACCAAAAGAAACGGATGATTTAGCAGTAGAGGAAGAGAAAGATTTGGTAACACTTCTTACCTGTACTCCTTATGGAGTGAACAGCCACAGACTTCTGGTTCGAGGACACAGAGTAGATTACGAGACAGCTGATATTGAAGAGGTGTCCACACCGCTTGGAGGAGTCAGTCTCCATACTAATTATGGGTTGTGGGTGGTTATCGGACTGGCAGTAACAGGAGGCTTTATCCTTATACTTTATTGTTATGATAAAAAGAGAAAATCAAAGGAACAGTAGGGATGTATTATGAAGAGAAAAATTTCAGGTATTTTGTTTGGCTTAATGTTCCTGCTTGGATTTGCAATCTTGATTTATCCAACAGTTTCTAACCAGTGGAATACATACCGGCAGAATCAATTGATTTCATCTTATGAAGAGTTAATCGGAAAGATGGCAGAAGAGGATTTTACAAAGGAATGGGAAAAAGCGAATGCTTTTAATGATACGATTATCCATAACAATATATTTGGTGATGTTTTTGGAGAAAATGGAGACGATATTAAAAATACCGAATACTGGCAGATTTTAAATGTGGGAAATGACGGTGTCATGGGATATGTATCCATTCCAAAGATTAATGTAAAGCTGTCTATTTATCATGGAACAGCAGATGATGTGCTTCAGACAGGAATCGGTCACTTAAATGGAACCAAGCTTCCAATCGGTGGGGAGAGCACACACAGCGTACTGGCAGCGCACAGGGGGCTGCCGAGTGCCAGATTGTTTACGGATATTGACCAGTTAGAACGTGGAGACATGTTTTACATTCACGTTTTGGATGAAACGCTTGCTTATCAGGTTGACCAGATTTTAGATATGGTGGATAAGGATGACAATGAGACGCTTCAAAAGGCTCTCCAGATTGAAGAGGGTCAGGATTATGTAACGCTATTTACCTGTACGCCGTACGGTGTAAACTCTCACAGACTTTTAGTTCGTGGCACAAGAGTACCGTATAACGGAGAGGAAGAGATAGAATCTACAGCCGCAGAATCCATGTTGAAATCAATTCAGAATTACTACATGATTTATCTGATACTTGGATTATCGGTAACTTTACTTGTAATACTTTTGATGAAGTTCCTGATTAAACCTGGAAAGAAGAAACACAAAAAAGAATAAAAAAGAATAAGAAAGAACAAGAAAGAACAAGAAAGACTTTTCAGTACAGGATAGTTACTTATCTGTTATCAGAGGGGAGGAAATGTGAAGATGAAGAAAAAACTAAAAAAAGGAAGCGCATTGGCTCTGGCTCTGGTGTTGACACTTTCCACCGTAGTAATGTCCAAAGTTCAGGCTGCTATCAGTATTGAAACTGACCGGCAGTGTTCTGTGAAATTTGAGATGGATGCGGTTTATCCGGAACTTTCAGGGGAGAATATGACAATTCCGGTTCGCATGTATAAGGTAGCAGATGTGAATCAATATGGAGAGTATCAGACCTTAGCCGGATTTGAGGATTTGAAGCTGGATTCCATCAGCAGTAAGACAACAGCACAAGAATGGGAAGAGAAAGCCAAGAGTGCAGTGAAGGTGGTAGAAGAAAACCAGACAAAGCCAACAGCTTCTGATAATCTGATTGGAGGAAAGGGCAGTGTGGATGGGCTTTCAGTCGGAATGTATCTGGTAGAGGCAGAAGAAGTGCAGTCTCCATATTATATTTACAGTTTTACACCGTATCTGATTTCCCTGCCGAATAATCAGTATTATGTAACCGGAAGCGACGAGTGGCTTTATGATACATCAACAGGATTAAAACCAGACCAACAGGAACGATATGGTGACCTTGAAATCGATAAAACTTTAACTTCTTATAATGAGACAATGAAAGGTGCTTCGTTTGTATTTGATATTGAAGCGAAAGTAAATGGAGAAATCGTTTACAGTGATGTAGTTTCCATGGTATTTGATGGAACAGGCACAAAGAGTGTTGTGATAAAGGAACTTCCGGCGGGCGCAAATATAACGGTAACCGAAGTTTACAGTGGTTCAAGTTATGAGGCAACAGGAGAGGCAGAGCAGACCACTCAAATCGTAGCGGATGAAATGGTTTCCACAGCATTTGAAAATCAGTATGATGGTAAATTAAATGGAGGTTCAAGTGTTGTTAATCATTTTGAATTTACTCCAAATGAGGAAACAGCAGATGACCAGAAACAGTCAGCCGAAGATGGTGTCTGGGACTGGGAACAGCAAACGGACAGTACACAGGCACAGGAATAAGGGGAGGGGTTAAGCAATGAAGAAAAAGTTGAATAAGAAAACGCTTTGTCTGACTGCTGCAGCTCTTACACTTACCGCAGGGCTTTCTGTAGGAAGTGCCATGGCTTACTTTACCACTTATGTAACAGCACAGGGTGGACAGGAATTAAGTCTTGGATTTACCGAGGTTATTCCGGATGAAGAGGTCAGTGATTGGACGAAGCATATCAAAATTGAAAATACCGGTGATTACGAATGTTATGTAAGAGTAAAAGTATTTGCCGGAAGCCAGTATCAGGAAGGACTGGTCTACTCTGATGAGAGTGGAAAATGGACGCCGGGAGATGACGGATATTATTATTATTCTGATGTTATAGCTCCTGGGGCAAAGAGCGAAGAATTATTGGTAAAAATCAGTAACATGAACCTTCCAAAGGATTTTAATGTAATTGTTGTTTCGGAATGTACACCTGTTATCTTAGATGCAGAGGGAAATCCAAGTGCAGACTGGACAAAGAAAGCAGATGTTGCGCAGACTGAGGAGGTGGGTGAGTAATGAAAAAGAAGAAAAAATCCTTTTCTGTAAAGCCCGTTTTCCTGTTTGCGGTGGCCGGATTTTTAATTCTTGGCAGTACCGTGGGAAGTACAAGAGCGGCACTGACTTATTACAGTGAGAATTATGCAGTGCAGGCAGAGGTTTCAAAGATTGGTATCAGCCTTCTAGAAAATGGTGAAATAATCAGTAAAAGAGATTACGACAAGGATAATCAGTGGATGGAAGAACATGGAGAACTTCTTAAAAATCTGGTTGGAAAAGATGAGAAATTTGCGCTTGGAAAAGCTTACGATGAAGCCTTAACCGTACAAAACAGCGGCTCGATTGATACATTTGTAAGGGTCATTCTTACAAAGAGCTGGACTGACGCAGACGGAAATAAAAATACCAGACTTTCTCCGGATTTGATTGATTTAAATCTGCTCACAGACAATGGCTGGGTGATTGATGAGAGTGCAACAACAAGAGAGCGTACCGTACTTTATTATACCAGGCTTTTGCCGGCAGGAGAAAGCGCTCCGGCAATTAGTGATACATTAACAGTTGACCCTTCTATCGGAACAAAGGTAAAGGAACAGGTAGTTTCCGAAGAAGATGGAAAGAAGACCATCAAAACCATTTATGAATACGATGGATATCATTTTACGATTGATGCAGAAGCCGATGCCGTACAGACCCACAATGCACAGGATGCAATCAAGAGTGCATGGGGGATTGATGTGACAGTCTCAGAAGACGGAAACAGTATCAGCTTACAGTAGCCACAGGAGGTGCACGATATGTTAAAAAAGAATATTTTGTGCCTGGTCATGGCGGCTGTTATGACATTTGGCACGGTAACAACTGCGAAAGCAGAAGAGATTACAAGCAGTAAAGACTGGACGGTAGATTTTAAGAATGATAAGCTAAACAGTAACTTTAGCTCAAAAGAGATCGCAGAAGAAGTTTATGGAATGCTTCCTGGTGATACCATGAAAATTGGTGTGAAAATTAAAAACTCAGAGAGTATTCAGACAGACTGGTATATGTCCAATGAAATCCTGAAGAGTCTGGAAGATGAGAGTCAGGCGGAGAATGGAGCTTATACTTACAAACTTTCTTATAAAGATGTTTCCGGTGAAGAAACCGTACTTTATGACAGTGATACGGTAGGTGGAGAGGATAAGAAAAGCGGAGAAGAAGGTCTTCATCAGGCAACTAATTCCATGGAAGATTATTTCTATCTGGATCGTCTGGATAAGAATGAAACCGGAACAGTTGAATTAGAGGTCGGACTTGAGGGTGAAACTCAGGGAAATGCATATCAGAATACACTTGCAAAATTACAGTTAAATTTTGCAGTTGAAAAAGTTTCCAAAAAGACAAAAGTGGAAAAGGGTAAAAATAAAGTAGTCAAAAAGACAATGACCGGAAAATCTTCGACAATCCGAAAAACAGCGGTGACAAGTCCAAAGACCGGTGATACCATGCATGCATTATTGTTTAGTGCGATTGCACTGGTGAGTGGAATTGTGGTATTGATTATCGCGGTTTTGGCAGTAAAGAGACGTCGCGAGGATGAGAAAGGGGAGTGAGGACAGTGAAGAAGTTAAGACAGATTTTAACTTTTGTAGTGGCTTTCTGCATGATGTTTCAGTGTTCTCTGCTTTCTGTTTTCGCAGATGACGAATATACTTATACCGTTACATTCTATGCCGGAAATCAAGGTACATTTGCAGACGGAGCAGGTAAGATTGTGATGAGCAATCTAAAATACGGAGCTTTTGTATCTTTCGATGTACAGAAAGATGGTGTGGTAACGTTAAATAACAGCGATAAATATTATGTAAAAGGTCTTCGTAAGAGTGGACGTGATAACAGTGAAACCGATGAATTAGAAGCTTCGAGATACAGTGTTACGGTAAAAGGCGATGCCGATTATGTAGTTGCTTATGGAATCAAAGGAAATCAGGTTGCGTATACAGTCAATTATCAGGATGCAGATGGAAAGGAACTGCTTGCAAGCAATACCTATTATGGAAATGTGGGTGACAAACCGGTAGTTGCTTATCAGTATGTGGAAGGATATACTCCTCAGGCATTAGCGCTCACAAAGACGTTATCAGAAAATTCCGCAGAAAATGTATTTACCTTCCGTTATACTCCAATCGGTACAACGGTTGTAACGATTCCGGGAGAGACAACAACTGTAACAACAGTTGTTCCGGGAACAACAAATGTGGAAACAATTACAGTACCGGCTACGACATCCGCAGGAACAACAACAGGAACAGGCACAACAGGAACAGGTACAACCGGTACGGGCACAACCGGTACAGGAACAACCGGTACAGGAGCTGGTACAACGACAGAAACCGGAACAGGCACAGATGCCGGTACAACGACTGATACGGACGCCGAAACGGCAGGAACAACAGAGACCGATACAACGACTGATACAGACGCAGGAACAGATAGTACTCAGGATACCCAGACAATTGAAGAAGACCAGACTCCACAGGGAACACAGGAGATTCAGGATTTAGACGAAGATGAGACTCCTCTTTCCAGAGACGCAGATATAAATCAGGGGAAAGTGAAAAAAGGCTTTCCTGTTGCAGCAGGTGTTGCGATTGGCATCTGTGGGGTTGCAGTACTTGCCGGAATGGGTGTATTATTAAAGAAATACATGGCTAAAAAGAAATAAGCATACAACATGACGAAAGGACTTATTGGTCTTGAATACAAAAAAAACAAAAAAAAGCCCAGTGGCTGCTGTGTGCAGTGCACTGGGCACTGCTTTATTAATTCTATTAATTGTAATCTGCCTGCCGCTTACCGTACCAAAAGCATTTCATTATCATGTTTATACAGTAATCAGTGGAAGTATGGAGCCGGCGATTCCAACAGGAAGTCTGGTTTATATTAAAGAGATGGAGCCAAAGGATGTTCAGGTAGATGATGTGATTGCATTTTATGGAACAAAGGATGCGGCTTCTATTATTACGCACCGCGTTGTGGAAAATCGTGTACTGATGGGTGAATTTATCACAAAAGGTGATGCTAATGCGGCAAAGGACATGAATCCGGCGCCGTATGATAATTTTATTGGAAAGGTTGCTTATTCGATTCCAAAAGTCGGAGGGATTGCACTTGTGCTGACTGGAGTTTATGGGAAAATTCTGGCTGGAGGAGCAATTTTAGGAGCAGTGATTCTGCATGGAATTGCCTCTGTGATAAACTCGAAGCGGGAAAAAGATGAGGATGAGGCAGAACACTTATCTGAAAAGAAAGAATAGAAAAGGTAAGGATGAAAATCAGGAAAAAGGATGCAGAGCGAAAAAGTCTGCACCCTTTATTAAGTTAAGGATTAAGAATTGTACCTTATTTGCAAGTGTGTTATGATGAAAATAGCAAAAAGGCTAAGATAAAGGAAATAAAGGAGATAGAGTTAAAATGAATCGTATTGGAATTATCGGTGCTATGGAAGAAGAAGTAGCAATGTTAAAAGAGCAGATGAAGGATGTAACGGTAAAGGAAAAAGCTGCAATGGAATTTTTCCATGGAACATTAAATAAAAAAGAAGTTGTTGTGGTTCGTTCCGGAATCGGAAAAGTAAATGCCGGAATCTGTGTACAGATTCTAGCAGATGATTATCAGGTGGATGCAGTTATTAATACCGGAATCGCAGGTTCTTTAAAAGCAGAAATCAACATTGGAGATATTGTACTTTCCACAGACACGATGTATCATGACATGGATGCAACAGAATTTGGGTATCCGATTGGACAAGTTCCGCGTATGGATGTTCATGCTTTCCCGGCAGATGAAACTTTACGAAAACTGGCAAAGACAGCCTGCGAGAAAGTAAATCCGGAAATCAGTGTATTTGAGGGAAGAGTCGTAAGTGGTGACCAGTTTGTGGCAGATAAGGCTCTGAAAAATCAGATTATTGAGAGAACCAATGGCTGGTGTACAGAGATGGAAGGAACAGCAGTCGGACAGGCAGCGCATTTAAATAAAATACCATACCTGATTATCCGGGCGATTTCTGACAAAGCAGATGACAGCGCACAGGTGGATTATCCGACTTTTGAAAGACAGGCAATTTTACATTCTGTCAAACTGGTAGAGGAACTGCTTCTCATGCTGTAAAACTGAAATTTGAACGCAGATAAGCGGATTGCGAATGTCCGCCTTGCCTGGTGGGTGTGACAAAATTCGAGGCATGGATGACTGAATTTGTCGTACGATTTTTGTTTTCAAACAGACAGCTCTGCTATATAATGGTCTCATAAAGATGCAGAAGAGGTGCATCGGACTAGGAGGGTTGTCTGTGGAATTGTTTTATTACGGAATCTGGCTTTTTGAGCTGGTAAGTATCATCACCATGCTGGTGGTTTACAAAAGCAACCGTGGAGTCTTAAAGGATTTACAGCAGATTCCAAAGGTCAAGAACAGATGGCTGCAGGCGTATCTGCAGGAATTTCAGAGGGATACGCAGAATCACATAACGATACACAATCCGTCGGTTTATATGGCAAGACGGCTGAGAGAACGAAAGATTGGGAAGATTTCCGTAAGAATGCTAAAGGGATTTTCCTGGACAGCTTTTGTTCTCTCTTTTTTTGTATCTGCAGTTGGCGTATGGCAGGTGAGAGGGACAGGCATTATGACACTTTCGTTTCCGTTTGTGAAAAGTTTCATGCCGGCTATGGAGGGGCTGATTGGAACAACTGTGGTGCTTGGTGCAGTAAATGGAATGCTGCGCCTGATTTTTTCTATTGCCTATCAGGAGGAGATGATAGAGACGAATCTGCTGGATTATATGGAAAATGAAAAGGATTCGGCAGGCAGAATTGTGAAGATAGAACCGCCCATTGCAAATGAGGCGAAAAAGGCTGCTGCAAAAAAAATGAGCAGGAAGGCGCGCAGTAAGGCGAGACAGCAGGAGCAGAAGCTCAGGGAAGAACTTTTACGAGCGCAGAAAGAGCGGGCAAGAAACGGAGGCAGGGAGAGTCCGTCTGCGGTACGGAGTCAGCAGCAGAAAATGGAACAGGTGGAAGCGAGGATTCGGGAAGCTGCGCTTACGGATGAACGCTATCGGCATCTTTTAGATGAAGAGGAGGAGAAGATTGTAAAAGATGTGATTAAAGAGTTTTTGAGTTAGAATAGATTTCATTTAGGAGAAAAGGGCAGGGGCATATCGAAAGCGATGTGTCCCTGTTTTTGGTCGTAAGAGAACTGGTCTGACTTTAATTAATAAATTATCTCTCTTCTAATGAATTATCCTGAGTTAGCCCTCTTCAATTACTTCAATGGAGAGATAGTCAAAATCAAGTTCCTCAATGAAGTTATCCTGCGTAAAGCGGGTTTTTGAATGATGCTGAAAATCTGTGATGTTGGATTCGAGCCAGATTGGTTTTTCAAGGTCAAATTCCAGACAGATAAAATTGAGTCCGGAGAAAATTTTATGAGTTCTGCTTGAAGCTGATTCATCACAGATAACCGTGCTTTTTAAAATACGTGCGTCTTTATAGATACATCCCATTAATCGAAACATAGTAATTTTCCTTTCGTGCATAAGTGTTGGTGCGCTTTCTGTTTTTGCCAATTTCATAACATAGTAACATAGATTTACATTGTTGTCTTAAAACAGTATAAGAAAGAAAAAGATTTCTGTAAAGAAGAAAAAAATTGGAATTTTACAAGAAAAAAACGCACAAACTTGCTCTAAAACAGGTCTTACCAATCAAAATTGTGCAATGTGCATATTTTGAAGAAGAGAAATTCGGCAGAATGACAATGGAGAAATTTTCGTTGGAGAGGCTAACTAAGACTTGTGATAATCTTTGTTTAATTGACCTATGGAAAAATGTGTGTGGTCAGTGGTATACTGATAGCAGTTGAAAACGAGACAAAAACGTTTAAAACAGCAGAACAAGCGTGGAAAACGAAACATAAGCGTGAAAACGTAACAATTAGGAGGAAGAGAACAATGGCAAGTTTATCATTACAGCATATTACAAAAAAATATCCAAATGGTTTTGAAGCAGTTAAAGATTTCAACCTTGAAATCGCAGATAAAGAATTCATCATCTTCGTAGGACCTTCAGGTTGTGGTAAATCTACAACACTTCGTATGATTGCAGGTCTGGAAGAAATTTCCGGTGGTACATTAAAAATCGGTGACAAAGTTGTAAACGATGTAGAACCAAAAGACAGAGATATCGCAATGGTATTCCAGAACTACGCTCTGTACCCACACATGACAGTATACGATAACATGGCATTTGGTCTGAAATTAAGAAAAGTACCAAAAGATCAGATTGATAAAATGGTTAAAGAAGCAGCTAAAATCCTTGACCTGGAGAAACTGCTTGACCGTAAACCGAAAGCTCTTTCCGGTGGTCAGAGACAGCGTGTTGCTATGGGACGTGCTATCGTGCGTGAACCTAAAGTATTCCTTATGGACGAACCTCTGTCAAACCTGGATGCTAAACTTCGTGTTCAGATGCGTACTGAGATTTCCAAACTTCATGAAAGATTAGGAGCAACAATTATCTACGTAACACATGACCAGACAGAAGCTATGACACTGGGTACAAGAATCGTAGTTATGAAAGATGGTGTTGTACAGCAGGTTGATACACCTAAGAATCTGTATGATAACCCATGCAACCTGTTCGTTGCCGGATTCATTGGTTCTCCTCAGATGAACTTCTTAGATGCTGTTTGCCATGTAAAAGGTGAAGATGTTACACTTCAGATTGGTAAAACTACTCTGGCTGTTCCGGCTTCTAAGAAAAAAGCATTAATCGACGGCGGATATGATGGAAAAACTGTTGTTCTTGGTATTCGTCCGGAACATGTATCTGACGAACAGATGGCTATCGCTTCTCATCCAGAAAGCGTAATCGAAGGTGACATTACTGTTTATGAATTACTTGGTGCTGAAGTTTACTTATACTTCGATATCGAAGGATTCCATCTGACAGCAAGAGTAAATCCTCGTACAACTGCCAGAACAGGCGATAAAGTTAAATTCGCTCTGGATATGGAAAAAATTCACGTATTTGATAAAGAAACAGAACTGGTTATCGCTAACTAATTGTTCGTTATTCACGATAATTCAAGCTGCTGCGGAATTTCCGCAGCAGTTTTTTTATCTACTATAGAGCAGAAAACCCCATCCGCATTAGTCGGTTGGGGCAGTTCAAAAAACTGTTGGATTTCTTGCAAATTTTAGTAAAATAAGATATTATATAAAAAATAACGAAAAGTTTTTTTGTGATAATATGCATTTTGATGTGAACTACCACACGCCGAAAGGCATGTGGTTTTACGGCGACAGAAACTTATAAAAATACAGAGAAAAGAGGATACAATATGATATCAAGTCAGGTGATACAAAAGACACTGGATGAATTGAGAAGCATAACAAGAATTGATTTATGTGTGATGGACGTAGACGGCAAAGTAAATTCAACTACTTTTCCGATAGAAGATGAGGATTTTGGAGATATATCCAGTTTTGTGGAATCTATGGCAGATAGTCAGGTCATAAGGGGGTATCATTTCTTCAAAATTTATGATGGTCAGACTGTCGAATTTATATTGATTGCAAAAGGTGGAAACGAAGACACATACATGATTGGGCGTGTTGCAGTTGCGGAGATTCAGAATCTGATTGTGGCTTATAAAGAGCGTTTTGATAAATCAAACTTTATTCAGAATTTGATTCTTGACAATCTTCTTCTTGTGGATGTCTATAATAGAGCAAAAAAACTGCACATTCCGGTAGAAGCAAAACGTGTGGTTATTCTGGTTGAAATAAGAAACGAGAAAGATCAGGATGCGATTGAAATCCTGAAAAATATGTTTATTTCAAGAAGCAATGATTTTATTACGGCAATTGATGAGAAAAATATTATTATTGTGCGTAATCTGGAAGAGAGCGACGATTATGAATCCATCGAAGCGATTGCAAGAATGATTGTAGATATGCTCAATTCTGAGGCGATGGCAAAAGCGAGAGTTTCTTATGGAAATATCATCCATGAAATTAAAGATGTATCCCGCTCTTACAAAGAGGCAAAGATGGCACTTGATGTAGGAAAGATTTTCTATGTGGAAAAAAATATTGTAGGTTACAATAATCTTGGAATCGGTCGTCTGATTTATCAGCTTCCAATGCCTCTGTGCGAAATGTTCATGAAAGAAGTATTTGGTGGAAAGCTTCCGGAATCTCTGGATGATGAAACTTTAAATACCATTAATAAATTCTTTGATAATAACTTAAATATTTCCGAGACATCAAGACAGCTCTTCCTGCACAGAAATACTCTTGTGTACCGTTTAGAAAAAATCCAGAAAAGCACCGGACTTGATATCCGTGTATTTGATGACGCATTGACCTTTAAGATTGCGCTTATGGTTTCCAGTTACATGGATTTTATGAACAATCAGGACTGATATAGTTTCCTGATTTAAGCGAAAAGCTTGGTTGCTTGCAGCCAAGTAATTCACGATAGAAAATAAGAAAAGTACTTCCTGATAAAAAAGTCGGGAAGTATTTTTTTATGCTTTAAAAGAATACGTGCACTCATGTATACAATTAAATTCATACAATAAAGTGATAAAATGCTTGCATTTTACCGTAATAAAATTTATAATTAGAGCGTAAAAGTAGTGTTGTGGATAGGAATATCCTATACAGCAGAGGCGAGGTGGACACGCCTGTAAAAATAAGGATTGCCTGATTGGTTAGGTGGAAACTTAAATATCAGACTTCTTAAATGGGAGCGTCAGCTCCTTAGAAGCCCATTACATATAGAAGATGGGTAGTTCACTAGTAAAATACACCAATAATAATGAAGGAGTATGGTTATGGTTAAGTTGTATAATGGCGGTGCATGGCTGGTAAACGGCACAGAAATTGTAGAAGATAATAAAGATGCATCAGCAGTAATTGCAAATTTGACAGGCAAAGCACCTGTTTCCAAAGAAGAAGCTTCCAAAGAGACAATTGCATATTCAATTCTTGAAAAACATAATACATCCGGCAATATGGATGATTTACAGATTAAATTTGATAAATTGACTTCTCATGATATTACTTTCGTAGGAATTATCCAGACGGCGAGAGCTTCAGGACTGGAAAAATTCCCGATTCCTTATGTGCTGACAAACTGTCACAATTCTCTTTGTGCGGTCGGTGGAACAATCAATGAAGATGACCATATGTTTGGACTTACCTGCGCAAAACGTTATGGTGGAATGTATGTACCGCCGCATCAGGCAGTCATTCATCAGTTTGCAAGAGAAATGCTTGCAGGCGGTGGAAAAATGATTCTTGGTTCTGACAGTCACACACGTTATGGTGCGCTTGGTACAATGGCAATGGGAGAGGGCGGACCAGAGCTGGTAAAGCAGTTACTTTCTAAAACTTATGATATTCGTCGTCCGCAGGTTGTCGGTGTTTATCTGACCGGAAAACCGATTCCGGGTGTTGGACCACAGGATGTGGCACTTGCAATTATCGGAGCAGTATTTGCAAATGGTTATGTAAAAAATAAAGTAATGGAGTTTGTCGGACCTGGAGTTGCAAATTTAAGTGCAGATTTCAGAATCGGAATTGACGTTATGACAACTGAGACAACCTGTCTGTCTTCTATCTGGGTAACGGATGATAAGATTAAAGAGTTCTATGAGGTTCATGGAAGAAGTGAAGAATATAAAGAACTTGCGCCAGGCGCAGTGACTTACTATGACGGCATGGTTTATGTGGATTTAAGTCAGGTAAAACCGATGATTGCAATGCCGTTCCACCCAAGCAACACTTATACCATTGATGAATTAAATGCAAACTTATATGATATTTTAGATGATGTTGAGAAGAAAGCTCAGATTAGTCTGGACGGCAAGATTCCATTTACTTTAAAAGATAAAGTTCGTGACGGAAAACTTTATGTGGAGCAGGGAATTATTGCAGGCTGTGCAGGTGGTGGATTTGAAAATATCTGTGATGCTGCTGATATCTTAAAAGGTGCAAGCATTGGTTCGGATGCCTTTACCTTAAGCATTTATCCGGCAAGTACCCCGATCTATGTGGAACTTGCAAAAAATGGTGTGCTGGCTTCTTTAATGCAGACGGGGGCAGTTGTAAAAACAGCATTTTGTGGTCCTTGCTTTGGAGCTGGAGATACACCGGCAAACAATGCGCTTAGTATTCGTCACTCTACCAGAAACTTCCCGAATCGTGAAGGTTCTAAGATTCAAAATGGTCAGATTTCTTCTGTCGCTTTGATGGATGCACGTTCCATTGCAGCAACTGCAGCAAATAAGGGGTACCTTACTTCCGCAGCAGATTTTGATGTAAAATATACGAAACCGCGTTATTTCTTTGATAAGACAATTTATGAAAACAGAGTCTTTGACAGTAAGGGTATAGCAGACCCGAACACAGAAATTCAGTTTGGTCCAAATATCAAAGACTGGCCGGAAATGTGTGCACTGACCGATAATCTGGTATTGAAAGTAGTCTCTGAAATTCATGACCCGGTTACAACAACGGATGAACTGATTCCATCCGGTGAAACTTCTTCTTTCCGTTCTAATCCACTGAAACTGGCTGAATTTGCATTATCAAGAAAAGACCCGGATTATGTTCCTCTTGCAAAAGAAGTCCAGAAAGCGGAAAAAGCAAGAGAAGAAGGAAACTGCCCATTAGAAGCAGTTGCAGAATTAAAACCGGTATGGGATAAGATTAAGGATTCTTTCCCGGACATGAACAGTGAAAACACCGGAATCGGAAGTACCATTTTTGCAGTGAAACCTGGTGACGGCTCTGCCAGAGAGCAGGCAGCATCCTGTCAGAAAGTATTAGGAGGATGGGCAAATATTGCAAACGAGTATGCAACCAAACGTTACCGTTCCAATTTGATTAACTGGGGTATGCTTCCATTCTTGATTCCAGACGGAGAACTGCCGTTTAAGAATAAAGATTATATCTTTGTTCCGCAGATTCGTCAGGCAGTAGAAGAAAAATGGGACGAAATCAAGGCTTATGCAGTTGGTGATGAATTAAAAGAATTTACATTAAAATTAGGCGATTTGACAGATGATGAGAGAGAGATTATCTTGAAAGGCTGTTTAATCAACTATTATAGAGGATAACTACTTTGAGTTAAAAAGGGGATGCTGTGAGAATGGCATCCTCTTTTTAACTCAAAGCGACTGCGTTCATGAGCAAGTAGCGAAGCGGATTGCGAATGTCCGCTTTACTGTGTAATTATAGAGCTATTGCCGTAATTGCTCGAAAGATTAGATATAAAATAAATTGTATATATAATTTAAAAAATAATCCACAATTTACAGCAATAAAAATCAAATAAAAAATAAATTACTAAAAATAAAACTTTTTATAAAAAATATATTGACAAATATGCTTTAGCATGGTAATATATAACCATCAAAAGAAAACACCAATTACTACATAACCAATTCCTAGATATTGAGAAGAGAAATCTATTTAGGAAGTTGGCTACAAGGTACAAACGATAGTTATCATTTTTCCTTAAGTGTATGGAGAGTATATAATAGGAATAAATCATAATTAGAGAAGTACTAAGGATAAAGTAAAAGGTGGAATCGTGAAATATTGATAAGGAGGTAACGTCCATTGGAAATAACAGAGACAACAAATTATCAGTATGAGAGTGGTAAGGCATAGTTCCCTAAGAAAGACCTGATTTCCATTAGGAAATTTTCAGAAATTCCAAAATAAGATTTTAAAAATAAAAATCAGGTAAAATATCAAAAATGTCCTCATATTGAATCATTACCACAAAAGATGATAAAAAGGTTTCAAGATATATGTAAAGAAATATATTTTGAAAAAACAGAGTATTTATATATCCTTCAAAGGTATGAAATCAAGAAAAACAAAGATAGAGTAAAAAATAGAAAGTCGGTTTTAATCAGTTGGTATCTATAGATATTTATATACTTATAATCGAAAATATTTGTTTTGATTTCCTGAGAACTTCATATCAAGAAAAAATATATAAAGAAATGTTTTGAAAACAAATGCGCGGGATATTTGAAAGAAGCTTTTTATTATCAATATAGATGATATGAACTTTCAGCAATATTATTTTAACTTTCTAAGAATAAAAAGTAAGGATGTAAAGAAATCCAATCTATATTCTAAGAAAAGAAAATAAAAGTTGTAAAATGGGGAATAAAGAGAGAAACTGGAAAAGATATTTCATTTGATAATTGAATATAGTAAAATAAAATTAAGAGGAACTAAATAACCAATTATCATTCCAAATTTTTTATAAGAACAGGTATTAGTGTTAAATAAAAAATAACAATACAAATAATAAAAAAGAGAGGAATTATTAAAATTGAATAACGCAGAACATCATTAGGGCAACCGTTGTATCTGAAAAAAGTTGAAGGTATGGCGGTTGTCCTTGTGTGCGCAGAAGAATAAAATTTTCAGAATACATTAAGGAGACGGAAAGACGAGGAAAAATAAAATGGGATATACAGTAATTGAGGACACAATTCTTTATGAAGACAAGGATTTACTGGTTTGTCATAAACCAGCGGGCATGCCGGTGCAGAGCAGACAGGTTGGAAGTCAGGATATGGAGCATGCCCTGCTCGGATATCTGGCGAGAAAAAAAGAGCCGCTGTATCTTGCGGTGATTCATCGGTTGGATCAGCCGGTTGAGGGAATCCTTGTTTTTGCAAAGAATAAAAAATCAGCGGCGGGATTGAATAAACAAATGCAGGACGGAAAGATGGATAAGTATTATCTGGCTGTGACATCTAAGATACCGGAAAAAAAGAGTGGCAGATTAGAAGACTGGATGATAAAAGATGCAAAAAAGAATACGTCGAGAATTGCAAAAGAATCTGAGGCAGGAAAGAAGAAGGCAGTACTGGAGTATCAGGTGTTAAAAGAAAAAGATGAAATGGCATTGGTGGAGATCCATCTGTTTACCGGACGGCATCATCAAATTCGTGTTCAGACTGCTAATGCAGGATTTCCACTTTATGGAGATACCAAGTACAATCCGGAATTTGTCGGAACAAAGGAATGGGTGCAGATTGCACTCTGTGCGTATAAGTTAAATTTTGCGCATCCGATTACGAAAAAACAGATGAAGTTTGAACTTCCGACGCCGGAGCATTTTCCGGTAGCTTGACAGCATGAAATAAATAAAAATACGCGATTTTGCTTAATTACACGTTGAACCTGGCTGCTTTAGTGCATTTCTTCACAAATTTATCACAAAATACCTATAGACACAAAAACTGTTTCGTGTATAATGAAAACGTGGTTGGGATACAAACTGGTTGATAACTCACTCATATAAACAGGAGTTATCGGCTGAGAAAATAGTGTAGTGAGAAGAATAGAAACACCTGGAGAAAAAAGCGGAGGAAAAAGTGTATGAAAAGAGCAGTTGCAGTTTTATTATGTGCAGTGCTTGCAACAGGAAGTATAACTTCCTGCCAGAGCAAGAAGAGTGAAACAGCGGCAAGTTCTAGTGTGAAAGAAGAAAAAGAGACAAAGACAGACAAGGATAACGAGAACGAAAAAGACGATACATCAAAAAATGACTCAAAAGGTGCAGAGAATACGGAAAATCAAGAGAATGTATCAACCGACATCAAAACAGATACAAAATCAGAAGGTGACGAGTCAGAAAATACAGATGCCGAGAACGATGATATGAAGGATGATTTGACCATGCAAAAGCTTCGTGAAAATGGAAGCTCGATTGATTATACTTCTTTAGAAGAAATTAATTTAGAGGCCGGAAGTCATATTGCAGTGGTAGTAAAGAGCACAAAGAACGGTTTCTGGACTTCGGTTAAACGCGGTATGGACGCAGCAGTGGCTGATTTAAATGAAAAACTGGGTTATAAAGGTGATGACAAAATAAAGCTGACCTTTGAAGGCCCGTCAGATGAAACAGATGTAGAGGATCAGATTAACATTATTGATGCTGTGCTTGGTGAAAATCCGGATGTATTATGCCTTTCTGCAATTGACATGGATTCCTGTCAGGCTCAGCTTGAAGCAGCAGAAGAAAATGGAATTCCGGTGATTGTATTAGATTCTGGAGTGAAAACCGGAAATGTCAATGCAACCTGCGTTGTGGATAACTATCAGGCAGGAGTACAAGCTGCTGTAAAGCTTGCAGATACAATCGGCGGAAGTGGGAAAATAGCTGTGATGACGCATGTGGAAAGTGCTCAGAACTGTCAGGAAAGAGAGCAGGGCTTTACTGAAACAATTGCAGAAAAATATCCGGATATCGAGATTGTAAATATTTCCCATCAAAATGAAGAAACTTCTGTCAGCGAGATGGCAGAAAGTGTGTTAAAATTGTTCCCGGATGTAAAAGGCTATTTCTGTACCAATGAAAATGTGTCAGGGGATGTGCTGGATGCAATCTCTGCATCCGGAAAAGAAGTGGCAGTTGTCGGAATCGATGCGGGAAAGAAACAAAAAGATGCCATTAAGTCTGGAAAAGAAGTCGGAGTGCTGGTACAAAATGCTTATGGAATGGGCTATGCAACTGTTGTAGCAGCAGCAAGAGCAGTGCTTGGAATGGAAAATGATGAAAGTATTAATCCTGGAATGGAATGGATTGATTCAGAAAATATTTCCGATGAGCGGTATGCTAATTATTTGTATGATTAAAAATTGAACGCAGATAAGCATTCCCCTGCTTCAAGTGCGCAGAGCACTAAGCGGCGGGTGAGGGGGATGCTTCTGTCAGTGAGAGTTGAAAGCTCCCACTGACAGATCGCAAAGCGACTGCGTTCATGAGCAAGTAGCGAAGCGGATTGCGAATGTTCGTTTTACAATCGAAATGTAAAGATAAAAAAATAGAGTAAAAAAATCGCCTTGTATTTTTGAATAAATACAGGGCGATTTTTTTGTGCTAAAGTACTACATTTATAATAAGAAGAAACACCTTCATTTTTTGAATGGAAATTGGCAAAATATACAAAAAAATACAGAAATAGGTGGGTAGTATGACGTGAATTTTCTTGCGTGTTGTGCTTATTCTAAAATAATGATGTAAAATGTGTATTTGTACGTTAAAATATTGACAAAATGCATAAAGCATAGTAATATTTAAAATATGTGAAGGTGGTGATACTGTGATAGAAGGAACAATCAAAGAAATCAGGGATGCAGAGAAAAAAGCAAATGAAATGGTGCAGGAAGCCAAACGTCAGAGCTTAAAAATATCCCAGGAAGCAGAGGAAGCTTCCAAAAAACTGTATGCGGACATGGTTTCTGAAGCACAGCAGAAGGCGGAAAAATTGCGTGAATCTGCAGAGAACTCCGAAAAGCAACGCACAGACGAAGCTTTAAAACAGACGGAGAAAGAAATTGAAAGCATGAAAGCTGCGGCAATAGGCCGCAAGAATGAAGCGGTTGATTTGATTATTTCCGAATTAATCTGAGTGCAAAATGCACCGGAAGAAGCGGTAGAAATAAAAAATATCCGCTTAAAGTTTAACAAAACAAAAAAGGAGGGATGCGAACATGGCAGTATTGCAGATGCAGCGAGTTAGTATCTGCGCACTGAAAAAGGACCGGAAATCTATCCTTGAGAAACTGCAGTCCATGGGAGTAATGGAAGTCAGTCAGGTGCTTGAGGACGAAAGTGGCTTTGAGAAGCAGGATACGCAGGGAACAAGAATTCTCTTTGAAAAGAAAGCGTCATCTGCAGACCAGGCACTTGAGATTCTTCAGGAATATGCACCGGAAAAAACTTCCTTTTTGTCCAGTCTTGAGGGCAAGGCACTAATTGAAAAAGAAAAATACGCAGAGAGTATTTCAAAAAAAGAAGACATCATGGATGTGGTATCTGATTTGGTTGGCTGGCAGAAAGAAATTGCAGAATGTCGTGCAAATATTCAGAAAACAGAAAATCAGATAGAAGCCTTAAGTCCATGGCTTAGTCTGGATGTACCGATGAATTTTGAAGGTACCGGCAGCGTAAAAGCTCTGATTGGAAGTTTTTCAAGTGTTATGACGCTGGAAGAAATTTATACACTGACAGCAGAACATGCACCGGATGTCGAAGGTGTAGATGTTACGATTCTTTCCTCAGACAGAGACAGTACTTATGTAGTAGTACTTTGTCTGAGAGAGCAAGCAGAACTGGTTGAAAACGCATTGAGACAGGGTGGATTTGCAAGACCGTCTCAGCTGTGTGATGAAATTCCAAAAGTAGAGCAGGAAAATCTGACTGCTGAAATTGGACTTTTGGAAAAACAGATTGAAGTTTGTCAGAATCATATCAAAGAATGTGCAGATAAGCGTGCACAGTTGCGTGTGATTTCCGATTATTTCCGTACAAGAGCACAGAAATATGAAGTATTAGGCACAATTCCGCAGTCTGAAAAGACATTTTTAATCAGCGGATATGTACCGAAAAAAGCAGCAAACGCAGTAAAAAAAGCGATGGAAGAGAACTATGATTTAGTTGTCGAAATTGAAGAAATCAAAGAAGAGGAAGAAGCACCTGTTGTGCTTTCCAACAATGGATTTTCTGAATCCGTAGAAGGTGTTCTGGAATCTTATGGTCTCCCGAAAAAAGGAGAAGTAGACCCGACATTTATTATGTCATTTTTCTATGTGTTCTTCTTCGGTCTGATGCTTTCCGATGCGGCTTATGGTCTGGTTATTTTCCTGGCCTGTTTCATCGCAATCAAAAAATTCCCGCGCATGGAGCGTGGAATGTATAAGTCATTGAAAATGTTTATGTATTGTGGACTTTCCACTTTAGTATGGGGTGTCCTGTTTGGCGGATACTTTGGTGATGCCATTGACGTGGTTGCAAGAACATTCTTCCACGTAGATGTGCCGTCAACGGGATTGATTAAGGCAGTATGGTTTGTTCCTCTTAACGACCCGATGCGCCTTTTAATGTACTCCATGCTGTTTGGTGTGATTCACCTGTTTATGGGACTTGGAATTAAAGGATATATGTTAGCAAAAGAAAAACAATATATGGATTTCTTCTGTGATGTTATTATCTGGTATGTGTTCTTAATCGGTTTGATTTTAATGCTGCTTCCAAGTTCAATCTTTGCTTCTATCTCACAGATTCCGGCAGGAACATTCCCACCGGCAGTTTCTGTGACAGGTAAAGTAATGGCAATCGCAGGTGCAGTCGGTCTGCTTCTGATGTCTGGACGTGCAAATAAAAATGTTGCACTTCGTCTGGCACTTGGAGCTTATGATATTTATAACGTAACAGGATGGTTAAGTGATGTACTTTCTTATTCCCGTCTGTTAGCTCTTGGTCTTGCGACAGGAGTTATCGCATCGGTTGTAAACCAGATGGGAAGTATGTTAGGAGATGGAATTCTTGGTGCAATCGGATTTATTGTTGTATTTATCATTGGTCACACATTAAATCTGGCAATTAACCTGTTAGGTGCTTATGTGCATACAAACCGTTTGCAGTTTGTAGAATTCTTCGGAAAATTTTACGAGGGTGGCGGAAAGCCATTTAACCCATTTAAATTAACTACGAAATACGTGGATGTTAAGGAGGAAACTTATTTATGAGTCAGTTAGGAATTGTTTATGCATTACTTGGTGCAGCAGTAGCAGTATTTTTAGCAGGTGCAGGTTCAGCAATCGGTGTAGGTATTGCAGGACAGGCAGCTTCAGGAGTTGTATCAGAAGACCCAAGCAAATTTGCGAAAGTTCTGATTATGCAGCTTCTTCCGGGTACACAGGGTATTTATGGTCTGTTAGTTGGATTTATTACACTTTCTAAAATCGGTTTATTAGGTGGCGGAATGTTAGATTTAACACCTCAGCAGGGTCTTTTAGTACTTGCAGCATGCCTTCCGATTGGTATTGTAGGTCTGATTTCCGGTAAATATCAGGGAATGACTTCAGCAGCAGCAATCGGTATTGTAGCAAAGAAACCGGAACAGTTTGGTAAAGCAATGCTTTTCCCTGCAATGGTTGAAACTTATGCAATCCTTGCTCTTCTGATTTCTATTCTTTCAGTAACAAACCTGTCCTTCTAATTTTACAGGACTTATAGGGCGAAAAATAGAAACAGGAAAGAAAAAGAGCAAAGGAGAGCGCAGGGATGACTGGATTAGAAAAAATGAAAAGCCAGATTCTGAACGAAGCAGAGCTAAGTGCAAAGAAAATTTTGGATGAAGCGAAGCAGGATGCAGAAAAAGTAATGCAGACAGCAAAAGAAAATGCTGAGGCAGAATGTGGGCGTATCTCCAAAAAATCAGAGGCGGAACTCGAAGCGGTAAAAGAAAGAGCAGCATCTTCCCGTGACCTGCAGAAAAGAAAAGCAATTCTTCAGGCAAAACAGGAAGTGATTGCAAAGATTCTCGATGACGTTTATGAAGCACTGTTGGTGTTAGATGATAAATCTTATTTTGAATTTATCCGCAAAATGCTGAAAAAATTCGTTCTGCCACAGGAGGGAAGCATCTGCTTCTCTTCCAATGATTTAAAGAGAATGCCGGAAAATTTTGAAAGCGAAATTATGGACATTGCAGCCAAAAAAGGCGGAAAACTGACTCTGTTAAAAGAGGGAAATGATACTATCCGCGGCGGTTTTGTTCTTTTATATGGAGGAATCGAAGAAAACTGTACCTTTAAGGCAATGTTCGATTCCAAGAAAGGTGAACTTTCCGATAAAGTTCATGTATTATTATTTTCATAAGCGATAACCGCAAAAAGGAGGAACTTGTTTTGATTGATACAAAATACACTTATGCGGTTGCGCGAATCCGTGCGTTAGAGACATCTTTATTAAATTCAGCGGTGATTGAACAGCTGATGGCATGCCAGACAGATGTGCAGTGCCTGCAGTTGCTTCAGGAAAAAGGTTGGGGAGATGCCGATACACCGGAAAATGCAGAGGCGATATTAAGCAGGGAGCAGGAAAAAATCTGGGAGACAATCCGTGATTTAGGGGTGGATATGTCAGTATTTGATGTATTGTCTTATCCGAATCTGTTTCACAATTTAAAAGCTGCAATTAAAGATGCGTGTACATCTGAAAGTGGAAAGCATTTAAATATTTATTATGAAGATACTTCCATCAGTCCGGATGAGATGCTTGAGATTGTAAGAAGCAAAGATTTTTCCAGACTTCCAAAGATAATGTCGGAAGCGGCAAAAGAAGCTTATGAGGCACTGCTTCATACCAGAGACGGGCAGCTTTGTGATATCATCATAGACAAGGCACAGCTCGAAGCTGTTTATCAGGCAGGAAAAGAGGCAAAGGACAGCATTATTAAAGAGTATGCTGAATCGACAGTTGCCATTGCCGATATTAAGATTGCCGTGCGTGCACAGAAAACCGCAAAATCTATGGAATTTATGAAGCGTGCGATGGCGGAATGTGAATCATTAAGTGTAACCCAGCTTGCAAAAGCAGCAGTCAGTGGAATGGATGCAATTGTAGAGTATCTTTCCCAGACAGAGTATGCAGAAGGTGGAAGAGCGATTGCAGAATCAGCTTCCGCATTTGAACGTTGGTGTGACAACCGAATGATGCAGACCATGCAACCTCAGAAATATCAGTCGTTTTCGGTAGGTCCTTTGGTAGCTTATGTGCTGGCAAGGGAAAATGAAATAAAAACGGTACGAATCATTGTGTCCGGTAAGCGCAGCGGACTGTCGGATGATTCTATTCGGGAAAGGGTAAGGGAAATGTATGTATAAGATTGCGGTAGTAGGTGATTATGACAGCATTTTTGGCTTTGCGGCGCTGGGTCTTGACACGTTTCCGGTAACATCCCGAAAAGAGGCCGAAGAAAAATTAGAGACACTTGCAGCAAATGAATATGGAATTATTTATATTACAGAAGCGATGGCTGCAGAGTGTGAAAAAATAATCGAAAAATTTCAGGAGCAGCTTTTCCCTGCTGTGATCCGTATTCCGGGAGTCTCCGGTAATACAGGCGATGGTGTGGAAGGCGTGAAGAAATCCGTAGAGCAGGCTGTTGGCTCGGATATCCTTTTTGGAAGTGAAACGTGATGATTAATTAAAGTCACGATACGAATATTTTAGAAAGCAGGTGATTCGTTCCCATGAGCAAAGGTACGATTAAAAAAGTTGCAGGACCGCTGGTTATTGCAGAGGGAATGCGCGATGCAAATATGTACGACGTGGTTCGTGTAAGTAACCAGCGTCTGATTGGTGAAATCATCGAGATGCATGGTGATGAAGCCAGTGTTCAGGTTTACGAGGAGACATCAGGCCTCGGACCTGGAGAACCGGTAGAATCTACAGATGCACCTCTTTCCGTAGAACTTGGACCTGGTTTGATTACCAGTATTTATGATGGAATCCAGCGTCCGCTTGATGATATCATGAAAGTTTCCGGAACTAACTTAAAAAGAGGTGTTGAACTTCCTTCTCTGAAAAGAGATATCAAATGGAACTTTGAACCAGTTGTAAAAGCAGGTGAAGAAGTAGAAGCCGGAGATATTCTCGGTACTGTTCAGGAAACAATTGTAGTAAATCATAAAATCATGGTTCCTTACGGAATCAAAGGTAAAGTAAAAGAAATTAAAGCCGGTGAATTTACAGTAGAAGAAGTGGTTGCTGTAATCGAAACCGAAAACGGAGAAAAAGAACTTACAATGATGCAGAAATGGCCGGTTCGTCGTGGACGTCCATATCTGAAAAAACTTCCTCCGGAAATGCCGCTTGTAACAGGACAGCGAGTTGTTGATACTTTCTTCCCAATTGCAAAAGGTGGTGTTGCCGCGGTTCCTGGACCATTCGGTAGTGGAAAAACCGTAATCCAGCATCAGCTTGCAAAATGGGCTGATGCAGATATCGTTGTTTACATCGGATGTGGAGAACGTGGAAATGAGATGACAGACGTATTAAACGAGTTTCCGGAACTGAAGGACCCGAAAACAGGTCAGTCTCTGATGGAAAGAACCGTTCTGATTGCAAATACTTCCGATATGCCGGTTGCAGCCCGAGAAGCTTCTATTTATACCGGTATTACAATTGCAGAATATTTCCGTGATATGGGATATTCCGTAGCGCTGATGGCAGACTCCACCTCACGTTGGGCAGAGGCACTTCGTGAAATGTCAGGACGTCTGGAGGAAATGCCAGGTGAAGAAGGTTATCCGGCATATCTTGGTTCCCGTCTGGCACAGTTCTATGAAAGAGCCGGACATGTAATTTCTCTTGGAAAAGATAAGAGAGAAGGAGCACTTTCTGTTATCGGTGCCGTATCTCCTCCAGGTGGTGATATTTCCGAGCCGGTTTCTCAGGCAACCCTGCGTATTGTAAAAGTATTCTGGGGTCTGGATTCCGCATTGGCTTATAAACGTCATTTCCCGGCAATCAACTGGCTGACCAGTTATTCTCTGTATCTTGACAATATGGAAGATTGGTTTAATACACAGGTTGCATCGGATTGGATGGAAAACCGTCAGAAATTAATGGGTCTGCTTCAGGATGAGGCAGAACTGGAAGAAATCGTTAAGATGGTAGGTATGGATGCACTTTCCGCAGGCGACCGTTTGAAAATGGAAGCGGCTCGTTCCATTCGAGAGGACTTCTTACATCAGAACTCCTTCCATGAAGTTGATACCTACAGCTCACTGAAAAAACAGCATTTGCTGATGCAGCTGGTTGTAGCATTCTATGAACATTCCAAAGAAGCATTGGAAAAAGGCGCTTCTATTCAGGGATTATTAAAGATGGAAGTGCGTGAAAGAATCGGTCGTTTCAAATATGTGACAGAAGATAAGTTAGATGAAGAATACGATCGTATTGGAAAAGAACTGGCATCTGAGATTGCAAATGTATTAGGAAGGGAGGACTTCTAGAATGCCGAAAGAGTATAGAACCATACAGGAAGTTGCCGGCCCTTTGATGTTAGTGCGTGGTGTTGAAGATGTACACTATGACGAGCTGGGTGAGATCGAGCTGGCAAGTGGAGAAACCAGACGTTGTAAAGTTCTGGAAATTAACGGAACCGATGCGCTGGTACAGTTATTCGAAAGTTCAACAGGTATCAACCTGTCAAATAGTAAAGTACGTTTCCTTGGACGAAGCATGGAACTTGGTGTATCTGAAGATATGCTGGGGCGTGTCTTTGATGGTCTGGGACGTCCGATTGATGATGGTCCGGAAATCCTTCCGGAAGAGAGAAGAGATATCAATGGTCTGCCAATGAATCCGGCAGCCAGAATGTATCCGGAAGAATTTATTCAGACTGGTGTATCCGCAATCGATGGATTGAACACACTGGTTCGTGGACAGAAACTTCCGATTTTCTCAGCATCCGGTCTGCCGCATGCACAGCTGGCAGCACAGATAGCAAGACAGGCAAAAGTTCGTGGAACAGGTGAAAACTTTGCCGTTGTATTTGCTGCAATGGGTATCACATTCGAGGAATCTAACTTCTTTGTTGAAAGCTTTAAAGAAACAGGAGCGATTGACAGAACTGTTCTGTTTATCAACCTTGCAAATGACCCTGCGGTAGAGCGTATTGCAACACCGAAGATGGCATTAACCGCAGCAGAATATCTTGCATTTGAAAAAGATATGCACGTACTGGTTATTCTGACTGATATCACAAACTACGCCGATGCACTTCGTGAGGTATCCGCCGCACGTAAAGAAGTTCCGGGACGTCGTGGTTATCCGGGTTACATGTATACAGACCTTGCAACAATGTATGAAAGAGCAGGACGTAAGAGAGGAAGTAATGGTTCTATTACTATGATTCCGATTCTGACCATGCCTGAAGATGACAAAACTCATCCAATCCCTGACCTTACCGGATACATCACAGAAGGTCAGATTATCTTAAGCCGTGAACTTTACAGAAAAGGTGTAACACCGCCAATCGATGTATTACCATCTCTGTCTCGTCTGAAAGATAAAGGTATTGGTGAAGGTAAAACCCGTGCAGACCATGCAAATACAATGAACCAGTTATTTGCAGCTTATGCGCGTGGTAAAGATGCGAAAGAGCTGATGACTATTCTTGGTGAAGCAGCACTTTCAGATATCGACTTAATTTATGCAAAATTTGCAGATGCATTTGAACAGGAATATGTTTCACAGGGATATAATGCGAACCGTGATATCGAAGAAACTCTTCGTATCGGATGGAAATTGCTTTCCTTACTGCCTAGAAGTGAACTGAAACGTATCGATGACAAGTATCTGGACGAATATTACGGCAAATATTGAAAGAGGTGATTGGATTTGGCATCTACCCAGATAAATCCAACCAGAATGGAGCTGAACAAGCAGAAGAAAAAATTAGTCACTGCCGTAAAAGGACACAAACTTTTAAAGGATAAACGTGATGAACTGATGCGTCAGTTCCTTGACCTGGCAAGGGAAAATATGGCTCTGCGTTTAAAAGTAGAAGAGGGAATCGCAAATGCAAATAAGAACTTTGTCATTGCAAAAGCCGGAATGTCAGAACAGATTTTAAATACTGCGCTGATGGCACCAAAGCAGGAAGTTTATCTGGAAGCGGGAAAGAAAAACGTAATGAGCGTTGATATTCCGGTATTCCAGTCACAGACAAGAACTGCTGATGCAAATGATATTTATTCTTACGGTTTTGCATTTACTTCCGGAGATTTGGATGGTGCGGTAAAATCACTGGCAGATATTTTGCCGGATATGCTGCGCCTGGCTGAAGTGGAGAAATCCTGTCAGCTGATGGCTGCGGAAATCGAAAAGACCCGTCGTAGAGTAAACGCTCTGGAACATGTAATTATTCCGGAAGCACAGAATAATATTAAATATATTACTATGAAATTGGATGAAAATGAGAGAAGTACCCAGATTCGTCTGATGAAAGTAAAAGATATGATGCTTGAGGATGCTCATAAGTTTAAAGAAAAAGACAGAGAGCGTGCTTATTCAAATATGGAAGAATAAGTAAAAGCGAAAAAATAAAAGGAAGTCATGGCAATTGCCGTGGCTTCCTTTTAATATACACATTGGATAGATAAAGATACGATAATTGTATAAAAAAATAGAAATTTTGATATTCAGAACGGTTCAGATGTGATAAAGTTTAAAGTAGAAAACCAACGTAGAAAGGGGAATTATTTTTTAATGAAGCGTGATATTAAAGCAATTGTAAAACAGATGACGTTAGAAGAAAAAGCCGGAATGTGTTCCGGAGAAGATTTCTGGCATTTAAAGAGTGTAGAGCGTCTTGGAATCCCGAGTGTGATGGTAAGTGACGGTCCTCACGGGTTAAGAAAACAGGATCAGGAGGCAGACCATCTTGGAGCAAATGATAGTATTAAAGCAGTGTGCTTTCCAACTGCGTGTGCGACAGCCTGCTCATTTGACCGAGACTTATTATACAAATTGGGAGAGACCTTAGGTGATGAGTGTCAGGCACAGAACCTTTCTGTTATTTTAGGTCCGGCAGTTAATATCAAACGTTCTCCGCTGTGTGGAAGAAATTTTGAATATTTCTCGGAAGACCCGTATCTTGCATCCGAGATGGCAGGGGCACACATCAAAGGAGTACAGTCTAAAAACATCGGTACTTCGATTAAGCATTTCGCAGCAAACAATCAGGAATATAGAAGAATGTCCTGTTCTTCGGAAATTGATGAGCGTACATTTCGTGAAATCTATTTAGGGGCATTTGAAACTGCGATTAAAGAAGGCAAACCGGACACCGTGATGTGCTCTTATAATAAAATTAATGGCGAATTTTCATCCGAAAATCATAAACTGCTCACAGAAATTTTAAGAGATGAGTGGGGATTTGAAGGTTATGTCATGTCTGACTGGGGTGCAGTTAATGAACGTGTGAAAGGATTAAAAGCCGGTCTGGATTTGGAAATGCCGGGAAGCGGTGGATATACCGATGCAGAAATCGTATCAGCGGTCAAAGATGGAACATTAGAAGAAAGTGTGCTTGATACCGCAGTAGAACGTATTTTAAATATTATTTTTAAATATACAGATAATCGTCAGGAAGGCAGATTTGATTTAGAAGCGGACCATCAAATCGCAAAGAAAATTGCGGAAGAATCAATGGTTCTGCTTAAAAATGACGGAATCCTGCCACTTAAAGCCGGCGAACAGAAGATTGCTTTTATTGGTAAATTTGCAGAAAAACCAAGATTCCAGGGTGGCGGAAGTTCCCATATTAATTCTTTTAAAGTAGAAAGTGCACTGGATGCGGTAAAAGCGTATACGGAAGTTGCTTATGCACAGGGGTATGATGTAAAAGAAGATAAAATTGACGAAGCGATGTTAAAAGAAGCTGTGGAAACTGCAAAAAATGCAGATGTTGCAGTTATTTTTGCAGGACTTCCGGATGCCTTTGAATCCGAAGGATATGACAGAGAACATATGGGAATGCCAGACTGTCAGAATTATCTGATTCAGGAAATCTTAAAAGTACAGAAAAGTGTTGTAGTTGTACTGCATAACGGTTCACCGGTGGAAATGCCGTGGGCAGATGACGTAAGTGCAATCTTAGAAGCGTATCTTTGTGGACAGGCAGTTGGCGCAGCAGAAGCAGATATCTTATTTGGTAAAGTGAATCCATCCGGAAAACTGGCAGAAACCATTCCATATCATTTAGAAGACAATCCATCTTACTTAAATTTCCCAGGAGATGGACAAAAAGTGGAATATAAAGAAGGCGTATTTGTCGGATACCGCTATTATGATATGAAAAAAATGCCGGTTCGATATCCATTTGGATATGGTTTAAGTTACACCACATTTGAATACAGTGATTTACAGCTTTCAAAAGAAAAAATCAAAGATACGGAAACCCTTCAGGTTAGTGTAAAGGTAAAAAATACCGGAAAAATGGCAGGAAAAGAAGTGGTACAGCTCTATGTTTCTGATAAAACAAATGCAGTCATGCGTCCGGTAAATGAACTGAAAAACTTTGTGAAAGTAGAATTACAGCCACAGGAAGAAAAGACTGTGACAATGGAACTTAATAAACGAAGTTTTGCATGGTATAATACAAAAGTAAATGACTGGTATGCGGGAAGCGGAACTTATGAAATCTTAATCGGAAGTTCTTCCAGAGACATTCGATTAACCAAAACAGTAGAACTTGAATCTACAATGAAGATTCCGATGGAAATTCATACAAACACGACCATTTCTGAATTGATGGAAAATGAAAAAGCAAAAGAAGTCATGAAAGATTTAGTAGACCAGATGATGGCAAACATCGGTGGTGGAGAAGAAGGCAGTGCGGCAAGCGAAGCAATTTCTCAAGAGATGATGATTAAGATGATGGAAAATTCTCCACTTCGTGCTTTGAGAAGTTTTGCCGGAATCAGTACGGAAGAAGTGCAGGAATTAATTAAAAAGTTAAAAGAAGCAGTAAAATAAATATTTTTTGGGAAAAGGGTTTTGCCTTTTCCCATTTTTATTGCCAAAATTCGACAAATATTCACAAATGGGTATACAGGAGGACAAGAAAAACATTCTACAATATAGTAAAAATTGGAAATTATTGGAGAATGTTTATAACGTTGGAGCACAATAGTATATCTCAAAGACTGGTGTCTTATCGCCAGCAGCTTGGCAAAAGTCAGGCAGAAATGAGCAGAGAATTTGGTGTGAATCAAAGCCACTACAGTAAACTGGAAAGTGGAACAAAATATATTTCATACAGCAGTTTGAAGAAGTTTGAAAAGGCTGGAGGAGATGTCAATTATCTGGTTACCGGTGTGCATTATAAAACAGGAATCGTGGAGGACTGTATGAAACGGTGCAGGACTTCGGATGGAAAAATAGAATTAATGAAGGCATTATTCTGGCTGACCAGACAGGGAATTATGCTGATGCACGGAGAAAACTGGAAAGAGGCAAATCAGAGAGTGTGGAAGTATATCCGGCTTGCTGAAGAAAAAGAACAACATAGAAATATCTGGAGAAGTATCCGAAAAATAGAAGATTTGACACAAATGAAAATGGCGGAACGGCTGGATATTAATATCAAACGTTACCAGCGTCTGGAACGAATGGAAGCAGAGCCGGATGCTGTGATTTTAAATTCTTTGTATACACTGTTTGGGTATTCTCCTTTGATTATTTTGCATGAAAATCTGTATTATGCGGAAGAAATTAATAAATGCTGGAGTGAATTTTCGGATGAAGTCAGAATGCAATTGAATGGAGTATTGGAACAAGATTTGAAATTGATTGCACTGTGTGAGCAGGAGACGGATATAGCTTTACAGAAAATCTGAAAAATGGTAGGGTTAATTGGAATGGTAGTTTCAGGATTATTATCTCTGGCGCTTCCGTTGTGGTTAGTTGGTGGAGTTGTCGCACTGGTTTTGCGAAAAAATGAAAAATCTTGAGGGCGTTGTTTGTTTAAAACAGCGCTCTTTTTGTCGTAAAATTTACGAGAATTTTGGCACTTGTGCTTATAATGAAATCAAGAAGAACAAAAAGAAACAGAAAATTTTGAGAATACAGAAAAAAGCACAGGAGGTCAGTTATAATGAAAGAAGAAAGCTATATCCGCAATGTTAAATATTTTTTAGAAGAGCTCATCAGAGGTTGTGGAATCATCCAAAAAGAAAATCCAGCGGTTCAATTTACCAAAGATGCAAAAGCAGGACTTTATGATAACTATACGGATGAAGTCTATAACAGCATGTTAAAGGATATTGAAGACGTCGCAAAATTCTGGCATGGAAAGAAGCGCAATGTATTATTTGCCGGACCGACAGGATGCGGAAAAACCGAAATCTGGAGGGTACTAAGCCAGTTATATCCGAATATCCAAATTGTCGATGGTACAATGCTTACAATGGAAGGCTGGAGCGGTGCGTTTAAACTTCGTGACATTTTTGCAAATATGTCACGGGAACAGGCGGAAAGTGCCATTATCGTCATCGACGAGTTCGATAAACTGTGTGAACCAAAGTACGGCTCAGGCGGAAATAACTACAGTGCTGCAATGAAGAATGAGCTGTTAAAGATGATTGAGGGAAACAAAGTATTCTTTCCGGAAGATAAAGGAAAGGTGGCAATGGAGTTTGATACCTCAAAAATCAGTTTTGTATTCTGTGGAAGCTTTGAAACACTGATCACAAGAAAAAGAGAGATAAATTCTTCCATTGGATTTGGAAAATCTATTGACAAAAGTGATATTTCCGTAGAATATAAAAACAAAATTAAGACGGAGGATTTTACGAAAAGGAGACAATCGTTATGGGAATTGATTGGGAAGAAATTTTAGATGCAGAAGGAGAAGACTTAGATAGCGCTTATACAGATAGTTTACCAGATAGTGAACCTTATCCGAACGGTTATGGTGAACCGATGCGTGAAAATCGTCTCACCCCGGAGGAGATTAAGAAGATAACGTTAGAACGAAAGGAGAGATGGAAAAAATACAAAGAAGAATATGAGGAGTTTTTTGGAGAGGAGTTTGAATTAGAACTGGCTGATGATAGAAGCACAGGAAAAAAATAAACGGTAATCGAAAAGCAGATTTGTGGAAAAATCATAAGTCTGCTTTTTGAACGCAGATAAGTATTCCACCGCTTCAAGTGCGCAGAGCAATAAGCGGCGGGTGAGGGGGATGCTTCTGTCAGTGGGAGTTGAAAGCTCCCACTGACAGATCGCAAAGCGACTGCGTTCATGAGCAAGTAGCGAAGCGGATTGCGAATGTCCGCTTTACCGCAGTTTTACAAGAAAAATAAAAAGGAAAAAAGAAAATGAAACTTATGATAGTGGAAGATGACAAGGCACTTGCAAAGGGAATTGAATTGGCACTTTCTGAAAAAGAGAACGAAATCACAGTCTGTCATGATTTAAAAACGGCAGAAGAAATGTGGGAAAGTGAGAACGCAGACCTTGTCATTCTTGATGTGAATCTTCCGGATGGAAGCGGATATGATTTTCTAGCATTCGTAAAAGAATCATCGAAAGTTCCGGTGATTCTTTTAACTGCCAATGATTTGGAAATCGACCAGGTGACAGGGCTTTCACTCGGTGCAGATGATTATATTACCAAACCATTTAGTCTGGCGGTGCTTCGTGCAAGGATTGAAGTGCAGAAACGCCGGATTCGGGAACAGCGTGAGAATCAGAGTATAAAGTCAATTTTGCCAAATTGTTATGTGATAGAGAATTTGAAATTTGATTTTGAACGGCTCTGTTTTTTTAAAGGAGAAGAAGAATTAAGTTTAAGCAGAAATGAACAGAGACTGCTTCAGATTTTTTTGAAAAATCAGGGACGGATTTTGACAAGAGAAATTTTGATGGAACGTCTGTGGCAGGATGGCGCTGAGTTTGTGGATGAAAATGCGTTGTCTGTGACAATCAACCGGCTGAGAAAGAAAATAGAAGGCGAGACAAAATATATACAGACTGTATACGGTCAGGGCTATATCTGGAGGAAAGAAGAGTGATAAAAAAGTGATTTGGGGAAGAAGAAACTGGGAACGGTTAAATCAAATGCTTGATGAGGGAATCCGTGGAGAATTTGAAGAGTCTAAATATGATGAAAGTGAACTTTCCAAAGTAGAGTCAAAGTGGAAACGGTTTTTACAGGATTCTGCAATGGCAAAGCAGAATTTAGAGACAGAAAAGGCTAATATCAAAGGGCTGATTTCAGATATTTCTCATCAGACCAAAACTCCAATGGCAAACATAAAACTATACAGTGAACTGCTTTCGGAACAGTTGGAAGAAGACGGTATGGAAGCGGAACTGCTGGGACAGATTCAGGCACAGGCACAGAAACTGGAATTTTTAATCCAGGCGTTAACGAAACTTTCCAGATTAGAAACAAATATTTTAGAGGTGGTACCGGTTAAAAGTCAGGTAAAACCGCTACTTGAAAGTGCAGTAGAAGAAATTCGGAAGAAGGCAGAGAAAAAAGAAATTCAGATAAAGATAGAAATGGACTTTGAGGCAGAGGCTGTTTTTGATAGAAAATGGACGGAAGAAGCACTTTATAATTTGCTCGACAATGCGGTGAAGTACAGTCCGGCAGGAAGTGAAGTCCTGATTTCAACCAAGCTGTATGAAATGTGGTGCGTGATTGCGGTAAGTGATAGAGGACGTGGCATTTCAGAAGAAGAAATTCCAAAGATATTTGGGCGGTTTTATCGGGCAAAAGAAGTACAGCAGGAAGAAGGCGTTGGAATTGGACTGTATCTTGTGCGGGAGATTTTGCAAAAAGAGGGAGGATTTATAAAAGTAAATTCAGAAGTGGGAAAAGGAAGTACATTTTTATGTTACCTTCCAAGGTAGGACAGGAGTCTTAAATCTTTCAAAACTGTTAGATTTCCGAAAGAATCTCGAAAGAGTCTTTTGTTATACTGAAATTAACAAAAGAGATTAGATAAGAAATTAGGAAAAACAGAAAGGAAGATGAGAGATGGAAGTATTAAAATGCGAGAACTTAAAGAAATATTATGGAAATCATGAAAATACAGTAAAAGCCTTAGACGGTGTGGATTTATCTGTAGAAAAAGGAGAATTTGTTGCGATTGTCGGTTCGTCAGGTTCTGGAAAATCGACCCTGTTGCATCTGTTTGGCGGTTTGGATGAGCCAACCTCTGGAAAGGTATTTGTAGATGGAAAAGAAATTTATCAGTTAAAAAAAGATGCACTCTGTATTTTCAGAAGAAGAAAGATTGGTTTTGTATTTCAAAGCTATAATTTAGTTCCGGTCTTGAATGTGTACGAAAATGTGGTACTTCCGGTTGAGCTTGATGGAGACAAAGTAGACACAGCTTATATTAAAGAAGTCATCGGGCTTTTGGGATTAAATAAGAAATTAGAAAGCCTTCCAAGTCAGCTTTCGGGAGGACAACAGCAAAGGGTTGCAATTGCAAGGGCGCTGGCAGCGAAACCGGCAATTCTTTTGGCGGATGAGCCGACCGGAAATCTTGATTCAGCGACCAGTCAGGATGTGCTTGGACTTTTGAGAGTGACCAGTGAGCGGTTTCATCAGACGATTGTGATGATTACACACAATGAAGAAATTGCCCAGATGGCGGATCGCATCATTCGGATTGAAGATGGAAAAATTGTGTCCGGAAAACAGACCTTGCAGATAATGGACAAAAATCCAAATCAGAAAGAGGGTGCAGACTGTGTCGAACGTGAAAAATAAAAAGATGATCAATCAAATTGCATTGAAGTCTTTAAAGGCAAGAAAAAAGCGAAATTTAATTGCAATTTTAGCCATTGCATTAACCTCTGTTTTATTTACTGCGCTGTTTACGATTGGAGGAAGTCTGATTGAAAAAAATCAGGAATCTACAATGCGGCAGGTCGGAGGCAGTGCTCATGCAGGATATAAATACTTAACAAAATCAGAATATGAAAAAGTGGCAAAAGACAAGGGCTTAAAATCGGTTTCTTATCGAATTGCACTTGCTGATGCAGAGAATAAACCTTTGATTAAAGTACGCACAGAAATGGCTTATTATGAGGAGTTGGAGGCAAAATGGAGTTTTTGTTATCCGGAAGAAGGGCACATGCCGAAGAAAGAAAATGAATGTGTGGCAAGCGATTTGACCTTAAAGGCATTGGGCGTTCCGTGCAAAATCGGTGAGAAATTTTCGGTTGATTTTAGTGTAAGAGGAAAAAAATATTCCAAAGAATTTATCCTGTGCGGATGGTATAAGGGAGATCGTGTTTCGATGTCACAGGTAATGTGTGTTTCGAAAAAACTGGTCAATCAGCTTGCACCGACTGCAGAAAGCTATCAATATGGAGGAGATATAGCAGGAAGCTATATGGTAGATTTTAACTTCAAGACCTCGTTTAATCTTAAAAAACAGCTGGAAGAATTAAATAAGCGGATTGGTTTCGAAGAAAAATCAACGGGAGTGAACTGGGCATATCTTGGAGTGAAGGCAGACGCTGAAACAGTTGTACTTATTGTTGTAATGCTTGGCATTATTCTGGTTTCCGGCTATCTGATTATTTATAATATTTTTTACATTAATGTGTTTGGAGACATTCGGTTTTATGGACTTTTAAAGACAATTGGAACGACAAAAAAACAGCTTGGAAAAATAGTAAGAAAACAGGCAAATCTGCTTTCTCTTGCAGGAATTCCGATTGGACTTATTTTAGGTGCGGTTGTGGGTGCAGGATTACTTCCGATTATCTGTGCCAATTTAAGTATGGGGGATACAGAAGGAACAAATGTGGTGCTTCATCCATGGATTTTTATCGGTTCGGCAGTCTTTTCTTTTTTGACGGTTCAAATCAGCTGTATTAAGCCGTGCCGTATCGTAGCAAAGATTTCCCCAATCGAAGCTGTGAAGCTGACCGAAAGCTCTGTAAATGCAAAGGTAAAAGGGAAAAAGAGAAGAACTCATAAGCTTACCATGCATGCTTTTGGGCTGGCAAATATCAAAAGAAATCGAAAAAAAGCAGTATTGGTTGTATTTTCCTTATCGTTAAGTCTGATTCTGCTTAATACGGTTTGTACGTTGCTAAAGGGATTTGATATGGATAAATATGTATCAAACAGGAGTGTAAGCGATTATATGGTAACGGATGCGACAACGGATAATCCGGCACTTTCAGAAAGAACGGAAGATGGAGTCACCAGTGATTTTTTGACGGAATTACGGGAACAGGATGGAATCAAAGAAAGCGGAAATGTCTATTACAGCGAATGGGAACAGAAGTTATCAGACTGGGAAAAAGAACGATTGGAAGAGAGAATCTGGAAGGATTGGAAGAAAAATTTTGCTTACATGATTCAGTCGATTGGTGAAGAGGACATGAAACAGGAAATAGACGCCGATAAAGAGCGTGGGAGCATCACAGCAAAAATGTATGGTTTGGACCAGCTGGTATTTGAAAAGTTAAAATGTGAGCAGGGCGAATTAGATTGGGAGAAATTCAAGAGTGGAAATTATATTGTGGTCAATCAATTCGAATCGGATGATGGCGAGAAACCGATTTACGATGTTGGAGACAAAATCACGTTGACTGGAGAAAATGGGTTTACGAAAGAGTATGAGGTGATGGCACTTGTGTCGATGCCTTATCCGGCAGAATTTCAGATGTATTTTTCACTTGAGATAAATTATATTCTTCCCTCTTCAGAATTTTTAAATTACTTTGAAGGCAGACAGCCGATGAAAACATTATTTAATGTATCAAAAAAAGATGAAAAACAGATAGAGAGCTGGCTGGAAAATTATTGTACGAATATCAACGATGATTTAACTTATACTTCAAAATCAACGATGGAGGCAGAATTTGCGACGCTTCAAAATATGATTGTAATCGTTGGTGGATTTCTAAGTTTTGTGTTGGCATTGATTGGAATTTTAAATTTTGTAAATACGATTTTGACCGGAATTTTATCAAGGAAACAGGAATTTGCCATGCTCGAATCAGTGGGAATGACCAGAAAACAATTAAGAGAGATGTTGATGTGGGAAGGCGGATATTATGCGCTTTTTACAAGTATAGTAGCAGTTCTTGCGGGAAGTATTTTAAGTATGACTTTAATAAAAAGTTATACATCCGGATTTTTCTTTTTTACATGGAAATTTACTGTACTTCCAATTCTAATCTGTATACCGTTTTTGCTTTTGATTGTGCTTTTCGTACCGTATCTGGCATGTGAAAAAATGTGCCGTATAAGTGTTGTAGAACGGATACGGAGCGGAGAATAAAAAAGAAGATAATAGTCAGGCGAATATCCGCTTTACTTAAGATACCAAAGTCAAAAGGTGGTTTATCCCCATCATGTCTTTTGACCTTGGTATCTTATCATGTTACAATAGAAAAAAATGTAGAAAGATGGGGAAATCGTCAATGAACAGTAACTTACAGGAAAAATATTTAGCGATTCTGCAGGAAGAGTTAGTACCGGCGATGGGATGTACAGAGCCAATTGCACTGGCTTATGCTTCTGCAAAAGCAAGAGAAATATTAGGATGTGAACCGGAATATATTGTGGCAAAATGTTCGGGAAATATGATTAAAAATGTGCGTTGTGTAACGATTCCAAATTCAGGAGGAATGACAGGAATCGAAACAGCCTGTATTTTAGGAGCTATTGCAGGTCACTCAGAAAATAAAATGGAAGTTTTAGAAAAGGTAACGGAGGAACAGAGAGCGCAGACGAAAAAATTGCTGGAACAAAAACGTTGTGAAGTTGAATTTCTGGATTCGGATATTCCATTGCATTTTATGGTTGAAGTGTCAGCAGGAGCAGATTCAGCAATGGTTGAAATCCGTTATTCACATACGAATATTGCAAAAATAGAAAAAAATGGAGAAACGATTTTTATCGGTGATGAGAACGAAGCAACCGGAGGTGGTCTGACAGACCGTTCCGTGCTTACTTTGGAGAATATCAAACAGTTTGCAGATGAAGTGCCATTGAATTTAGTACGTCCGATGATTGAACGACAGATTCGATATAATATGGATATTGCTTATGAGGGGATTTCCGGAGATTATGGTCTTGGAATTGGAAGAGTGCTGCGTGAGAGTTATGCAGACGGAGTAGTGACTCGTATGAAAGCCTATGCAGCAGCCGCTTCAGAGGCAAGGATGAGTGGCTGTGATATGCCGGTTATTATTAATTCAGGAAGTGGAAATCAGGGAATTGCATCCTCTGTTCCCGTAATCGTGTATGCAAGAGAAAAAAATTACAGAAATGATGAATTGTATCGGGCACTGGTTTTTTCAGGTCTTTTGACCACGTACCAAAAAATGTTTATTGGAAAACTGTCTGCATTTTGTGGTGCGGTTTCTGCTTCTTGTGCATCGGCTGCCGCAATCACTTATTTATGTGGAGGAAGTGTTGCACAGATTAAAGCAACGATTGACAATACATTGGCAAATATTCCGGGAATTATCTGTGATGGTGCAAAGATCTCCTGTGCAGCAAAAATTGCATCCAGTATAGACGCGGGAATGATGGCACATTATCTTGCAATGAATCATAAGGCGTATAAAGCATATACCGGAATTGTTAAAGAGGATACAGAAGAAACAATCAGCTGTGTGGGATACATCGGAAAAGTCGGAATGCATCAGACAGATAAAGAAATTATTAAAATGATGCTGGATACGCAGACGGAACAGGAAAATGGAAAAACGGGTGCTAATCCGGAACAGGGAAAATAGGAAAATAATACAATAGAGTTTGGAGAATACCCTGTAAATCCAGGGCATACACTGTAAAAACAGCGTCTTCGGAGGCTTATCCGTTGAAAGATTATATCGAAGAACGGGCAGTGGAAATTGCATGCTATATTATTGAAAACAAAGGAACTGTGCGTCAGGCCGCAAAGAAATTTGGAATCAGCAAAAGTACGGTACATAAAGACTGTACCGAGCGTCTGATTCAGATTAATCCTACTTTGGGATTAGAAGTACGTCAGGTATTGGACAGGAATAAATCGGAACGGCATATTCGTGGTGGAATTGCAACGAGAGAGAAATATCTTTTAATGCATGAAAAAGAAGGACAGAAATAGAAGAGGAGACAGAAAGATGGTCAAAAAAGCAGCAGTAACAAAGGAATATACTCATGTAACACATCCATTTCCGGCACTTTATAATAAAGAATCAGAAATTTTGATACTAGGAAGTCTCCCGTCTGTAAAATCGAGAGAGCAGATGTTTTTTTATGGGCATCCGCAGAATCGATTTTGGAAAGTAATCGCAGCAGTGTTAAATGAACCGGTGCCAAAGAATATCGAGGAAAAGAAAGCAATGTTATATCGGCATCATGTAGCACTTTGGGATACTATTTACAGTTGTGATATTATTGGATCCAGTGACAGCAGTATTAAAAATGTAGTTCCGACGGATTTAAAAGCGATTGTAAAAGATAGTAATGTAAAACGAATCTTCTGTAATGGAAAAACTTCCGGAACGTATTTTCAGAAATATCAGCAGAAAGAGCTTGGAATTGAAGCGGAAGTACTTCCATCAACCAGTCCGGCAAATGCAGCATATTCGGTGGAAAGACTGGTTGAAATATGGAAAGAGAAAATTGGAGAAATGTAGGAAAAATAAATAAGGGCTCAGTAATGAATAAGTAGTAAAAAGAGAGTAAGACAGCAGCTGGTTATATTGTAAAAATTAAGAAAGTCAGGAAATCTGGCTTTCTTTTTTTGTTTTGGAAGAAAAAAAGATAGTTCTTTGCAGAGAAGGGAAAGAATGGTAAGATAAGAGCATAAAAATAAAAGGTTGGGGGAAATAAGATGAATCAGGCAGAAAAAAATAGGATTTGTGAGTTGATAAAACAAAATAAGAAAACAGAAATAGTAATCAATTACACTCTAAAAAGTGGTGCTGCAAAAAGAGCGTCTAAAATCGGAGGAAAGCCGGATGTTCCAAAAGATTTTGAATGGCCAGTTTATGAAGGGAAAGATTTTGAAGATATCAGGAAAGAAAGACCCTTATCATTTATTATACAGATTAATTTAAAGGATGTTGCACCTTATGATAAAGAAGAATTATTGCCGAAACAAGGAATTCTTAGTTTCTTTTATGAAATGCGTTCGATGGATTATGGATATGATCCAGCAAATAAAGGTTGTGCGAAGGTTTATTATTTTCCGGATGAAAATGAACTTGAAGCAATGGATTTTCCGGCAGAATTAGAGAAAGATGCAATCATTTCAGAAATGAAAATTGTAAGGATAAAAAACGAAGAAAGTCTGCCGGTATATGAACAGCTACTTCCGGATTTAGAAAAATTAAAAAAAACAGAGGGAATTGTGTGTGATGATTTAGACGACTATGATGAATGTCTGCAATCCTGTGGAGTTCCGATATTTGAGGAGGGAATGGAATATTATTACGAATGGGCATACAGAAGGATAAAATTGTTAGGGAATCCGGATGTCTTACAGGGTCGAATGGAAGAAGAATGTGAAGGAGTTACAAGGGGATATTATCTAGGCAGAGGCTGGCAGGATGTGCCGGAGCAGGAAAGAGAGGAAATTTGGGAAAAAGGTAAGGATTGGATGCTTTTATTTCAGGTGGGAACAATAGATGGATACGATGATGAATACAGATGGGAATATCAAGGAAACCTTTATTTTTGGATAAAAAAGCAGGATTTAAAGATGCGAAATTTTGAAAATGTATGGTTGATTTTGCAGTGTTTATAAATAATAAAAGAGTCTGGAACGTTCCGACTCTTTTATTTTTCTCATCGCAAGAGTATAATAGACTCATCTGAAAATGTACAAAATAGTATGGAGTGTGAGTGAAAAAATGAAGCGATTTTTTTCAAATGAGGATTTGAAAAAACTGATTGTACCATTGATTATCGACCAGTTTCTGCAGGCATTTGTAGGACTGGCAGATTCTATTATGGTAGCAAGTGTAGGAGAAGCAGCCGTATCGGGAGTTTCGTTAATTGATACAGTAATGGTTTTAATTATTAATATTTTTACGGCATTAGCTACGGGTGGCGCAGTAATTGCCGGTCAGTTTATTGGAAAACAAAAAGAGGCTGAGGCATGTAAGGCAACGAATCAGCTGTTGTTATTTACGGTGAAAGCATCGGTTGTGGTTATGGCATTGGGATATCTTGGTAGAAATGTAATCCTGCATGGTATTTTTGGTAAAATCGACGCAGATGTTATGTATAACTGTAATATTTACCTTTTAATTGTGTTTGCGTCAATCCCAATGATTGCAGTATATAACGCAGGTGCAGCTATTTTTCGTTCCATGGGAAATTCAACCATTGCCATGATTACTTCATTGATTATGAATGCAGTTAATCTTGGAGGAAATGCAGTTTTAATTTATGGATGCCACAGAGGAATTGAGGGAGTAGCTATTCCAACTTTAGTATCAAGATGTGTAGCGGCAGCGATTATATTGGTTCTGTTAAATAATCAGAGTCGTCAGATTCATATCTTTCATCCATTTTCATTTCATACAGACTGGAATCTTTTGAAAAAGATTTTGTATATTGGAATCCCGAACGGTCTGGAAAACAGTATGTTTCAGCTTGGAAAAATTCTGGTACTCAGCCTGGTGACGAGCTTTGGAACTGCTTCGATTGCAGCAAATGCGGTATCTAATAATATTGCAATGTTTGCGGTACTGCCTGGAATGTCAATTGGATTTGCAATGCTCACGGTATCGGCGCAGTGTGTTGGAGCGGGAGATTTTGAACAGGTAAAATATTATACGAAAAAATTAATGAAGCTGACGTACATCTGTTTGATTTTAATGAATATTTTGGTGGTGCTTCTGCTTCCATTCATTATAAAAGTTTATGGATTATCAGCGGAAGCCAGTGAATATGCAAGAAGAATTTTGATTTATCATAGCTGCTGTGTTGTAACTATCTGGCCGTTGTCTTTCTCTCTTGCAAATACTTTGCGTGCGGCAGCTGATGTAAAATATACGATGATACTGGCGATTGTCTCCATGTGGACGTTTAGAATTGGATTCAGTTATATTTTAGGCTCGTATTTAAAATGGGGAGTATTTGGAATATGGGTTGCAATGACGATTGACTGGCTGTTTCGGTCTATCTGTTTTATTATCCGTTACCTGGGTGGAAAGTGGAAACATGCTTCCCTTGTATAAAAATGATGTGAGTGCTATCTCAATCTTCGAGTTTGGGGACGATTTTGCAGCTGACTTTGCGTCATAAATGCCTGAATTTTTGAGGTTACATAAAACGAATGTTTCTATTGACTAACAGGTATTTCGTGTCATAGAATAACATAAAATCTTAAAAACGCCGAGGGCGACGTAAAACGAAACAGGCAGGAAAGAGAGAGAAATCTTTACGTGCCGGGTCACAAAAGTGACAGCAGGTGAAAATGAAAAGCATCTGTGGGACAGTAGTTTACTTATTGTTCCACAGGTGCTTTTTTCTTTATTTCATAGGAGCATCCTATGAAACAAAAAATACTCTGCACTAATCCCACTGTGACAGGTTGCGAAGTGACTGCGTTTATGAGTAAGTAGCGAAGTGGATTGCAAATGTCCGCTTTACAGAAGAAGGAGGATATAAAAATGGATGCAGAACAGTTAGAACAGCTTTCAGATGAAAAATCAAAAAAGATAGTGATGAGAGTATCCGGAGTTACAATTGCAGGAAATCTTGTTTTATCATTGCTGAAGTTATTAGCTGGTATTTTGGGCCATTCCGGTGCTATGATTTCTGATGCAGTGCATTCTGCTTCAGATGTATTTAGTACAGTTGTGGCAGTGATTGGAATCAACATTTCAAGAAAAAAATCTGACAAAGATCATCAGTATGGTCATGACAGAATGGAATGTGTGGCAGCAATTATTTTGGCAGTGATTTTATTTGCAACAGGAATTGGAATAGGAATCAATGGTTTAGAACAGATTATAAAAGGAGTGGAAGGAAATAAAGCTCCTGGTTTGGTTGCGCTTGTTGCAGCAGTGGTATCAATTGCAACAAAAGAATGGATGTACTGGTACACAAGAGGAGCTGCGAGGAAAATTAATTCTGGAGCACTTATGGCAGATGCATGGCATCACCGCTCCGATGCATTATCTTCTGTTGGTGCATTTATCGGTATTTTAGGTGCTCGAATGGGATATCCGATTTTAGACCCGATTGCAAGTGTTGTGATTTGTATTTTTATTGGGAAAGCAGCCTACGATATTTTCAAAGATGCCGTGGATAAAATGGTGGATAAATCTTGTGATGAAAAGACAATTCAGAAAATGAGAGAAGTGATTGCAAGTCAGGCCGGAGTGGAAAATATTGATTTGCTCCAGACCAGATTGTTTGGTGCAAAAATTTATGTGGATATCGAAATTGCAGCAGATAAAACACTTTCTCTGGAAAATGCGCATGAAATAGCGCAGAGAGTACATGATGCAGTTGAGAAAAATTTTCCTCTTGTAAAACATTGTATGGTGCATGTGAATCCGATGTAAAAGCAAAGCTGGCTTAGGGATATTGTAAATTAAAGGTGTTTTTTTGAAAGAACTTGTAAAATCCAGATAGATGGCTTATAATATGAGCACTTAGACAATGCAAAAATTAAAATGCATACTTCTAAAACATGAAAAAGCTGATTAAAAAGATTCAAAAAAGAACAGGAGGAGAGTTTGTTGAAGAGAGAAACCGTAATTGTACTTGATTTTGGTGGTCAGTACAACCAGTTAATTGCAAGACGTGTGCGTGAATGCAACGTATATTGTGAAATTTTTTCTTACAAAACAGATATCGAAAAAATTAAAGAAATGCAGCCGAAGGGAATTATTTTTACCGGAGGACCAAACAGCGTATATTTAGAGGATTCACCAACTTATACAAAAGAAATTTTTGAATTGGGAATCCCTGTACTCGGAATCTGCTATGGTGCACAGTTGATGATGCACTTATTAGGCGGGAAAGTAGAGACAGCGCCTGTAAGAGAATATGGTAAAATCGAAGTTACGGTTAACCAGTCAACAAAACTCTTTGAAAATGTATCCGAGAAAACAATATGCTGGATGAGTCACAATGACTATATTGCAGAAGCTGCACCAGGATTTGAAATTATTGCACATACTGATGACTGTCCGGTAGCAGCTGTTCAAAATACAGAGAAGAACCTGTATGCCGTACAGTTCCATCCGGAAGTACTCCATACAAAAGAAGGAAAGACAATGCTTTCTAACTTTGTATACAATGTATGTGAATGTTCTGGTGACTGGAAGATGGATTCTTTCGTAGAAGAAAGTATCAAAGCTATCCGTGAAAAAGTAGGCGATGGAAAAGTACTTTGCGCACTGTCTGGCGGTGTGGACTCTTCTGTAGCAGCAGTTATGTTATCAAAAGCAGTTGGAAATCAGTTAACTTGTGTATTTGTAGATCATGGTCTGCTTCGTAAAAATGAAGGAGATGAAGTAGAAGCTGTATTTGGACCGACAGGACCTTACAACTTAAACTTTATCCGTGTCAATGCTCAGGAACGTTTCTATGGTAAATTAAAAGGTGTAGAAGAACCAGAGAAAAAACGTAAAATCATCGGTGAAGAATTTATTCGTGTATTCGAAGAAGAAGCAAAGAAAATCGGAACTGTTGATTTCTTAGTACAGGGAACAATTTATCCGGACGTAGTAGAAAGTGGTGTAGGTGGCGAATCTACAGTTATTAAATCTCATCACAATGTAGGTGGTCTTCCGGAATATGTAGATTTTAAGGAAATTATTGAACCACTTCGTGACTTATTCAAAGATGAAGTGCGTAAAGCAGGTCTGGAACTTGGTATTCCGGAATATCTTGTATTCCGCCAGCCATTCCCAGGTCCGGGTCTTGGAATTCGTATTATCGGTGAAGTTACCGCTGAGAAAGTGAAAATGGTACAGGATGCAGATGCAATCTGGCGCGAAGAAATCGCAAATGCCGGGTTAGATAAAGAAATCGGACAGTATTTTGCAGCGCTTACCAATATGCGTTCTGTAGGTGTTATGGGTGATGAAAGAACTTATGATTACGCAATTGCACTGCGTGCGGTAACAACGACTGATTTCATGACAGCAGAAAGCGCAGAAATTCCGTGGGATGTAATCGGAAAAACAACAAGCAGAATTGTAAATGAAGTAAAACACATCAATCGTGTCATGTATGACTGCACTGGAAAACCACCAGCAACGATTGAGTTTGAATAAATCGAGTTGCTTAAAAAAGCCAGTGTTTATGCGGGTTTCAGCGATTTCGATTAGTCTTTTGATAACAAATTGATAACAGTCATAGCAAGTGCCATTATTCTTGTTATCCAGTGGTTTATGGGTAACGGAACAATTAACAGGTGGCTTGCAGACTAAAGTTCGGAGCTTGGCTCTGAACAAATTCCATATTATAAACTAAGCCCTTAGCTGTGGTTAATAACCATAGTTAAGGGCTTTTTTGTCGTTGCCAAAGCATCTGTAGGGAGCTGCCAGTGGCAGGTCCTGTAGGTGCTTATTTATCTTTCAAGTGGTCTTTGAATGCTTCCACGAGAGCGTCACTTAATTCCTGTGATGGAACTTTTGCCCAACGCTGTGTGGTGTCGAACTCTGGATAATGGTAACGCCAGTTATCGTATTCTTCTCTGTTGATTTCTTCGGAAGATAGCTTGTCTGCCTGTTCTTTCCAAGCATACAGCATTTTGAGGAGTTCATATGCTTCTCTGCCTTTGTCCTTGTTGACCTTTAAGCATACCTCTCCGTCTGCTTCACTGACAGTAAGACCGTAAATATCTTCAAGGGTAAACAGAGTGTGCATAAGACCGATATAGCTGTCTATGTCAGGAACATCAAGAGCCTGTGGAGAAACATCAAGCACCTGTGCCAATGCATTTGTAAGGTCTGCTTTCGGTTTGCGTGTACCAGTTTCGTACTGTGCCAAACGCACATCAGCACTCTTTTCTGGAAAACCGATTGCTGTACCGAGATACTTTTGTGTCATACCACGCATTAGTCTGAAAAAATGTATTCTTTCGCTGATAGCCATAATGATACGCTCCTTTTATATTTAGTGAAATAAGTATAGCAGAAATGTTTAGTGGAAGTCAAGAAAAACCGAAACAAAAATGTTTAATATTTTCTTTGCAACCACTTGACAATAGCAAATATGTTTAGTAAAATAAATTACGAATTAAACAAATATGCTTAATGCGACAACTGAATGACCGTCCGAAAAGCCAAACCGCCAAGACCTCGTCGGAGCAAGTTCCGTATCGTTCGCTTGTGTGCAAGCACAAAAGCTCATTCGCTGCACTGCTCCTCCTCTTCCCCAAAAGTCTCCGACTTTTCGGGAACCCCTATACGAGCGAGCGCCTGATGTACTGCGGTGCATTGGGACAGCACAGCGCCTGCCGACAAGCAGGAGTGCCTGTTGGAACTTTAACACGGAGAAAGCGGCAAGCAAAAAATTATTTTAAGAAAGGAAGAAAAAGGATATGGAAAACAGATTTATCCGAGCCGAAGATGTGGCTCAGGAACTAAACGTATCAAAACCTTATGCATATAAACTCATCAGACAATTAAATGAGGAATTGAAAGCAAAGGGCTTTATTACGATTGCAGGGCGTGTAAATCGCCAGTATTTTTACGAAAGGCTCTACGGAGCAGGAAAGGGGGAAATGTAAATGCCGGTATTTAAGAATGAAGATAACGGTACTTGGTATGTGATGGCAAGGTATGTGAACTGGAAAGGGGAACGCAAGCAGAAATGCAAGCGTGGCTTTGCTACCAAACGAGAAGCACAGGAATGGGAAAGAATGTTCAAATTGCAGACTTCTTCAGACCTTGATATGAGTTTTGAAGCCTTTACGGAGCTTTATATCAATGATGTGAAGAACCGTTTGAAGGAAAACACGTGGCTTACCAAAGAGCATATCATACGCACAAAGATACTTCCGTATTTCGGGAAACTGAAAATCAGCGAGATTTCCACAAAGGAGATTATTACTTGGCAGAATGAAATGCTTGCCTATCGTGATGAGAAGAAAAAGCCTTATTCACAGACGTATCTGAAAACGCTGCACAATCAGTTGTCCGCCATTTTCAATCACGCTGTCCGCTACTATGAACTGCGTTCCAATCCTGCGGCAAAGGTGGGAAATATGGGACGTGAGGAACACAAGGAAATGCTGTTCTGGACAAAGGAAGAATACAAGAAATTCTCTTTTGAGATGATGGACAAGCCTGTTTCCTTTTATGCGTTTGAAATGCTTTACTGGTGCGGTATCCGAGAGGGCGAGCTGTTAGCTTTGACTCCGGCAGATTTCAACTTTGATAAGGAAACAGTCACAATCAATAAATCCTATCAGCGTTTGAAAGGGCAGGATGTGATTACTTCTCCGAAAACGAAAAAGAGCAACCGCACGATTAAAATGCCGAAGTTTCTGTGTGAGGAAATGAAAGAATATCTCGGTATGCTTTACGGATTGAAGAAGAAAGACCGTATCTTTACGGTGACGAAAAGCTATCTTCATCACGAGATGGACAGAGGGGCAAAGGCGGCAGGCGTGAAGCGTATCCGCATTCACGATCTCCGTCACAGCCACATTTCACTCTTGATTGATATGGGCTTTTCTGCGGTGGCGATTGCTGACCGAGTTGGTCACGAAAGTATTGATATTACTTATCAGTACGCACACCTCTTTCCGTCAAAGCAGATTGAGATGGCAGAAAAATTAGATGATTTAGGGAAAGGAGATTTTGAAAATGTCAGCTAAGAACAGAGATAACAAAAATCGTTGGAGGAATATCACAGTAGGGTTTCGAGTATCGCCCGAAGAAAACGAACTCATTAACAGAGCTGTAGCTCTATCAGGATTGCCAAAACAGGAGTATTGTTACCGCCGTTGCTTAAATCAGGATGTGGTGGTACAGGGCAATCCGAGAGTGTATAAGGCGTTGAAAACGGAATTTGCCACAGTCCTTGCGGAACTGAAAAGGATTGAAGCAGGAAAAGGTGTGGATGATGAACTGCTGAGTGTAATAGAACTGATTTCCATTATTCTCGGCGGTTTGAAAGGAGAGGATGCGAATGGAGAATAAAAAAGAAATGACTATTCCAAATGTATCTGCGGCAACAGATGCGGAACAGTCACTTTCCAAATGTACTGACAATAGTATAGTCAATCAGGATACGGATTTCAAGGGGTACGAGCAATCTTTTGAAGAAATGCAAAGGGAAATACTCAGACAGTTAGACCCTTCCTATCTGAAAACAGTATCAATGACAACGCTGTATGATACGGTGTTTGAGGTTCAGACACCACTTATCGACGGTCTGCTCCAAAGGGGAACTTACCTTTTCGTAGGTTCCCCGAAAGTGGGAAAGAGCTTTATGATGGCACAGCTTGCCTATCATATCAGCACAGGCACACCGCTTTGGGAGTATAAGGTGCGTAAGGCAACGGTGCTTTATTTTGCCCTTGAAGATGATTACCCACGTTTGCAGAAGCGATTGTTTCAGATGTTCGGTGCAAAGGAGACAGGCAATCTGTATTTCGCAACGGAATGTAAAACGGTCAATGGCGGACTGGAAGAACAGATAAGAGGGTTTATGAGGGAACACCCAGACACAGGCTTGATTATCATAGACACCTTAAAGCGTGTGCGTGAAGCAGGCGGAGCAGATTACAGCTACGCAAGTGATTATGATGTTGTGGCAAGGCTGAAAGCGTTGGCAGACAGTTACAAGGTTTCAATGCTTATTGTTCATCATACACGCAAACAAAAATCGGAAGATATATTCGATATGATTTCAGGCACGAATGGTCTGATGGGTGCGGCAGACGGTGCATTTGTTCTCAGTAAGGACAAGCGTACTTCCAACAATGCCACACTTGATGTTGCTGGCAGAGACCAGCAGGATATGAAAATCCATCTTGTAAGGGACAGCGAGCGATTGGTGTGGAACTTTGCAAAATCGGAAACGGAGATGTGGAAAGAACCGCCCGAACCTCTGCTTGAGAAGATAGCGGATACGCTCTTTTCGGAAAGTGACAGATGGGAAGGAACTGCTTCGGAACTTTGCGAAAGGCTTGCGGTGGATATAAAGCCGAATGTACTTTCTTTAAGGCTCAGTATCAACGCAAGCAGGCTGTTTCGTGATTACGGTATCCGTTATCAGAACAGCCGCACACACGACGGAAGAAAGGTTTCACTTTGGAAAGAAACCGAGCAGACGGCGTGACAAACGGTGTCAAAGGTGTCAATGTTTTTGAGAGCAGCACGCTGTGAAAAACATTGTCACCATCGTCACACTTTGACACCGGATAAAGTTTAGGGGAGTGTGCAGAGAGTGCCTTTTCAAAGGCGGCTCTTTGGTCTCGCCTGCTGGCTCGGTCGGTTCGCAGGCGTGTGTGCCACCGGCACACGCTCACCCCTCGGAGAGCCTTCGGAGAACGCAAAACCTGTTTACAGGTCGCATTTTTGATGGGTGTACCCGTCAAAAGTGCTTTTGCGTTACTTTTGACAAAAGTAACAAAACCTGAGAATGTTGAAATTTACAGATGGGAGATGAAAAAATGCAGAGAACGATAAGTGCAATGGTCGGTAAAGGCTCGGTCAATCACAATAGCCGAAAGTTCCGAGCAGAAAATGTAGACGGAACTCGTACTCATCTCAATATCGACTACTGCAATGAAAATATAAAGACAGTTTATCACGAATTGTTTGATGAAGCATTGGAAAGATACAATGCCAAGCAGATAAGGTCAGACCGAAAGATAAAAGATTATTATGAAAAAATCCGAAGTTCCAAGCAGGAAAAACCGTTCCACGAAATCATTTTACAGGTGGGCGGTAAGGGAAATATGAACGCCGATACGGAAAACGGAGAACTGGCAAAGCAGATTTTAGATGAATACTATCAGGGTTTTCAGGAGCGAAATCCACAGCTTCGGGTGTTCTCGGCTCATCTGCATATGGATGAAGCTACACCACATCTGCACATAGATTTTGTACCTTTTACCACAGGCAGCAAGCGTGGACTTGATACAAGAGTGTCACTAAAGCAGGCTCTTGCAACGCAAGGTTTTAAGGGCGGCAGTCGTGGCGATACGGAGTGGTCGCAATGGATACAGTCCGAAAAAGAACAGCTTGCGGCGGTGATGGAACGTTATGGGATTGAGTGGGAACATTTAGGCACACACGAAAAACATCTTTCTGTTTTGGATTATAAAAAGCAGGAAAGAGAAAAAGAAGTGGCGGCATTAGGTGCGAAAATCGAGCAGAAACAGATTGAATTTGATGTGTTGTCGGAACGAGTATTGAACTATGATAAGGCAAAAGACGAGCTGTCAAATCTTGAAATAGAGCTTGATACTGCACCGAAATATCAGTTGCCAGAACCAGAGAAATTTATGACTGCAAAGGCATATAAAACCAAAATGGCAGAGCCGGTTGTAAGGAAATTGAAGCAACTTGTCAAAACGGTGCTTGCCCGCTGCTTTGAGGGGTGGGACAACTATCATAGGCTGAATACAGCGAATGCACAGTTATACCGCACCAATCAGCGTTTGGAGAAAGTCAATGAAAGATTGACCGAAGAAAACAAAATCCTAAAAGCAGAAAATAAAGATTACAGCCTGCTCCGTAAGGTTTTTGGTCGCAAACAGATAGATGATTTGTTGGAGCAGGCAAGAACAGTTAAAGGTCGCAAGCGTGATAATACACGATCACGATAGACAAAAATCACAGGAGGAAAAGGAAAATGACAAAGACAATTTTTGAAGAAATGGGCGGAACTTATAGACAGGTGGGTGATTATTTATTGCCGAACATCACAGTACCAGCCGAAGAAGAAATAGAGCCGATTGGTTTATGGGGGAAACGACATGCAAGGCATTTAAAGGAACACTATAAAGTGTTATATATGAACCTGCTGACAAGCGGAAAGCTGCATAGTTATCTTGCAGAAGTCGATAAGCAAGCAGAGGATATGTTTCTTCGACTGGTAAAGGAATATGCCGACAGACAAGATGTGACGGAACAATTAAAGAAAGATAATCCCTACGAATGGATTGGAAGAATGAATAATATTCAGGCTTGTGTGAGGGAAGTTGTAGGAACGGAGTTGATTTACACATAAGCGTTTTACGGTATGGTGCTCCTGCGTTTGCTGGAGTGCTGTGGTTGTGGTTGTAAAGAGGTTGTGAAAGATTGAATTTCGTAATGGTTGGATGTATAATTAGGAAGTGAAAATTTTAATTTGCACTTCCATAAGGTGAAATGTATTGACACAAAAAATACAGTATGATAGT